>ERZ1669248.1094-NODE-1094-length-10548-cov-15.691795_pt1 | contig 10548 bp, 8 predicted proteins | sample MGYA00579296_ERZ1669248 | MGnify/ENA primary metagenome ERZ1669248 (study PRJEB41166, sample SAMN08046057) | hot springs metagenome | biome: hot spring; feature: neutral hot spring; material: thermophilic sediment; isolation source: thermophilic sediment from...
AAAGCCACCAACAATCCTTTGAGTGAAGAGCGGTTGGATAAAGCCGAACAAGTTAGCGTTGTCCCATGTGGGCGACGGTCGTTAATCGTCGGGAACAAGCCCCGACGCTACATCTTAGCCCAACAATTCATTGGCGGAAAACCTTTTTCACCACCTGCCTACCTGCCCATCTCACGATTTGCCGATGGTTTTGGCTCGGCAGGAGCCTCGCCCTCCCGAAGGCTGATTTCGCTTGAGGGAAAGCCGCTCAGAAAGGCTTTCCGAAAACCCTCTGCCACCATGGACGTCATTGATGTTCAGTCGCTAAACTTTTATTGACTTTGGTTGAGCCAATGCCGTTTCGTAACTTGGCTTTATTTCGTCAATGTGAGGGGTTTAAGGGGGGACGGGCAAAGTTGATGTCCCGAGAGCAAATGAACGGTCACACATGGTTGCCCTTGATTGAGACATTAGTTCACGCCAAAGATTGGCGACAGATGGCTCAGGCGCTCGCAGAGCACCTGAAGGGCATCCTGCCCTTTGACAGGCTTTCATGCTCTTTAGTCCATCCTGACGAACAGTTTGCTGAAATCATTGTCCCGATGGGAGAAGTTGAGGGTTTAGTTAGGTCTGGGGAAAAGAGACCGCTTGCGGGGACTGCAACCGGTTGGGTCGTCCAACGAAGGCAACCTTTGCTTGAGACCGAGGGGAGGGAAGTTACGCCTTCTTTCCCTGTCGTTAAAGCGGCGGGGTTTCGCACCCGCCTCGCCGTGCCTATTGAAGCGGGCGGACAAGTCATCGCTGCCCTCGTCTTTCACCACAGAGAACCCAACGCCTATTCTGAGGAAGATGTCCAGCGCTTGCAGCCGATCTTGCCAATCATCGCTTTGCTCCTGCAACGATTGATGGAGCAATGGCAATTGGAGCGGGCACTTGAAAGTGAGCGCCGAATTCGCCAGCAACTTGAGTTGCTCCGTAAGGTTGACAATTTGCTAATCTCAGGTGAGCCGATGTCAAAAGTCCTGCAGGGATTAGCCGACATGTTGCGTTCTTTCATCCCCTTTGACCGATTGAGCGTTAGCGCTTACGATGAACTGACAAACCGTGAATGGCTATATGTCGTTTGGGACGGCGGGGTTGTTTGGGAAACCCACAAGGTGAAACCCTTTGCTTACTACGGTGCTGCTAAGAAGGCAATGGAAACAGGCAAACCTTTACTTCGCCCTCATCTGAGCGAAACCGAGTTCCCTGCAGAGGCATGGTTGTTGAAACGAGGTTTCCGTTCAGCCCTCGTTTACCCGCTACCGATGCCTGAGAGGTTTAAAGCCACGCTGAACTTCTCAAGTCGCCAACCGGAAGGATTTGACGAAAGCCACATCGCCTTCCTTGACGGTTTGTCGGAGCAACTGGCAATAACCCTTAATGCCCTTCTCCACGACGAGATGGAAAAAGAGCAAGAGCAATTGAGGAAAGGGTTGCTGCAACTGAGCATTAACCTTTTGGCAGCGCATTCCGTTGAGGATGTAATCGCTGCGGTCAATGAAGGTCTGAAGACGCTTGAAGTTGACAGGTTGTCAATAATCGTCCGCTTCCCCGACGGAACTTTGAAGGAAGCGATTGCACTTCCTGAGGGGGTTCGTTGGTTGGAAGTTGAGTGGTTACCGCAGCCTATTCGCGAAGGTGAGACGGTTCTGGGTGATGTTTTGCTCGGTAAATTGGATTTGTTCGTCACCAATGACCCGTTGAACGAGACGAGCGAAATTGAGCGAAATCTTTGGCGAAAGGCTCTTGGAGGGCAAGTTTTTAAGTTCGGGAACGCCGTCGTCCCGATCAAAGGTCGCACAGGTGTCGTGGGAACTATCGCCGTTGATTTTCGCGACTACCGTCGTTTCTTGTCTCTCAAAGACGAATTGGTTCATTTGCTTCTGACCCTCGGAAATCTGGTCGGTTTGGCGCTTGAAAACCTTTGGCTCAACGAACAAATTCAAGTCCGGTTGAAAGAGACTCAAGTCCTTCATCGTCTGATTTTGGAAGCAGCATCTGGGGCTGAACTCAAGCAAATTGCCCAGTCTTTGGTGGAGACGCTGCCATCAATTCTGCCTTGCGACTCCGCAAGCGTCTCGCTTTTAACGGAAGACAAGCAGTATTTGGAATTTGTTGCCACTTACCCCACCCCGCCGCCTGATTTCCCGCTTGGGGTCAGGCTACCCGTGTCCCTCGGAATAATGGGCTATGTCGCAAGGACCGGTGAGCCCGTTTTGGAGCGGGATGTGAGGACGAACCCGCATAATTTTGCGGGGCGCTCGGAAACCCTTTCCGAACTTTGCGTGCCCATCAAAATCGGAAACGAAGTTGTCGGCGTCATCAATTTGGAGTCAAAAAAGGTCGGCGCTTTCAACGAACACCATCTCTCTTTCATGCAAACCCTTGCAGCCCAGTTGGCTGTGGTCATGGAGAGAAACCAACTCTTGCGCCGTCAAACGGAATTGGTTCAGCAGTTGTCGGTCATTTTTGATGCCGTGCTTGAAGGCATTGCCCTTGTGCTCCCCGACGGTAGGCTTGACGATGTCAATCGCAGGTTCGGTGACTTGTTGGGAGTTCCTGCCGAACAACTTCGCTACCAACATGTTTTCAAAATGGCGGATGCGTTGCTTCGGAGAGCGACCGACCCAATTGAGATGAAGGAAGCAATTGATGCTGCCCTTGAAGACCCAAATCAGCCCATTTTTGACACCTTGACATTGACATCGCCAGAATGCATTTTGGAGCGGTATTGCATCCCTGTTTATTTGCCTGACGGCTCACTTATGGGTCAACTTTGGGTGCTCAGGGATGTGACCGAAGAGAGGCAACGGCAGCACGAAATTTTGAGGCTTGAAAGGTTGAGGACTTTGGGGGAATTGGCAAGCGGTATCGCTCACGATTTGAACAACGCTCTATCGCCCATCTTAGGCGGTGCGGACTTGCTGAGACAAATGACAGAAGGAGAGGCTCAAACAATCGCCGAGACAATTTACCGCTCCGTCCAATACGCAACCGATATCATAAGGAGGCTGCAAAGTTTCTACAGGACGACGACTGTCGGGGTTCAAACGACCGTTGATGTCCACCAGTTACTGCAGGACGCCATCGCCGTCACCCGCTCGCGGTGGCAAGACGCAGCCCTTGCCGAAGGGGTGACAATCAAGGTTGAAACTCACTTTGCCGAAGGGAAAGCAACGACTAAAGGCATACCTGCAGAACTGCGGCAAGTTTTCATCAACCTCATCATCAACGCTGCCGACGCAATCATTGAGAAGGCAAAGGTAACAGGGAAGCGCGAGGGATTGATTTGCATCGCAACGGAGTGCACCCCAAAGCATGTCATTGTGCGGGTTATTGACGACGGCATCGGAATGACCGAAGAGGTTCAGCGACGAGCGTTTGAGGCTTTCTTTACGACGAAAGGCGAAAAAGGGGCAGGGCTTGGTTTGAGCACAGCCCTTGCGACAGTAACCGTTCACGGCGGAAGCATCACCTTGCGCAGTCAACCGATGGAAGGGACGACCGTCACCGTTACTTTGCCCCTCGTTCAACCCGTTGCTGTGCCGGGTGTGCCATCGCCCGCTGTCAAGGCAGAGTTCCCGCGCTGGAAAATCTTGGTGGTGGAAGACCAGTTCCTTGTCCTGCAAACCGTTGTGGCTCAACTTCAACGGTTGGGAATGGAAATCAAAACTGCCCGCCACGGAGGGGAAGCGTGGGAGATTTTGCAACAAGAAAGTTTCAACCTTGTGGTCACCGATTTGAGCATGCCAGTCGTGAACGGTATAGAGTTGGCGAGGCGAATTCGTGAAAAGTTTCCCAACCTCCCTATCATCCTGATGACAGGCTGGGGCGATTTCATCCCCCATCGGGAGATTCAGGAACTGGGGATTTCCGCTGTCCTGCAAAAACCCATCGCCATGCAGGCTTGGCGTGATATCTTCAGCACCCTGATGGATCAAATTTCAACGCCGCATTGAATGCCACCATTTTTGCTCGTAAAGTTGTCCCCCCAATGGGGTTACTCCCCTATTGGCGAGGAGCGAACAATTTCTGGACAACAGCGCAGCCGACGATGTCGCCCAAGACATTCACAGTTGTGCGGAACATGTCAAGGAATCTGTCAATGGGCAAGATTAAAGCCATCCCCTTCACAGGCAACCCAACCGATTGAAAGACGAAAGGCATAGTGACAAGACCACCGGCTGGGATTCCCGCTGCTCCAATTGCGGCTAAGTTAGCAGTGATGAAAACGAGGAGTTGCTCAGGAAGCGACAAGTGAATTCCGTATGCTTGGGCGACGAAGCAGGCGGCTACAGCCTCGTAAAGGGCTGTCCCATCCATGTTGACAGTTGCTCCCAAAGGTAGAACGAAACTGCGAACTTCACTGCGAATTCCCGCTCGTTCAGCGCATTCAAGGGTGATGGGCAAAGTGGCTGAACTGGAACTTGTGGAGAAAGCGGTAAGCAGTGCGGGTGCAAAGTGACGGAGATAACCGAACGGAGAGACCCGTCCCAAAAGCCAGGCGAAAAGGGGAAGGACGAAAACCCCATGAACTGCCAGCCCTACTATAACCGTCAAGGCGTATTTTGCCAACGGTAAGAAGACAGCCAACCCGAACTCTGCTGCAAGCCTGACAGCCAAACCGAAAATGCCGATAGGAGCAACCGCAAGCAACCAATGAATGACAATCATCGTCAACTGAAGGGACGAACGAAGGAGTTGCTGAACTGGCTCGCCAGTTTTTTGCGCTTTCAATAGAACCGCTCCCGTTAAGAGCGCGAGGAAAATTAGCGAGAGCGTATCCCCTTTCGCTAAGGACTCTATCGGGTTCGTGGGGACGATGTTGAGGATGATTGCCTTCAGTTGCAACGGGGGCAACTCTGGTGGCTTGCCTTCCGCAAGCGGCATGCCAGCGCCGGGTTGAAGGAGATTAACGAGTGTCAAACCGATTGTGACGGCGACAGCGTTCGTGACCAAGTAATAAGCGACCGTCAATCCACCCAAACGAGAGAGGCGTGAAATTTCGCCCAATTGTGAGATGCTGAGTGCCAACGAACAGAATATGAGCGGGATGACAATCATTCGCAACGCTCTCAAAAACAAATCGCCCAAGATACCGCTCAACTCAACGAACCACTGCCAGTTCATGCTCTTGCAAGTTAACCCTGCAACGACACCGATGACGAACCCGACGAAAATTTTCAAAGCAGCATCATGCCTCACCCTTCAATCACTCTCCACTGGCTTTGAGGTTGTAACGGGTTGCTTTTTCATGGCGGCTATCAATCCGCCTCACAAAATCGTAAACATTTTGCCCTCACAGCGACAAGAGAAGCCATGCGTTAAAATCCACTTTGCCTTTACCGAACCTTTTTATTGAGATGGCAACGGATTGCCAAGGAGGAGATTGAGATGTTCGTTGAGCCTAAGGTCATCACGCTTGAAGATGTGAAGGCGAACGAGAAAGTTCAAACTTTCGTGCGACTGGCAGATGAGCAGATGGAGGCAATCGGATACACCGAGCACGGTTTCCGCCATGTCAGCCTCGTCGCTCACAATGCCCGGCGCATCTTGCAGGACTTAGGCTTCAACGACCGTCAACCTGAACTGGCGGCGATTGCTGGATACCTCCACGATGTCGGAAACATGATTTCGCGAATCATGCACAGCAAGACCGGAGCGATGATTGCGATGCAAGTTTTGATGGAGATGGGGATGCCTGCCGATGAGGCGGGGATGGTTGCTGCAGCCATAGGCAACCACGATGAGCAGGAAGGCGGCTCAATCATCTCGCCCGTCACCGCTGCCGTCGTGATTGCCGATAAAGCCGATGTCCACCGTTCACGGGTTCGCAACCCTAACATGGCAGCCTTTGACATCCATGACCGAATTAACTACGCAGCCCAACACGCCAACCTCTTCGTTGACCCCAACGAGCACGCCATCACCCTTGAGTTGACCATTGACACAAGCATCGGCAGCGTGTTTGAATACTTTGAGATTTTCATGAGCCGAATGCTGTTCAGCCGCAAAGCAGCAGAGTTCCTCGGATGCCGATACAAGTTGGTCATAAACGGCGTGCAAATGTTGTAAAATTGTCAAGCCCAATCACTGCTCAAACAACTCAGCCAACTCAACCCACTGCTTCCGCTTCGCACTCTCAATAGCACCGAAAACCATCGCAAGGGTCTTCAGGTTGTCTTGGGCGCTGCATTCAGGTTCGCGATTTTCTTTAACTGCGGAAACAAATTCTGCAAGAACAGCCTTCGTGTCAACCAGCGGGAGTGGGTCTAAAGGCAACTCTCGGACAGTGGATTGTTCTGGAGGCAACGAACGACCGTAGACCAGTTTCCCGTTTTCCCAAGTCAGGCTTCCTTTCTCGCCATCAATTCTCCATTCACCTTGCCAGTGGTCAGCCTTACCGACGCTGCAGCCGAGGGCGTGATGGGTGACTATGATGCCATCTTGGAACTCAAAGACGACGGTGTGTCCCACATCGCCTTTGTGCCAGCCCCAAGGTGCATTCCAAGTGTGCGCCCAAACGCGAATTGCGTCTCGGTTGAGGACATAGCGCAAAGTGTCAAAGTGGTGAACTGCCATTTCAATGAGCAGGGCATAGGGAATTTCAACATAGTGAGCGCCCATGCCCCAAGGTCTGTGAAACCCAACAAGGACGGTGTTGATGGCGCCCAAAAAGCCTTCGTCAAGAAGCCTTCTGGTCGTCCTTGGCAAAGCGCCAAAACGGTAGTTTTGAGCGACCATGTAAGTCAAACCTGATGACTTAGCCATTGCCGCAATTCGCTTTGCCATCTCCCAATTCTCGCCCATCGCCTTCTCCGCTAAGACAGGCAATTTGTGGCTGAGCGCAATCTCGGCGATTCTTTCCCGAGCGGATGGTGGTGTGACATCCAAAACGAAGTCTGCCTCAACCTTTTCAATCGCTTCCTCCAAAGACCCAAACAACTGCTCGTCCTTCAAGCCAAACCTTTCCTTGGCTTCCTTCCGCCGTTCAGGGACAGGGTCAACACCAGCCACTAAAGTCACGATGCCCATCTCTTGACAGACACGAACCCAATGCTTTCCCCGTTCACCTAAGCCAACCACGATACACCTCATTGTCAAGCCCTCCTTCGCTGAAAAATTTTTTTGTCAGCGTCGCATTGAATTTTGATGCACCCAACACTTTCGTCGGTTTCGGGGAGTTCGCTCTTCGTTGGACGGTGCAGCGACACGGATGCTGCTCTTTCTCCTTTCTCGTTTCGGTGCTTATAATTCGTTCGCTGCCGTTTCTGAATCCAACATGGACATGGAGTGAAGGGAATGGCAAGGCACAAGCATAAGCGTTTCTGGCAAATTGGGTGTCTCGGTTCGCTTTCTCTCGCGGCTGCGGTTTTCCTTTGGTTGCTCGCTTCAACAAGCCAAAAACCGACTACGGGAATCATCACACAGCGGACAGTCTTGGCTCTTCACGGTCCGCTCCACTCGGACGATGAAGGTGTCAAGGCTCTTTGGGAAGCGCTGCTCTCAAAGTGGCAAAGCGAAAGGACGCCAGCATGGCAAGTTTTAAATTGGCTTGGCTTTCCTCGCGAAGTGACGATTTCGCTTTACAGTTCTCAACCCACGCCTTCAAGCGTCTTTGCTGTCAACTTCGCCAAAGGTTACCGTGTGCTTTGGCTGATTTTGCGGATTTTCGGGAAACATTACAGAGGCGCACATTATGTCACCTCACACCACCTTATCATCGGCATGTATGGCGGGACCGTTATCGTCGCCGAAGATGAAGCCACCTTTCGTCAAGCCATTGACAACTTTGCCCTCGCACCCAAATCGGGAGAGACGCCGCTGAAAATCGCGGGTAGGTTGCGCAACAAATATGATTTCGTCGGGTTCATCAACCCCCAATTCCTTGCCCCGAGAGAACGCACCCAATTGCCGGCGAACTTGGGCGAAATAGGGATTGACATAATTGACGCCAATGAACTGATTGGCTCGGTCTTTTGGGTTTGTCAAAGCGAGCGTGAAGCGGAAGGAATGATGCGGGCTTTGGAGAAAGTTGAGAAGGAAATGGCGACAGAATACGCTCGCTTGAATGTGCGATTTTCGTTCCGCAAACAACGGGAAAGGATGTTCGTTTGGTGGGAATTCCGCTTGACCAACTACACGGCTCTGCTGTTTTAAGCCGCTTGAGTGTGTTCGCAAATCAATTCCCGATTGGGAGGCGAACCTTTCGGTGAGCCCAAATTTCATCGGTTCGGCAATTTTTGGCTCACCTGCCCAGCATTGAAACGCAGGGCTAATTTGACAAAGAATGTAGGGGCAGGTGAAACCTGCCCGAAAATTCTTCGGGCGAATTTCATCCGCCCCTACGGTTTTTTGAAAGCCACCAACAATCCTTTGAGTGAAGAGCGGTTGGATAAAGCCGAACAAGTTAGCGTTGTCCCATGTGGGCGACGGTCGTTAATCGTCGTGGACAAGCCCGACGCTACATCTTAGCCCGCCAATTCATTGGTGGGCAATCTTTTTGCGAACACACTCTTTGACCACTGTCATCTGCCGCAACAGCGTTCAAAATGTTAAAGAGAGCGAGGTGAAGGATGGATGCCGGCGAACTTGACGCCCGAATACTTGCAGGCTGAAGAGGACTTTCGCAAGGCGACGACGATTGAGGAGAAAATTGAAGCGCTTCAACGGATGTTGGCGCTTTTGCCGAAACATAAAGGCACTGAGAGAATTCAAGCGGACTTGAAGCGCCGCCTCGCTAAACTCAAAGAGATGGAGCAACAGCAACGAGCGAAAAGAGGAGGCGGTGCCGACCCATTTTACATCCCCCGTCACGGTGCAGGTCAAGTCGTTGCTGTCGGCTTCCCCAATGTGGGCAAGTCAGCCCTTTTAAGCGCCCTTTCAGGTGTTCCGCTTGAGGTCGCCGATTACCCATACACAACTCAGCGTCCCTACCCCGTCATGATGCCTTACGAAAACTTGCAAATCCAGTTGATTGACACGCCACCCATCGTTGATGAGGTTGAACCGGCATTTGCTGGAATGGTCAGGCGAGCCGATGAGGCTATCCTCATAGTTGACCTTTCAACGGACGATTGCTTTGACCAAGCGGAGGCGTTGCTGAAGGGGCTGGAAGCAAGGAGGGTCAAGTTAGTCAAAGAACCCGTGAATGACAACCCAGCAAACCCAATCGTTGAGCGAGCAGCGATTTTGGTCGGCAACAAATTGGATGCCCCTGAAGCGGAGGACAGGTTCGTCTTGTTGCGAGAAACTTACGGTGAACGGTTGCCCATGATTGCCGTCTCAGCAAAAGAAAGATTTGGGCTTGACGAATTGAAGCGGATGATTTTTGAAGGGTTGCGCATCATTCGGGTCTACTCAAAACCTCCGGGCAAAGAGCCCCAACTTGACAAACCCTTCGTCCTCAAAAAGGGAGCGACTGTTCTTGACTTCGCTGAAGAAGTCCACCGCGACTTCCCTGAGCGGCTCAAATACGCTCGGGTTTGGGGCTCAGCAGAATTTCCCGGTCAACCCGTCAGCAAAGATTTCGTCTTGCAGGATGGCGACATCGTTGAGTTGCATGTTTGAGCGACGCCACAACCCTAAGCGTTGACACCGACGGGATGGTTTTTGGCATGCTTTTGCATGACGGAAAATTTTTCTGGCTGCTCCGAGGGATTAATCCCCTTGCTGACCGAAGGGGGAACTTATTTCGCAAATTTGCGCTTTTGTTATCGGCGTTGCGGGATGCAACGCGAGGAAACTCTTTGAGGAGGTGCATGTCGTATGGTGAAGCGATGGAAGGCGATTGCGTTGGCAGCGACTTTGGCGTTCCCGTTCATTGGCGCTGCTCAACAGCCTGCGAAGAAGCAGCCGCCTGCCAAACCAGAGGTCAAGGCGCAACCTGCTCAACCTGCTCAGCCTGCTAAGCCCGCTCAGCCTGCTCAACCTGCAAAGCCTGCAAAACCTGCGCAAGTTCAAAAACCCGCTGCTCCCTCAAAGCAACCTCAGGTGACCCAACCCGTCCCACAAAAGCCTGCCCATGCAGTCCAACCCCAAGCAGCAAAGAAACACGCTGTCAAACCCCAAAAGAAGGTAGCCAAGAAAGTTGCTAAAAAGGCTGCCCGAAAAGCGGCGAAGAAAACAGCCAAGTCAATGAAGAAGCCTTCAGCGAAAAAGTAAAGCCGTTCATCGGGCAGCCCAGATGCCTTTGAGGTTCGGGCAGGGCGCAAGCCAGCGCCCTGCCTTTAAACCTTTGTTCCGAAAGGTGGGAGCGGAAATGTTCAACCTTGGTCCGACTGAATTGCTGTTTCTGGGGTTGCTCATAGTTTTGCTGTTCGGGGCAAAGAAAGTTCCTGAATTGTTCGCCAGCCTCGGGCAAGGAATTCGCGAATTCAAGAAGGCATTGCGTGAAGCCGACGAGGAAGAAAAGACGAACTGATACAGCGTCAACTACCGTCGGCTAAAGCCGACGGCTTGCCCATGACGGGAAGAACCCGACTGGGCTTCAAGGCTGGTTGACAGGCAGCCCACTGCCCAAGTCAA
>ERZ1669248.1095-NODE-1095-length-10539-cov-3.794639_pt1 | contig 10539 bp, 21 predicted proteins | sample MGYA00579296_ERZ1669248 | MGnify/ENA primary metagenome ERZ1669248 (study PRJEB41166, sample SAMN08046057) | hot springs metagenome | biome: hot spring; feature: neutral hot spring; material: thermophilic sediment; isolation source: thermophilic sediment from...
GCCGCCCCCCGCGCTCGGCCAGGAGCCCGCGCCCCTCAGCCAGGCGCCCAGGGCCACCAGGGCCAGGCCCGCGAGCAGGGGCAGCAGCCCCCTCACAGCCTCCCACCGACCCACCAGCCCACCAGCAGCCCGCCGAGCCCCAGCGCCCCGGAGGCCAGGTAGTCCCTGAGGGCCGGCGACACCCTGCCCTCCAGCAGCTCCCGGAGCGCGGCCGCGAGCCCCTCCAGCCACGACCCCAGCAGGCTCCAGAGCGCGGCCCAGTTCACCGTGACCACGCCGGCCGACTCGAGCCAGAGCAGCGCCAGCGCGAGCGCCGCCACCAGCAGCCCGAGCGCCCTAACGAGCACGCCGAGCCCCTTGCGCAGCAGGTAGCCCAGGATGAGCCCCCCCAGGGCCTCGGCCATCACCTCGGCAGCACCCCGGCCATCGCCATGGCCACGTGCTTGCGGCAGTACGGGCGGCCGTTTATCACCGTTACGGCGGGCTCACCGCATATGGCGCACCTGGAGTAGTCCGCGCCCGCCCTGCCGGCCTCGCGCCTCGCGCGGGTGTCGTCGTCGCACCTGGCGCAGTCCCGCACGGCCACCCCGGGCTCACCCGGGCGCCCGCGGCCTTAAACCCTGCGCAAGGCTTTTATGGCGTTTGTGCAGTTAAAACGTTGATGACGGCCAGGTACCCGGTCAAGTGCCCCGTCTGCGGCATGGGCATGACGGCCGCGAGCCGGCACTACCTGGAGGCCCTGCTCGCGCTCGGCGGGGACCCGGACTCCGCACCGCCCAGCGAGAAGCTCAGGGTGCTCGTGACCGTGTGCTGCCCCGGGCTCAGGGAGCACGAGGCCGCGCTGCGCTCGGCGGTGGAGAGGCTGGTGCTCGGCAACAGGGGCCGGATGAAGGTCATAACGGTGCGGCACCTGCGCAGGCTGGTCCCGCAGCGAACCGCGGCGTTCCTGGACTCCCACAGGGCGGCGGCGCTCAGGTACGCCCTGTACTACGCGCAGACGCTGGACGGCTACCGGGCGGTGCTGGAGCCGGCCGGCGGGGGCAAGCCCAGGCGCGTGGTGGTGACCAGGTAGTGGCCGGCGGGTAAAGAAAACCCCGCGGATAGAGAAAACCCTTCTTTCCCCCGGCCGCTACCTCCCCAGCGGCGGCACCGGCGATATGGGCCCCAGCAGGCCCACCAGCCTGGGGACCCCGAGCAGGGCCACGGCCATCGAGGCCGCCGTGAGCGCCTGCACGATGAGCGCCAGGCGCCTGTCCCTGAGCGCCAGGAGCCCGCTCGCTGCGCCCCCCACGGCCCCGGGGGGCCAGTAGAGCAGGGCCGCCAGCGTCAGGGCCAGCGCGGCGGCGGCCACGGCCAGGCCCGCAGCCCTACTCCTCAGGCCCACCCGCGCCCACCTCTATCCTCGGGACCGACAGGCCGTAGATCGAGTAGACCAGCGCGAAGAGCAGCACGACGTCGACCAGCAGCGTGCCGTAGTACACGCCGGCGAGCAGCGTGTTGTACACCGCGTGCCCCACGACCATCCCCCAGAAGCTGCGGGTGAAGTACCAGATGATGACCGCCGCGAGCCCTATCAGGGCCAGGACCACGAACGCCAGGGGGCCGACCGCAGCGAAGCGGCTCGGCGCGTGCATCCATATGAACCAGGCGAAGCTAACGGCCACCGCGGTCCCCCAGTCGCCCCGCGAGCCGGTCACGAGCAGGGTCGCGAACCTCCACGCCTCCTCCGCGATGGCCACGACGGCGAGCATGTACCAGCCGTACACCTCCGCGCTCCCCAGCCCGCCGGAGATGGACAGGCTGACCTCCGCGAGGCCGGCGGAGAGCCCCAGGCTGCCCAGGATGTACGACAGCAGGAGCACGGCCACGAAGGCCGCGAACCCGCCTATGACCCCCCTGTACACCGCGGTGGCGCTGGGGCGCGAGAGCCTCGGCCTCACGAGCACGAGCATGCCCACCAGGCTGGCGCCCAGGAGGGCCAGCTGGCTGTAGGTCCCCTGGAGCAGGGACATGAACAGCATGCTGTTGAGGGCGACGGGGTAGGCCACGCCCCACCCCTGCAGCCTCGGCTCGGCCCTGTCAGCGCTCTCGAACCTGCTGGCCAGCATGCCCAGGCCCCAGGACGCGGCCAGGCTGAGCAGCACCGCGATCCCGATTAGGGGGCGCAGGAGCAGCCCCAGCAGCCCGCCCCCGGCCAGGCTGGCCAGCAGCACGCCCGTCGCGAGCATGCTAACCCCGTGGGCCACCAGCGCCCTGAGGTCCCCGTCCACCGCCACCCCCCTACTCGGTCACCACGACGACCTCCATCAGCGGCCTGCGCCTCATGAGCCAGTAGAACAGGATCCCGTGCACCAGGGCCATCGTGGCCAGGCCGATGAGCGTGCTGGTGAGCCCCGACTCGACCAGGGCCACGAGCTCAGCGCTGACGGCGGGCGCGCCGAAGTACCTCAGCGCCGCGTCCACCACGGCCTTGATTATCAGGAGGCCTATGACGTTCCGTATGAGCTGCGTCGGGCCGCCCCTCGGGAACGTTATCGGGACGTAGGTCCCCAGGAAGCTCCCGACGAGCCCCAGGCTGGCCTGTATGCCGCTAACGATGACGACCGCGAGTATCACGTACTTGAAGACCGTGTAGAGCAGGCTCAGCACGTACGCGCCCACGGCCGAGACCTCGCCCCCGAGCAGGCCCTCGAGCCCCGCGGGGTACAGCGAGATCGTGCGGTTCAGGATGACCAGCTCCCCGTTGATGTGCCTGAGCTGCGCGTAGAGCGTCAGGAGGGCGACGGCCAGCCACACGACGGACGTGGCGACCGCGACCCACCTGCCGATGCTCTCGGGGTTCACGGCCACCACCCACCGGCTACAGGTAGTCCCTCACCTTGAGGTACGCCACGTACAGCAGCCCCACGTCCAGGAGCAGCCACGCGAACGCGGGCACCCCCAGGATCGTGGCGTTGTAGTTCGCGGCGGCCAGGTAGGCCCCGACGACGATGCCCGCGATGAGGAGCGCGGCCCAGCCCCACGGCTTGCCCTCCTCTACCCTGCGCCTGACCATGCACCCTCCCGGGAGGGGGCCTGGGCGCGCCGGCTTAAACCCATTACGCTTTGCCCCCGCTCCACTCCTCCACGAGCTTCATGCTCGCCCGCAGCGCGGCGTCCATGATGTCCCTCAGGATGCCCGAGAGCTCGTGCTGCGAGCCGAGCATCCCCAGGGCCTCGTGCGCGTGTATCATGACCAGCAGGAGGTGCTTGAGCACGCACCACTCGCCCCTGTGCTCGTCCATGCCTAGAACCGTGAACAGCTTATCCACGAGCGCGACCCTCAGGGACCTGGCCGCGTCCAGCCCCTCGAGCATGCCCAGCTCGCTGTAGTGCTCCTCCAGCGCCAGGAGGTTGGCCAGCAGGTACAGCAGCTCCTCCACGCTGCCGCGCCCGAGCCCCTGCGCCCCCGACACCCGCACCTCAGACCGGGCAGGCCTTGGCCCTGGCCACCTTCTCGAAGTACGCGGCTATGTCGTACCTCCCCGCGGCCTTGAAGGCGTTGCTGAGCGCCGCCAGGCTATCGCAGCTGTACTGCTGGATCTCCTTCAGGGTGATCTTGAACCTCGCCACGGCGCTGAGCACCCCTGCCCGCTAGCTAGCCCCTTAGAGCGCCCCGATGCTGGCGAAGAATGCCTTGAGCCCGCTCTCCCAGCCTGGGCCCCACTTCTCGCGCACTATCTGGGACATGCCAGCCCTGCATCTCTCGATGTCGAGGCCGGGGAACAGCCGCCCTGCGAAGTCGCAGTACCTCACGGGGTACTTCGTCTCGACCTTTCTCAGTATCAGCTCCGGGACCGGCATACCGGTAACCCCCCTGAGCGGCCGTCTTATATCCCTTACTCTAGCTGCTTGGCCATCTCGGGCGTGTACCTCCTCGCGGCTACCCTGTACATGCCGCCACCGATGTTACATATCAGCACGGCGACCTGGGCGTCGTCGAATATGAAGGAGACGCACTCGTACAGGGCCAGCCTCCCGAGCTTGTAGTCCGCGACCTCCTTCGTGCGCACGCTCTCGATCAGCCTGAGGGTGACCTGGCTCGGCATACGCTCCCACCCGCGCGGGAGCCCCTTATATCAATTATGCGAGGGGCTCCCTCTGCTGGCTGGCGACCGCCCAGTACCCCACGGCCAGCACGACCAGCCCCAGGGCCACCAGCCACGCGAGGGTGAGCAAGTTCTCCTGAACCGCGCTGGGGTAGATGAGGCTGGCCACGACCAGCGCGATCAGCATGTCGACCACGCGCCCCCCGTAGTAGAGCACGGCCGCCAGGATGACCAGCGACAGCGCGGCCAGCAGCCTGAGCATGTCCAGCCCCTCGAGCGGCAGGCTCGGGGCCGCCACCAGCCCGGAGAGGTTCAGGATGCCCCAGGCGTGCAGTATGAACAGCAGCCACAGGGCCTCGAGGGCCACGGCGCTGACCTCCCTGAGGGCCAGCAGGAACTCCCTGAAGCCGACGCTGCCCCTCGCCTCCAGGTAGTCCAGCAGCGTGGTCATCACCACCATGGCCTGGCTCACGATGTACACGAACACCACGAGCGCGACGGGCTCGATCATACCGTGCAGCGGGGGCCAGGCCACCTTAAACCCGTTACGGCTCCTCGCCCTCCCCCGGCGATATGTCCACGTCCTCGACCTCCCCCTCCTCCTCCGCCCCGGCCCCCAGGTGCCTGAGTGGCGGCCTGGAGGGGCCGAGGGCGACGGGTATGGGCGCGGGGGCCGCGGGCCTGTACGGCGAGCTCCAGAACGGTATGCCCCTCTTGCGCGCGAGCTCCACGTAGGGGTCGGCCTCGGGGGGCATGGCCGGGCACGACACGTAGCCGTCGCCGGTCGCGGTGACCTGCAGCTCCTTCTGGAGCTTGCCGTACACCTTCAGGACAACGTGGGGGCACTCCGGGTAGCGGACGTTCCCGACCCACGTCTCGACCTCGCCGTGGATCTCCCTGCACCCGGCCACGGGGAACCCCCTGCTGTACAGCATCACCACGCTCAGGCTGGCGGGGTCCCGGAACACGACGTTGTACAGCTGCTTGAGCAGCAGCACGGCGGCCAGGTTTATCTCGGCCTCGTGGCCCGTCTTGACGACGCGTATCGGCTCGAATATGAAGGTGGACTCGGGGTTCGCGCGGGCCAGGACGTAGAGGCTGTTGACCTCCCCGATGTCCAGCGGGGTGTACGCGTACACGCCCCTCGGCAGCCGCCTGAGCGACACGTCGCTGAGCCACTTGATCGTGGCGTAGCTGTTGGTCTCGAAGCTCTCGACGGTGACCCGCCCGACGACGACGCTGGGGTTGCCTATGACGTGGCTCCCCTCGGGCAGGTACCCGCGCGTGGGGGGCACCGAGGGGCAGAGGCTGGCCCACGAGCCCGGCATGTCGCCGGTCAGCACGAAGTACTTCACTTCTTAGCACCCCCCCTCTTAGACTTCTTGGCCCTCTCGGTGTAGAGGGGCATGGGGGGCAGGTCCGAGCCGAAGAAGACGTTGTTGAGCCTCAGCCACGTGGCGAACTCGTCCACCTTCCCGTCGGCCTCCAGCACGGGCAGCGGTATGTACGCCTCGACCCACCCGGGCTGCTCGACGATCAGCGCCGGGGTCTTGAACGAGCCCCTCACGCCGCCCGCCACCCACGCGAGCCTCTCGGACAGCGACAGGCCGACGTAGTAGGCTATCGCCTGGTTCACCACGTCGCTCGTGGCCTCCACGACCTCCACGCGGGACCTGTACATGCGCGTGAGGGCCCTGAAGTACCGGCTCGTCGCGAGCAGCCTGCAGTGCGGGCAGTTGGGCTCCATGACGACCGTTATCCTGACCCTCTCCCTACGGCCTGGCATGCCTCTCCTCCTCGAGCTCCGCGAGCTTGCCGCTCAGCCCTATGAGGCTCCTCAGGCTCGAGAGTATGATGCAGAGCTCGGCCACGACGGCGTCGACGGGCAGCAGTATCATCTCGCCGCTCATGTTCGTGGAGAGGAACACTATGCTGGCCTTCCCGCGCAGGTAGGTCGTCACGGCGGCCCTCTCCAGCAGGGTGCCGGCGCTCCTGGCTATCGCCTCCGCGCCCGCGGCCTCGTAGGCCTGGAACACCCACGCGAGGTCGCGCACGGCCTGCAGGGGTATCCTCGTGACCCTGTAGCTCGTGAGGTTCCTGAACCGCTCGCCCGTGCTCATGACCGACGACAGGCTCAGCACCTCGAGCCTGGGCGACGGCGGGTTCGCGCTCCTGAGCATGCTAATGACCTCCAGCAGCTTCGCGACGGCCTCCTCGTAGGCCCCCCCGTGCACTACCCCACCACCCCCTCGAGCGCGCTGCTGACCTCCTCCCTGTCGGGCTGCGCGATCATGATGTAGCGCGCGGTGGTCTCTATGCTGGAGTGGCCCAGGAGGGCCTGCACGACGTTTATCGGCACCCCGCGCATTATGAGCCGGGTGGCGAAGGTGTGCCTCAGCATGTGGGGCGTGACGCGGAAGCCCGCGCAGGCGCTCACCCTCTGGAACCACTCGTTCACGGTCTTGGCCGAGAAGGGGAACACCCTGCTCCTGTACTGCTCGGCGAGCGCCCTGCCCCGCTCGCCCTGCGACTCGAGCAGCTTGAGCGCCCTCTCGACGTAGGCCGGCCTGTGGGTGCTGATCCACTCCTCGAGCACGGGCCTGAGCTGCCTCACGATCGGCACGTACCTGACCTTACCGCCCTTGCCGGTGACCTTTATGTGCCCGAGCTCCAGGTCCACGTCGTCCAGGGTTATGGTGACCAGCTCGCTCCTGCGCATGCCGGTGTAGAGCAGCGTCAGGAACACGGCCCTTAGGGTCGGCTCGTCCTTCACGCACTCGTACAGCTTCTTGAGCTGGCTGCTGTTCAGGGCCCTGGGCATGTGCACCATCGCCTTCACGCGCACCCTGAAGCCCGGGGGGTAGAAGCGCCTGATGACGTTCCACACGGTCACCCGCGACGTGGGCCTGTACTGCCTCAGGAAGTCCACGACCTCGGCCTCGGACAGCTGCGTGAACTCCTTCCCGCGGAACCACGCGTACATCACCAGCTTGGCCGCCACGTAGACGTAGTACTCCCGGCTCTTGGGGCTCAGCAGGTCGAAGTCGGGCGTGGTCTGCCTCAGCGCCTCGAGGGCCACGCGCCTGGCGCGCTCGTACTCCTCCTCGAGGGGCTCCACGGCGACCACCTAGTGCAGAACCCTCACGACCACGCCGCCGCGCTCCCTGTACGCTATGGCCACCTTCACCCCGTAGCGCTTCGAGAGCTCCAGGAGCCTGTTGATGGTCTCGCTGTCGAACTGCTCGCGCCTGAGCCTGACCTCGATGGCCATCGCCACGCCGTCGCGTATGGCCACGAGGTCGGGGAATCGGCTGCCCGCGCTCCTGACGACCATGAAGCCCCTCCCGCGCAGGTACTCGGCCACCTTCCTCTCGAACCGGGCGCCCTTGTCGTAGCTCCTGCCCAACCCGACACCCGCCCGGAGTGGGGGGGCGTAACTTTATAAGTGTGACCGCGGCGCACCGCAAGCGCTGGCCGCCCGCGCCCACCGGGCGCAGCGTCCCCCGCGGGCGGTTTTATAAGGAGGGGGAGCGCCGCCAGGATGTGTTCCTGCTGGTCGTGGACCCGGTCGCGGGGAAGATCGCGTACATAGACGTGAAGTCAATGCGCGTGTCCACGGGCCGCACGGTCTTCAGGGGCAGGGTGTGGTACAGCAGCTTCGAGGAGCTGCCCAGCGGGTACCAGAGGGTCCAGAGCCTGCTGAGGAAGTGGTGGAGGGTGGACGCCAAGCTGCTGTGGGCCCTCAGCCCCAGGCTGGCGATAAAGCACTACGCGAGGGAGGTCACGATAGAGTGCGAGGAGGTGAGCAGGGTCGTGGTGGCCACCATGGACGCGCTGAACCTGTACTTCGCGTGGGCCAGCGTGGCGCCCAGCGAGCGGGGGTCGTTCGTGCTCGTGCCGCTGTTCGACGTCATCGACCTGCAGCTCTTCCTGAGGGGCGAGGCCAGCTACAAGATGGCGTACGAGGCGCTGAGGCAGCGCCTGATGGCCTACGAGGAGCGCATGATAGACTCGTACCGCAACCTGCTGCAGCTCGCGAGCGACATAGTCAGGAGCGTCGTGGAGAGGCTGCCCTCCAGCTACGAGATCATAGAGGACGTCCTGTCGAGGTACAACGTCACGGCCAAGGACATCCTGGACTTCGCCGTCAGCGAGGCGATAATCAGGGAGATGGTCGCGCGCGCCCAGCAGCAGCAGCAGCCCGTCAGGGCCAAGGTCGAGGGGCCCACGAAGGCCGAGACGCTCCCGCCGCCCGTGGCCACCGCGAAGCCGTAACGGGTTTAAGCTCGCCGCCCCGGCTCGGACTGTGAGCGAGGGCGAGGTGGTCAGGCCTGAGCTCGAGGAGGGGGCTGCGCCCGAGGAGGGGGTCGAGGTAGAGGCCCCGGCCGAGGCGGAGGCGGAGGCCCCGCCGCCCGAGGAGGAGCTCGCGGAGGCCGAGGCGGAGGCTAGGCCCAGGGCCAGGCCGGGCCGCATCGGCCTGCGCGAGCTGAGGAGGGCGCTGAGGGCCGGCGAGAGCCTCGCCTACTCGGCCTACGACAGCCTGCGCGGGAAGCGCCTCGCGCCCTGGCTGTTCTTCGAGCTGATGGGCCGGGCGCTGATGGGCCTGGCGGCCCTGTCGCTCCTGGTCGGGGTCGACGCCTGGCTCACCGTGAGCCTGGGGCCCAGGCTCGGGCCGCTGTTCACCGCCGTGAGCGTCTTCAGCTTCCCGCTGTACTTCGCGCTCGCCACGTCCCTGTACGTCGTCCTGGTGGCGGGCGCGACGGGCCCCCTCAGGATCGCGAGGGCCGGCTGGGGCCTCAGCGCCCTGCTGTGGGCGCTGACCTCGGGGCTCATGGGCTACGCGCTCAGGCGCGCGGGGCTGTTCGTGGCCGTGGCGGTCGCGAGCGACGTCGTGGCGCAGCTCGTGTTCCTCCTGCTGGTCGGGATAGTCATGCTGCTGCTCAGCCTCGCGCAGCTGGTGTTCAGCGTCGTGGCCGCCTACGCCCTGCTGCTGGTGGTGGGCGCCGTGCTCCTGTGGGTGCTGCTCATACTGTTGGGCGCGGCCGCGGTCGCCGCGGCCCTGTACCCCTTCGTGAGCCTGGCCCTGGCGTACGTCGGGTTCAGGGTCGTGGACAGGTACATAGCCGGGCCCGCGCTGAGGGCCAGCGACGCCTCCCTGACCCTGATGGCGCTGGCGCTCCACCTCTCGAGGCTCGCGGCGCCGGCCGCGCCGGCCGCGGTGGCGGGCGCCGTGACGATGGTGTCGGGCATGGTGAGCGCGGTCAAGGGCGACCTGAAGTACATGAAGCCCGCCGTGACGGCCTGGGGCCTCCTCGTCGGCATGAGCCTGGGGCCCGCCGGGCCCGACCCCCTGGCGGACGCCATCAGCTCGGTCATGGTGGAGTACGGGGACAGGTACGGCAACGCGGGCGCCGCCCTGGCGGGCCTGCTCGTGGGCGCGCTCGGCAGGATTTAAAAGCGGGCATCGCGTTTTATCAGTGATGGTGACGTACACCGGGGTCTCGAGGCTGCTGGACGAGTACGTGAGGGCCAGGGAGGAGAACCGCAGGCGCAGGAGCACGAGGTACCTGTACCTGGCGAGGTACACGGTGCAGTTCGGGCTGCCCAGCACCACCGTGAGCGACCGCATAGCGCAGGTGCGCGACCTGGGCGGGGGGGTGGTCGTGCTCGAGCGCTTCTACCTGCTGAAGTCCGACTACATGCTGCTGCTGAAGCTCTGGCAGGAGGCGCAGCCCACGGCGCGGGGCCTGCAGCACGCCACGAGCCAGATCTACCGCTACCTGGAGGAGAGGCTGAACAGGGCGCGCGTGAACTGGAAGGACATGCGCCTGCTGTACGTGCTGCACCACAAGCTCCCGGTGGACGTGTGGCTCGAGCCCCACAGGATGGTGCTCCTTGGCGGTGAAGACGTACCGGGAGTGGTTATCGGATAGGGGGAGCGGGGACGTGGCCGAGTACGTCGTGGACTACCTGGTGCCCGAGCTCGCGCGCCAGAGGGGCAGGGTGACGGTGGGCGACGTGCTCGAGGCGCTGCGCAGGGACGGGGACAAGCGCGTCGCGGAGTGGCTGTCCGTCAGGCGGGTCGCGCGGCTCCTGCTCATCAGCGCCAAGAAGCACGGCCTGAGGGGCGTGTACAGGCCCCGCTGAGGCCAACGGTTTTAAGACAGCGCCGCGGGCCACCCCACGCCATGAAGACCAGGTTGCTGGCCTTGGTGGGCATAGCGCTGGCGCTCTGCCTGCTCTCCACGGCCAGGGCCGCGCCCCAGCTCTACACCATGGAGGGCTACTTCGTGTACCTGAACCCAGGCACCCCCGCTAGCATCTTCATAACCCCCAGCGCGGACATGGGCCTCTACCTCGTGAACGACCCGTGGTTCCCCGTCGCGGAAGTGTACGTCAACGGCGTACCCCTGGTCTTTAACGGCACGGACGCGATCCTGTGGCTGAAGGC
>ERZ1669248.1096-NODE-1096-length-10536-cov-2.810991_pt1 | contig 10536 bp, 8 predicted proteins | sample MGYA00579296_ERZ1669248 | MGnify/ENA primary metagenome ERZ1669248 (study PRJEB41166, sample SAMN08046057) | hot springs metagenome | biome: hot spring; feature: neutral hot spring; material: thermophilic sediment; isolation source: thermophilic sediment from...
TCTTGATGCCGTCTTCACCGAGCGCCGCCATCGCGTCGGGAGTAGGTGCCGCGGTATAAAGTACGAGCGTACAGCCGATGACGGCTTTGTCCGTACTTTGCGCGGAGAGCACCACGGCGACCAGAAGCTGAAAAGGAGAGTGGTAGTTCAGCTCGGTTTTTGGTTCAGGAATGGCGGCGCGCAGGGCCGCAAAACAGCGATGAATATTTTGTGGATCCATGGTGCACATTACCCACGGAGGCAGATGGAGGTGCCGGAAGGCAGGTCCGTGACCTGACCCGACACCGTTGCCGCACCTTCAGACGTGACGATAACGACCAATCTCCGGCACTTCCGGCCGGGGATGGCTTGCCGCGACGGCATTGGCGGCAGCGATCCATTCTTCATGGTCGTGTTCCAGGGCGTGGAGCATGTCGTGGTCCAGCTTGGGCAGTATGCTCCCCTTGATGGTTTCACCGAGGTCCAGCATGCGCGTGGCAACCGCGTAGCCGTGCAGATGGAAATCATGGTCAGCATGGGTTCCAAAATGGTCGCTGCTGAAGAGTACGCCTTTGGCGGCTTTCAGGTCGGCGTCATTCATGACGTAGTCTTTCGCCCACTGGTACCACGCTTCAAAATACTTCTCTTGCGCTTCAAGGCTCCAGTCGTGGGCCTCAAAAAAGGCGTAGACCGAAACGCGGTTGGCCTTGCCGGAAAAAGGAAAATGACCTGACATTGTGCGACTCCTCCTGCATGCGGGTGTAAAAGCCTCCAGGGCATTGTAGCCGTTTATGGTCCCGGCGCAACGCAAAAGCTTTTTTAGAGGGAATAACGATCACCAATGACCGGACAATCCACCTGTAAGCCGCGCGCCCGCAGCACCCTGGCGATGCCTTCCCGGCCATTTTCCTCGCCATGGACGAGAACCGTGCGCGTCGGTTTTTGATCACCGTACCAGGTGAGGAGTTCGTCGTGGTCGGCATGGGCCGAGAAACCGCCGATGGTGTAAATTTTGGCGGCGACGTGAATTTCTTCACCAAATATCCGTACGGTTTTCGCCCCGTCGATGATGCGCCGCGCCAGCGTCCCCTGTGCGGCATAGCCGACAAAGATGACGCTGCAGTCTTCGCGCCAGATATTGTGTTTGAGATGGTGGGTAACCCGGCCCCCGGTCGCCATGCCCGATCCGGCCATAATCAGGGCGCCGCCCTTGATCAGATTGATGCCCATGGATTCGCTGGTTTCGCGGGTGAAGTGGAGGTTGCGCAGGGCGAAGGGGTCGGCACCCTGTTGCAGGCCTTCACGGGTGTCGGGATTGAAGCATTCCGGATGACGGCGAAAAATCTCCGTGGCGGAAATGGCCATGGGCGAATCGAGAAAGACCGGCAGGTTGGCGGGGAGCTGGTTGGCGTTCATCATCTCGCGCAGGTAATAAAGTAAATCCTGGGCGCGCTCCAGGGCGAAGGTGGGGATGATGGCATTGCCGCCGCGTTTCAGGGTGTCGAGGATGGCATCGCGCAGCTCGTCCACCGAGGGTCCGATAGCCTTGTGCAGGCGGTCGCCGTAGGTGGTTTCCATGACGATGACATCCGCCTGGGGTGCGGGGGTGGGCGGGGTGATAATCGGATCACGGGAGTAGACGATGCGCTGCTGCCTGCCCGCTTCACTGACTTCTATCAGTATCCAGGCGGAACCGAGGATATGACCGGCATCTCCGAAGGTCACACTGACGCCGGGGCAGACCTCTATTTTCTGCGCATAATCCGCGGTACGTCCGAAGCGATCCATAGTGTCGAGGACGTCGGTGATGTCATAAATGGGCGCGGATTCTGTTCCACCCTGACGCTGGTGACGTCGGTTAGAGCGTCGCGCCTCTTCTGCCGCAAGGCCTGCTGCGTCCATGAGCACCAGTCGCGCCAGCTCGCGCGTGGCCGCCGTGGTGATGATCTCGCCACGAAAACCGCGTTTGACCAGCAAGGGAATGCGCCCACAGTGATCGAGATGGGCATGGGTCAGCAACAGATAATCAATATCCTTGGCATCAAAGCCGAACTCGGCGCGATTTTCTTCTTCCAGGTCATGCCTGCCCTGAAACAACCCGCAGTCGATGAGCAGCTTTTTATCGCCAACGCGCAGAAAATGACAGGATCCGGTGACCCCCCCCTGCGGCGCCATAAAATTGCATTTCCATATGGTTCTCCTTTAGTCCCCAGTATAGCGAATCAGCGGCGAGCGGGAGGCGCTTAGTGACCACCTGCGCGCCGCGCCAGCACCTCGTAATAAAGCTGGAGATAGGCGCGTGCCGAGTGCTGCCAGCTATAGTCGCCCGCCATGGCCTGATCTTGCAGATGTGACCACAGCGCCGGTTGACGGAACAGCGCCTCCGCGCGCAGCACGGCACCATGCAGGGCGTCGCTTTGCGGGCTGTCAAAAACAAATCCGTTGCGTTGCAGCGGGTGGCGGAAGTCGTCGGCATCGGTGACCGTATCAGCCAGTCCGCCCGTACGGTGGACGATAGGCAAGGTGCCGTAGCGCAGGCTGTACATCTGGTTCAGGCCGCAGGGCTCGAAGCGGGAGGGCATGAGGAAGGCATCTGCGCCGGCCTCAATGTGATGGGATAGCCCTTCGTCAAAGGCGATGCGTGTCGCCATTTGCGCCGGATACGCCGCCGCTATCTCCAGCAGTTGCCGCTCGAAAGACTTGTCGCCACTGCCCAATACCACCACCTGCATGCCGCGGCGTAACAGATCAGGGAGAATATCCAGTACCATATCCGTTCCTTTCTGCTCCACCAGGCGGCTGATCATGCCGAGGAGGAATACCTCGGGATCGGGGTAGAGGCCGAGACTGCTCTGCAGTTGCGATTTGCACTGCGCCTTGCCGAACCGATCTTGTAGCGAATAATGCGCGGGCAGATAGGGATCCGCGCCGGGGTTCCAGTGGATGGCATCAATGCCATTGAGAATGCCCGACAGATGCCCGGATCGGGTTTGCAGCAGCCCATCCAGTCCCATACCGAAGGCGCTGCTCTGAATCTCCTCGGCATAGGTGGGGCTGACGGTGGTGATCTGGTCGCTATAAGCCAGACCCGCTTTCATAAAGGAAAAGGCCCCGTAGAGTTCGGTCCCGAGCCAGTGAAAATCCGCCGACGGCAAGTGCAGCGGTGCCATGGCGCCGGGCGCAAAGCGACCCTGATAGGCCAGATTATGGATGGTGAAGAGGGCGGCGGGTCGCGCTACGCCGATCCGCGCCTCCAGATCGAGCAAGTAGGGTATCAGTCCGGTTTGCCAGTCATTGGCATGGACGATATCCGGGCGCCAATTGAGCCCCGATACACGTCCCTGGGCGATTTCGACGGCCACCCGGTTGAGCAGGGCAAAGCGCCGGTCATTGTCCGGCCAGTCTTCGCCTTGCGCATCCTGGTAAGGACCGCCGTCACGCTCATAATAGGCAGGATAACGGAGGAAAAGCACCTGTGGTCGCTCTGCCAGCGACCACAGCTCGGCTGTTTCACCCGTATAGGGCACGTTGACGGCGCAGCACCAGCGCAGATCCGGCAGTGCCGGACGCCCATAGTAGGGCACCAACACGCGAACATCGACGCCCAGTTGCCCCAACGCCAGGGGCAAAGCCCCGCCGACATCCGCGAGGCCGCCGGTCTTGGAGTAGGGCACCATCTCCGAGAATACAAAAAGTGTTCGCAACATAGGGTGTGTGTTCTTCTGAGCAAAGCGTTGTTGCTAATATAACACAAAGGCGGTGCGCGGTTCACACATGCATGGGTTCAGCAGGTTTTGAATGATGTGCCGGTGTCGCCTATCATCGGCGGATGGAAAAGCCCATAACACCCGCAAAGGAGTGATCTGCATGGATTGGTGCGAGCGTTTTAAGGAGTTTCGGGACCGGAACCGTTGCGTAGTGTATTTCCCCAACTTGCACGAAGGCGAAGATGCCGAGGCCTATGGGATATTTCTTTCTCTGATGCGGGCGAAGATGGGGATCATGGTGCTGGCGCCAGATCGGGAAGAACGCTACGAACCCGTTTATCGTGATGCGCTGAAATACCATCTGCAGACCATCCGCCATAGTCGTTTGTTCACCAGCTTCGTGCCCATCAAAACGCGCGTCTATTTTGTGGAAACGGTGGAGCAGCGCGATGCTTTCTACGCTTGTGTGGATTTTTGTGTGCCTGGCGGTACCTTGGTAGGAGGTGCAGTGGATCTCGGCAAAGCCATTGCCGATGGTTGTCCCCTCATCCTCGGTCCGAAAATGCCGGATAATGTGGTACGTCAGGGCTTGTTGGCCGCTGGCGCTGCGGTATGGGCACAAGATAATGCGGAGATTATCGATCTGGCGAAGGCCTGGCTGAACGATCCGGCAGCGGCCAGGGCGGCAGCGGAGAAGGCAAAGGTGTGGTGGGGACAGCACGGGGCTTAGTACCTGCGTCCCTTCCCCGCGACGCAAAAAAGCCCCGAACCAGCAAGGTCCGGGGCTTTTTTGCGAGAGAAAATCAGCCCTGTTTCAGCGCCTTCAGGAAGATGGAGGCGAAGCGCACGGCGAACTTCAGCACGAACTGGGTGTCTTTGGCGAAGAAGATCTTCATCAGACCGAAGATACCGCCACCCTTGTTGTTCTCGTCCTTCATCTCGGTCCTGGTCTGCTCCAGCGCCTTCATCGCCTTGTTCACACCGCTGGCAAAGACTTCGTCGGAGGGGATCATGGGGACGACTTGCGTCATGACCATGTTCAGCTTGCCGACCAGGCCGGCCTTCTGCAGGTTACCCACCAGCGCGAAGACGTCAGGCAGCATGTCCATCAGGTGGGCATCATGCAGGCCCTGAACAATTTCCTTAATCCGTGCGTTGATGCTTTCCGCGTCGCCTTTTACAGCGCTGGTCGCAATTTGCGCGATTTCCAACCAGGCCATGGCGCCCTGGCCGACGACGCCGACGATGTGGCGGATGGTGCCGTCCTGCCAGAATTCGCCCATCATGTCTGCAGCGGTGCCAAAGGCGACACTGAGATCGCCGTGTGGCGTGATCAGTTCCTGCAGATGGATACCCTTGTCCTCCAGGGCTCTGGCGGCCGCCTGCAGGGAGGCTCCAACCGTTTCCGCCATGCCCAGCACGCCGCCGAGGCGGTCCGCCAGGCTGTTGGCGTCACCCTGCGCCAGCGCCTTGGCACGCATCGCGATTTTCAGCCACTTTTCGGCTTCTTCCGCGAGGTCATCCAGCTTTTCCGGCAGGTCCATGTCGCTGAGGATGTTGCGGACCGCGCCCACACCATCTTTACCCGCCTGAATAAAGAAGCCCGCGCTCGCGGCATAGCCGGCGAGGTGCTCCACCTGGTCCAGCAAGCCCTCCACCCGCTGAGCGAGATCTTCGGAGTTGCCCCGTGCCAGAGTCTTGACCCGCAGCGCGATGTGCATCCAACGGCTGCCACCGGCACCAATAGTGGCGAGCGTGCCGCTCATGTCCGCGCCTTCCAGCACTTCCGGTATGGTGTCGCGCAGGGTGCCGATGGCGATGTTCATCTGCCCACCGAGGATTTCCGCCATGTCGAGCATGCCGCTCAGGCGCGCCTGCAGGTTGGGGGCGTCACCCTGAATGAGGCGCTGGGCCCGCTTGGCCATCTGAATCCACTGGTCGGCCATTTCCTGAATTTCGTCGAGGCGATCCGGCAGGTCGAGCTGGCCGACCATGTTGCCGACGACGCCGACACCCTGCCGGGCGCTATCCATCCAGTACTGGATGCTTGCGGTGGCGCCATGAATTTTCTGCACCATGTCTTCCGGATTTTCGCCGATGATGGGGCATTTGAGCTCAGCACTGAGGGCGGAGAGGGAGCTGAAGAAGCCGGCGCGCTGCAGGTTGCCGAGTAGTTGCAGGACTTCCTTCAGGGTCTTGTCGAGTTCCGCATTTTGAACGTCGTTCAGCACGTTGCGCAGGCGATCCAGCGGCTCCTCACCGGAGTTGCCCTTAATGAAGATTAGCAGCGACTCCGAGACGCGCTGCAGTTGTTCCAGATACGGCTGCATGGTCTCCATGAGCTTGTCGGTATCGATGGCCCGCGGCAATTCGTTGAGGATGTCGCGCAGCATCTGCAGCAGGTTCTGCACCTGCAGGGCGGCGTCACCGACTTTACCGAGTCCTTCCCACTGGCGTTCATTGAGGGTGGTTACTGCTGCTGACGATACTGCATTCGCGTTGGCCATGATGCGCTGATCTCCCGCTGAAAATAATGTCGCGATAAGTGCTTTTGATTAAGATGGGTGAGACTTCCAGGACCTGCCCTGTTTATCACAAAGGGCCTCTCTTTCCTACCCGTGCCGGTCTGGCCTATGATCTTCCGGTATGTTCTGACAGGCTAATCATTATGCTTTATGGCAGTAAACGAGAAACATATCGACAAGTCTTTCTGGACAGTTGGCGGGCCTATCAGGAGGGCCGTCCGCTGGAAGGGGTGCAGACGCGGATTGTCGCTGTCATTCTCCGCCATCCGGAATATCATGCCCTGCTGAGCGATGCGCAGCACGGACTGGAACAGGATTTTCCGCCCGAGCAGGGACGGAGTAACCCCTATATGCACATGTCTCTGCATGTAGGGCTGGAGGAGATGTTGGCATTGGGACAGCCTGCAGGTATTGTGGAGCTCTTCGACAGCGCGCGCCGCAAGCTGGGTGAAACCGGCGCCGAACATCTTTTCGTGGATTGTCTGGGAGAGATGATGTGGCAGGCCCAACGCGCAGGACGTGCCCCGGAACTGGCGGGGTTGTTGTCTTGTGTACGCCATAGTCTGGGTTTACCGGAGATGGCGGGCTGAACGGCGGGCCAATCAAACATTACTCGGATGGAGAATAACAGCATGGTGGAGGGCGTAAATCAGGCAACGACGGGCGCGGAGCAGGTACATTGGCGTCTGGAAGATCTCTATGCCGGGGTGGATGATCCGCGGCTGGCGGAAGACATGCGCTGGGCGGATAGCGCAGCGACGCGCTTCGCCGAAGCCTATCGCCCCGGTCTGGGCGGGCTGAATGCCGCGCAGTTGGCGGCGGCTGTGGGCCAGTTGGAGGCTATCCGCCAACGTATTGCCCGGGTGGGTACCTTCCGCTATCTCAGTTACGTCACCCACGCCGATCAGCCCGCGTATGGCGCCGCCATGCAGGCCTACGAGGAGGCGGCCACGGCCATTCAGAATCAACTGATCTTCTTCGATATCGCCTGGAATGCCGTCGCGGAGAGCCGGGCAGAAAGCCTGCTGGCAGACCCCGCACTGGCGCATTGGGCGCATTTGCTGCGCAACTGGCGGAGGTATCGTGACCACCTGCGCAGCGAGAGTGAGGAGCAGATTCTGTCCGAAAAGCGGGTGACAGGGCGGGCGCTCTGGGAGCGGCTTTTTGATGAGACATTGACGGAAATGCGCTTTCCCCTGCGCGGCAAGCAGATGACCGAGCAGGAGGTGTTGACACTGTTGTCCGATCCCGACCGGGAATTGCGTCGGGATGCGGCCGAGTCCCTCAGCAAGGGGCTGGAAGGGCGCTTGCATACCCTCACCACCTGTTTCAACGCCATCCTCGCCGACAAGGCCCTGGATGACCGTCTGCGCCGCTATCCCCACTGGCTGAGTGACCGCAATCTGAGCAACGAAATCTCCGACAAAATGGTCGAGGCGCTGGAGCAAGCCGTGGTTGGACGCTACGCGCTGGTGGCCCGCTATTACCGGCTCAAGGCCAAATTATTGAACGTGTCGCCATTGATGGATTATGACCGTTATGCGCCTTTGCCAGGCGGCGAGCGGCGCTACGACTGGACGGAGTGTCAGCGTATCGTGCTGGCCGCGGTGACGGATTTTTCTCCGGAACTGGGGGTTATCGGCCAGCGCTTTTTCGATGAAGGCTGGATTGATGCCGCACTGGCGCCAGGCAAGCGGGGCGGGGCCTTCGCCCATCCGGCGACGCCGGATGTCCATCCCTATCTTATGGTCAACTATACCGGCACAGTGCGCGATGTGATGACGGTGGCCCACGAACTGGGACATGGTATCCACCAGTATCTCGCCCGCGAGCAGGGCCACATGAACGCGGATACCCCCCTGACCACGGCGGAGACGGCTTCTGTCTTTGGCGAGATGCTGACCTTCGAGCGACTGGTGCGCGAGGAGCGGGACCCCCAGCGACGGCTGGCCCTGCTCTGCGGCAAAATCGAGGATACCTTTGCCACGGTGTTCCGGCAGATGGCCATGCACCGCTTTGAAGTGGTCATGCATGGCGCCCGCCGCGCCGAGGGCGAACTGAGCAAGGATCGGCTGGCGGAGTTATGGATGCAAACCCAGGCGGAGCAGTTTGCCGACAGTATCCAGTTCAGCCCCGGTTATCGCTGGTGGTGGAGTTATATTCCCCACTTCATCGGCTCGCCGGGCTATGTGTATGCCTATGCCTTTGGGGAACTGCTGACACTGGCGCTGATTCAGCGCCAGCGGGCCGCCCCGGCGGAGTTCGTGCCCGGTTATATCGCCATGCTGAAACTTGGCGGTAGTCAGGCCCCTGCCGAGGTGGTGGCGATGACCGGCATTGATCTGGAAGAGCCGGAAATCTGGTCGCGAGCGCTGGATTACATGGCCGGGATGGTGGATGAGGCCGAAAAGCTGGCTGGGGTACACTGAGTATGCGTCAGGAAAAGGACAGCATGGGCGTTATCGAGGTGGAAGACGCCGCTCTCTGGGGCGCCCAGACCCAGCGCTCCTTGCGCTATTTCGCCATCGGTACGGAGCAGATGCCTCTGTCGGTTATCCACGCCCTGGCGCGGATCAAGCGGGCGGCGGCTTCGGTGAATGCCGAGCTGGGACTGCTGGACGCCACGCTGGCCGAAAAGATCAATGACGCGGCGGCGGAAGTCATTGCCGGGCGCTGGGATATGCAGTTTCCTCTGCGGGTCTGGCAGACCGGCAGCGGCACCCAGAGCAACATGAACGTCAACGAGGTTATTGCCAACCGGGCCAATGAAATGGCAGGGCAGCCCCGTGGTAGTAAAGCGTCCGATCACCCCAACGGTCACGTCAATCTGGGACAGTCTTCCAACGACGCTTTTCCATCAGCCATGCATATTGCGGCGGCTTTGGCGGTGCATCAGGGGCTCTTACCGGCATTGGCGCACCTGGGGGGAGAACTGGAGCGTAAGACGGGGGATTTTGCCCACCTCATCAAGGTCGGGCGCACCCATCTGATGGATGCGGTGCCGCTCACTTTGGGGCAGGAGTTCTCCGGCTATGTGGCGCAATTGCAGCAGGGCATCCACAGCCTGGAGCAGACCCTGCCTGGTCTTTACGCCCTGGCGCTGGGCGGGACAGCCGTGGGTACCGGTCTCAACTGCCACCCGGATTTTGCCAGTGCGGTGTGCGCGCGGTTACATGCGGAGCTGGGTCTGCCTTTCCGCCCGGCGGCCAACGCGTTTGCCGCCCTGGCGGGACATGAAGCTTTGCTGCAGTTGAGCGCGGCGCTGCGTGGCATAGCCATGTCCCTGATAAAGATTGCCAACGATATCCGCTGGATGGCCTCGGGCCCGCGGGCCGGTCTGGGCGAGCTGCATCTCCCGGAAAACGAACCCGGCTCCTCCATCATGCCCGGCAAGGTAAATCCCACCCAGGCTGAGGCCCTGACCATGGTCTGCGTGCAGATTTACGGCAATGATGCGGCCATCGCTTTTGCCGCTTCGCAGGGCAATTTTGAGCTGAATGTTTATAAGCCAATGATAGCGCATAATATTCTGCAATCTATCCGGCTGCTGGGAGATGCGGCGAGGTCTTTCACCGACCATTGTCTGCACGATCTCCAACCTGCAGAAAGTCGGCTACGGCAGAATATGGAAGAATCCCTCATGCTGGTGACGGCTCTGACACCTGTGATCGGTTATGAAAAAGCCGCTATTGTCGCCCAGCATGCCCACCGCGAAGGCTGCACCTTGCGAGAAGCCATCTTGGCGCTGGATTACCTTTCCGGCGAAGATGTTGATCGCCATCTGCGTCCGGAAGCGATGCTTTAGTGTTTGTGTCTCTGGATTGCCCGAGTAAACTGCCACCAGAATGCCAGGGTTCATGCAGACACCAGAAGGAGATTGATCATGATTTTGATTTTAGAAGCCGACCTCGGCGAACAATCGCCGATCTTCCAGCAACTGCTGACCCATCTGCGCGGCTTCTCCGGCATTCACTTTCGGGTCCATCAGGAACAGGGTGCGGAGCAGGTACTTAGTGAAATCTACCTGATCGGTAACACCAAGCCGTTGCGGATAGAAGATATGGAAGCCCTGCCCGGTGTCGAGCGGGCGATTCGCGTATCCCGGGAATATCGGCTGCTGGGCCGCCATACCGGCGATCAGCGTACCCATGGTTTTGATTACAACGGGGTGCGTTTCGGCCAGGACAATCTCAACGTGTTTGCCGGGCTCTGCGCCGTGGATACCCCGGAGCACGTCGAGCAGATGCTGCGCGCCCTGCAGGAAAACGGCCAGGTCTGCACCCGCATGGGCGCCTACAAACCGCGTACCAGTCCTTATGCCTTTC
>ERZ1669248.1097-NODE-1097-length-10533-cov-3.880034_pt1 | contig 10533 bp, 10 predicted proteins | sample MGYA00579296_ERZ1669248 | MGnify/ENA primary metagenome ERZ1669248 (study PRJEB41166, sample SAMN08046057) | hot springs metagenome | biome: hot spring; feature: neutral hot spring; material: thermophilic sediment; isolation source: thermophilic sediment from...
GCTAATGTATGTAAGGTTGTGTTAGAATTTTCTTTATAATGCTAATCTAAATTAATATTTAGCTTCTCAAAATAATTTTATACTATTTTACTTCGCAATTTATGATATTTTTTAAAATTAAAGTTTTAATTATAATATAATATTTTTGAATTTTTTTTAAAATTATTTAATAATGCTACAATCAAAGTTGATATATAAAACTTATAAAGAAGAACCTGCGGATGAAGAATCAAGAAACGCAAAACTTTTAATAAGAGCAGGATTTATAGAAAAAGTTTCAGCAGGAATTTATAATTTTCTACCTTTAGGTATTAGAGTTATTAAAAAAATAGAAAATATAATAAGAGAAGAACTAAATAAAATAGGATGCCAAGAACTTCTATTAACTAATCTTCATCCTAAAGAATATTGGGAAAAAACAGGAAGATGGGAAAAGTTTGATGTCTTATTTAAAACAAAAAGCCAAACTGGTTCTGAATATTCTTTAGCTCCTACACATGAAGAAATAATTTTTCCTTTAGTTAAAAAATTAATTAATTCTTATAAAGATTTGCCAATTGCTTTATATCAAATTCACACAAAATATAGAGATGAATTAAGAGCAAAGTCAGGCCTTTTAAGAAATAGAGAATTTATAATGAAAGATTTGTATAGTTTCCACAAAAACAATGAAGAAGTTGAGAGATTTAAAAAAATAGTAGATAGAACTTATATAAAAATATTTAAAAGATGCGGATTAAATGCAGTAGAAACATTTGCATCAGGAGGAACATTTTCTCCTTATTCTACAGAATTTCAAGTACCTACAAATGCAGGAGAAGATATTATTTATTATTGCAAAAATTGCAAAGTAGCTTGGAATAAAGAAATAATTGAAGAGAAAAAATGTAAAAATTGTAAAAGAGAATTAGAAGAATTAAAATCAATAGAAGTAGGAAATACATTTAATTTAGGTACAAGATTTTCAGAAGCTTTTGAAGTTTATTTTTTAGATAAAGATAATAATAGAAAATTAGTTTATGCAGGATGTTATGGAATAGGAGTTACAAGGCTGATGGGAGCAATAGTAGAAGTTTATAATGATGAAAAAGGTATTCTTTGGCCTGAAGAAGTTGCTCCATTTAAGGTTCATATTATTTTAGCAAATATTAAAGATGATAAAAAAAATAGAAAAATAGTAGAAATTGGAGAGAAAATTTATAAAAATTTATTAAATAAAAATATAGAAGTATTAATTGATGACAGAGAAGATATAAGCACAGGAGAAAAACTTGTAGAAAGTGATTTAATAGGTATTCCATATAGAATTGTAATTGGTGAAAATTTTGTAAAATATAAGAAAATTGATTTTAAAAAAAGAAAAGATAAAAAATATAAATTAATAAATATAGGAGATTTGTTAAAATTCATTAAGTAATGCCAAAAATAACTTTACAATTACAATTAGCTATTGATTTAGGGACATCAAATACTCTTGTTTATTTAAAAAATAGAGGAATAATTTTTGAAGAACCATCTGTTATTGCATTTGATAAAAGAAATCAAACTATAATAGCCATAGGGAAAGAAGCACAAAAAATGTTAGGCAGAACGCCGCAACACATAAATGTTGTAAGACCTATAAATTTTGGTGTTGTAACAGACTTTGAGGCTACACAGGCATATCTTTCAAAAATTTTAGAAAATATTTATAAAGAATATTTATCATTATTAAGACCAATTGTTTTAATCGGCATACCACTTAATTTAACAGAAGTTCAAATGAGAGGAGTAATAGATGCAGGTATATCAGCAGGCTTTAAAAAAGTTTATTTGATAGAACAACCAATAGCCGCAGCACTAGGAGGAAATTTAGATATAGATGAACCAAAAGGTTTTTTAATCGTTGATATAGGAGGAGGGACAACAGAGATATCTGTTATAGCATTGGGCGGGATAGTAGTCGGGAAAAGTATAAAAATAGCTGGAGATAAATTCAATCAATCACTACAAAATTACGTAAGATTAAAATATAATCTGATTGTAGGAGAAAGCCAAATAGAAGAGGCTAAAGTAAATATAGGATCAATAGTAGGTAAGAACAACTATTATGTATTAAGAGGCAGAGATGCAATTACAACATTACCCAAAGAAATTACCTTAAGCAGTCAAGATATTAGAGAAGCATTAAATTCTAATCTGGAAGATTTAGTAGATGAAATAAAAGATATTATTAATATTACACCAGCAGACTTGGTAGGAGATATAATTAATAAAGGAATTTACCTAACAGGAGGAGGCAGTTTACTTGAAGGGCTAGACAGCTTTTTGGAAAAAAATTTAAATATTAAAGTAAATAAATTTGAAAATCCCCTACATTCTGTAGTTCTTGGTTTAGGTAAAATTGTAGAAAATTTTGAATATTATAAAAAATTTTGTATAAATTAATTGAAAAATGAGGAAATTTTTTAAAAAATTTTTAATTATTTATATTTTAATAGTATTAATTTTTTTGTCAAATTATAATCCAGCATTTAGCGCACAGTATGAAAAAGTATATTTTTTTTCGATTGGTTTGCAAAGTATAATAAATTCAATTTTAGAGAATATAAAATCAAATCTTAATATATCGAAAGAAGATGAATACAAAGAAAAATATTTTAAATTATTGAAAGAATTAGCGCAGATAAAAATTGCAGAGCAAGAGAAAACATTCTTAGAATCATTAGAATTAATTAAAAATAAATACCCAAACTCAGTAGAAGTTAATAACATATCAAATCGGTTAGGAATTATTTATGTAGATTTCGAAAAAAATATAAAAGAAGGAAGCATGGTAGTCGATCATAACTGGATATTAATAGGTAAAATAAGCAAAATTCATAAAAAATATGCAGAAGTTTTATCTTTAAATTATCCAGGTATTCAGTTTAACGTAGCCACATTAGAAGGAAAATTAATAGGACTTGCCAAAACAACAGGATTAGGTTATATAGAAGTAAATTTTACTGACCCAAACATTAATATAAAAACAGGAGATCTTTTAATAACAGGAGGCAATGATGAAATATTTCCCAAAGGTTTTTTAGTGGGCGAAATAGCTAAGATAGAAAAAAAACCCAGTTATCAAAAACTTATAATTTACCCTTTAGGTAATTTTAACTCGGATAAATTTATTGTCATTCAATGATATTATTTTTTGTTATTTTTCTAGATTTAATTTCTAAATTGATAATAGGGAAAAACTTCTTCTTAATATTGCCATTTCTTTCTATATCTTTTTTAAATAACCACAAATTTTTCGTACCATTATTTTTAATCTCATCTTTTTTAAACGATATTGTTTTATTTTTACCTTTAGGTTTCACTGCTTTAGTTTTAGGTTCATATTTTATTTTTTTAGCCTTTTTGTCAAATTTTATAAACCTAAATAATAGATGGAATATATTATGGATACATACTATTTTATTATTAATTTTTATAGCAGCAATTGCTTATATTTTAAAAATTAATTATATTAATTTTATCTTCTCAATATTTTTATTAAATCTAATATATTCCATCTTTGTTATTGTTTTATATAAAATTATTTATTGATGAATTGGATAGATGAAGAGATTATTAAGGAGAAAGAAAGTTTTTATTTTAAGATTTTTAATATTCCGAAAATTTATTTGATAGGATTTTTGCTGGTTAACTTTTATTTTTTATTAGTTGTTTTTAAATTTAGTGTAATAGAATTTAAAAAGTGGAGTTTATATGCAGAAAAAAATAGAACGCTTAAATTAGAAATTCCTGCTCCCAGAGGCTTAATTTTAGATAGAAATAATAAAGTAATTGCAGATAATAAGCCAAGTTTTGATTTATTAGTAAATTTATCGAACGTAAAACAAGAAGACATTGATTTTTTACAGGATCTGATTACTAAATATAATATAAATTTTGAAATACAAGGAAGTTATCTTTACGCTAAAAATTTAAAAAAAGAAATAGCATTTAGAATTTTGTCAAAATACCCCAATTCTTTAGATATAAGAGTTATAAATTCGTATTCTAGAAATTATCCATTAAAAGAAGGTTTTGGGAATTTAATAGGATATCTAGGATTTCCTAGCGAGGAAGAAATTAAAAAGTATAATGTATCACCTCAAGAATTTATAGGCAAATTGGGCTTAGAAAAATTTTATCAAAAATATTTAAAAGGTGATAATGGCTTTATTGAGATAGAAAAGGATGTTAAAGAAAATATTTTAAAAATAATAAAAAATAAAGAACCAAAACCAGGATATAGCCTAAGATTATCTATAGACTCAGAATTTCAAAAAAAGGCTTATGAAATACTAGACCAATATATGAAAGAAAGGGGGTATAAAAAAGGAGGTGTTATTGTGATTAATCCCAATACAGGAGAAGTAATTTCTTTGATCTCCTACCCAGATTTTGATAATAACATATTTATTGAGAATGAAATAGATAAAATAAATGAAATATTAAAAAATCCTTATAATCCTCTTTTTAATAGAGTAATTTCTGGTTTATATGCACCTGGTTCAGTTGTAAAACCTATTTTAGCAGTTGGAGCATTAGAAGAAAAAATTATAGATCCAGATAAAAAAATTTATTCTTCAGGAGAAATAAGAGTACCTAATCCTTACATACCAGGTAGCTATTCTATATTTAAAGATTGGAAAGTACATGGATGGGTAGATATGAGAAAAGCTATAGCAAATTCTGTTAATGTATATTTTTATACAATTGGAGGAGGTTACGATGATCAGCAAGGCTTAGGTATATATAAAATAAAAAAATATTTTCAATTATTTGGTTTGGGTAAAAAAACAGGTATAGATTTTTACGATGAAAAAGATGGATTTTTACCTGATCCGGAGACAAAGAAGAAAAACTTATTAGATCCTATTTGGAGAATAGGTGATACATATAATGTTAGCATAGGGCAGGGTGATTTGCTTGTAACTCCTATACAAATTGCAATATTTACTTCTGCTTTAGCTACTAATAAATTAGTAGTTCCATTTATAGTTAAGGAAATATTAGATGAGAATGGTAAAGTTTTATATATAAGAAAACCTTTTATTTTAAAAGAAAATTTAGTAGATAAAAATAATCTTAGAATAGTTCAAGAAGGTATGAGGATGACAATTACAGAGGGAACTGCTAAGATATTAAACGATTTTCCTATAGAAATAGCTGGAAAAAGTGGTACTCCTCAAATTTTAGGTAAAAAGAAATTAAATGCATTTTTCACTGGCTATGCTCCATATAATAACCCAGAAATAGTAATGGTAGTTTTTATAGAAGAAGTACCAGAAGGATCAGTAGCAACTCTTCCTTTATATAAAGAACTTATGAAACTATATTTTCAAAATCATCCTAAATATAAGAATTATTTTAAATACTAAAATTTGATTTAAGAAAAAAATTTTATATAATAATTTTTGATAAAATGAGAAAAAATTTATATTTAGTAATAACCATATCATTATTAGCACTTATATTTTCAATAAACCTTACTTTGGCAGAGAATAACAAACTAATAGAGCTTTTAAATTTACTAAAAAATTTAATTAATAAACCAACAACTACTCAACTAAAAATAGAATCACCAGAAAATCTTTTCCAACAAATACCAGAATATAAACCTATAGTTGAATATGAAAAAGTTATCACCGATATAGTCGAAAAAAGCTCTCCTGCAGTTGTTAGTATAATAATAAGCAAAAAAGTACCTGTTTTTGAAAAATATTATATAAATCCTTTTGAAGAGTTTGATATTCCTCCGGAATTTAGAGAATTTTTCGAATTTCAAATTCCACAATTTAGACAAAAAGGTACAGAGAAAAAGGAAGTGGGAGCAGGAACTGGTTTTGTAATATCACCAGATGGTCTTATTGCTACTAACAAGCATGTTGTTTTCGATAAAGATGCTGAATATACTGTTTATTTTAATGATGGAAGAAAATATAATGCTAAAGTTGTTGCTTTACATCCTACAGATGATCTTGCTTTAATAAAAATAAATGCTAGGAACCTACCATATTTAAAACTAGGAGATTCTGACAAAATAAAATTAGGCCAAACTGTAATAGCAATAGGAAATGCATTAGGTGAATTTCAAAATACAGTAAGCGTTGGAGTTATTTCAGGAGTTAAAAGAAATATAGTAGCTTCTGATGAGCAAGGAAAAATTGAAAGATTGGAAGGCTTAATTCAGACTGATGCTGCTATAAATCCAGGAAATTCAGGAGGACCCCTTATTAATTTGAGAGGAGAAGTTATAGGTATTAATACTGCAATTGCAAGAGGAGCAGAAAATATAGGTTTCGCTATTCCGGTTAACAGACTTAAAAATATGATATACGATTTAACCACAAAAGGCAAAATAGAGGTACCATTTTTAGGTATAAGATATTTAATAATAACCGAAGATGTAAAAAAGAAATTTAATCTGCCTTTTGATTATGGAGTATATGTATATTCTGACGATCCTAAAAATCCAGCAGTTATACCTAATTCTCCAGCAGAAAAAGCAGGAATAAAGGAAAAGGATATTATATTAGAAATAGATGGTAATAAAATAAATTTACAAAATACCTTAGCAGAACAAATAAGATCTAAAAAAGTAGGAGATGAAGTTACTTTAAAGATATGGAGAGATGGGCAAATTATTTATTTGAAGGTAAAACTAGGAAGTTTGCCCAAAGAGCTTTATGAGTAATTACAAATAAACCTTGAAGTCCTAATTCAATTTCTTTTAATATAGCCAAAGCCTCATTTTCTGAAATTTCTAAACTACTCCCTTTTTCTAATTTTTCTTTAATATCTTTATTATTTAATAAAGATTCAATTTCGCTTATTTTTGATTCTAAAGATAATAGTTTTCTATATATTAATCCTAAAGCCTCTAAAGCTTTTAAAAATCTTTCTTTATTTGGAAATACTTGCTCTGGAATTTTTTTAAATTTTTCAAGCAAAGATTTTTCTTCATATCCATATAATTCAATTACCTCTTCTAAATATTTATAAGTTCTTATTAGTGAATTTAAATAATCTGATAAAAAAACATTTTTTATTTTTAGCCATTCTTCGTCAAAATACTCTGGCTTAATGAATGCTTCAGAAAAGTATTTAATTAAAAATTTCCACCATTCAATTCCATACTTATATTTTCTTTCTAAATAAATCCAATAAAGAATTAAAATTAGCGATATTAAGATAGCTATAAAAGAAATTAATATTTTTAAATATCTAAATTCTGGTAAGCTAAACAAAAGACCGGATAATCCTCCTAATAAAGTTAGAATTTTTTGTACGAATTCCATCTTATATTAATCTTTTAAAAATTTAGCAAATTCAAAGATTTTATATTCATCGAATAAATTGCCAACAATTTGAAGACCTACAGGAAGATTATTCATAAAACCTATTGGAACATTTAAAGCAGGTAACCCAGCTAAACTTATAGGAACTGTAAATATATCAGATAAATACATTTCTAAAGGATTTTCAGTTTTTTCACCTAATTTAAATGGTAAAGAAGGCGAGGTGGGCATAATTATAAGATCGACTTCTTTAAATGCTTTTTGAAAATCTTCATAAATAGCCCTTCTTAATTTCCATGTGATAAAACAAATGTGCCTATTATTATTCTTCTTTTAACTTCATTCCCCAAATATTTCCTTCTTGTGGTTTTATAGATATCCCATAGATCTATTCCTTCTCTTTTACCATATCTTATACCATCATATCTAGCTAAATTTGCGCTTACTTCTGCTGGCATTATCAAATAATAACAATGTATTCCATACTTTATGTATTTTAAAGAAACCTCCTTTATTTTAATATTAATTTTTTTTATTTTTGATAATATCAATTTTTTCAATTTTTCATCTAAATTTTCAAAACACTCTATGGGAATTCCTATAGAATTAATTTCTTTTTTAATCGTTTTTTCTTTTGGGAAATCGAGGCTTGTTGAATCTTTATTATCTTTTCCTTTTATTATTTCAAATAGTAAAATTAAATCATCTAAATTACTTGCAATAGGCCCTATTTGATCTAAAGAAGATGCCATAGCTATTAGACCATATCTTGAAACTGCTCCATAAGTAGGTTTTAAACCATACACCCCACAAAATGAAGCCGGTTGTCTTATTGATCCACCTGTATCAGACCCTAATGCTATTGGAACTAACCCTGCTCCTACAACAGCAGCAGAACCGCCAGAAGAGCCACCAGGTACTCTAGATTTATCAAAAGGATTTAGGGTAGGGAAATAAGCAGAATTTTCAGTTGAAGAACCCATTGCAAACTCATCCATATTCGTTTTGCCAACTATAACAGCTCCACTTTCTTTTATTTTTTTAATTACTGTAGCATCATAGGTAGCAATATAATTTTCTAAAATTTTAGAGCCAGCAGTGCATTTAATTCCTTTTACTAAAATGTTGTCTTTTATAGCAATTGGAATACCATAAAGAGGTAAGCTTTTAGACTTATTCTTTAATTCTTTAATTGTTTCTTTAACTAGATCTTCACAAAAAAATAAAAAACCATTAATTTCTTTATTTTTTTCTTTTACCCACTCTAAATAATTTTCATAAAATTTTTCTAAGCCCTCTCTTTCTATTTCTTTTTTTACTTCTTCTATAGTCATTTATTAAAAATTGAGCGGCGGACGGGATTTGAACCCGCGACCTCCTGCATGGCAAGCAGGCGTTCTACCGCTGAACTACCGCCGCTTATATTTTCTAAAGATAATTATAAAACAAAAATATGGTTTAAGAAATTTATATTTTATTTAAAAAATTTAAATCTTCTATTAGATAATATTGATTTTTAAAAGATCAATTTTAAAGATTTTATTAGATTAACAATTATTAATTGTAAAAAATTAAAAATTTGTTATAATTTAAATCTTATGAAAAATTTAAGCATAATTGAGGCTTTAAATAAAATTGGAGAAAAAATAGAAATTTATGGATGGGTCGATTCTATTAGAGAACACGGGAAGATAGTTTTTATTGATTTAAGAGATAGAACAGGCATTTTACAGTGTTTAATTGATGCAAAATCAGAATATTTCGAATTAGCTAAAAATATAAAACCAGAATATGTTCTTAGAATAGAAGGATTTGTAAAAGAAAGAGATCAAAGAATGGTTAATCCTAATATAGAAGCAGGGCATATAGAACTATTAATTGAGAAAATTGAGGTATTAAATAAAGCTGAACCGTTACCTATTCCTATAGATACAGATGGATATGAGATTAATGAAGAAGTAAGGCTGAAATATAGATATTTAGATTTAAGAAGGAAAAGAATGATGAGAAATTTGGTATTAAGAAGTAAGACAATTAAATTTATAAGAGATTTTCTAACAGATAAAGGCTTTATAGAAGTAGAAACGCCTATATTAACAAAATCAACACCAGAAGGAGCAAGAGATTATTTAGTACCTTCAAGGCTTCATAAGGGGAAATTTTATGCATTACCCCAATCGCCTCAACAGTATAAACAACTTTTAATGGTTGCAGGTATAGAAAAATATTTCCAAATAGCAAGATGTTTTAGAGATGAAGATCCAAGAGGAGACAGACAACCAGAATTTACCCAAGTAGATATCGAAATGAGTTTTGTAGAGAGAGAAGACATCTTAAAACTTGTAGAAGAATTGTTATATAAATTAGTTAAAAATATTTTTCCTGATAAGAAAATAAAAGAGTATCCATTTCCTATATATAGCTATGAAGAAGTAATGAAAAATTATAACTCGGATAAACCTGATTTAAGAAATAATATTAATGATATTAATGAACTTGCTTTTGCTTTTATTATAGATTTTCCGATGTTTGAATGGAAGGAAACGGAAAATAGATGGGATGCTATGCACCATCCATTTACGCAGCCCAAGACAAAATCTGGTAGCAAAGAAAAAAAGATATTGTTAGAAATCTTAGAAAAGAATCCAGAAGAGTTATTAAGCGAGCAATATGATGTTGTTTTAAATGGCTATGAAATCGGTGGAGGAAGTATTAGAATATATGATCCTGATATTTTGATCAAAGTTTTTGAAGTTATGGGGAATACAAAAGAAGATGTTTTAAATAAATTTGGTCATCTTTTAGAAGCTTTTAAATATGGAGTGCCTCCCCATGGAGGAATAGCATTAGGCATTGATAGGATATTAGCAATTCTTTTAAATGAACCATCTATAAGAGAGGTAATAGCATTTCCTAAAACAGGAGAAGCAAGAGATCCAATGATGGAAACCCCTTCTGAAGTCTCTAAAGAACAATTAGATGAATTGGGAATTGAAATAAAAGAAGAGTTATAATAATTTTAATGGGGGAGTAGCTCTAATTGGCAGAGCAGCGGTCTCCAAAACCGCAGGTTGCAGGTTCGAATCCTGCCTCCCCCGCATAAACTCCTTTAATTTAAAACAAAAAAATTAAACTTATCTGGACATATGTCCTTATAAGACAAATCTTACAATGCTGCAGACGTACGACGTCCGCAGTATTGATTGTATATAAC
>ERZ1669248.1101-NODE-1101-length-10500-cov-16.450551_pt1 | contig 10500 bp, 10 predicted proteins | sample MGYA00579296_ERZ1669248 | MGnify/ENA primary metagenome ERZ1669248 (study PRJEB41166, sample SAMN08046057) | hot springs metagenome | biome: hot spring; feature: neutral hot spring; material: thermophilic sediment; isolation source: thermophilic sediment from...
TGTCCCTACATTCTTTGTCAAAGTAGCCCAGCATTTCAATGCTGGGCAGAGTTTTACATTATCAGCCTGCGCTGCCAGTCACAAACTTGCCAAAACCGCTCTTGCATCCACAGGTTTTTCAACTTTTTCGTCTCCCACGACTTTGCCGTCGCGGAATCTCACAATCCGTTGGCAGTGACGAGCGATGTCGGGTTCGTGGGTGACGATGACGATTGTTCGCCCTTCAGCGTGCAAATCTTGAAAGAGCGCCATGATTTCCTCGCCCGTGCGGGTGTCAAGGTTTCCCGTTGGTTCGTCTCCCAAGATGAGGACTGGGTCGTTGGCGAGCGCTCGCGCAATTGCGACCCTTTGCTGTTCGCCGCCAGACAATTGCGTCGGGTAATGGTGCATCCTTTCAGCCAAACCAACACGCTCAAGCAAATACTTTGCCCTCTCCTCCCGCTCCTTGCGGGGGACACCTGCATAGACCATTGGGAGCATCACATTTTGCAGCGCTGTCAATCGGGGCAGAAGGTTGAACTGCTGAAAGACGAAGCCCACCTTTCGGTTTCGGATTTCCGCCAGTTCATCATCGTCAAGTTTGGTCACATCCATGCCTTCAAGCCGATAAGTTCCCTTTGTAGGTTTGTCAAGGCAACCGATTATGTGCATGAAGGTGCTTTTGCCCGAACCTGAAGGTCCCATGATGGCAACGAACTCGCCCTTTTGAATTGTCAATGTCACGCCCCTCAGGGCTGGTATGCTAACCTCACCCATCCGATACTCCTTGTGCAAGTCAATAACCTCAATCATCGCCTCATCAACCCTCTCATCCCGCCCATTGGTGTTCCCATCATGCCGCGCATGCCGAAACCTCCTGCCATTTGAGGTTGCAACTGTTGTGGTGTGGCGAAAACCGTGACGACAATTTCGCCTTCCTTCAATCCCTTGACGACCTCTGTCATCGCCGTCCCTTGCAGTCCGATTTCAACATATCGGCGCTCAATTTCTGGGTGGGGGTTGAGGCGTTTGGCGACCTCAACATAAGTGCGACCGTTCTCGTCTTCTTTGACGGCTTCGTTGGGGACGGCGAGGACATTTTCTTTCCGCTCAACTTGGAACTCGCATGTTGCGCTCATGCCGGGCTTGAGCCTTTCGTCGGGCATGTCAAGTTCAACGAGCACATGGACATAGACGACATTTTGCTCAACGGTCGTTCGCGGGTCAATTCGGACGACCTTGCCCTCAAAAATCTCGCCGGGGAAAGCGTCAACGGTCACATCAACTTTCTGACCAACCCAAACGGAAGCAATGTCAGCCTCGGCGACTTCAGCGTCAACAAAAACTCGGCTCATGTCGGCTAGCCGAACGATTGTCGTCCCTTGTGCGAACGCCGACATACCCGAACTGATGACCGTGCCTTCCTCAACGAGTTTCTCAATGATGACGCCATCTCGCGGGGCGACGATGACGGTATCTGCCAACTGGACGCGGGCGTTTCTGAGTTGGGCGAGGGCTCGTTGAACTTGCGATTTCGCTGACTTGATGTCAGCCTCTCGGATTTGCACTTGTTGGGCATTTACGAGGGCTTGCCTGTATGCTGCTTCCGCTTGGGCTAAAGCGGCGCGAGCAGCGATAACTTCGGCTCTCCTTTGCTCAACGACAGCCTCACCCGCTTTCGCTGCCTCAAGTTGAGCCTCTGCTTGTTTGAGGGCAGCGAGGGAAGCCAGCAACTCTTGCTGGCGGAGTTCGTCTTGGATTGCGTTAGCCTTTGCCGCTTCAAGTTGAGCCTTCGCTTGAGCGACACGCGCTTCCGCTTCCTTCAAAGCCGCCTGATGTTCGGCATCCAAAGTTCGCAGCCTCTCGCGAGCGCTTTCAAGTTGAGCCTTAGCATCGTTGACCCTCGCTTCAGCGGCTCTGAGCGTTGCTGACAACTCTTGCTCAATCGTTCGCAACTTTTCCGCAGCGGCATCAAATTGAGCCTTCGCTGCGGCATATTGGGCTTCGGCAGCATCAAGTTGGCTTTTGGCGATGAAACCTTGCTCAAACAACTCTCGCTGCCTTTTCAAGTTCTTTTCGGCATTGTCAAGTTGAGCCTTAGCCTGCTCGTAGTTGGCTTGAGCCTGTGCCTTCTGCTGCGGGATTGTTGCCTCTTTCAACTGCCGTAAGTTTTCAAGGGCGCTTTGATATGCCGCTTCCGCCTGCTGAACAGCAGCCAGAGCCTGAGCCTTTTGCTGCGGGATTGTCGCTTCCTTCAATTGCCTCAAACTTTCAAGTGCGCTTTGATATGCTGCTTCCGCTTGCTGGATTGAAGTGCGGGTTAATTCGGGCTGAATTTCTGCTTGCTTTTTCGCCTGCTCGTAACGAGCCCTTGCGGCGTTGACGGCTTCCTCAGCCTGCTTGATTTGAGCCTTCGTTTGAGCCTCTTGCGCCTTCAAACTGCTTTCTGCCTGCAAAAGCCTTGCCTTTGCCGCTTCCAATGCTTGCCTTGCCTCTTCAAGTTGTGCGGGAGTTACTTGCTTTTGCATTTGCCAGTTGAGCATTGCCTGTTGAACTCTCGCAAGGGCAGCATCCAAATCGGCTTTCGCTTGGTCAACGACGGTTTGAGTGTCGGTTGGGTCAATTCGGGCAATGAGTTGTCCCTTCTTGACATAATCGCCGACCTCAACAGCCATCTTAATGACCTTTCCAGCGGCTTTTGACTTGACATCAACGATTTTGTATGGCTGGATTGTGCCTGAAGCGGAAACTGTCAAGGTCACCGTTGTCCGCTCAACCTTTGCCGTTTGAATGAAAGGCTGGGTTTTCTGGGCGGCTTTAACGCGCCAGTATCCGAAAGCGCCGATGACGATTAAAACCAAAACGCCGACCCAAAGCCATCGCCTTTTAAGCCATCGCTTCATGGGGTTTCCCCTCCAAGCGACACACGGTTTTTCGTTCGCCCTCAGGTTAGACGCATTGTTAATCCCTGCGTCACAAAGTTTAGAGGCGTTGAGCCACTTTTGCCCAATTTTGTCTCGTTGAGAGGTTGAGTTCCCTACCGAGCCGAGCGAAAAATGGCTCATTGGGAGATTTGTCCTCCCGTCATTTTGGAAAACGCAACTTCTGGAGGTGGGACGGATGCGCAAGACGGTCTTGACTTTTGCGATGTTGGTTTTCGTTGCGGCATCCGCTGTTGCGCAGCAAAAAGTTTTGACCTTGAAGGATTGCGTCCGAATTGCATGGGGCGAGCAGCCTCAAGTTGCCATCGCCGAGAAAAGTTGGCGGCTGGCGGAGGAAAGGGTCAAAAGCGTCCGAGCCAACTTGTTCCCTCAACTTTCTGCAGGTTACCAGTTTCGCCGCTACCTTTCAACTCGCATCGGCTTCCAAATTGGAGTTGGGCAAATTCAGGTGCAAGAGCCCGTTGAGTTCAAGGAAACTTCCTTGACGGTTTCGCAACTTCTCTTTGACACCTTCCAGACGCCTCTCCAAATCAGACAAGCAAAGGCTCAAGCAAACGCTTCGTCTCACGCATATGAGCGAACCAAAGCCGACATCGCATTGCAGGTCGCCCAACAGTATCTGGAAGTCCTCAGGGCGCGGGCATTGGTGAGGTTGCAAGAGCGAGTGCTTGAGCGGGCGAAAAGGTTGCTTGAAGCAGCGGAGGCAGGCTACAAAGCAGGGACGGCTGCGAAACTTGATGTCCTGAGAGCGCAAGTTCAGGTGCGGAACGCCGAGGTTGACCTGCTTGCAGCGAAAAACCAAGAGAAAATCGCAATGCTGACCTTGCGCAACTTGATGGGAGTTGGCGACGATTTCGCCTTTGACATCGTTGAACCCGCTGAGGAGAAATACGCGCCGCCCTCGTTGACAGAATGTTTGGCTCAAGCGTTACGGCAACGACCTGAAGTCCGAGAAGCGGAATGGCAAAAAGAGAGCGCCAATGTGGCGAAAACGCTGGCTCGGATAAACTCTTTGCCCGTCGTCAACATCAGCGGTTCATACAACCGCTATCCCAGCACGACCCGCATCACCGATAAGGAGTGGGCGCTCAACCTCATCGTCAGTTACCCGATTTTTGACGGCGGGCGAGTTAAGGCGGAACTGGAGCAAGCGAAGTTGCAAGTTGAGCAGGCGGATTTGAACTTGAAGCGAACCCTTGACAACATTAGGCTTCAAGTCCAGCAAGCCTACACCAACTGGCAAAACGCTGTTGAGCGGTTGAGCGCCGCTCAGGAAGCGGTCAAAGAAGCCAGCGAGACTGCAAGGTTGACCGAAGAGGCATACAAGGCTGGCGCTGCCAGTTTGATTGATGTCATCAACGCTCAAGTCGCCTTGGCTCAAGCGGAAAACCAAGAGATTCAAGCCCGTTACGACCTTCTCAGAGCCACTTACGCTTTGCGTCACGCAGTTGGCGAAATTAACCGCTACTTTGCACAGGGCACAGGATTTTCCCAGTGATGCGGGATTTCAACGCCAGAGCAACCTGAGACCGAGGAGAATCAAGAAGATTCCGAAGGCTTTTCGCACGGTTGTTGATGGGAGCAATTGAGCCAAGTGCGCTCCTACAAATGCGCCGACGAAAAGACCAACGGCGATTAACATTCCCATGCGAAGGTTGGCGTTTCCGTTTCGGTAGTATTCCCAGAACCCCAAAAAGCCGACGGGCAAGAGCAGTGACGCCAAAGAAGTCCCTTGAGCCTCATGTTGGCTCATTTTCAGGAAAAAGACGAGCGCCGGCACAATGACCACTGCTCCGCCGATCCCGAAAAAAACCGCTAACAACTCCTCCCGCCAACCCGATCAAGACCGCCACGATCGCTTGTTGCCAGGACATTCCTTCTCCTCCTCTCGCTGTGGAGAACTGATTGGGCATCACTGACCCATATTTTGCAGCGAAGCGATTTGTTCGGGCGTTCCGACCAAAACTAAGGTGTCGTCGGGTTGAAGTCGCAAGTCAGCAGGTGGATGGTGAACCAATTCGCCGTTTGGACGGCGCAACAGGACGACGGAAAGGGAATGGCGCTGCTCCAACTCCCCGATTGTCAGCCCAACAAGTGGGTTGCCTTCGTCCAAGTTAATTTCGGCGACATGGAACAGATGCTCGCCGACATAGAAAGCGTGGGCGATCGTTTGACTGACGGCTGCTGCAACCATCGCAGGCGCTGCAATTGCGGAAGTTGAAAGAGCGACTTGAACTCCGAGGAACTTTTGAGCCCGCTCAGCCAAAGCGTCGCTGAAAAGCCGCATGACAATTCGCAGGTTAGGATTGACCTCGCGAGCCGTCAAAGCGATTTCAATGTTCGTCAAGTCGTTGCCCGTGCAGATGAGCAAGCATTTTGCCTTATCAATTTGTGCCTCTTTCAAAACCTCGGTTCGGCGGGCGTCATCAACGATGACGGGGACGCTCCTGTCCCTCAACTTGCGAATTAGGTAGGCGCTCTCCTCGTCATCAGCCAAAGTCACGGCGACGATTTCCTCGCCGGCATTCAACAACTCCTCTGCCACCCTGTATCCGACACGCCCGATGCCGACGACAACCATGTGGTTTCTGTAGGTGCTCGCCATGACCTTTTGCCACTCCTCCTCTCGGTAACTTTTTGCGAAAAGCAAAATGCCAAAGCGAATGACAGCCTCGGTGAAAATCCCGACGCCGACGATGGGCACGATGAAAAAGACAGGTCGGACGAGGCTTGCTTGGGGAAAGTCAAGGGTTGGGTTCAGGAAGACAAGCATCAAGGTGGCGTAAAGGGCTTCACCGAAGTCAAGGGGTTTCTCGCGGTAAAAGAGCCTGAGCCACACCGCACCCCACAAAATAAGGGCGGCAAAGGCTAAAAGCGAAATGCGAAACTGGCGGAGCAAAAGCAAAGTGTCACGCCAATAGGCTTTGAGCAAATGTTCCTTTTGCCGCTTTCCCATCAGCCTCCACCAACTGAATTTTGCGTTCGTTCGCTTTCAGAGACAAACGCTCTTTACTCAAAGGATTGTTGGTGGCTGTTAACCTTGCCTTAGCAAACAGTAGGGGCGGATGAAATCCGCCCGTAGGATTTTTCGGGCAGGTTTCACCTGTCCCTACATGGGATTACTCCCACTGGTAACTTGGGATCGCTTCCTCTGTCCCGTCGGGGAGTTGGACGATTTGGAAATCGCCAAAGACGGCAGGCGCAACTTTTTGCAATTCCTTCAGCACGGCAATTGCCACCTTTCGGATTTCAACATCGGCGTGCCTGCTTGCCCTCATGCGGATGAAGTGGCGCCAAGCCCTAAAGTTGCCCGTCATTACCAAAGCCGTTTCCGTTGCGTTCGGCAAGACCATCCTCGCCGCTTGACGAGCCAACTTGCGGCGCAAAGTTTTGTCTTCCACATCGGCAAACTTTTCCCGCAACAACTCGTAAAGTTTTCGGTAAGCCTCCTGAGCCTTCATCACTGCCTCTTCAAAAATCCGCATCGCCTCAGGGTCTTCAGCAATGCAGTCGGGCACGATGAAATTGCCATCGCTTTCGTCAACATAACGGGTGCTTCGCTGGGAGTATGAAAAATGTCGGTGTCGGACTATCTCGTGACTGCACGCTCGGCTTATGCCCCGAATGTAGAAACTCGCAACTGCGTGCTCAATGACGCTCATGTGACCTTGCTCAAGCAAGTTGGCGATGTATTGCTCGTTGGTTCGCCCTGAGGGGTTGTGCCAACTTGAGTAGCAAGTTCTCCCCGCAGCCTCAATGAGTTGCTGGGGTTCGTTGTCCGTGTCGGTCTGCCAAACCCGAAACTCTTCCAAATCTTCGGGCTTCCAAAAATGCGTGATTGCGATGAGCCGAACGATGGGTTCGCGGATAAAAGCCATCCTCAATCCCTCCGTCACGCCGATTTGCTTCCCGCTGCTACGCTTCCATTTTGCCACTGGCTTAAGCCAGAGGTTGAAGACAAATTTTGCAAGGGCAAAATTCGTTCGGCAAATGTCTTGTAGAGACGGATGAAATTCGCCCGAAATTTGGAGGGCACAGGCTCTGCTTGTGCCGAAAATTGGGTGCGCTGGCAAGTAACTGAGCAAAAGGCAAGACCTTCGCCCTAAACTTAAAACGGCACTGTGGTTACACTGGAGTGACGCTGGCAGAATTTGCAGCAAAGAGCAAGTTCGTCAATTCAGCGCAAGTGTGTTCGGAAACAGGCAGGTTTTTGCTTCACTGTAGGAGCGCCGTAAGGCGCGAATAAACCAACACGGGAAGGGTTTGCGGCTAACGCCGTTCCTGTGATTTTGCTGTGAGCCAAAACGAACCTAAAGGCAGATTTTTAGAACACGCCCATCCAACGCAAACGGACAGGTGGCGGGTAAGCGATGACCGTTGGGCTTATCGCTTTCGCTTTGGGACTGATTTTGAGGTTTTGGCGCAGGGAGAGTGCTTGTTGGTGGCTACCCCTTTTTGCCGCCAGTTCGCTCATTTGCGTCCCGTTCGTGTTTGGTGTCAAATGGTGGTTGGCAGCAGCGATGACGGTATTTGTTTTGCTGTCAGGCATCGCTTCACGGAACGAAAAACGATGGCTGCGTGAGTTGGGCACAATTGCTGGGGCTTTGATTGTGGCTTTGGCTGGCTTGAAAGTTGACAGCGTTAAAATCCCGTTCACAACCCAATTCCTTTCGCTTGGCGCGTTTTCAATCCCGTTGACGACTTTGTGGCTTTGGCTTTTCGCGGCGCTGTTCCGACCGACGGCGAGGCTCAAGGGTTTAACTTGGAGCGCTTCGGTTTTGAGCGGATTGACATTTTTTGTCATCGTGACGATGATGCAAACTCAACCTGAACTGGCTCAAACGCTTGCCCTCACTGCCGTCGGGTTCGGGCTTGCGTTGTGGAACTTTCCATCGGAGGCGGGCGGCGCTGCGTCAATGGGAGCGTTGCTGGCAATGGCGAGCGTTGCCGGCGCATTGAAAAACACAGCCTTCCTCATATTCATCGCCCCTGCCCTCGCCTTAGGCGTGCCAGTGATTGAAGTCACTTACCGCTTGCGAGCGAGAGGGTTTGCTTTGCCGACCCAAGTGCGAAGTCTGTTTGAGTTGCTGACCGCAGAAAAAGTTGACGAAAGGCAGGCTTTTTGGCTCTTGACAACCAGCCATGCTTACCTGTGCCTTTTGGCGGTTTTGCTCGTTCGGCTCGTTGAAATCCATTTCACCGTCAAATTGCTCCTGATGGCGATTTGGCTGACAGTTGGTGCGTTTGCTTTCTGGGTGGCGTTGAGGTTCAGCGCCAGAAAGGAAGGGAAAGGGATTGTCAACTTGCTTGGAGTTCCAGTCGCTGCGGTCACGATGGAAGAAGCCCTTGACATCTTAGAGGGTTTCATCTCCGAGCGCCGAACCCATTTGGTCGTCACATCCGACGCGTCTTCAATCGTTCGTGCTCAGGAAGATGAGGAGTTTCGCCGCATCGTTCAAAATGCGGATTTGGTTACGCCTGACGGAATTGGTGTCGTTTGGGGAGCGAGGTTGTTAGGTTTGCCTGTTTACCAGCGGGTTCCGGGAGTTGAGTTAATGGCTAAGTTGTGCGAACGGGCGGCTCAAAAGGGTTGGAAGGTTTTCCTCTTGGGGGCGAAACCGGGCGTAGCGGAAAAAGCAGCCAAAAACCTGCAAGCCCGCTATCAGGGGTTGAAAATTGTCGGAACTCATCACGGCTATTTCACGCCTGAGGAGGAACCGCAAGTCATTGCGAAAATCAAAGAAGCCCAGCCCGACATCCTTTTCGTCGCCTTCGGCATCCCAAAGCAGGAAAAGTGGATTGCACGCCACATAGACGAGTTGCAAGTTCCAATTTGCATCGGGGTTGGCGGCAGTTTTGATGTCTATGCGGGAGTTGTCAAGCGAGCGCCAGATTGGGTGCAAAGGCTTTGCCTTGAATGGCTCTATCGGACGATAAAAGAGCCAAGAAGGTTGCCCCGCCTTAAAGCCATCCCAAAGTTGCTCTGGCTGGTCATAAAGGAAGCGTGGCTGCGAAAAAGCGCTTCTCCATAAATTGACTGAAGCAAGCCTTTCGGCGAGCCAATTCAATTGCGACGCTCGGAAGTTTACCCCTCAAGCCGTTGGCATGGTTTGGGCACAAGAAACTTTTGTGCCACTTCAGCGACTGCCAGCCTTAGGCTTTGAACCGGTCGCTTCCTTCTTGGGTTCAGGCTTTTCGGGCTTTTCTGCGAGCGCAGCCTTCAAGTCTTTCTCCAACTGAAATAGCCAAGGTCCGAAGACGCCTGCTCTTAGCCTGCCTTGACGGTCTATCAGCAAAGATGCAGGGTAACTTGGCACGAGGCTGAAGGGTTTAGGCAACTTGTCTTGCTCTTTCTCCCACTGCGCGAGTTTGTAGTTTATGCCCATGCCTTCGGCAGTTTTCCTGAGCATGGGTGAAGCCGTTGGTGAAGAGTGAGGGGTAAGGGCTATGATGACCAATCCTTGTTTGCCATACTTTTTCTGCCAATCAATCAGGTGCGGAACCTCCGCACGGCAAGCGCCTCAGTGAGGCGACCAAAAATTGAGCAGCAGCACTTTTCCTTTGAAGTCCGAAATTTTGTGCTTTTTGCCGTCAAGGTCAATCATCACGACATCGGGAACGGGCTTACCTATGTAAGGCTTGAGCGAATCAGGAACTTGACCTGTTTGAGCGCTCAAAAACGCCAATACAAGCCAAATCGCTAAACCGACCGAAAAGAACCTCATTGGACTTCGCCTCCCCGTTTTTTTCGGATTTCGCCTTCACCTTTAACGCAGGCATCAAGATTTTAGTTCCCAAACCGCTAAATCGCAAATGTCACTGCTCAGGTTGTTCTGGTGCGTTTAGCCTGTGCTGAATTCATTCGGCGAATGCGTTTTAGGGGCGGATGAAATCTGACCGTAGAATTTTTTGGGCAGGCTAAGCCTGCCCCTACATTGCGGGTGAAATCCACTTGCATAACTTTCGGGCAGGTTTCACCTGCCCCTACAGGAATGAAGTGGCAAAACATCAAGGTTTGCTTTGTCGCTTGAAAACTTGTTTTGCGTTGTGCTTTGTCAACCACTTGACATGCCCGTCAGCGAAAGCAACGGCAGCGCCGCCTAAATGCCGAAACGCCAAACTTTGCCCTTTGTCAGCGTGATTGGGTTGACCTTTCGCTGAGTCAAAAAGCATCGGCGTAGAATATGGCTGCGAAACCGTTTTGACCTTGCGACCGCTCAAAGGCTGGTAGAAGGCATAGCCGCAGGTGAGGTTTCGGGCAGAGGGGCAGCGGAGAGACATTTCATCGCGCAAGTAAGGTCTCACCAAGTCAGTCCACCTAAAAGCGGGCGGGAAAGCATCGTGGTGGTCGGCAATGTATTGCATCACAGCCAAAGCGATGAGCCTTTGGTTGCTGATGCATTGAACTTGCTGGGCTTTTTCTCGTGCCCTCACGAAAATTGGGTAAAAAATCGCTGCTGCCATCATGATGAGAGCAAGCAAAACCAAACACCCACATCCAGTTGCACCAACAACGATGCCGATGACAATTTGGTTTCGCCTTCGTTCGTCCATTTGCGTTCCCTCTCAAGTGAGCCAT
>ERZ1669248.1103-NODE-1103-length-10497-cov-5.609270_pt1 | contig 10497 bp, 10 predicted proteins | sample MGYA00579296_ERZ1669248 | MGnify/ENA primary metagenome ERZ1669248 (study PRJEB41166, sample SAMN08046057) | hot springs metagenome | biome: hot spring; feature: neutral hot spring; material: thermophilic sediment; isolation source: thermophilic sediment from...
CTCCACGATGTCGCCTTCAGTAGCATGACCGAAGGCTTCGTGAAGCATTAAGCCGACCATCTCGTTGTCGAGAACAATATCGTATCTTCCAGGGGTGACTCGCGGAGCGGTTAGAGATTCTATCAAGAGCTTCGCGTTTGTTGAAGCATATTCCTCTAAATCAATAGTCTTGAAGAACTCCCAACCCCCTACAGTGGACTCGGATACTGAGAGGGATTCGTAATTATTGTTTGAATGCGCAACCAATCTGCATCCAACACCGATCATTCTTCGCGTAAAATCGATGAAGTCTCCATTGCTTGAAACATAGACTCGCCTATCTTTTTCGAAAGCGTATGGGATCGTTATACTAGAGAGCTCTTTAAACTCTTTCAACCTTTTATGCATTTGGTTGAGAATTTCGATTTTCTCAGCATAGTCGACATCAAAAGGGTCTATTCCGTAATGACTTATAATTTTGTCTTTAAACGTGCCTCGAGACTCCATTGAAACAATGCTACTATAAGGACTACTACTTTTTGCAATCTTCACGGCTTTCTCTACCGTGAGTTTTAGATTCTCGTTAGACATGATGTTGGTGAAGGAGTAGCCAATTCTGTCTCCAATTAATACGCGCACACCTATTCCTCGGGAAAAAGATACTCCGGCATCCCTTACAACTCCATTATCTAGAACTATGGTTTCATACAAGTGCTCCTGGTATCTTAAGTCAACGAATTCGGCTCCTAGTTTGATTCCATGGGTAATTACGGAGTCGAAATTTAATTCCATAGGTCTCAACTTTGTTTAAATATTCATTTACGAAATAAATAGGTTGCGTTATAGTATTGCTTGAAGGTTTTTAAGGCTTGTTGGAAAACCCATTATATGATGCTGAAGGTCCCGAACACTGCGGAGATCTTCTCGATGAAGAAGCGGTGGCTGCCTGAGTTGTTTATCTCAGTAGCAATAACATTAGAAAAGAGAAAAATACGAGGATGATGTCTGGGGTATATTCCTCCTTCACCAAGAGTATGGTCGTCTTCATCTCCGAGTTCAGCCTGTGGTACGAATACTCCTCTAAAAACCTCCCTACCTCAACTACTCCAGCTACTACCACAGGGATTCTAGCCGTCGTTTTCTCGTTTTTCAAAGCACCAATCATTAAAGACTCTACGAACCATTTCATTCCGTAAGGAACGAGTCTCCATATAAGAAGCGGGATATGAACCGCTAGTTTCTTGAAACCTATTTTCCTCAGAATATTCGTAAGAGATGCAGGACTCAAAATAGCCACTATGAAAATAATAGTAGTTGATAAAGTTATAGTTCGAGCTATAATCAAAAGGATATCGAGAATGCTTAAGCTACTCCACCCTAAAACATTGCTCAGCAACGTGGAACCACCCATGTAAGCTCCTACAAGACTCGTTAAAACCAGCGTCGACAACGCCCATTCCATCCCGGGATAGTACAGACCCAGAAGAAGTGTTAAAACACCCGTAATAATGACTCCATGTGGATGGCGTAGCATTAATGTTAGAACACACAGGATAAAGATTAGTTTTGAGAAAGGTTCAGCGCGTTTAAAACCCTCCTCGCTACGCAAGAAGAAGACGTTGTAAATTATGGACACGAGTGCGCCAACCACGCTCATTTCTTGCCCACCTCAACCGTCTCGTCCAAGATTTTGAAAACCCTCTCATCATGTGTCGAGACAATTATTGTTAAACCGGACTCAGTCAGCTCTATAAGATGCTCTAAAACCTGGTGAGAGCTAACATCATCAAGCCCTGCCGTGGGCTCATCCAACATGTAGATTTGATAGTTTGATAAAAACGCTGAAGCCAGTACCACCCTCCTTCTCTCACCTGAGCTGAGCCTTGCAAGAGGACGGTGCAATATATTTTTAAGATTGAAGCGTTCAGCTATATCTAGCAGTTTCGATTCATCGCCCTTGCTTGCATAGAGGAGTTCCTCCCAAGGCGTGGGCTTGGTGAAGTAGATAAGCGGGTTTTCCGGAATGTATATGCGTTTCCCTTTCCCGAATACCCTGCCCTTACTCGGCTTTAACACCCCGGCCATTATCTTGAGCAATGTTGATTTACCTGACCCGTTAGGTCCTGTAAGCCCTGTTATAATTTTCTCCTTAATACTTAGCGAGAAATCCTTGAACAAGTAGTCCCCTCCCGGATATTTAAACCATACGTTTTCAAGTCTGATTGCAAACTCATTACTACTTCTTATACCGCGTTCAGGCAGTAAAGGGTGAGAAAAGAAATCGTTTCTCCAATGCCCGGAATATACTGGTTGTCCGTTATGCAGGTAAATGATTTTAGATGCCAGATCCCTCCAGAATAATGGATTATGGTCGACAACCACCACGGTCTTCCCGTCTTTAAGAGCTGTTTCAACAACACTGTGCAACATTTCCCTAGCATACTTATCAATGTAGACAAGCGGCTCATCTAGAATAAACACTGAGGAACTTCTTGCTAAGGACTCAGCCCATATTAATCTTTGAGTCTCACCAGCGCTTAACCCGTATGTTGGATTCTTCAGCTTCCTCCCAAGCCCGAGCTTCATCAGATCGAAAAGCTCACAAGTATATCCTGCTACCGCTAATGAATGGCAGTATTCTGTTTCCACAGAGTAGCCTACTAGAGCAAACCATGGTTCCTGCGGAATGTATGCTACATCGGAGTAAAACTCATCAGGGGGGATTTCATCAATGGGAGTATTCCTTATTAATACCTTACCCTTAAAATATCCTCCGACCAGCCCAATAGTACCTGTTAAAACCCTTACGAGCGTAGTTTTCCCACTTCCTGATTCTCCAGCAATCACCAAAAGCTCTCCCGGGTAGAGCTCGAACTCTATGTTTCTAATAGTGAAGCCTCCCGGATATCCCGCCTCGCTTACTTCAACGTTAATAACCGGTTGCATAGCATGATACCGTTTAACCTTTAGCAATAGAATTGAATAGTTAATACAATGATTTTATTCTTTTTCAAAAAAACCAGCTTTCCTCAGCCAGGAAGCAACCGGTATTGAAACAGCAATCCCCACTAATGCTTGACCAACATTCACAGGGATCTCAAATACAGCGTTCACCGGGGGTCTACCGGTCAACGGGTTCGACACGAAGTACTCGTAAAGGAAGTAGCCTGTAACCATTAACACGCCTCCTATTAGCAGAGCTATTGTTTCAGAGAAGTTAACAATATTCCTAGATAAGCCGTAAGTGGCGAGCCCGCCGATCACGAATGCTATTAGTATCCACGCCCACACAGGTATGTTTAAAATCGGTGCTTCAAGAGTGATTCCAGCCCATTCCCCTGGACCCACGTAAACTTCTCCAGAGTAGAAGAATATTCCGAATAGGAGCAACCCAACTGTTAGAGAACCCCCCGCAAGCATAGAGTAGTAGGCTTTATAGACCTTCCCAAACCGCTTCACAAGATACCCTGCAACATAGCCTTCAATGAATTTTATCACTAATGTGCCGGGGGCGAACAATCCATACCCGGTGGAGATGTCTGCTAAAGCCGCGCCGACACCTCCAGCAAATGCGGCAACAATTGGTTCTGTTAAAAGAGCTGCGAGATATATCATTGATTCTCCAAGGTTGAAATACCCTCCCGTTACTGGTTGATATATTTGAAGCACTACTGTCGCGGAATAAACTAGAACAGTGAATACAACAATATTGATGATTCTCCTTGTTCCAAGTGCTTTAGCAGACATGCTATCACCATTTAATAGAAAAATAATATTTGAAATATTAAGTTTATCCTTTAAGTAAAACTTTCAATATGTCTTGCAAAGTACTTTTTCACGCCCGCGTCAAGCTTGGCTTCAACATACCCCATTTCCACAAGGTCTCGGAGATGCTGATAAACCGCTTGAGGCGTCACATCTATTCCAAGATGCTTCCATACCTCATACCCTGTGAGACCTGGCTTGTTAGATATTAGCTCAAGAATCATCTTCTTAGTGATGCCTGGAAATGGGGCTGAAAACCTTTTTCGATTAGGCCTTGTGTAAAGAAGTGGTGCTTTCAAGCCGTGGCCCGTTAGCAAAATAACAGAGTCCTCAACTTCTCCGTATTTAAAGAATCCTGCCAAGCTTACCGCTGACGAGGGCTCCACGAAAAGCCCTTCCCTTTTAGACAGCAACTTTGCCGCTTTAACCGCTCCGCTGGAGTCAATGACGACTATATCTCCATAATCCTCGAGAACCTTTAAAACAGTCTCCTTTATGTAAGGCTGACTGTATCCTAGCCCTGTTAAAACAGGTTCCCTGCATTTCTCAACTCTCTCCTTCAAAACCTGTGAGTACTTTGGGCTTCCACAATGTTCTATTCCGATGAGCTTAGGCATTCTATTAGCCACGCCCGCGTCGACCAATTCTTTAAAACCCTTGTATAGTGCCAGTAACGTAACCCCGCTACCAAGAGGTAGGAACACTTTTCCAGGAACAGCCTTGAGGTCGAGGAATATCTCATAAGCTATTGTTTTCAATCCCTCGATTGAGAGAGGGTTGTGCAAGGATGACGCATTATATGTCTTACCGCTAGCTGTCTTTCTGGAAATCGTCTCAAGCAAGGACTCAATGGATTGGTCGCTGAGAATCAGCTTTGCCCCGTATGCACGTATTAGAAGAGCTTTCGCATCCTCCATTGACGAAGGACCGTATACTGTTACTTTCAAACCCACCCTTGCAGCATAGGCGGCAATACTTGCCCCCATGTTTCCATCACTGGCTAGGATGAGCTTTTTCACACCGGTGTCTAAAGCGTCCGCGATTATTAACGGTGCTACCCTATCCCTGAAGCTTCCAGTAGGATTGCGCCCCTCGTCTTTAAAATAAACGTTCATATCCTTGAAAAGCCTGCTAGACTCCAGTAGAGGAGTGTTGGCCTCACCCATTGTTATAGTGTTTTCGAAGCGTGGAAGCATGTTGGTAAATCTCCATATTCCTTTTAAATCCTCCCTGATGGAGAAGCGCCACTCAAACACCGGGGTCAGCAAGCTGTTGCAGTATGGACATGTAATTCTTTTAATATCCCAGAAAACTTCACCACAGCATGAGCACTTAAACTGCAAGCACAAGCCCCTTTTAATCTATCATGTCGAAACTAATTATCTTGACCAGTTATTACTATTTTAAGTAGTCAAAACACTGTCCACTCATGCTCTAATATAGTTATATAAGTGAACATTAATTGTGAACCCTAGGCGTGTTCAAGAATGGATGATAAACATTGGGTTGTTAAACAACCGGTTTTGAAGACAATGCTGAAGCTTGGACTCCCCATAGGGGTTACGCAAGCCCTACAAGTCGTTTACAATTTAACAGACATGTACTGGCTTGGCAGGCTGGGAAGAGAAGCACTAGCAGCTGTGAACGCTACTTGGCCCGTGTTATTCTTAATCATAGCTGGCTTAGCCGGTCTCTTCCAGGCAGGGCTTGCACTGGTTTCACAATACTGGGGTGCTGGAGACTATAGGAGATCGTTGAATGCTGGAGGGCAACTATTATTTCTTGCGGTGGTTACAGGAGTACCGCTTGGAATCTTATCATATATGGCGGTCCCGGTGTTCCTCGAGCTCATCGGAGTTCCAGCAGAGGTTAGGGAGGGCGCTGTCATCTATGGAAGAATCTTTGCATTAGGCTTCTCCATATTCGGATTAATGGATTCTGTTCTCTCAATATATTCGGCTGCGGGCGATACTTTAACAATCATGAAAATCCGTTTGATAGGAGTGTCTATCAACATTATCCTAGACCCTATAATGATATTCGGCCTCTTTGGCTTCCCCGCTCTCGGCATAGCTGGTGCCGCCATAGCAACACTGCTGAGCGACCTGGTGTCAGGAATAATCTCCCTAGCCCTACTCTCAAGCCGCGGGGTTAAAGGTGAAAGACTAAGGAGGGGTGATCTAAGGCTTGACTTCTCCCTGATCAAAAAGTTCTTCAGGATAGGGTTGCCAATTTCAATCTCATCCCTAAGCGAAGCCGCAGGGTTCACCGTGCTAACGGGAATAATAAGCCTTTTGGGGTCCAGCGCGCTGGCCGCTTGGGGTGTTGGGGACAGGCCTTTCAGCTTACTCGAAATTCTAGTGGGAAGTATTCTAGCCGCCCTATCCACGATTATTGGACAAAACCTAGGGGCTGAGAATTTTGGGAAAGCTAAGGAAGCGGCTTATAAGGCGATCATGCTAGCTACAGGAATAACCTCTGTAGGGGTTTTCACGCTGATTGCTTTGAGATACGAGGTGGCACGCTTATTCATTCCTTCAGACCCCGAGGTTATACAGCACGCATCCGATTTCATCCTTTTCATGGGACCCTCAATAGTGTTCTTCACCATGCTCAGGGCAGCATACAGTGTGGCACAGGGATCCGGCCATACGAAGCCGGTCATGTACATAACTATTCTTCGACTCTGGTTTCTAAGGAATATTCTAGCCTACCTTTTCGGTCCGGGTCCTTTAAGCCTAGGGGTAAAGGGTTTGTGGGTTGGGATGGCGATCAGCAATGTCATAACGGGGTTAGTCGCTCTTGCATGGATTGTTCACGGTAAATGGTTAAAACCCGTTATCAAAGATTAATTTGAACAAGCAGTAAAGTCTAGCTGAAGGAGGATCCCTGTTGAAAACCATTATTATCGAGCATTTAAAGAAGAGCTACAGGGTTAGAGAGGGCTTTAGGGAGACTAGGTTTATCGAAGCGATCAAAGATGTGAGTTTCTACGTGAGTAAGGGTGAAATCCATGCTCTTCTAGGTCCTAATGGGGCTGGAAAAACTACCACCATTAAGATTCTGTCAACCCTTCTCCTACCGGATAGCGGGTTAGTGAGCATAAAAGGATTTGATGTTGTCAGGGAAGCTGAAAAAGTAAGAAGGATAATAGGTCTTGCAATAGATGTTTCAAAAGGATTCTACTCATCTCTCTCCGGGTTTGAAAACCTTGTTTTCTACGGCCTGTTGAAAGGGCTTTCGCTATCTGATTCTCGTAGAAGAGCCCGAGAGGTTTTGGAGCTAGTAGGACTGGAAGAGTTAAAGGCTTCTGACTCGCCCTACTTCACATACAGCCTTGGTATGCGGGCTAGGCTTGCCATCGCCAAGGCTCTTTTAAACGATCCCGAAGTGCTTCTACTAGACGAGCCCACGCTAGGCTTGGATGTTGAGAGTAGCAGGCATGTTAGGGAGATGCTTGTTAAACTAGCTAGGGATGGGAGGACGATACTTGTAACCGGGCACAACATGCATGAAATAGAGATAGTATCGGACACTGTAACAATCATTAATAAGGGAGAAGTGGTAGCATCGGGAACCCCTAATGAGTTGAAAAGCAGGGTTGGCTTAGTCCTTAGGCTCAAAGTTCAGACAACGTTGGATTCAGAGCCGTTATTGAAGAAGATTATAGCAGATAGCCTGTATGTCAAACGAGTTGCTTCAAGAGTGAACAGCAATGGAAGGGTTGAAGTCAGCGCAATAATATCTTCGAATAGAGAAGACGTTGTGGAGGTTTTATTTAAGGCTTCGAAAGAACATGGTGTTAAAATACTGGATCTCCAGCTCATAGAGCCCTCGCTTGAGGATGCCTACTTAGCTATTCTCGGTGTTCTAGATGAGTATTAAAGGTGTTTTAACAGCCCTGGTGTACAGGGAGGTTGCTTGGCTGAAAAGATTCATAGGAGATTATGTTACGATCTGGCTACTTCCTTCCATATACGGGGTTGGCATAGTTTTCCTACCAACCCTCATGGGCGATGTAGACTTCGTGTTGCAAAGATTCAGCAGTCTCTTCAACCATGTGATGACGCTTACAGACGCGCTCGTGTTTAGTTTAAGCCTTTCAGCAATACTAACAGTTGTGGCTGTTACCGTGGGCGATGTCGTGCAAACCTTGTACGCAGAGTTCAAGGTTTATGGCTCGTTCACTATTATTCTGGAATCAACCAGTATTCCAGTATACGTGTTGGCTACCTCAGTTATTAGACCGTTAATCATGACGTTCCTTTCAACACTCTATCTAGTTCCGGCTCTTTCAATGCTTTTAGGCTCAACAGGTTTAAGCCTGTATTTACAACTTCTCGCAGCGTTAACGCTTTCTTCTCTCGTCCTGGGAGTCTTATCGGGTATTATAGGAGTTTTAATCGTGTTCTACACAAACGTGAAGCGACCCTGGAGTGTTTCCAATACTATTGTTCCCATATTGTTATCAGGCTCCGGGGTTTACATCCCGTTGCAACTAGTCCCGCTTGTCCTGAGAGCCATTGCATCAGCAACACCTATACCGTATACTGTTGAGTTAATACAGCTCGTGGTTTTGAAGGAGTTTCCACCTGAGGTTTTCACCCCTCTCACGGTAATTTCCATGCTCTTCACGGCGTACTACATCGTAGCAGTCAGCATCAATAAGACTGTTGATACCAGGGTGAGAAGGGGTTGAAGATTTTAACGAGATATCTTAGACTTTTATATGTGGGTGGAGTTCTAGCCAGGCTCCACCTTACGAGCTACATATCATGGATAATTAATGGTGTTTTCTGGTCGATTATACTTATAATCCCGGCCTCCTATCTTTCACCTGACCCATTGATTACTTTGAAGCTCTTAGTCCCCGGGATCGTTGGGATGAGCCTTGCCTCAACTGGGTTATGGACTGGGACAGAGTTTCTCCGTTGGATGGTTCATGATGGTTTAACGGACATGTTCAGGGAGAATGGGCTGGGGGTTTACCACTATATTGTATGTACATTGCCGGTAGACCTTATGCTAACAGGCTTGGCTTCTCTGGCATTGCTGGGACTAGTATCGAGCGGGTTTTACAGTATTAACCCTGCGTGGTGGTTAGAGGGAAATCCCTTACTAATAACGCTAGGACTATCCACATTAATGGTTGTCGAGTTGTTTTATGGAGCTCTAGCCGGTTACCTTTACACCAGGACCAGGCTGAGCGGTTCATGGACAGGTCTTCTCCAAATAGTTGTAACAGTTGGAACAATCATTCCTGCATCAACATATCCTCTCCCTTACATTGCCTTCCTAAACCCTGCCAGCTTATCCGCAGAGCTCTTAAGAGCTTCTTACGGGATTTCAGGTTTTGAACCAGCATTTCTAGTATTATTGACCGGGATCCTCACCCCTACTTACTTGTATATTGGCTGGATATTATCTAAGAAGTCTGATGAGCTGATCGCGAGACACGGTTTAGAATATAGGATTTAGATAACGCTCAAGCTTTTATTCGCCATCAAGGGTTAAGATTCTACGTAAAAGGGTTTTAGAAAATGAGCGATAAAGCAGTCTTATTCGATTTAGACGGCACTATAGTAGACAGCGTGCCGTTAATACTTAAATGCTATGGAGAAGGGCTTTCACGCCACGGCGTTAAAGTCAGCGAGCATGAGCTATTAGGCCTGATGGGTCTACCCACCTGGCAGGTAGTGGCCGAAGTATTCAAAACGCAAGAACCCATGATGATTGAGAAAGTAATTAAAGACATTTTCTCATGCTTCTCTAAACACTGGCAGAGGGAGTTGAAACTATACCCGGAGAGTGTGCAAGTTCTCTCCGAGTTGAAGAGAAGAGGCTTCAAGCTTGCCGTGGTAACTTCCTCAGAGCAGGAGCATGCGGAGATAATGCTAGATTATTTCGGCATATCAAAGTATTTCGACATAATCCAAGGAAGAGTAAACGATCTGAGACCTAAGCCAAGCCCTGACATGATTATTCACGTTCTAGATAAATTGAAAGTTGCCAAGACTGAAGCCTTCTTCGTCGGAGACACTCTCTACGACTGCATCGCCTCAGTAAACGCGGGCGTTAAATTCTTACTCATTATGAGGCCCTGGGGAGTAAGTGTTTTAGAGAAATGCAAGCCGTGGAAAGTGTTGAAGGAGCTAACCAATATTCTAGACGTTATTTCTTAATGTATCCCTTCAGCCTATACCATTCAATGGTCTCTCTCAACCCTTCCTTTAAACTATACCTCGGGGAGTAACCCAAAAGCTTCTTTGCTTTCTCAATACTGTATGCTCTATGCTTAGTCACCGAGTCAACAATGCTTCTCCTCAGTAGCAAATTATTATCTCCTTTTAGAAGCGAGTATGCGTGAGTGAACGATAAAAGGAGTTTCGCTAACGCGGGGGTTAAACTATATTTCGGCGGCGGATTACCTGTTAGCTCTGATAGAATCTTATAAACCTCGTTATAGGTGTAGGCTTTATCCTCTGAGAGAATGAAAACTTGGTTTTCAGATTTTTCCAGTTTCTCAACCACTAGCGTGAAACCCTTGGCAACATCGTCAACGTGTGCGAATTGTATAAGCGTCTCGCCATTTCCTATTTTGAATTTCGAGAAGAAGCCTCCCTTCGCGAAAGATGTTATAAACCAGTATGACACATCGTTCACATTCCCCGGGCCGTACAGTCCACTGGGCCTTACTATAGTGTCTGTCTCTTATACACATCTCCGAGCCCACGAGACTAGGCATGATCTCGT
>ERZ1669248.1105-NODE-1105-length-10492-cov-5.649708_pt1 | contig 10492 bp, 7 predicted proteins | sample MGYA00579296_ERZ1669248 | MGnify/ENA primary metagenome ERZ1669248 (study PRJEB41166, sample SAMN08046057) | hot springs metagenome | biome: hot spring; feature: neutral hot spring; material: thermophilic sediment; isolation source: thermophilic sediment from...
GAAGAAGGACATCAAAAGGGATCCAGAAAAGACCCCTTTTGATACCTATTATTCTAACTTGAGCCCTTGCAAGCATTGCTCTAAGGTTCAAAATTAAGCTATTCTTCATCTTCTAGCCTTCTTCCTACAATCTTTATAAAAGCCTCCTCTAAGGATGGTTCTTTCCTCCTCAAAAATAGAATTTTTTCTCCTTTTTCATTAATATAAGAAAGAACATTGCTTATTAAATTTTCCTCCCTCAAAGAAAACTTTATATAAATTTTTCCATCGAGAAATCTTTTCTCAATAAGTCTAACTCCTCTTATCTCATTAAGATCTAAATCACCGCTATATGAGACTTCAATCTCATAAACTATATCCTCTTGTACCATAGCCTTTAATCCCATGGGCGTATCTAAGGCAAGGATTTTACCCTTATCAATAATAGCTATGTATTTACAAAGCTCTTCTACTTCTGAAAGGTAATGGGTCGTAAGAATTACTGTCCTATTCCCTTCTTTCACCCATTCTTTCACGTAGTTTCTTATAAATCTTGCGGATTCCACATCAAGCCCTACTGTAGGTTCATCAAGGAAAAGTACCTCAGGATCATTTATTAATCCTCTCATAAGTTGCAATCTCTGTTTCTCGCCTGTAGAAAGGGTATTAAGAAGGCTCTCTGCTCTTTCTTTAAGTCCAAATTCCTTTATATAAAAATCAATTTTTCTTTTTGCTTCCCTTAGATTAAGCCCATAAAGTTGAGAAAAGAAAAAAAGATTCTCTCTTACGGTGAGTATTCCATACCCTGGATTTTCGCCTCCTGAGACGAGATTTATCTTAGACCTTATCTTATTAAATTCCTTTTCTACATCAAAACCAAGAACAAAAGCCTTTCCACTTGTAGGAAGTAAAAGAGTAGTAAGAATCCTTATCAAAGTGGTTTTTCCTGCACCATTCCTACCTAAAATGCCCAATATTTGTCCCTTTGTTATCTGTAAGTTTACATCCTTTAAAGCTTCTATTATCTTTTTCTCTCTCTTATTAAAAAAGCTTCTTGAAAGATCAATAGTTTGTGATATATTATTAAAAGTTATAATTTATCCTTAGGGAGGTGAAATAAAATGGCTTCTAAAGAACTCTTAGATCTTTTAAATGATGCCATTGCAAGAGAGCTTCAAGTTTCCATTCAATACATGTGGCAACATGTTCAATGGAAAGGGGCTGAACATTTCGCAGTAAAAGATGAGCTCAAAAAAATTGCTATTCAAGAAATGAAACATGCAGAAAGTATTGCTGAAAGATTATTTTACCTCGGTGGTATACCTACTACAAAACCCTCTCCTATATTTGTAGGAGAAACCTTAAAAGAAATGTTAGAACAAGATGTAAAGGATGAGCAAAATGCTATTGAGCTTTATAAGAAGATTATTCAAAAGGCAAGAGAAGAAGGAGATATTACTACAGCAAAGCTCTTTGAAGATATATTAAAGGACGAAGAGGAGCATCACGACACCTTTACAAGCCTTCTTGAAAAGTAGTCCCTAATTAGAGGGAAAGCCTAAAATAAAGCTTTCCCTCTCTTAAAATTTTTTTCTTTACCCTTTCATGAGCAAGCATTTCTTCACAATCGTTTAATTCAGGTAAATTAATCTCTTTTTTATATTTTCTTTCAAGGGCTTTTTTAATGATATAATCCGCAAGGTGAGGATTTTTTGAAAGAATGGGACCATGTAGATAAGTTCCAATAAGGTTTTTATAAACTAATCCCTCTTTTTCATCTTTTCCATTATTTCCAAATCCTTTCATAACCCTTCCTAGGGGCTCATAATCATGATAAGTTCTTCCCCCATGATTTTCAAAACCCACAATAGTCTTTGTTTTCAAAGGCAAATTGCTCTCTATTAAAATATTGCCTATTAATCTTCCTTTTTCTGCCCTCGTATAAAAATCTAATATGGAAAGCCCCTCAATCTTATTTCCATAGGCATCAAGATAATATCTACCCAAAAGCTGATATCCTCCGCATACTGCAAGGATACAAGCTCCATCTTCAACCATATCTTTTAAAAGACTTCTAAATTTAAAAAGATGAGAATAAAGTATTTCTTGCTCCCTATCGGATCCTCCTCCAAGAAAAATTATATCTGCATCCTCTAAATCTTTCTCATCATCCCTAGTAAAATTTACAATATCTGCTTTTATACCTCTCCACTTTAATCTCCTTTCAAAAACAATAATATTCCCCCTATCCCCATATAAATTCAAAAGATCAGGATACATATGGTATATTTTAAGCTCCATCTTTAACCTTTCCTATTAGAATTTTTCTACTTTTAAAAAGAGCAGTATAAGTAGGAAGTATATAAGTTTTACAAGGAAAAGAGATAGAATAATCTATAGCCTTTTTCAAATTTTCTTCAAGTTGAAGTTTCTCACGAGGAATCTCCGCATACTTTAATCTCACCAGAAGATCCTCTCCTCTAGTACCCGAAACAATAATCTTTTGTATTCCCTTTAGATCATTTATCTTCTCAAAATCCACATCCCATATCCAAGAAACATCTCTTCCATCGGCAATATTATCATTCAGAATAAGAAGAAGAACTTTTTCCTCTTTATCGTCCTTAATAGTATCTAAAACCTGATTATATCCAGCAGGATTTTTAACAAGAACTATTATTCTATCAAATCCCCTATAAATAAATCTTTCAAGCCTTCCCAATTTAAATTCGAATTTAGAAATTATATTAGAAGTCTCTAAAGGATCAAAATTAAGAAATCTCAAGATAGAATAAGCAGACAAGACATTATAAAGGTTATATACTCCGGGATACTTAAAGGTAAGATCATATTTTTTACTTTTTTCCGATATCTCTATAGTCCATATTCCATTTAAATGGGCAGAAGAGATATAAAAATCATATTCAGGATTTTTAAAACCACACTCGCAACTATACTTTCCCAATTGAGAATAGTTAAAAAACTCATAATTTAACTTCCTACCACAAAAGGGACAATATATACTCTCCTTTATTCCTTCTACCCCTTCCCTTATCTTTACTCCAATCCCATAAAAAATCTTTCTATTAGAAAGCCTTGAAAACCTTGCTACAAAAGGATCATCCGCATTTAGAATAAGGGTGGTATTTTCTTTTATGGAATTTAATATTTTATTTACTGTAATATCAATCTCTCCATAACGATCGAGTTGATCTCTGAAAAAATTAGTTATTACCACATATTGGGGCAACAAATCCTTATATACATAAGGGAAAACACCTTCGTCTACTTCAAAGGTTCCAAAATCAAAAACCCCTGAATTCTTAATATAGGATGTAGCAATACCACTTTTTAAATTTGCTCCTTCCAAATTCCCTATTACTTTGTATCCTTTGCTTCTTATCACATAATTTAAAAGATTATTCGTAGTAGTCTTCCCATTGGTCCCAGTGATTAGAATTCTTATTCCTATTCTTTTTGAAATTTCTTTTAAAAAATCAGGATAGATCTTTAAGGCAACCTTTCCAGGAAAGGTAGTAGCATCCAGGTTAAGAATTTTCATAGAATAGTATATTAACTTACCTACAAATAAAGCAAAATAAAATCTAAACTTTTTCAAGCTCATTTCTTAAACTTTTAAGAATTTCTTGATAATCCCTCTCTCCATTTTCAACCTTATCCATCAGCTCTTCTAATTCTCGAGTAAAATCCTCCCTCACAAAACGAAACTTCTCTTGGTCCGAATTAAGATATTGATAGACCTTCTCCCCTAAGGGTGTAGGTATGAGATATCCATTTTTCTCTATTACATATCCTCTCTCAAGGAGCCTACTTACAATAGTAGCATAAGTAGACGGTCTTCCAAGACCACGCTTTTTCATCTCTTCTACAAGAGAGCCTTGGGTAAACAATGGCACCTTAGGAATACTATAGAAGAACTTGTTATTAACTACATCTATCTCTCCCTCAGGTATTTTAGCAAGTTTAATAGGGAAGATTTTATCAAAACCATTTTGAACAACTTCTTCATAAACATCCAACTTTTGCTCTTTATCAATGGCTTTCACTAAAACCTCATATCCCCTTAATATCACATTTCTCATCTGAGAGGCAATAAACCGCTTAAAGACAAGATCATAAATCTTTAAGTGATCAGGAGTAAATCCTTCAAGCTCTCCCGAATATATCATGGCTTTAATATCTTCCACATCAAGAACCCTGGTAGGTCTAATACACTCATGGGCTCCACCTTCTCCCCAAGTTCTTCCCCTAAAATATTCCTCTCCAAATTGCTCATTTATATATTCTCTTGCCACATTTATTCCTGTATCCGATACCCTTGTAGAATCAGTACGATGATAAGTAATAAACCCTCTTTCAAAAAGTTCTTGAAGCACCTCCATAGTTCTTGAGACCGAAAGCTTAAACCTATCAGAAGCATCTTTTAATACGGCATCAGTAGTGTAGGGGGGAAGAGGACTCTTTTCTTCAACTTTCTCAGTCTCTTTTGTCACCTCTATATACTTAAGCTCATTGTAAAATTTTTGAGCTTCATCCTTATTTTCAAATTCAAATCTCAAATCAAGTCCATCTTTCTTTATTAATACTAAATATACTCTCTTCTTATTTTCCTTTGCCCTCTCAATTACCCATCCTAAAACAGGAGTTTGCACCCTTCCAGCAGAAAGATAGTTTTTGTAGAATATCCTCTGAATAAGTTGAGATAATTCAAAACCCACCCATCTATCAGATATCCTTCTTACCACTTGTGCCTTAACAAGATTTTCATCCACATCTCTATATTCTTTTAAAGAGTTAAGTATTGCCTTCTTAGTTACCTCATGAAATTCCATTCTTCTTATCTCTTTTGTAAAGGGAGAACATAAATTTTTAAGATCCCATGAGATCTTTTCTCCCTCTGTATCGGGATCAGTTGCCACAAGAATCATTTCAAATTCCTTGCTGGCATCCCTAATGCCAGAGATAATTTTTTCTTTTCCCTCTATAGGTTCGTAAACAGGTATAAATTTACCATTTTCAATAACCCCATAATAACCAATTTCTTTATTTAAATCCAAAATATGCCCAAAAGAAGCAGTAATAACTAAATATTTATCCTCAGTGATTACCTCAAAGAGTTCTTGTCCATTTACATTTCTTGAAATGGGTCTTCCAAAGAAATTTGCAATAGTCCATGCTTTATGAGGAGACTCCACAATAACCAATACAGGCTTCAGAAAGTCATCTCTTCTTCCTTCTTTTTTTCTAATTTTTTCTCTGTCTTCATCAATCTGTTTTAAAATTTCGTCAAGATTAACAGTATTTGACTCTTTAAAAATAATATCTGTGCTAAACCACCATCTACTCTTTCTTACTAAGTTATTAAAGACCTTTTTATCCTCTACAAGAATATAACTTAAACCCTTAGATATTCCTCCCACGTAGAGCCTTGAGGTCCTACCCGACGCCTGAAGATATCCAGTAATATCAGAAACCACAAGGACCCACTTCCCATTTTCCTCTCTTATGGCAATATCATCGGCACTTTTTATCTTTTCATAAACCTCAGGAGAAAGGATAAAAGCTTTTATAATATTTCTTAATTCCTCAACTTTATCCCTCGGAGGATTTAGCATAGATGAATATCTTTTTAAAGTCTTCATCCATCGGTCCAAATTAGCTACATGTTTTTCTAAATTCTTATCCCTAGCAACCAGAGGTCTTATAGAGGCAAGGGCTATAAGTAGATGCCTTACATTTCCTTCAAGATCAAGATTTACTACAATTTTGGGAACTCCATAAAAAATAGCATATCTTATAACCTCTGGAAGATCTAAGCCCCTAGCAAGAGGATTTCTATAAGAGGATATACCTATGAGAACAAAAATCTCACCTTTTTGATATTTTTCAAGAACCTCAGGAGTTAAATTGTCATAACTTTCTGCACTTATTCCTTCATTTATTAGTAAATTTTTAACTTCGTCTACATATTCCTTTCCGAAATCTGAAGAAAGGAACACAAGTCCACCTTTTCCTAATCTTTTTACCCTTTCCACAAGGGTTTTATTAAGATCTTCTACTTCCTCATATATATCTTCCACATTTCTTAAATAAAATACTGGCCTTCCCACATCAAAGGCAAGAAGTTCTTTAAATAACCTTATCCTCTCCGATTTTGGATTACTAGTGGCGGAGGAAACCACCATAACTCCTTTTGCCTTCTTAGCTATTTTTCTTACCTCTTCTTGCATTCTTTTAACTTCTTCTTCTCCATTTTTCCTCATACGTATATAACTCATGGTAAGGTTTATATCTTCTTCGCTAAAGCCAAGAAGATATAAAGCTTTATCAATATTCTTTGCAGTTTTTAAGAAAGAGTCCACATCATCCACAAATACAAAGCCAAAATCTTTAGGAATGATATCCACGTTTTTATAGAGAAACATAGAGGAGGTAATTAAAACTTTAAAATCACCCTTTTCTAATCTTTCTCTTTTTTCTTCCTTTTCTTTTTTAGTATCATCAAGACCAAATACAAGAAGATCTTCTTCCCTTATTTTGTCTTTTAACTTTTCATAGCTTTGAAGGATAAGAAGTCTTGTGGGAAGTATTATGTAAGATTTTTTATTTTTCTTAGCAAAATATAATGAAGTAGCAAGACCCCATGAAGTTTTACCTATTCCTGTAGGAGCAAGGAGAGCAAAAGATCTTCCAAGAAGAAGTTTTTTAGCCCAAAATTTTTGAAGTTCCCAAGGTTCAAAACCAACAAAGCTCTTAAATACTCTTTCCCATTCACCATATTTTTTCTTTAAAGAGCAAAGATCATAATCCTCTTCTTTAATATGATTACATAAGACTTCTTGCGGAACTTCTTTAGGAAGACATTTTTCACAGAGAAGCCCCGCAAGAAGTCTCTCTGAAGCTATATCTCCACCACAGTTAGGACAAAGATTCTTAAAAATCGCTTCTATCAAGCTATCCCTCCAAAGTTAGACCTATATTATAGGCACCAAGAAGTGGAGATAAACTTGCAATTATAACTTGCCCAGACAAATGGGATATAAATTTCTCAAGTAAGTGTGGATCTAACACATTAACGGGATCATCAAAGAGAAATACAGGCTCATATAATTTTGTTTCCTCTATAAGCTTCCTAAAGGCAAGGACCAAGGAGAGATAAAGTAATCTTTTTTGCCCTTCGGAGGCAAAGTACTTGGCAGGATTTCCTTTGTAATAGAAGGTATAGTCATCGTGTACGTGAGGACCTACTGTAGTTATACCTCTTGCTATATCCTCCTCAATATAATCCACTATATTTTTACCCTTGAATTCAGAGATATATTCCACTTTAAACATGGGATCAAGATATTTAGATAACTCTTTTATCATAGTCTCTCTTTTCTCAACTATTTTTTCAGCCAAGGGCTGCATCTCTTTTGCTAAGTATATCACATAATCTCTATCTATGTTCTCTTCTTTTAAAAGATCATTTCTCTCATCAAGAAGTTTCTCATAGTTTCTCAATATCTCATAATACTCAAGATCTAAAAGGGAGAAAATATCATCAAAGAAGTCTCTTCTTTGAGTTGCATAGCCATCTATCATAGCATAATCTTTAAAACTAAAAGGAATAGCTATAAATATCTCTTGTATATCCCTAAATCTCTTTACTTTAAATCCATCAAGATATGCTATCTTTTCCTTTTTTATTTCATCATGATGATAGCTAATAGTAATCTCATGAGACTCATTTCCACTTAAAATTTTACCATTTATTTCAAAAAACTTTTCTCCAAGTTTTATAAGTTGATGATCTCTTGCCCCCCTAAAAGATCTTGGATTAGATAAATAAGCAACTGCCTCAAGAATAGAAGTCTTTCCTGAACCATTAGGACCATATATTACATTAATTCCATCCTTAAAATTAGTTTTAAAATCGGAGAAATTTCTAAAATTCCTCAAATAGATACTCTCTATGACCATTCTCTTTTTCTCCATTTTTTCACCCCCTAATAGTAATTTTAAGATATATATATTTTGTCTATATATATTCTATAAAAATGAGTAAAAAAGTCAATGAGAACTATTATAAAACAACTTAACTTGACATTTTAAATATAAATTATAAACTTATAAATGGTTTAGCACTCTTATTGTTAGACTGCTAAATATAACTTGAAGAGGTGAAATAAAAATGGAAGAAAAGGATCTAATAGAGAATGAAGAAAAGGAAAAAACCGAAGAATATGTCCCTAATGAATGGGAGATAAAGTATGTAAGGCTTCAAGCAGAATTTGAAAACTTTCGTCAAAGACTAAGAAGGGAAAAAGAAGAATGGCAAGAAATTGCTAATGCAAGACTTTTGAAAGAGATTGTAGAAATAATGGACAACTTTCAACTTGCTTTAGAATCTATAAAGCATACAAGAAAGAAAGATGCCATAATAGAAGGTATACAGATGATATATAAACAATTTGAGAATCTTCTGGAAAAAGAGGGTGTAGTAAAAATGGAAACAATAGGTAAAAATTTTGATCCTAATTTGCATGAGGCAGTAGGAATAGAAGAAGTTTCTGATGGAGAGGACAATGTCATTTTAAAAGAAATCTCTCCTGGTTATTTATTCAAAAACAGATTACTAAGACCTGCAAGGGTTATAGTCTCAAAAAAGATACAAAAAAAGGAGGTAGATGAACATGGCGAAGATAGTAGGAATTGATTTAGGAACTACAAACTCTCTAATTGCATATCTTGAAGGTGGAAGGCCTGTGATAATACCAAACGCAGAGGGAAGTAGACTAACCCCCTCCATTGTTGCCTTTACCAAAGATGGACAACTTCTTGTAGGAGAGCCTGCCAAAAGACAAGCAATTGTTAATGCAGAAAGAACTATAAGATCTATTAAAAGACATATGGGAACAAACTATAAGGTAAAGATTGATGATAAGGAGTACACTCCTCAAGAGATATCAGCAATGATTTTAAGAAAGCTAAAAAGGGATGCAGAAGCATATCTTGGTGAGCCCATAGAAAAGGCAGTAATAACTGTACCTGCATACTTCTCTGATGCTCAGAGGCAAGCTACAAAGGATGCAGGAGCTATCGCAGGGCTTGAGGTAGTAAGAATAATTAATGAACCTACAGCTGCAGCTCTTGCTTATGGGCTTGATAAAGAGGGACATCAAAAGATTTTGGTCTTTGACCTTGGTGGCGGTACCTTTGATGTATCCATCTTAGAAATTGGAGAAGGAGTATTTGAAGTAATAGCTACTGCAGGAAATAATAGACTTGGCGGAGATGACTTTGATGAAAGGATTGTAAACTGGCTGATTGAAAACTTCATGGAAGAACATGGAATTAATTTAAGAGAGGATAAAACTGCCCTACAGAGACTATATGAGGCAGCTGAAAAAGCAAAGATTGAGCTTTCCTCAAAATTACAAACAGAAATCAATCTTCCTTTCATTGCAATGAAAGGAAATACTCCATTACATCTTTCCTATACATTGACCAGAGCAAAATTTGAAGAATTAACCTATGACTTGGTAGAAAAAACCAAAGAGCCTACCGAAAGAGCCTTGAAAGATGCAGGTCTTTCTCCATCTCAAATTGACAAGATAATCCTTGTGGGTGGAGCAACAAGAATGCCATGTATACAGGAATGGATAAAGAAACACTTTGGAAAAGAACCTCAAAGAAATGTTAACCCTGATGAGGCAGTAGCTCTTGGTGCAGCTATTCAGGCAGGAGTAATTGGTGGAGAAATAAGAGATATTGTGCTTGTGGATGTAACTCCTCTTTCCCTCGGTATTGAAACCCTTGGTGGTGTGTTTACAAAAATAATTGAAAGAAATACTCCTATTCCCGTTTCCAAGAGCCAGATCTTTACTACTGCAGCAGATTATCAAACAAGTGTAGAGATTCATGTATTACAAGGTGAAAGAGCCCTCGCAAAAGATAATATCAGCCTTGGAAGATTTATCTTAGATGGAATTCCACCTGCTCCTCGTGGAGTGCCCCAAATTGAAGTAACCTTTGATATTGATGTAAACGGGATTGTTCATGTCTCTGCAAAGGATAAAGCAACAGGAAGAGAGCAAAGAATAACCATTTCTAACGCCATAAGACTTTCTGAAGCTGAAATTAAGAGAATGACAGAAGAAGCAAAGAGATTTGAAGAGGAAGATAGAAAGAGAAGAGAAGAGATTGAAACCAAAAACCAAGCAGAACATCTTATATATACTGCAAGAAAAACTCTAAAAGATTACGGAGATAAGGTGAGTAAAGACATAGTACAGAAGGTAGAAGATAAAATAAAGAACTTAGAGGAATTAATTAAACCCGAAAGAATAAACGTAGAACAGGTTAGAAAAGGCATGGAAGAACTTACTCAAACCCTTGGAGAGATAGGACAATTTATGTATCAATCAGCAGGAAGTACTGCAGGAAATCCGGGACAAGGACAAAGCACTGAAAATCCCGGAGGAAAAACCATAGACGGAGACTATAAGGT
>ERZ1669248.1108-NODE-1108-length-10471-cov-16.840150_pt1 | contig 10471 bp, 7 predicted proteins | sample MGYA00579296_ERZ1669248 | MGnify/ENA primary metagenome ERZ1669248 (study PRJEB41166, sample SAMN08046057) | hot springs metagenome | biome: hot spring; feature: neutral hot spring; material: thermophilic sediment; isolation source: thermophilic sediment from...
ATGAAACCTGTCAGCAAGTTTCGGGCAGGTTTCACCTGCCCCTACATTGAGGATGGAATTCATCCGCAAAAAATTTTCGGACAGGCTTTGCCTGTCCCTACATCCTTTGTCAAAGTAGCCCATCATTTTACTGCTGGCGAGGATTTTGATAGGGCGAGGCTAATAGCGAGCCCGATTTTGTAGGGCACGGCTTTATGCCGTGCCGACAGAAATGGATTGGTGCGGTTTGAAACCGCGCCCTACAACCTTGATTTTGGGCTCACTAAAGGTTCGCTCCCAATTGGGAATTGATTTCCAAACACACTCATGGCGGAATGAAAGACGACAAGCGCAATGTAGCCGCAATGGTGACTTCAGGCTTCCTTAGTGCGAGAAAGCGCAGCAAGGTTTCCCAGAGCATCCCTTAGAAACCCCGAAAATGGCGATAAAAAGCCCAAAACTGGTGGGGTGCTTCCCCTTTACAGCGAACGCCGGCGTAGCCATAATTTCCGCAGCAAGTTATTGAATGAGCGTTCAATCAATAAGGTGAGGTCAGGTGAAGGGAAAAGGTCGCAGGAGAATGACTCCCGAGGAAAGACAGGGACAAATCGTTGAAGTGGCGGCTCGGCTCTTTGCCGAAAAAGGGTTTGATGGGACTTCAATTGACGACATTGCCGAAGCCTGCAAAGTGGCGCCGGGCTTGATCTATCACTACTTTGACAGCAAGGTGGATATCCTTCGGGCTCTCATAGAGCGTAAGGCATTCTTACCGACGATGGCTGAAATTTTGCGAAAGCCGCCAAAAGCCACAGTGGAGGAAACATTAACCGAACTTGCCGAAGCGATTTGGGAAATGCTTGAGGAAAAGAGGGAGTTAGTCCTCATGATGCACGGTGAAATGCAGCGAAACCGTGAAGTGAGGGAAGTCATCGGCAAGGTCATCAAAACGGGCGTCAAGATGCTCTCGCAGTATCTTGAGGCTCAGAAGTCGGCGGGCAGGCTTCGCAGCGATTTGGACACCGAAGTTTTCGTCCGAACTTTTTGGGGCGCTATCTTTGAGTCCTTTTTCGCTCACCACAAACTAACCCCCTTCGTGCGCCGAATCCCGCCCAAGCGATTGGTGAGAGAGATAGTCAGGCTTCTGCTTTACGGTGCAGTTAGCCCAAACCAAATTGAGACAAAAGGAGAGGGTGAACGATGAGGGATTGGCTTCTGGGGTTGATTGCCTTCGTCTTCGTTTCAGCCGCTGTCGGTCAAGAGCAGAAACCTTTGACCTTGCAGCAATGCATAGAGATTGCCCTTAAAACCCATCCTTTGATGAGGTTGTCGTATCGCCAATTGGATGCAGCCGTTGCCCGCAGCGAACAGGCAAAAGCGCAGTGGCAACCAGAACTTACATTCACTGGCGTTCAACGAAGGCAGGGACCGACTGTGAGTTTCACCATTCCGAACCCGCTGACTGGCGGAATGACCTCAATAGAGATTGTCAAGCGAGACATGAGGACTTTAACGGCGGAGTTCCGCCAAAGTTTGCTGAGTTTTGGTAGGAAGTCAGCATCTATTCAGGGTGCAGTTTATCAGGTCAATGCAGCATCGGCAATGGTTCAATCAGTCCAAGCGCAACTGGTTTTGAGAGTTACTGAAGCATACGCAGATGTCCTCGCAGCGCAGGCGATGGAAGAAGTTGCGAGGCAAGCAGTTGAGCGAGTTAAGGTTGTGCTTAAAATCGCTCAAGCGAGATATGAGGCGGGGGTGACGCCGAAATTTGATGTCCTGAGGGCAGAGGCGGAACTGGCTGCTGCCGAGGAGCAACTTCTAACTGCCCAAAACGGCATCGCTTTGGCGAAAGCAGCACTCAACCAATTGCTTGGTCGCCCAACGAATGCACCAATTGACTTGGAACCGCTCCCAGAACCTGTAGAAGTCAATCCCGATTTGCTGAAAAGCGAACCTTTTATCAAGCAAGCGTTGGCAAACCGCCCCGAAATGCGCTCTCTGGAATGGCAAATCAAATCGGCAGAGGAGTTTCTCAAGTTGGCTAAGGCTGACAAGAACCCTCTCCTGTTACTGACGGGAAGTTATGTTCGCCAAACAAAAACAGGGTTTGCAGAGGATTACCAGTGGGGAGTTAACCTCGTCGTGCAATTTCCAATTTTTGACAGCGGTCGGCGTGAAAGCGTCGTCAAGGAGCGAGAAGCGACCTTAGAGCAAGTGCTGGCTCAAAAGGAGCAGCAGGAACGACAAATCGCTCTTGAAGTTGAGCAAGCAGTTCGCAACTTTCAAGTTGCCCTGCAAAGGCTAAAAACGGCGAGGGCTGCTTTGGCGTCTGCGGAAGAAGCGTTTCGGCTGGCTCAAGTTCGCTACGAAGGCGGGGTCGGAACTTTGGTTGAAGTTTGGGACGCTCAAGTGGCATTGACACGGGCAAGGGCTAATGAAGTCCAAGCCCTTTACGATGCCCATAAAGCCTTCGCAAGGCTGGTCTATGCGACTGGACTGACTGAAACCGAGGTCAAGAACATGCTCAAAAGTTTGGTTGCCTTAACAACGACGAGCAACGGAGGCGAACGGCAATGAAAGGGCAGGTCAGGTTCATCGTTATTGGCTTGGTCATTCTTCTCGCTGCCGCTTTGGTTTATGTCTCTCGTCGTCAGCAAATTCAACTTCAAAGGGGTCTCGCTAAGGCTCAAGAGGAATTGAGGGCAGCCGTTCCAGTTGAGGTCGTCAAACCGACCAGAAGAGAACTGCAGGAGACCATTCAGGTGATGGGAACGATAAAGGCGTTGCAGGACATCACAATCGGTTCGGAGTTGGTGGGACGAGTTGTTTATGTTGGCGCACGGGAGGGCGATTTCGTTAAAGCAGGTCAAGTCCTCATTAAACTTGACGATTCGGCAATTCGCGCTCAAGTTGACCAAGCAAGGGCTGCTTACTTGCAAGCGTTGACCCGATACGAACAGGCAAGAGCAGCCGCTCAAATCCCTTCAACCCAAGCGGACACCGATGTTGAACAGGCTCTCGCCCAACTTGAACAACTTCAAAGTCGGTTGAAGCAACTTCAAACGAGCCGCGAACTCACTTATCGTGAAACTGACTTAACGGTTCAACAAGCGGAGGCTTTGGTTGAAACCGCCCGCAACCGCGTTCAGGAGTTGGAGCGCCAATTTGAGATCGTGGACGAACAATTGCGAAACCAACTTCAGCAGGCGGAAGCGGAAAAGCGGGCTGCGGAATTGACGCTCAAGAAACTCCGTGAGGGGGCTCGTCCGCAGGAGAAGGAACAGGCTCGCCAGCAACTTCTATCAGCGGAAGCAAACTACAGGACAGCAAAACTGAACTACGAGCGGACACTGAAACTTTACGAAGAAGGCGCTGTCGCAAAGGCTCAACTGGATGAGGCTCAAAGGCAACTTGACACCGCACAAGCAGCATACGAGGCAGCAAAGGCTGCTTATGATTTAGTCATGGAAGGTGCGAGGGCCGAGGACATTGCTGTTGCCGAGGAACGACTCAAACAAGCCGAAGCGAATCTGAGAAACGCTCAGGCTGTGCAGAAGCAGCGTGATATTTTGCGCTCTCAACTTGAGTCCGCAAGGGCACAACTTCGTCAAGCGGAAGCGCAACTGGAATTGGCTAAAGCGGCTCAATTGCGCCGACAAATCGTTGAGCGGGATATTGACGCTTTGCAGGCTCAAATCAAACAACTTCAAGCGGCTTTGAAACTTGCCACTGCCGGTCGTGTCCGCAAGTTCACCTCCCAGAAAGACATAGAACTTGCCCGCACTCAAGTTGAGCAGGCGAAGGCGATGCTTGACAGCGCTTTGGCGACGCTTCGCAAGACGGTGATTGTCGCTCCTGTGAGCGGTTACATTGCCACGAAAAATGTTGAGGTTGGCAACACAGTTTCACCCGGTGTCCCGCTGATGCGGTTGGTTGCGGCAGGAGCAGTTGAGTTTGAAGTCAACCTGTCGGAAAGCGATTTCGCAAAAGTTCAAGATGGTCAACCCGTCTTTGTCCGCGTTGATACTTTGCCAAACAAAGTTTTGAAGGGTTTCGTAAGCAAACTCGTGCCTGTCGCCGAAGCGGCATCTCGGCAGTTCAAGATAAAAGTCGTCCTGCCCGGAGCCGACCGTTTGGTCAAACCAGGTTCTTTTGCTCGCGGCGAAATTGTCATTAACCGAATCCCCAACGCACTCGTTTTGCCAATAGAATGCATTGTTGAGTGGCAGGGCAAAGCGAGCGTTTTCGTCACCGACGGCAAAGTCGCCCGACAGCGTCCTGTCAAAGTTGGATTGAGAACTGCGCGATGGGCACAAATCCTTGAAGGCGTTACCGAAAACGACCAAGTTATCAAGAGCGGTCAGGAACGGCTCAGCGATGGGACACCAGTGAAGGTAATCGGAGGGGAATGAGGAAAATGCAGGGCTTAAAGGCAAGTGTAAACGGCAATCCCGTCAACGGAGAGCAAATCTTCATCAAGGGAGACGAAGGCGATGACCCCCGCATCCAAAGCAACGGCTACATGGTAAGCGTCGGTGGGAAGCAGGTTATATCGGCGCATCAAGGTGAAAGCGAGGTCTTTTGCGCCCTCGGAAGTCGGAAGGTAAATGGTGCTTCGGTCAAGTTCGGCTTTGACCGTTTCCGCTTCGTCCATTGCTGCTTGGAAGACTTGGGGCACAGTTCGCAAAACATCTTCCCATCTTTGTCCAGTCCTTCTGGCTTCCCTCAAAAGTGCTTGGCGAAGGATGTAAAAGGCAACTTCGTTGTAGGTGAAGTCGCTAATGACGAGAACGATGCCTTCCGCTTGCATGCGTCTAAGAAAAGCCTGAGACTCAAAATGAAAGGGATCACGGTCGTCCCAACAAGCGATGACAAAGGACGAGTTCAGGTAGACAACAGGTTCAAGCGGGTCATGAAAGTTTCGCCTTTCTGCCACTTCGCCTCCACCCCATCTCCCTCCAAAGTTCCTCAAGCAACTCTGGATCATCGGTGCTGCCTCTGCCGATTATGCGCTCCCAAGCCTCTCTCCACTGTCTTTTCATTTCTTCCGTTGGCGGGTAAGTCCATCCTTTTCGCTTCAATGCTTCCTGAATTTTCGGTGGCAAATCTTCAAGCCTTTTGGGCTTTTCGGGCATTTCTTGCACCTCCGATGCAAAAGGATAGCGCACCCTCAAGCGCAAAGGATTCAAAAGGAGGCGAGAAAGTATGGGCATGGTTGAATTGGCAGTCCGCAGACCCGTTTTGGTCTTGATGGTCATAGGTGCGTTGGTGGTTTTGGGATTGCGAGCATACAGCGATTTAGTGCTTGAACTTTACCCCCGCATTGATTTTCCCTTCGTCGTCGTCACTACAGTTTATCCCGGCGCAAACCCAGAAGAGGTTGAGACTCAAGTCACGAAAAAGATTGAGGATGCAGTCGCAACGATAAGCGGCGTCCGCCACATCCAATCCCAATCTCAGCAAAACCTTTCCATCGTGAGCATTGAATTTGAGTTGGATGTTGATGTTGATGAGGCTGCTGCCGATGTCCGCAGCCGAATTTCAGCAATTAGAGGGCAATTGCCAGACGGCGTTGAAGAGCCCTCGGTTATGAAGTTTGATATCGGGATGCTTCCTGTCATCTCGTTGGCGATGACCGGCAACAGACCAATGTGGCAGTTGCGGAAATTGGCTGACGATGTCATTGCCCCTCGTTTGAGCCGAATCCCAGGCGTCGCCCAAGTTACCGTTACCGGTGGCGAGGAACGGGAGATTCAGGTCAATGTCTACAAAGACCGATTGGCTGCTTATAAATTGACCCTAAACGATGTCGTTAGGGCGCTGAGCATGGCTAACCTAAATATCCCCGCAGGTTCAATCAAGCAAACGGACAAAGAATATCTCGTCCGTTCGGTTGGCGAGTTCACTGATTTGGAGCAAATCCGAGAGACAATCATTCGTTACGGCGATAGGCGAATGGGTTGGATGACTTCTCCCGTCCGCATCCGAGATGTCGCCGATGTGGTGGACACGGTTAAAGAACGAGAGCAGTTAACTCGCTTGAACGGGAAAGACAGCGTTGGTATTGCGGTGATGCGCCGCTCCGATGCCAACACTGTTGAAGTCGCCAACGGTGTGAAAAAGGCTTTGGAGGAGTTGAAGAAACAATTACCGCCAGACATCACTTTTGCCATCGCCATTGACCAATCAACCTTCGTGTTGGGAGCGCTCCACGACATTCAACAAGCACTCATTTTGGGCGTGATTCTGGGCTTGATCGTCGTGTTGATTTTCCTGCGTAACTGGAGGGCGACATTGATTATTGGCACAGTTGTGCCCGTCGCTTTCATCGCCACTTTCCTCATTGTCCGATTTGCTGGATACACCCTGAACTTCATGGTCATGCTCGGTCTTGCCCTGTCCGTCGGTCCAGTGATTGACCTCGCTATCGTTGCCCTTGAGAACATCTATCGTCACATGGAGCAAGGAGAAGCACCGATCAAGGCGACTTTGGAAGGCTTGAGGGAACTTGGTGAAGCCATAATCGCTGTGACAGGAACAAACTTAGTCGTCTTCGTGCCCTTGATTTTCTTGGGTGCAATCGTCGGTCGTTTCTTTAGACCTTTCGCCACCACAGTTGTCGGTGCAACTGTCTTTGCTCTGTTTGTCGTTTTCTTCCTGCTCCCAATGCTGGCAGCGAGGACTTTCAAGGAAGAGGAAGCAACGAAAATTGCCGAACCGCCAAAATGGTGGCGTCAAATTGAGGCTGCTTACGAAATGCTCTTACGCTGGATGCTCGCCCACAGGGCATTCGTGATGGTCATGGGAAACTTCGTTTTGCTCAATGTTCTGGCTTTCATGGCGCCGCCTCAAGCCCGATACATAGTTGCAGGGTTAACGGTAGCCGTTGGGCTCATCGGCGCATTGATTGTCCGAACCCAGTGGAAGCCCTTTGTGGCGACGGCATTGTTCTTGGCACTTTTGACCTCCGTCGTTCAGGTTCAACCCCGTTTCGGCTTCATGGCTACGGCAGATGAAGGGATGGTTCACTTGATTTTGGAATTCCCGTCTTACTACAGCCTTGAGCAGACCGACAAGGTCGTTAGGCGCATTGAGAAGTTCGTTGAGAAGTTGCCCGAAGTTGAAACCTATTTCACCAATGTCGGGACGACCGGAGCGGGTGCAAGGCAAGCAGGCAATTTCGGTCCACAATTCGCCAACATCTTCATCAAGTTGGTTGACAGAAGCAAGCGGGAACAATCGGACAAAGAGTTTGCCGAATTCTTGTCCTTCTGGGTCCGCAAGAATATCCCTGAAGTCGTCTCCGTTGAAACACAAGCACAGTCTGGAGTTGTTAGGATGGGCTCCGATGTCACCCTTGAAGTCAGAGGGGGGACGGGAACTGATAGGACGGTGCTCGTTAGGGTCGCAAAGCGGGTTGCTGAAAAACTTTCTCAAATGCCAGAAGTTCGCGATGTGAAAATCAGTTGGAGTCCAGCCCGACCAGAACTTCGTGTCATCGTTGACAGGGACAAGGCAGCGGACTTGGGATTTTCCATAGCCGAAATAGGAAGTATCGTCCGAACCGCCTTTAACGGCAACGATGAACTGAAATACAAGGAAAACGGCGAAGAGTATCCAATCCGAATTTGGCTCGCTAAGCAGGACAGGCAACGCCCTGAAGATGTTGCGAGTTTATTCGTTGGTCCGGGAATGCGGGAAACGCCTGTGACTTTGGGCGAGTTGGCTGAGGTGAAACTGGACAGAGCACCAGTAACCTTACAACGGAAAGACCGCGAGAATTTGATTGAAGTGACCGCTAACTTAGCCCCTTGGGCTTCTTTAGGCAATGTCCAGCAGAAAATCATGCAACAAGTCTTGAAGGAAATTGACACTGAAGGCACTCAAGTCGTCTTCGGTGGCATGTTTGAACGGATGGAGGAAAACATGGCTCAGTTGGGCAGTGCTTTGAGGCTTTCCATCGTTCTGCTCTACATGCTAATGGCTGCCCTTTACAACTCCTTCGTCCTCCCTTTCTCCATCATGTTCACTGTCCCTCAGGCTCTCGTCGGTTCGTTCCTGTTGCTCATGTTGACGGGCAAAGAGTGGAATATCGTCAGCATCATCGGAATCATCATGGTGCTTGGAATAGTCGTTAACGCAGCCATTATCTTGGTTGACTACACCGAGATTTTGCGAGAACGAGGGATGGAACGGATGGCTGCAGTTATTCAGGCGGGTAAAACTCGCTTGCGCCCAGTCATGATGACAGTCCTCGTTGCTATTCTGTCTTCCATGCCCACAGCCCTTGAATGGGGTCGCGGCGCAGAACTGCGCTCACCTATGGCAATCGCCGTCATCGGCGGACTTGCAGTTTCAACCGTTTTGACCTTGCTCGTTGTTCCCGTCGCCTACACCGTGATTGACGATGCCGTTATGATTGTCAGAAGGTGGTTCGGCAAAACCGCAACTGTCCAACAGGTTGAAGCCTGAGGTGAGATGAGATGAAGCGGGAACCAACGCCCAAGGAGAAAGCAATTGCAGCATTGGAACTGCGACCGCCGTTCCCGGGCAAAGTCCCAACCTTTGAACTTGAGTTCCAATTGACCGAGGAACTTCTCGGCAAACCGATGCACTTGACAGGTTGGGACAAAGCGACAGCGAACGAACGGGAAAGGATGCTTAGAGAAAACGCCGAAATTTACTTGGAAGTTGCCGAAAGGATTGACTATTGCATCCTGATGCTCTCTTATGGCGTCCCCGATGATAACGCCATCGTCTTCATGACCAACTACATCCGCCAACTTGTAGGCGACCGATACTTGCTCATTTGTCACGGCGACGCAACTTTCGCAATTCCGACGGGAAGCGACATGATTGAATTCGCTGCAGCGTTTTTTGAGCGACCCGACGAAATGCATCGCATCGCAAAGGAGAGAGTTCAATGGGCGCTCAAGCGGGGCAAGCGGCTGCGTGAAGAGTGTGGCATTGACGGATTTGCCCTTTGCTCCGACTATTGCTTCAACACAGGACCGTTTTGGTCGCCTCAAATGTTCCGCGAGTTCATCACTCCATACCTGAAGGAGTTAGTGGCTGGCTACAAAGAAATGGGAGCGTATGTCATCAAGCACACCGACGGCAACATCATGCCCATCCTTGACCAGTTGCTTGAATGCGAGCCTCACGGTTTGCACGCACTGGATTGTCAAGCAAGCGACATGGACATAGCAAAGATCAAGCGCCTTGCGGGCGACAAGGTTTGCTTACTGGGTGGTGTCCAATGCAGTTTGCTCCAAACGGGGACGGAAGAGCAGATTGTTGAGCATTGCAAGTATGTGCTCAAACACGGAATGCCAGGCGGCGGATTCATCTATGCGACAACTAATGTCGCCTTCAAAGGCTTACCTTTGGAACGCTACTTGCTCATGCTTGAAATCCGCGACCGATATGGTTGGTATGACGAAAACGGGAATCCGTGCCCTGAACTGTTTGCTGAAGAGGGTGAACAAAGCCTCGTTCAATTTGGTTAAGCCCTTTACGAGCGGGGGTGTGCTTTCTCATAAACTCGCTTCAAGTGGGTTCGTGAGAGGCGGGTGTAAATTTGAGTCGCTGCCAGTGAAGAATGACCGAGCAACTCTTGGATGACCCTCAAATCCGCTCCCCCTTCAAGCAAGTGGGTGGCGAAACTGTGACGGAGGGCATGGGGCGAAACCCTGCGCCCCAAAACCTTACGGGCGTAACCGTCAACGATGCGGTGAATTTGGCGAACCGTCAACGGAGTTCCCTTTTGGCTGATGAAAACCCTATCCGTGATTTGCTTGCCTCGGCTCAAAAAAACCGGTCTTCCTTCAGTCAAGTATCGCTCAAGCCAACTCAATGCTTCATCGTGGAGCAAAGCAATTCTTTCCTTACCGCCTTTCCCTTTGACCCTCACTAACTTCTCAGCGAGGTCAACATCACCGATGCGCAAATTTGCTACTTCCGAAACCCTGAGACCAGTGGCGTAAAGCAACTCCAAAATCGCTCTGTCCCTGAGCCCCCGAGGCTTTGAGGTGTCCGGGGATGAAAGCAACTGTTCAATTTCGGAAACTTCCAAAACCGTCGGCAACTTTTGAGGCAACTTCGGCTGCTTCAACTCAAGGGCTGGATTGACAGGGATGTAACCCGTGCGGGCAAGGAAGCGAAAGAAGGAGCGAACCGAGGAAAGTTTTCGGGCAATTGAGCGCCGCTCGTAACCCTGAGCGAAAAGCCAATTGAGGTATCGGCGCAAAGTGATTGCCGTCACCTGTTGCCAATCAGTTACTCCTTCCGACTCCAAAAACGCAACGAAATCCGACAGGTCGCGTGCGTAAGCACGAACCGTGTGCTCCGACGCTTTCCTAACGACCTTCAACTGCTCAAGATAGGTGTCCACCGTGATTGACAATTTCCCAGCCATCACTCGTCCACTCCAAACCCTAAACTCACATCCTTGCGCTGGACTGAGTGTGTTTGGAAATCAATTCCCAACTGGGAG
>ERZ1669248.1112-NODE-1112-length-10454-cov-51.323685_pt1 | contig 10454 bp, 8 predicted proteins | sample MGYA00579296_ERZ1669248 | MGnify/ENA primary metagenome ERZ1669248 (study PRJEB41166, sample SAMN08046057) | hot springs metagenome | biome: hot spring; feature: neutral hot spring; material: thermophilic sediment; isolation source: thermophilic sediment from...
GGAACTGGTGAACCACCTGAAGAGAGGTCAGTCTTGCTTTAGAGCTGAGATTATCTCATCTCCCCTAACTACCACAGTAGAGAATTTCTCAGCTAGTTTCTTGACCTCATCGTACGTGGCTGCTTCACCGTCATTTAAGACTTCAGTGATTATTAGTGAAGGTCTTAAGCCGCTTAACTTAGCTAACGCTAGGCTGAGTTCCGTGTGCCCTCTTCTAACGTTGAGGTCTCTCCCTAAGAGTATTGGGACGTGTCCCGGCGCCACAAACTCGGAATAAAACTTCTTTACGGCTAGTGAGGTATTTCTCTCCTCGGTTATTAGTCGGACTACCTCATCTAGTTCTCTGATCGTCTTAGCTTTATCAGAGTCCCTGATCCCGGTCTTAACACTCACGTGGTTTACCCATAAGCTGAAGTTTGGTGGGTCACCATAACCTAGTCTCTTACGTGTTAATTCCTCGTAACCAAGTAAGCGGAAAGCTTCTTCTAGGTACTGAAGACCTAAGAGAGACCCTACCTCCTTACTAGTCACGTAGCATGTCAGGCCGCCAGCAAACTTCCTAGAAAGAGTTATTGAGTACGTGTTAACTGCTCCAGCAAAAAACACCATGTCTGCCTCACTCTCTCTGCTCTCTGAGTCATATATGAAGACAGGCGTCCCAGCTCTTAAGAGCTCTATAGCTCTCTCCAACATCCCACATCACTAAAACAATGCGGTCGAGTAGTTTTTAAGTGTTACGCGGTCTTCAACAAGTAACTCATTACGATGAGTGAGCTTGCCTCAGTAACTAGCACGTAGGGTATTAAGTAACTCGGGTTCAGAGTGTATATGGCTCCAGCTAACACGCCTCCAATCATCCAGGCAGCCCCGTAGATGAGCCCGTAAGTACCGTAAGCGAGAGCCCTCCTCTCAGCGTCTACGAGGTCCGGTATCGCGGCACGCATGTTAGTCTCATAAACTGACATAACAGCCCCCCAGATAGCGGCTGCTAGGTAAGCTGTGATCTTAGTATTGTTTAGGAGGAGTACTGGGATAATGGAAGCGAGTATAGGGGTTATTATCAGTGATTTCAGACCTGCCTTATCATAGAAGTACCCTACAGGGAAAGCTATCAGCGCGTCAACCCCCATCGCTAGAGCATACATCAAGGAAATCTCGGGGTCGCTAACTAACCCGCACTCCTTCATGTGGTAAGACACTAGAGACCAAGCTAAGTAGCCGGCAGTCATGAGAGCCAGCGAGACAGAAAACAAGTTAAATTTCCTGCCTAGACCCCCACCCACAACGGTCTTCTTCGGGCTAACGCTCCTCACTCTAGGGTACATGGTGTAGGCCGCGAGCAAGAACGCAATCGATATCGTCGCAGGCACTGCCAGAACAGAGAAAGCCAGCTTGTAATCTTCTCCCGAAGTACTCAAAACAAACATTACTAGTAGGGGGCCGGAAAACGCTCCTACCTGATCCATAACCTCGTGAAGCCCGAACCCCTTACCCCTACCTATCCCCTCAACAACCTCCGAGAGTATCACGTCTCTTGCAGGGGCCCTCAAACCTTTCCCTAATCTCTCAACAAGAAAGAGTGCTAGTGCTACTTCCCACCTACCCGCAAGAGCTAGTGCAGGGACAGCTACCAAATTAGTTAAGTAGCCGACTACTGTCAGACCCCACAAGACTCTACTACTTCTAAGCCTGTCAGCCAAATAACCACTAAAAAACCTCATTAAGTACCCTAAGAACTCACCGACAGTTACCGCGCCAGCTACTAACGCTGTTCCCTCAAGAATCTTCAAGTAAGCGCCTGAGACGCCCCTAGCGCCCTCGTAAGTCATGTCAGCAAACAGTGATACAAGGCCTAAGAAAACAAACGTTAAGAGTAGCTTTCTATCCGTCTTTCAGCACCCTCATAGTTAATGCGTAAATCATTATAAAACTTCTGTACTCTTAAGTTAAATCGGTGCTTAGAGGTTGGGAGAAGAACCCCTGCTAGACTTAATCAGTTTGCTCTATACTGTAAGTAAGGAAGAGAAAGAGAAACACCCAAGAAAACCAGACACTTACTGGGTTACTGACTTAGTTAGATGCGCGCTCAAAAGAGAATACGAGCTAAAGTATCCTGAGCTAGTCGAGAAGGAGATTTTCACTCCAGTATTCATACTTGGGACGCTAGTTCATAGAGGATTGCAGGAACTACTTAAGAGTATCATAGGTGGGGGTGTCTCAGCAGAAGTTGAGAGAGGTCGTGAGGTAGTCTTACCTGACGGGAGAAAGGTAGTAGTTGAGGGCAGAGCTGACATAATCGTCAAGGTAGGTGATGAGGTATTCGGAGTAGAAATAAAGACTGCCAGGAGTGATTACGACTTACCCAAGCCTCAGCACGTAGATCAAGCAAGAATATATAACTGGCTATTCGATCTCAAGCAAACCATACTAGTTTACGTGACTCCGGAGAGAGTAACTCAGTATCTCGTGAGTGATAGGGTCAACGATGAGGAAGTCGCCAGCAGAATAACTTCTAGGAAGATACCCATGTATGACTGGGAATGTAAGTACTGCAGTTACTCAGTGATGTGCCCTCACAAGGTATCTAGAAGTAGTTTATAGAACATCAACTATTTTCTCTTATTAGATGCTCTAACGGCACGTACACGTAGCCAGTCCCGTAATTAATCTCGTAAAAGAACTCGTAGAGAGATCTTTCTAGGACCCACGCTCTAAGAGACTTAATAAACACTTCCTCATCACTACTCCCCTGAACGTCTAGTAGGTTTGCCGTACCCATGTACCCCTCTAGTAAGGCACTGAAAACTCTGTCTTGCCATCTAAGAACTTCTTCTCTTAAGTCTTCATTTTTGAGGAAGTCTCTGAACACCTCCCCTAACTTCTTTTTTCTAGACTCCCCGTAAGCAAACATCGTTATGTAGTGGAGTGACCTCAGCAAGCAAGCAAGATCTCTTGACGCGGTCTCTAGAACTGACTTCCTGCCCTCAGTTCTGCCAGGCTCCCCCTCAAAATCTATCAGTATAAAGTCTCTGCCGTCATAGAGTGTTTGAGCTAGGTGTAGGTCGCCGTGAGTCCTGATAAGCCTCAAACCCTGTAATTCTCTGAGGCTTTTCTCCAGCTTGCTTAGTGAGCTATCTATTAGCTGAGCTACGCTCATCCCTAGCTCCTTCCCCAGCCTCCTAACAGACTCTCTAGCTCTAATCTCTTGATGCCTTATGTCGTCTAACCAAGCATTGACCACCTCGTCTGTAACCTCCTTAGGTGAGCACCACTCTTCATCACACAGACTCATTGTTTCATGAAATAACGCTACTATACTGCCTAGCTTACGTGCTTTAGCCTCTATATCGCCGTACTCTCTGCTCTCGAGATACTTTAGAGCACTAAGGTAAAAAGGCACGCCCCCATCACCTAAAGACTCCACGTACTTAGTCATCACAGCAACTACTACGCCGCCTAAAGTAGCTTCTAGGGCTAATTCTGGCGAGTAAGGAAACCTTCTCTTAGTTAGGTACCTGAGGAACTTAGGCTCGATTAACTCAGGAGAGAACGTTCTGTACCCCTTCAGAACATACTTACTACCACCTACTTCTATAACAGAAATGACGTTAGTCCACTCTGTAGGCAACGGCTTAACCACGACGTGACCCTCGGGGAATTCACTGTATTTCTTGATCTCAAGTAGTCCCTCACCCCGCACTAACCTCTCAACATACTCTGTAGTGTACTCTCCATCAACGTATTCACTACCTCTAATCACTACCGGCGCGAAGACTTGCTGCGACCTAACCTTAATTAGGAGTCCTCTCACACTCGCTCCTAACTTGAGGGTAATTATCTCGTCAGGTGTTACTCCCTTAAGAGGGTACCACCTCCTGCTCATAACCCACTTAACAAGTTCGTCACTGCAACACCTCATCCTAACACCAACTAAATATGGGTTACTCACGAAATATAATTCTGGTGTGAGTAGTTGAGCTCGGCTACTACTTCAGGCGCTCCTGAGAGCCTACGTATTGAGGAGAAGAAACCTATTTTCATATTCGTTATTCACTTCCACCAGCCAGTAGGGCAACTAAGTGAGGTTCTTGAAAGACTTTTCGAGAATAGCTATAAGCCTTTGATGAATACTCTCTTAAAGTATCGTGTTCCGGTAGCACTCCACTTTTCAGGTCCCTTACTCCTCTACGCAGAAGATCACTACCCTGAATTCCTAGAAATGATCAGGAGAGCAGGTGATTCCGGGTTTCCGGAGTTTATTGGGGGCGCTTACTCCGAAGCCATACTCCCCCTAATACCTATTGAGGACCGTGCTGAGCAAGTCAGGAAGTATAACGAACTCTTCCGCAGGCTAGTCGGTGATTATCCTCTCAGGGGTTTCTGGCTACCTGAGAGGTTCTGGGACCAGACAATACCCTCAATAATCAGTAGGTTCGGTTACGAGTATGTCTTCGTCGATGACCAGCTACTCTACATGAAGGGGATGAAGTGGGGGGATAGCAAGTATTTGTGGTTGACGGAAGACTCAGGCAAACCAATCAAGCTCTTCTTTATAGATACTGAGATAAGGTATAAGTTGCCTTGGGCTCCAATACGTGAAGTAATTGAGTACATATCCAAGGTTTCCGAGTTAGAAGGGTACCCGTACGTTCTGTGGGGTAGTGACGCCGAGAAATTCGGTGAGTGGAAGCCGTGGGGCATTACTGGCAAGTGGCTTGAGGAATTCCTCCAAGTCTTGTCCTCCAGCAACAAATACTACGTTTTGAGGCCTAGAGATTACCTAAGGCTAGAGTCGGTTAGGGGGCTTACTTACTTACCACACGGGAGTTACGACAAAATGATGGAGTGGAGTGGGGGACTAATATGGAATTTCCTGACTAAGTATAGTGAGTCTAACAACATGCATAAGAAGCTCATACACGTTAGGGAGAAAGTCTTAGAAGCTGAATCACGTAGTAGTTATAGGCTTGAGGACGCGTGGGACTATATACACCTAGCTGAATGTAATGACGTGTACTGGCACGGACTCTTTGGAGGGACCTACATACATCACTTAAGAGCTGAGGTATACAGGAACTTAATAAGAGCTGAGAACATCGCAGATAAAGTACTGAGAAGCTACGGTATCAAGAAAAAAGACTTCGATTTTGATGGGAGGGAAGAAGTGTTGGTGGAGGAGGAGTTACTCAGTGCTTACGTGAAGCCCTCGGACGGCGGCACTCTTTTCGAGCTAGACTACAGAGAGTACCGGAAAGAAACCAACTTAGTTAACGTTATGTCGAGATATCCGGAGACCTACTTGAGTGACTTACCTTACTACACCTACGACACGTACAGGAGAGCGTCATTCAGGGACTTCATAATCGAGAACCCGGCTAGCTTGAGAGAATGGGTGAGCAGGGGTGGCGGGTACACCACAGAAAAGGTAGTGATGGTTTCGAATTACGTGGTAAGTGAGTTAGGGAACTCTGGAGTAGTACTAGCGTCTAGCCTCAAAGACTTCAGAGTCGTTAAGGAGTACCGACTAAGTAACTCAACGTTGACGACAACATACTACCTAGAAAGTAAAAGTACTTCAATAAATGATGAGTTACTGCTTATCGAGTTACTTCTTTCCCCCTACTCACTAAACAAGCTTAGACTTGAGGTAGGTGGAGAGGTAGTAGAGATCGGAAGCTACTTGGAAACTGATGAATTCACAGTAACTTCTGAGAGTAACTCTATCAGCGTGAAGTTAAGCGACGCCGCTAGTTTATGGAGTTGGAAGCAGGTAACACTCTCAAGAACTGAGAAGGGAGTTAAGGAGTCTCTACAGGGACTAGTGATTGCTTTAGGGCTTAAAATAAGAGACCTTGCAGGAGAGCACTTCCGGGTAATACTGCACATAACTTAACGTATTCTTGAGGTCTTCTGAAGTCGTCTAGTCAACAATAGATGATGAAGCCGTATTCACTGAAAACTAGTTTGTCTCCTAACGCCTCAACTCTCTTAGAAATCGCTGGCTTCAAGCTGCCTACTCTCTTACTCGTCGAGGAAAGCTTCTCAGACATGTTAATAATCGTTAGCGAGTAGTTCGAGCCCAGGTACCTAGTTATTATGAGTAAGTCTTCGGCTCTGCTCATACTCATAAGGCCTCTCCTCATCAACGAGCAAGCTTTCCTCACCTTAATTAAATCCTTAATTAACTTTAGGAGTTCCTTATCCCACCTACTCTCATCCCAAATCATGCCTCTCCTGTTGTCTGGGTCTCCCTCACCCACCATACCTACCTCGTCCCCGTAATAGAGTGAGGGGGAGCCAGCCAAGCTAAACAAGAGTACGTAAGCAACCTCTAGTTTGAGAAGGTCTCCTACTAGAGTCTTTATGCGTGGCGTGTCATGAGAGCCAAGCAAATTATATAGTGAGAGACTCTTGATAGGCGAGAACACGGAGTACCTACTCATGGAAGAAACTATGAAGTAGTCTAGGTCTGCGATGCCTTTAAGAACTGTTAAGACGTCTCTCATGAAACCGTAATTCATTAGTGAGTCGTAACGCCCGGGAACTAGCAATTCTTCCAGGTAGGTAGGGTCGCTCGTAGCCTCACCCAAGAGTAATGCATCTTTCTTCCTAGCTTCTAACTCACTCCTGAGTAACTCAATAAACTCTGGAGGTAGTGCTTGCCCGACATCCATCCTAAACCCGTCTACACCTACGCTCAGCCAGAAATCAACGACTCTAATCACGTATCTCCTCACATAATCGTTCAAGAGATTTAGTTTAGGCATAACCTTAACATCAAAGAATGTTTCGTAAGGGACTTCACTCAGCCTAGATATTAGGCCACGTAAATCAACGCAGCTAATCTTGCCTTCCGCGAACTCCTTAACATACTCAACGAGTTCATCGCTAGGTTCTCGATGGAAGTAGTAGAGGTCACGAGACTCCCTACTTAAGACTGCCTTAACGAATAACTCGTTACATACTGACGTGTGATGAATCGGTAAATCTATGATGACCTTAATACCTAACCTCCTAGCCTTATCAAGGAGTTCCTGGAAAAGTCTTAAGTCACCTAATCTGGGGTCCACACTGAAGTAGTCTTCTACGTCATACCTGTGGTACGAGGGAGACTTAAATACCGGTGTTAAGTATAGTGTCTCAACACCTAAATCACTAATGTAGTTTAGCGAGTCAATAATCCCCCTCAAGTCTCCTCCTAAGAAGCCGTAAGGTCTCGGGGTGACTTCCCACTCCAGGTAATCACTAGCTCCACTCACGCCTGATTTCCTGAAACTGTCAGGGAATATCGAGTAGTAGGTAGTCCCTAAATACCAGGGAGGCTTTACTACTGCCTCGCCTGAGAAACTAATAAGTTCTTCGCTACCTAGCCCCCCGTCACCGTACGTCAGTATCTCCCCGTCTTTAGTCTTAATGACGAACCTGTAGTGAGGGTTCTCAGACACGGCTTCAGGCACTACTACCTCGTGAATTTCGTAGTAGCCTAAACGACCTACCTTACTTGCTTTGATAGACTTTGTTGAGTGATTAACTAGTACTTCAGCGTAGCATTCATTAACTATCTTTGAGTGTGTTCTGAGCCTCAATACTAGGTTGCCTTCATATATTGACGCGTAAGAAGAGTGTGCGGGTATGTGTACCGCGTGCCAAGGCTTGATAGACTCAGGGTTCTCCTCACCTAATCTAGCAATAGACACAGCAACTTCGACGTCCCTGTTTTCTGGGAACGGCCTTAAACCTGCTTTCTCGGGGTTTTCAGGATCTAAGATAATTCTAGAATCGTTTACTAAGAAGACGTAAGGGTACTCACCATCCCACACCTTAACTTCGATACTCCACCTCTTACCTTTCTTAGAGAGCCTGAAGTAGCTTGGAGCGAAAGAAGTGAAGAATGATGATAAGTAAACGTTCCTGTAGTTCTCGTCAGGTACAGAGAAAATAGCGATTAGTCTGCCGTAGTGCGGCCCTATCTTCTCTCGCCCTACTACCTCGTACATGCTTCATCTCTAGCTAATTAGAGCTCGAGCATTAAAAGTGTTGAGGAATTACTGCTAGATTAGTTCTCCTGTGCTAGGGTCGAAAAACTTTATCCTTTCTCTAACGAACTTAACCCTTACCCTACTCCCTATCCCGTATAGTTTACTGCCGTGTGTTTTACTCTTGATGATGGTGTTATCAGGCAACCTCAGCGTGACTATGGTTTCAGAACCTAGAGGTTCTGAAACCACGACCTCTGCTTCCGCGTCGTAAGACCCGTCATCAACTAACAAGACGTCTTCAGGTCTCACACCAAATACTACTTCCCTGCCTACGTACCCTCTCAAACCACCTGCTTCCGGGATTCCCGAGAGGTTGAGTACGTAATCACCTACCCTGACCTTAGGGTCTTTACTCTCTATTCTAGCCTGAATGAAGTTCATTCCAGGAGACCCTATGAAGCCGGCTACAAACATGTTTTTCGGGTTATTATATAACTCGAGAGGCTTACCTACCTGGAAGACCTTACCGTAATTCATGACGGCTATCCTGTCAGCCAGAGTCATGGCCTCAACTTGATCGTGTGTCACGTATATCGTGGTGACCTTAAGCCTTAATTGAAGCCTTTTTATCTCAGCCCTCATCTCAGTCCTGAGCTTAGCGTCTACGTTGCTTAATGGCTCGTCCAGGAGCCAGACATTAGGTTCTCTGACTAAAGCTCTAGCGAGAGCTACCCTCTGTTGCTGGCCTCCAGAGAGCTGCGCTGGCTTCCTGTCAAGTAGTTCTGAGATCTTGAGTAGCTCAGCGACCTCCCTAACCTTACGGTCTATGTCCTCCTTACTAAGCCTCAGCTCTCTCTTCCTAACCATTAAAGGGAAAGCAATGTTGTCGTAGACACTCATGTGTGGGTACAGAGCGTAGTTCTGGAAAACCATCGCTACATTCCTTTCTTTAGGTGTCTTATGATTCACTACCTCATCATCTATTCTTATCTCACCCTCCTCAGGCACCTCCAAGCCAGCTATGAGTCTGAGAGTCGTCGTCTTCCCGGAGCCTGAAGGACCTAACAAAACGAAGAACTCGCCGTCCTCAATATCTAGGCTAACCCTACTCACAGCCTCAACCTTGCCGTACCTCTTAGTCACGTTAACTAGAGAAACCCTAGACACTCATTCACCCACGAAAAATACGTTAATGAAAAATAAAAAGGAGAAATAAGGGAAGTACCGCTTAACGACTTAAAACTAGCTTTAATCACTTCTTCCTGAAGAAAACGTACCCTAGAAGAACACCCAAAACTAGCAGTATGACGCCCACAGCTATCGTCGTAGTCCAGTCTGTGACGTACTTGGGAACTGTTGTGGGGACGATGGCGGTCGTCGTAGTGAGCTTAGTCTCTGTAGTAGTGGTGGTCTGAGTGATTGTCTTAGTAACTGTTTGGGTTACTGGCTGGGGCGGCGGTGCCGGGACACCCTTTACTACGGCCGGAGTCCCCTTAAGTGTCTGGGGATCTACCTTGTAGGAGGTGAGCATAGCGTACTGAGCTTCGGCAGTAGGTGCTAGGAGGTCTATGACTAGAGGAGCTACGTTAGCTGCGAGCGCGTAAGTATCTGCACCACCAAACCTCCACTCCTCGGCAGTAAGTCCTACAGCCCTCAACTTACTTGCTTCGAACCCGTCATAGCCTGAGACAGTCACTACATACTTCCAGCCAGCCACGTTCTCTGTGTCTGCCAGTACTGACTTGCTTATCAGGGCTACTACGGCGTTGAGTGAGGTGTCCGCGTAGACCGTGAAGTTAGTTCCTCCAGCCATAGCTACTAGGTTGCCTGACGCGTCGTAAATAGCTGAGACTTGCCCTCGAGGAGCCGGCTCCTCACCCCACCCGGGAGTCAGTAGTACCGCGTAGTGCCACGCGTAGTCATCAGCGACAGACACTTTAAGACCGTACGTGGAAGTATTAGTAGTTCCTGAAGCAGTCGTTCTAATGTAGACCTGCACGTGCTGTAAGCAGAAGCCCGCAGGACCTCCCCAAGGATTACCTCCCAAATCCCTCAAGAACACTACTAAAGCTATGTGAGTAGAGTTCTTCAAGACCGCGAACCCAGTCAAGTCAAAGACTCCCGGCTTAAATACCGCGTTAGTCGGGTAAGTATAGTTACCAGTACCCCTATCATCACCTACAGGATCTGAAGCACTGAACACCACAACCATCGGTTCCTGAGAGTAAGTAACCCCAGCTAACAACACTGAAGCCAGCACTAAAGCCAAAAGACTCAAGACACCTACGAATCTACTCACTATAATACACCTCAAATAATATAGTGAAGCAAAGTTAATAAGTAATAAAACAAAACAGGAAGATCTAGGGTAACATCTTAAAAATATAAAAACCATAAGAAAGTAATTGAGGAAGTAATCATGAATACTAAGAGAAAACTAGTAGCACTACTAGCAATAGCAACACTAGTAAGCAT
>ERZ1669248.1114-NODE-1114-length-10447-cov-3.030408_pt1 | contig 10447 bp, 10 predicted proteins | sample MGYA00579296_ERZ1669248 | MGnify/ENA primary metagenome ERZ1669248 (study PRJEB41166, sample SAMN08046057) | hot springs metagenome | biome: hot spring; feature: neutral hot spring; material: thermophilic sediment; isolation source: thermophilic sediment from...
CGAAAGCTATAAATAAGGAGAAGATTAAAACCCCCGTTTTATGTACCATAGGAGATGCGACATTTATCCACGCTGGAATCCCCGCACTAATCGAAGCAGCTAACAGTAAAGCTCCTATAATAGTTATAATCCTTAACAATAAAACAACCGCTATGACAGGTGGTCAGCCAGTTCATGACGTAAACTTCGAATCACTAGCGATAGCTTGTGGCATAAAAAAAGTAGAAAAAGCCTACGCCTATGATATTGAAGACATCTCAGCAAAACTCAAACTACTCTGGGAGTATACAGGCTCCTCATCGATGCCATCGGTACTAATCGTAAATTCACCCTGTGTAACTTATCAAAAAGCAGAAAGAGTAAAGAGGAGATCGGCTCCAAGGGTGATGGAAGAAGTATGCTCAAATTGTGGTATTTGTTACAAGATCTTTGAGTGTCCTGCCATAATAGAAAGAAAAAATAAAGCTGTTATATTGGATGAACTCTGTAGAGGTTGTAGGGTCTGTATAGAGATCTGTCCAACAAGAGCGATAAGAGACTAAGTTGATATCCTGCCTTGACTTTTAAAACCTCGATATGCTATTAGAAGTTCAGAAGTTAAATTTTTAACAAAATTCGGGAGGTGAATCATGGACAAAAAACCTGTAATTATCTGGACAAAAACGGACGAAGCCCCACTACTTGCTTCATATTCACTTTTTCCGATAGTAAAACAATATCTCAAATATGCGGATATCGATCTTGAGGTAAAGGATATATCAGTCGCAGGGAGAATACTTGCTAAGTTTCCCGACTACCTAAAGGAAGATCAAAGGGTACCTGACGATCTCGCCATACTTGGTGAACTAGTTAACAATCCTGGCACGAATGTGATTAAACTTCCAAATGTTAGTGCCACCGTCCCACAGTTGAAAGAGGCTATAGCTGAACTGAGGGAAAAAGGTTACATGGTACCGGAATATCCTGAAGATCCAAAAACCGAGGAAGAGAAGAAAATAAAGGAAAGATACTCAGAAGTACTCGGTAGTGCTGTAAATCCTGTTATAAGACAGGGAAACAATATCCGTATGGTTCCTAAACCTGTAAAAGATGTAGCCAAGAAATATCCGGATCTAATGGGATTACCTCTTAAAGAATGGCCAAAGGACTCGAAAACTCATGTCAGTTACATGAATAGTGGCGATTTCTTTGAGAACGAAGAATCCGTCACCATACCAAATTCACAAGTACTAAAGATAAGGTTTGTTGACGAAGCAGGAAACGTAACTGATCTTAAGGAAGTAAAGGTAGACGCAGGAGAGATCGTAGATGCGACATTTATGAGTGTCTCTAAACTATCAGAATTCATCGAAGAACAGATAAAAGATGCAAGAGAAAAGGGTGTACTTTTCTCTCTACATCTAAAGGCAACTATGATGAAAGTTTCTGACCCTGTAATATTCGGATACGCTGTAAAAGTTTTCATCAAGGATCTATACACCAAGTATGGTAATGTTTTAGAGGAAATAGGATTCAATCCAAATAACGGTTTAGTTGATCTCTATGAAAAATTAAACAAACTACCTGAAGAAAAGAGAAGAGAGATCGAAGAAGAGCTCAAAAAGATAATAGAAAAAACACCGATGTACATGGTAGATTCCGATAAAGGCATCACAAATCTACACGCACCAAACCTTGTCATAATAGATGCATCCGTACCTGTAGTCATAAGGGATGGTGGTAAATCCTGGGGTCCTGACGGTAAACTCCACGATACAAAGATTGTAATACCCGATAGAAGTTATGCTCCTATCTATGAAGTTATAGTTGAAGACTGCAAGAAAAATGGCGCCTTTGATAGGACAAAGATGGGTACACTGATAAATATAGGTCTTATGGCAATGAAAGCTGAAGAATACGGTTCTCACGATAAGACGTTCTTTGCACCGAGCAAAGGTAAATTCCAGGTGTTAGATGAAAATGGTAATATTCTTATGGAACACGAAGTCAATCCAGGCGACATATGGAGAGCCTGCCAGGTGAAAGATATAGCTGTGAAAGACTGGGTAAAGCTAGCAGTTCAAGTAGGAAAAGAAACAGGCTATCCCGTTGTGTTCTGGCTAGATGAAAACAGAGCTCACCACAGAGAGCAGATAAAGAAAGTTAAAGAGTACCTGAAGGAGCATGACACAACAGGACTAGAGATACACATCCTCAGTCCAAAGGATGCAATGGCCTTCTCATGCGAAAAGATAAGAAAGGGGGAGAGCGTAATCGCTGTCACAGGGAACGTATTAAGAGACTATCTAACAGACCTATTCCCCATCCTTGAGGTAGGAACTAGTGCAAAGGTTCTGTCTGTCATACCACTACTTGCGGGTGGAAGACTTATTGAAGCTGGAGCTGGTGGTAGCGCTCCAAAGCATGTACAACAATTCCTTGAAGAAGGTCATCTAAGATGGGACTCTATGGCTGAGTTTACAGCTATATCGAGCGCTTTGGAATTTGTAGCTACCACCTATAACCACAAGAAGGCAAAGGTCTTCCTGAATGCACTTGATAAAGCGATCCTTACTATGCTTGAAAACAAAGTTTGGCCTGGAAGGAAACCTGGACAACTGGATACGAGGGGACAGCACTTCTACCTCGCTCTCTATTGGGCAAAGGAACTTTCTGAACAGAATGAACTTCCAGAGGTTAAAGGTGTATTTAGCAAAGTATATAGCAGCTTAAAGGAGAACGAAGAAAAAATACTCAACGAGATAAAAGAAACCGCTGGTAAACCACAGGATGTAGGTGGCTACTGGTGGCCTTATGAAGAAAAGGCTAATAAAGCAATGAGACCTAGTAAAACTTTCAATGAAATAATCGATAACCTCTAAAAACCTAAGGTTAGTCACTGACCACAGGAAGGTCGGTGACTAACCTTAATAACTAAAACAATCTTTAAAAATTAGTCTTCAAAAATAAGATCAACCCAGACACCGTGCCTTGCAAGCTTTTCCTGTTCTACATTTATAGCTTCAAGTATGGAATTAAGGATATCAACATATTTAGAGAGTACCTTAACATGAATGTTATTAATATGAGAAAGACCTTCCTCACCACACTTAGGACACATGAATATAGGAGCTTCACTCTTCTTAACCCACTCCATTAATTTCTCAACATCCACAATTTCACTGTGTTCATCGCTACAGATATCACAGCTAAACTTAACAGCCTTAACTCTCTTAGGCATTTCAACACCTCCGCCAATAAAAGTCATAATCCTATTTTTATTGCCTTATACATACAAGCCCCTACACACAACTCGCAACCCACGCATTTCTCTTTATCAAAGATAACTTTGTAAGTTTCCCTATCTATATGCAACGCACCGCTTGGACAAACCGAAGCACAGGCACCACAGTGTACACATTCTTCCTCATCCTTCTCTATATCTGCAGCAAGAAAACGCACCCCAACACCAATCTCTCTTAAAAACTCTATTCCTTCCCGTACCTTCTCCTCTTCACCCACAAGCTCAAGAATCATCAACCCTTCTTCATTTGGAGTTATCTGAGCCTTTAGAATATTAAAAATAAGATTAAATTTAGAATGAAGCGTATAAACAACCGGTTTATCCCACGTATGCTTCGGAAAATTAAGTATCACTTTCTTCCCTACTGTCAACGCTCCCTCCTTCGCCATCTAGAATAGTTCCTATAACCCTCGGAATTATCCACGTAGCAAGTTCCCTCATAGACCCTCCAGCAAGCACAATTTGTAGCTTATCATCAAAATAGCTCCTCGTCAATTCTCTTATAATAGATGCAATCTCCACAATAGTCTCCTTATCGATCCCTAAACTTCCATAATCCCCTTTACATATGTCAAAACCCATATACCAAAAGAAAAAATCAGCCTTAAACTTGATAGCTATGTCTAGAGCATTCTCTACAAGACGAATATAAGCTTTATTAGGATCCCACTCATAACTAACCCAGGTAGCATCAAAATCATACCACAGATTATTATGAGAATGCCACTCTCTATCACAAAGGCAAAGGTGCAAAACGTCTCTCTCATTCATCCACATTAGTAGATCCCTTGTGCCATCACCGTGATGAGCATCGGTATCCAGTATTACAAACCTCAAATCTTTATCTATCGTCTCCTTGGCGTTAACTATAGCGAGAATCACATCGTTAAAACAACAGGCACCCCAAAAATGGTTTCTACCAGCATGATGTCCACCACAACCTATAAAACAGAAGGCTCTATCTATATCACCCTTTAATATCCTTGTAGTTGCCTCTACAACACCACCGGCGCTTTCATAAGCAGTGGTACAAAGAGGAAATGATTCAACCTCCCTAACCATCTCTTCTGAATGGATCTTTAAGACAAGATCCTTGTCTACTCTTTTACAGGTATAAAGGGTCACATCCTTTCTCTTTAATATCTCTCCTACTGCATCAGGAAAATCGCTCAACCTATTGCCACCCGTCAGGTAACTTCTCCTTGCAAAGGAGTTATGCCAGAATATACCGACCTTCCCCACCTTCTCTAACCCTCAGCTCTACACTAAGGCTAGAGGGTTAGTAACCTCCTGTAGCATTTCAACTTCTCTAAGTACCTTGATTGTTCTCTTTTCACGCTCCAATTCCCTTTCTCTGTTAAGACTCAACCACCTCTCAGTATATTTAGATAGATCAAAACCTCTATCATTCCTAAGAATATCCCCTATTATATCCCTATAGAAAGCTACTATTTCACCTATTATTCTGGGATTATACTCCCTACCCTGTATCTTGAAGCAATCTACTCCAGCTTTTACCCACATGGCCAATTCCTCAAAAACAAGAAACATATCGTTTCTCAGAGTCACAGCCTTCCCATCGTAACTCCACTTGGCCTTACATATTCTATGGCAATAACCACCCCTATTCGGACTACCTAGGAAAAGGTTCTTATTCCACTCATCGTAAACCCAATCATACCTGAAGTAACTTGAAAAGATACACTTTCCAAGATAGGTGAAGCAGGTATTGGAATGTAAGAATACCTCAACTTTCACTTTTGCCCTTTCCTTTATCTCTTTAACCTCTTCCGGCCTTAGGTTACAGGGCATAACTATCATATCAACTCCTATACTCCTATAAAACGTGGCATCTTCAAAATTGATCGCATTACTACCTGCCGAGAGATGGACCTCTAAATCAGGAACCTCTTCCTTTGCAACGACACAAGCACCTACTTCATTTAGAATCAAAGCAGAGACACCGATTTCTCTAAGCTTCCTAATAGCGGAAACAAAAATAGGATATTCAAGGGAAGAAAAATTAGTATTCATCGCTACCCTTACAGTCTTACCATATTTATCAGCTATTTCCACTATCTCCCTAATTTCATCAAAGGTTAGCTCGTACTCTCTAGTCCTCCTACTCCATCCAGCTAGACCAACATAAACACTATTAGCACCATTCATAAAGGCTAATCTTGCCATTTCAATATTGCCACCTGGCGCAAGTATTTCAATCCTTCTCATCTCTAAAACCTCCTTTCACTTCATCAGCATACACAGTTTGAGGTTCCTCCCCTCCAAAGAGCCTGCCCACATATCTCGATCCAGCCCTTCTAAAGAGGTAGCCATTACAAAAACCGTATCTAGTCGTTTCGAGAAGTTCCTTCGCTAGGTCCTCAAACTGCGAATCCCTACCACTAATCAAGTCACTACATACTTTTTTATAAATATATGCAACCTTGTTTATATACTCAATCCTTTCCCTTAAACCCTGAATATGAAAGTATTTAAAACCTTTAAGAAGGAAAGCTCCTGTATATTCAAAGATATTCCAGTCCTTGGCAGAAAATGTTGCAAAACCAAAGCTTGCGAGTTTCCACTTAGCTGATTCTATAACCAATGGTTCGCAGATATCCCTACATTCGCCAATTTTGACTTCCTTTATAAAACAGCTTTCAGAAATTCCAAGGGGAAGCTTCCCATGGGCGAATATTATGATATCAACAGGTGAATTTTCCTTTATAAACATGATTTCCTCTATGGAAAGCTCGGGATTCAAAAAGGACCTCACAATACCAAAATCCTTCAATACCTCAAGGGTCTTGTGAGTGTATATATTACCAAAAAAACCCATTATTAATCTACTAAAACCGAGTTCTTTTGAAAGAAACCTTAAAACTCCCATATTATGAACTTCTATAAAATCAACTTTATCAAAAACTCTCTCCAATAGAGTTAACTGCCATGATAGATCCTTATTCCTAGGTTCAGCAAAGGTACATAAAACCACCTCTATCCTTTCATCCTTAGATTTTACAAAATCAACGGCTTTTAAAATCCTCTCTTCACTTACCATTATGTTTTCAGGATAAAGAGAACATGTAGGATCACCTATAAAGACTGACCCAAATAGCTCCAAATTTAGGCCTTTCAATTTTTCCAACGTTTCAACATGTGTTGAAAGTACAAATTCTTCCACCCTTTCCTCCTTCTAAGAGAGCCTTCAACGTATAAACAACCTCCTTCAAATTACTAAAAGACAACCCCCTACCACCTATCTTGAAGTATTTCACACCAATAGATGCAAGCTGAGCCACATTATAGCACATATATGACAATGGTTCAATTTTTAACCTCTCATTGTTATATAACCATTCCTGAGCACAAGGTTTGAAGCATATACCACTCCTTTTAGAACTTCCCTCCCATATCATAAATCTTGTTAAAGTGGTTCTCATAACAAGATCGAAATAAGAACTCATCCTACATATACCCGTATAAGTAAAATTACACCTAACACCATATATCATAACTTCTATATTCTCGTTAACATTTAGAAGCTCCTCTATTTCCTCAATACCAAGATGAGGGGAAACAACGATCCTAGTAACACCAATATCACTCCAGAACTCAACGTCTTTAGAATTTATAATAACACCACCGAGACTTACATGAACCTCCCAACCCCTCTTAACCGAAAAGCTAACAAGAGAAACATCGTTTAAAATAAGTGCATCTGGTGAAATTCTTTCCATTATATTTAAAAGGAGTTTACATGCGGAATCATACTCAAAGGAACCAACTATGGTGTTAAAGGATAGGTACAACTTTTTATTATTGGAATATGTAATGTCCCTGAGCACCCTAAGTTCCTCGAAAGACAACTCGTGGGATCTTGCAGATCTTGACCATCCATGAATTCCGGCATAAAAGGCATCTATTGGAAGTTCAACCAGATTCTCTATATCCCTCAGAGATCGTGCTGGCACTATTATCTCATATCTCATAGTGTTTATAATAATTCAACAACTCAAAAGATACAACTATTGACAAAAAAAACTATTTCACATAAAAAAGATAACGGTAGTTCAAAAATACAAAAGGAGGTTTAAAATGGGTAGGATTCCAGAAAATTATCTTCCACCAAGAGAATTGTGGCCGAGCTATAATTACCCAGACGAACTAAAACCATTTTTGAAGGAACCGACAAATATCGCTGATATCCTCCTCGACCGCCACATAAGGGCTGGTTTAGAAAATTCACCAGCTATATACTTTGCAGGTAAAAAACTGACCTATGGAGAGGTTTATGAAGGAGCTAATAGAATAGCTAATGCTCTTAAAGAACTAGGAGTTGAACCACAGGACAGAATAGCCCTAAGAATGGTTAACTGCCCCGAAGCCATAATCGCAAATTTCGCAATAATGAAAGTGGGAGCAATCCCAGTTCCTACAAGTCCACTATGGTCCAAAGATGAAATAGGGTTTGTATTTAACAATGCTGAGGCTAAATATGCCTTTATAAGCTTCCCACTTCTTGAAGAAGCAGAGAAGGCAAAGGATGCTCTCAAGTACACGAAGGCTTTCATAGTTGTTGGCGGTAACCCTCAAGAAGTTGAAGCAAGAGGTCACATTCCCTTTAGCAAACTTCTTGAAAAAGGCTCAAGCGAAAGGGTTTGTGAGCCGATGTCACTCGATGATATAGGTGTGATCCTCTATACTTCAGGTACGACAGGTTTTCCCAAAGGAGTAGCTCACTTCGTAAGAGAGGTAATTTCTAGTGCTTACCTTGTCAACAAATATGTATGGAGACTCGTACCTGGTGATGTGCTAGGTGGTAGTGCTCCTGTTTCATTTGCCGCAGGATACGGAACCTTTGCAATTATTCCATGGTTTGGTGGTGCAGCTATATCTCTGATAGGAAAATTTGAACCAGACATCCTTATGGAAGATATACAGAAGAATCGTGTAACTGTTCTCACAGGACTACCGACAGCTTACAGAAGGCTACTCCAGATGCCCAACTTTGATCAGTACGATATAAGCTCACTAAGGATGTGCACAAGTGGTGGAGATGCTCTAGGAGTTGAAACATACAAGGCTTGGTTAGACAAGACTGGTCTCCCGATATACGAAGGTCTTGGAGCTACAGAAATGGTCCATCTAATCACATCTAACGCGGTTAACATGAAGGCCAAACCTGGTTCAATAGGTATAGCAATACCCGGATATGACATAAAAGTTCTAACAGACGACGGAAAAGAATGCGTTCCAGGAGAAATAGGTAAACTTACCGTTCTCGGACCTACAGGACCACTTTACTGGAAACCTTATGAGGATAATAATAGATTATTAGAAGAACAGAAGAAGGCTGTAGTTGATGGCAGAATAAGACTTGGTGATGCTGTCTACATGGACGAAGACGGTTACTACTTCTTCGTCTCAAGAGAATCAGATATGATAAAGAGCTCTGGTTACAGAATAGGTCCAGGAGAAGTGGAAGAAGCACTGAAGAAACATCCAGCAGTAAAAGATGCAGGTGTCATCGGTTCTCCAGATCCAATACGTGGCGAAATAGTAAAAGCCTTCATTGTTTTGAAAGAGGGGTATACTGGAAGTGAAAATTTGGCAAGAGAAATAGTCGAATCTTGTAAAGAGTACATAGCTATATATAAACTCCCGAGAGCTGTAGTATTCTGCCAGGAATTACCTGTGACACCAACCGGTAAGGTACTAAGAAGAACGCTCAAAGAATGGGACAAAGAGGAAAGATACCCAACGATAAGAATATCACAATAATTATAAGAGTGGGAAGTAGCCCCTACTTTAGGGTTACTTCCCACCACCAACCAAAACCCTTAAAAAAGGCGGTAAAACTTCACCACAGGTATTAAGCGAAGTGAGATAGTCGTCTTCAATCTTAAAGTAGTACACGAAACTAAAGTTTTTCTCAGCATAAAGATAGGAAACTATTCTTTTCGAACTTTCACCATGAAAAGTTTCCATCCTTTTTAAAACTATGTTATTTTCACGTACGAATTCTACTTCTTCAAACCTACCCTCTAAACTTATCAATGCTGGATCATAATGGGTACCATTAAAACCCCTATTAACAAAACGAAATAACTTGAAGCTTCTACCCAAAGAGGACCACTTCCTCGTGTACTTTGTTTTGACATCCAAAGACCAATCTAGCAAATAGAAGCAACTCGAACTGGTAAAAGCTCTTTCAATCTCCTTAGCGTACTCATCATGATCCGTCGCTATATAGACTTCACCACTAACCCTACTTGCAAGGATCCTAACGAACTCATCATTTATAAGTCTCCTAGAAGGAACTTTCGGCCAGGGATCGGGAAATAGAATGTAAAGCTTCTTTATAGTCCCTGGAGCATTCATGTACTTAACGAAAAAATAACCATCAACCTTGATAAGACTGACCTTCTTCTCTTTAAGACGTGATCTTGCTTTGTCGAAAGAAAAGTTAGATATATCTACGCCAAAAACCCTTATCGCTTCACTTTCAGCTAAAAAACTTAAGAACTCCCCATACCCAAAACCTATCTCTACCACCTTGGGCAAAAAGTCCAAGTTCCTTTCCATGTATTCCCTAGGAGTCAACAATTCCATACTGCCTAAGTAACCTCCTTGGCAAACTGACCTTACTGAAAACAACAAAATCCTTTATCCTTGAAGCCATATCAATGAGTATACCCTCAATGAGAGATCCGTCAACAAAATAACTGGAATTTATAAGACTTATAAGAATATCTCTTTTTCTATCCACCACTTTGATCAGTATATCAAAGGTATCCACCTTAAGCTCAATTATGTAACCACCCTTACCATCACTATACAGTGGACCGAGAGAAGACAAAATATCCAGTATGTCTTCACTTTTTCCAACTACTATGATATGAGACATGACGACTTCTAAGAATAACAGGAGGATTATCAATTGTCAATAGATAAAAAAACTTTAGAAAAAGAAATTGATAAACTTAAGAAAGGTTTAAAAAAGAGAGAGAAAAAGAGTATACTATGCTACAAAATATTAAAAGATAATTTCGAACATTTATACCCAGAAGTTTTTAGTGAAGTAATTGAAGCTAATATAGATGAGTATAATTTCTGTCTCTTATACACATCTGACGCTGCCGACGAGCGATCTAGTGTAGA
>ERZ1669248.1115-NODE-1115-length-10444-cov-3.815285_pt1 | contig 10444 bp, 11 predicted proteins | sample MGYA00579296_ERZ1669248 | MGnify/ENA primary metagenome ERZ1669248 (study PRJEB41166, sample SAMN08046057) | hot springs metagenome | biome: hot spring; feature: neutral hot spring; material: thermophilic sediment; isolation source: thermophilic sediment from...
CGTACCGGGGCCGGCCCTCACCCCTCGAGGGGCTCCCGCAACCCAACATCCCTGCTGCCGCGAGTGGGGGTAAAGTATTCAAGCCCCCGTGCGAGGGGCCCGCGTGTCGGAGTATAAGATCACGGATGGGGCCCTCGAGTTCCTGAAGAGGGTCTGCGAGGCCGTGGGCCCCTCGGGCTTCGAGGACGAGGTCCTGAGGATGTTCCACGACTACGGCAGGCCCTTCGCCGACGAGGTCGTCCGCGACAACCTCGGCTCCCTCATCTTCGTCAAGAGGGGGTCGAGGGAGAGGCCGCGGGTACTCGTGGCGGGGCACGTGGATGAGGTGGGCTTCGTGGTGACCAGCATCACGAAGGAGGGCTACGTCACCTTCGCGCCCGTCGGCGGCTGGTTCGACCAGGTGCTGCTCTCGCAGAGGGTCGTGATCAGGACGAGGAAGGGCCCCGTGGTGGGGGTCATCGCCTCGAAGCCCCCGCACCTCCTCACGCCGGAGGAGAGGCAGAGGGTGGTCACGATCGACAAGATGTTCATCGACGTGGGAGCCACGAGTGAGGAGGAGGCCAAGGCCCTTGGGATCAGGGTCGGCGACCCCGTGGCGCCCTACTCGCCCTTCACCGTGTCCGCCACGGGCAAGACGATCATGAGCAAGGCCCTCGACGACAGGCTGGGCGCCTTCATCGCAGTGGAGGCGATGCGGTACATCAGGGAGAGCGGCATCGAGCACCCCAACACCCTGTACGCGGCGGCGACAGTGCAGGAGGAGGTGGGCCTGCGGGGGGCGACGACCGTCGGCTGGGCCGTCGACCACGACCTAGCCATAGTCACCGAGGTGGACATCGCGGGGGACGTGCCGGGCATCGACCCCCGGGACGCGCAGGCCAAGCTGGGGAAGGGCCCCACGATCGTCACTTACGACGCGAGCATGATACCCAACCAGAGGCTCAAGGAGCTGGTGATCGAGGTCGCCGAGGAGGCGAAGATCCCGTACCAGCTCACTGTTGTGGCGAAGGGCGGCACGGACGCCGGCCGCCTCCATCTGTACAAGACGGGGAGGCCGAGCATCGTGATCGGCGTGCCCACGAGGCACATCCACAGCCACGTCAGCATAGCGCACCTGGACGACATAGCCAACGCCGTAAAGCTGGTCGTCGAGCTCGTGAAGAGGCTGGACGAGGCTACCGTGGGGGCCCTATCCTCCTTCTGATCACCTCCTCCAGCAGCACCTCTATCTCCCTCTGCACCTCCCCCACCTCGTCGTCGGTCTTGACGATGTAGACGTTGCTGAACTCCCTCGCGATCCTGAGGTAGGCGGACCTGACGCGCTCCAGCTTCTCCACCTCCTCGAAGAGCTCCACCGCGAAGCGGTCCCCCCGGATCCTCTCCATCGCCACGGACGGGTCGATGTCGAGGACGAAGGTCACGTCGGGGAGGGGGAACTTCGAGTTCACCACTTTGAGCCACTCGTAGTCCAGGTCGAGCGACCCGTAGGCGAGGCTCGAGAAGACGTAGCGGTCCGTGACGACGGCTCTCCCAGCCCTCAGGGCCGGGAGTATCACGGTGTTGACGTGGTGGCACCTGTCCGCCGCGAAGAGCAGCTGGAGCGTCATGGGGTCCGTCCTCCACTCGCCCCGGAGGCAGGCCCTGATGAGCCCCCCTATCAGCCCGTCCGTCGGCTCCTTCGTGAGGACCACCCGGAAGCCCCTGCTCTCCAGGAACTTCTCTGTCAAGCGGGCGTGGGTGGTCAAGCCCGCGCCGTCTATGCCCTCGAAGGCTACGAACAGCATCGGTGTCCCGCGGGGGGAGCGGTAATTAACCGAACGCTCAGCACGTAAGGTGAAACGCCGCGATGACGCGGCGGCCGGCCTTGACCAGCTCGTTGTAAACCCTCACGGCCTCGCGTGTGCCGGCCACGTAGACCTCGACGCCGCGCCCCCTGAAGTACTCCACCACCTCGTCCAGCACGTCCATTGCCCCGCTGTAGCCTGTCCCTATCACGAGGCAGTCGGCCTCCACCTCCAGCACCTCCCTCAGGTCGTCGAGCGCGAGGAGGTGCCCCTCCCTCCTCCACCACGGGTGGATCACACCCGAGGGGGTCACTACGAGGTCCCTCCCGTACACCCTCCCTCCCAGCTTGATCCGGCCGAACGTGTACTCCTCGACCAGGGGCTGGGCCACGCTAGAGCGGCGGTGGGGGCTGGCTATAACCCTTCACGGCCCCCCTCGCCCTCTCTATGAGCGTGCGGAGCAGGGAGTACGCCTCCACCGCCCTCTCGCGCTGGACTATGAAGAGGGTGTCCGTGTACGTGGAGATCACCTGCGTCAGGTTGATCCCGTGGAGCGCGAGCAGCAGCGTCATGTGGGCCATCACGCCCGGCGTCGAGATGATGCTCCTGGGGCTCTCGACGACCACCGCCGCCTGCCCCGTGTAGACCTCCTCGACCCTGGACCTCTCGATCCTCGCGAGCAGCCTCTCGAGGGCGCTCGAGTCGACGACTATCGTGACCGTCCTGAGCCCCTGCGTGATCTGGATCAGCCTCGCGCTCAGCCCGGAGAGGGGCTCGAAGAGCTCCGAGATGCTGCCGAGCCTCAGGGTCACCAGGCCCACGTCGTCTATCAGCGACGTCGTGCTCCCGGCCAGGACCTCCAGCACCGGCTCGCTCGCCACGGCGCGCGCGACGTGGTCGCGGAGCCTTATCAGCGCCACCTTGATGCTGTCCTCCCTCACCCTCCTACCCAGCCTCCTCTCGACTTCGTCCCTCAGCAGCCTAGCTAGTGCCGAGTAGTTCACAAAACCCGAGCTGAGGGCCGATAGGAGCTGGGGCCTGAGCGCAAGGATCTCCTCCACGGCCCTGCTGATGCTGGCGCCCCTCCGCTCGGCGCGCACACCCACAGGGGTGCCGGGCTGGATATGTGGTTTTCTACCGTTACAAGTGGTACAAAAGAAGCGTTATTAATCACTGATTGTGGCGTAAAGGATTTTTAGAGCACGAGGTCGCACCCCTGATGGACAAGAAGACGATAATACTGCTAGTAGTAGCTTTCGCGGCGGGGGCTGCAGCAGGGTACGTAGCTTCGATACCCACCGTCTCCGCGCTGCAGAGCAAGGTGAATGACCTCCAGTCGAAGCTCAACCCCAACTACGTGCAGAAGATCAAGGAGAAGGGGGTGCTGGTAATGGGCACCTCGGCCGACTGGCCTCCCTTCGAGTACGTCGACAGCAAGGGGAACATCGTCGGGATCGATGTCGAGATCGCCAAGAAGATCGCGCAGGAGCTGGGGGTTAAGCTCGAGATCAAGGACATGAAGTTCGCTGCGCTCATCGAGGCGCTCAAGAACGGCCAGGTCGACATCGTGCTCGCCGACATGACTCCGACCGCCGAGAGGGGGAAGGTCGTGGACTTCTCCATACCCTACTACTTCAGCAAGGGCAACGCCATCGTCACGCTGAAGGAGAAGGCCGACCAGATCAAGAGCGTGGACGACTTGGTCGGCAAGAAGATCGGAGTGCAGCTGGGCACGATCCAGGAGGAGTGGGCGAAGAACGCTCTGGGCGGTAAGGCCCAGATCATCTCCTACGACAGGGTCTACCCCGAGATGGTGATGGCCCTCAAGAGGGGCGACATCGACGTCATGGTGCTGGGCGACACAATAGCCAGTGCGCTGACAAAGAAGATGCCAGAGCTCGTGATCGTCTTCTACGCTGGGGGGAGCCGCATCGGGGCCGCCGTGGCCCTGCCCCAGGGCGCGTGGGACCTCAAGTACGTGGTGAACAAGGTCATCGAGCAGCTCCTCGAGTCCGGGGAGATGAGCAAGATCTTCGAGAACGAGACCCTCAAGTGGCTCGAGTCGGGAGGCTAAGGGTGGAGGTCCTTGAGCGACAGCTTTTCTTTCGTTTTGGACATACTACCCGACCTTGCGAAGGGCCTCTGGGCGACCCTCCAGATCAGCTTGAGCTCGTACGCTCTCGGGATGGCGCTCGCGATAATCCTACTGCCCATCCGGGCCTTCGCGCCGCCACCTCTCTCCCTGTTCGCTAGGGGCTACGTTGAATTGTTCAGGGGGACCCCCCTCCTCGTCCAGCTCCTCCTGATATACTTCGGCCTCCCCTCGCTGGGGCTGAGGCTCGACGCCTACACGGCCTGCGTCGTCGCGATAGGCCTCAACAGCGCGGCCTACCAGTGCGAGATCCTGAGGAGCGCACTGAAGGGGATCCCCGAGGTTCAGTTCCTCTCCGCTGAATCCCTCGGCTTCAGCACGCTCCAGATCTACCGGTACGTCGTCCTGCCCCAGGCCCTCCGGATCGCTATACCGGCGCTGGTGAACGAGCTCGTCACCCTGATCAAGGAGAGCTCGCTCGCCTCCGTGATCGGCGTCGTCGAGCTGACCAGGAGGGGCGAGTACCTCGTCGCGTACACCTTCAGGGCGCTCGAGGTCTACGCGGCGGTCGCGCTCGTATACCTGGCCGTCTGCACCGTCGCGTCCCAGGCGGCAAGGGTCCTGGAAGCCAAGCTGCGGATCCCCGGGTACGAGAGGGAGGTGAGCGGGCTGATATGAGCACGGTGCTGGAGGTCGAGGGGCTGAGGGCCGGCTACAGGGGCGTCGAGGTGCTGCGGGGCGTAGACCTAGAGGTGGGCAAGGGGGAGAAGGTGGTCGTGATGGGGCCCAGCGGCTCGGGCAAGAGCACGCTGCTCAAGTGTATCGTGATGCTCGTGAAGCCCACCGCGGGCAGGATAGTCCTGGACGGGGAGGAGATCACCAACCACGGCGTGGACCTGAAGAGGGTCAGGGCGAAGACCGGGTTCGTGTTCCAGCAGTACAACCTCTTCCCCCACATGACGGTCCTCAGGAACCTCACGCTGCCCCTCGAGGTCGTTAAGAAGGTCCCGAGGAAGGAGGCGGAGAGGAGGGCGATGGAGATGCTGCGGAGGTTCGGCCTAGAGGACTACGCCAAGAGGTACCCGCTCCAGTTGAGCGGCGGGCAGCAGCAGAGGGTGGCGATCGCCAGGGCCCTCCTGATGGACCCGGTGCTCCTCCTGCTGGACGAGCCAACCTCCGCGCTGGACCCGGAGCTCAGGAGGGAGGTCCTCGAGATGCTCTTCGAGGTGGCGAAGGAGGGCAGGTCGATGTTGATCGTGACCCACGAGCTCGACTTCGCCGAGGCGGCCGCGGACAGGATCGTCCTGATGGAGGGCGGGCGCATCATCGAGGAGGGGACTCCCGACGAGGTCTTCAACAGCCCGAAGAGCGAGCTCGCGCGGAGGTTCCTGGTCGAGCTCGGGAGGGGATCACCGGGAGCTAGCGGACGAGCTGGCCCAGCCAGTCCCTCAGCTCCACCAGCAACCGCTTGAACTCCTCGTCCGAGCTCGCGCTTATTGAGGTCACCACTCTGCTCATCTCGCTCCTGAGTGAGGGGGGCACCGCCTCGCCCCTGTCGAGGATCAGCGTGAGCAGCTTCTTGGCCACCTCGTCCGCCACCGCTCTGGCGGCCGACATCATCCTGTCCCTCCAGTCGTCCCACGACCTGACCCTGCCCTCCCTCAGGTTGACGGCGACCAGGGAGTTGGCCTCCGCCGCGACGACCAGCTCCTCCCCCAGGACGTAGACGCGGAGCGGGTTGGCGTGGCTGCTGGTGAGCTTCCTCAGCGCGTCCAGGAGCGTCTGCTCGCCGCAGGCTTCGACGAGCGCGATCGCCTCGTCGAGCCTCGCCCTCAGCCCCTCGTAGCTGGCACGGCTGGGCTCCACGCCCGCGCCCTCTGGGGTTCGCTAATCAACCTTTCCCCCGCCCAGGGGGGCGCCCCTAGCCCTGTAGCCGCGGGCCCCCAGCGACGCGAGGCCCCTCAGCAGGGCCTGCCTCAGCTCCGCCGCTTTCTCCTCCGGCAGCGAGTCGTAGGTGAAGGTCCAGGCGCCCCACTCGATGCCCGCTGCGTACTTGAGCTTGTCCCTCTCCCTGTGCACCGGGTAGAACTCAACGTGGAAGTGGAAGTACTCGGCCTCAACCCTGCAGGGGCGCTGGTGGAAGACCATCATGTAGGGGAGGCTGAAGTCGAAGAGGCTGTTGTACATCGCCGTGATGACCTTCAGCGCGTCGGCCAGGTCCTCGACCTCCTGGGCGCTCATCTCGCACAGCGACCCGAAGTGCCTCCTCGGGTACACGTGGACCTCGTAGGGCCACATCGCGAAGAAAGGCAGGAAGGAGACGAAGCTGCCGTTCCCGTAGAGCAGCCTCTCCCCCTCCTCGAGCTCCAGCCTCAGGATCGAGCAGAGCAGGCACTCCCCCCGCTCCTCCCAGTGCCTCCTCATGCTCTCCATCTCCCTCGCGACCCGGGGCGGGACGAAGGGCAGGGCGTACACCTGGCTGTGGGGGTGCGTCAGGGAGACGCCGATCACCTCGCCCTTGTTCCTGAACGGGATCACGTGCTGGACGTTGGGGTCGGCGCACAGCTCCCTGGTGACCCTGATGAGCTCTCCGACGTACAGCTTCAGGTCGTCGAAGGGTAGGTCGCTGAGGTCACCCTCGTGCTGGGGGGACTCGACGATGACCTTGCAGTAGCCGTACCCGGGCTTCACCTCGTAGAGGCCCCTGCTGGCGCGAGAGGTCCTCGCGTCGGGCCTGAGGGCCGGGTACCTGTTGTCGAGGGTCAGCACGCGCCAGCCGAAGCCGGTCTCGGGGGCCCCGGGGCAGAAGGGGCACTCCCCGCTCCTCCACGGCCTGCCCCTCCTCTTGCTCGACACGATGACCCACGCCCCGAGCAGTGGGTTCCACCTCAGCTCGTTGAAGCCCTCCGCCACACTGCCCCCCAGCCACCCTGAGCGGCGGCCTTAACAACCTGCTCCCTCAGTAGCGGGCAAAGCTCATAAACCTCCCATGCCCCGACAATTAACCGGGCCACCGAACCGTAGCTCCCCCCTCCGACGCCCCCCAGTACGGTTCGGCGGCCCCCGCAACCTTACGGCTGGGGGGCGCTCTGCTGACCCCCACCCCCTGCACAGGCCACGAGACCCCGGCCACGTAGAGGTACACCGTGTGGACGTGGATGGCCCCCGACGGGAGGGTCAGCGTCTCAACCGGCTCGGCTGTAGGCAGGGGGTGGTCGTGGACGACAACGCGGCACCCCCGCCTACACTCAGCCCTGAGCTTGAGCTCGAGCCTCCGCGTCACGCTGGGGGACGGGTAGCAGTACACCACGTCGAAGGGCTCGACGCTGAACGTGAAGAGGTCGCCGTGGACGACCGACACCCTCTCGTAGACCCCTGCGAGGCGTGTCTCCCTCAGGGCCAGCCTGGCCAGAAGGGGGTTCAGCTCGACGCCGACGGCGTGGGCCCCGTAGTCCCTCGCCGCTATCACCAGGACCCTCCCGTCGCCGCAGCCCAGATCGACGAGGAGCTCAGAGGGCCTGAGCCCCGCCAAGTCGAGCGCAGCCCTCACCACGGACTCGGGGCTGGGCAAGAACGGCAGCTCGGCGAGGGCCCTGAGCACGGTTCACCTCCGGGCGGGGGTGATTTATGTTAGGTACGCCAGCGCCAGCACCGAAGCCGCGAGGGCGAGGGCCGCGGCCAGCGACGGCTTGTCGCGCAGGATCACCTCGTGGGGGTGCTCGCCGACGCCCCTCTCCACCGCCAGGGTGTAGCGGAGCAGGAAGAACGCCATGATGGGGATCGTTGGGACCAGCTTCCGCCCGAGCGGGACTTCAGCGCAGTAGACCGCGTACGTCACGATGGTCATCGCCGCCGTCATCGCGAGCGCCTGGTTGAGCCACTCCCTGCTGTACACCCTCAGCACGCTCCTCGCGGTGGCGCCGGCCACCACGAGCTCCGCCTTCCGCTTGCTCAGCGCGAGGAAGAGGGCGAGGAAGAAGAAGCCCGAGACGAGCCAGGGGGAGGCCTCGACCCCCACTAGGGCGGCCCCCGACACGACGCGGATGAGGTAGTTGAGCGCGATCGCGGTGACGTCGACGACCGCGATCCGCTTGAGGAGCAGGCTGTAGAGCGCCGAGAGCAGGATGAAGGCCAGGACCATCAGGGCGAAGGTAAGGCTGAGGGCGAGCGCGACGGCGAGGGCCGAGAACGCCAGGAGCAGGGCCAGGAGCGCCGCTTCGCCCACCGAGACCTGCCCCGAGGGCAGCGGCCTGTGCCTCTTCACCGGGTGCGCCCTGTCCTCCTCCAGGTCCCTGATGTCGTTGAAGACGTAGATGGAGCTGGAGGCCAGCGACAGGGCTAAGAAGCCGAGGGCGAGCGGCGGGGACACCCCGACGCTGGTCAGCTTGAGGGCGAAGGTGGCGGGGATCGCGATGAGCGCGTTCTTGTACCACTGCTCCACCCTGAGCAGCCTGCGGTACGCCCGTAGCTTGCGCACGGCGACGGCTCGCTGCCGCGCCTCACTACTGCGTCTCAACGATGATCGCCGGCCTGCCCGGCAGGGGCAGCTTGCCGCTCGCGTACTCCTCCTCCGCCAGCACGGCGACCTCGACCCCCAGCTCCCTCCTGTAGAAGTCCTCGGCCGCCCTGAGGGCCTCGAGCTCCAGCCCGCGGTCGATGGCGAGCTGGAGCAGCGAGGGGCTCTTGGCGTAGGCCTCGGCCAGCTTGGCGGCCTGGGCCCTCAGCTCAGCCCCCACCTCGCTCACGGCGGATCGCAGGGCCTCCCTCAGGCTCGCCCCCTTCGACAGCGCCTCGCCGACCCTCCTCGCGAACCCGTACTTCCACTCTGCCGCCACCACGATGCGGACGAGCCTCGGAGCCCCCCTCACGAGGCTCAGCACCTCCCTGGCGTCCTCCAGGACCCTCCGCACCTCCTCCTCCGCCGCCTCGACATCGGGCCTCACGCGTGAGGGGTCCGGCGTGGGCCAGGGCGCCAGGCTGACGAAGCCGCCCTTCCCCAGCCTCTCCCAGATCTCCTCGCAGATGTGCGGGGTTACGGGGGCTAGGATCAGGGTCTGCCACTCGATGAACTTCTTCAGAAGCTCCCTGTTCGGCTCCCCACACCTCCTGAGGTACCAGCGGAAGTGGTTCTGGAGGTTGAAGAAGCCCTCGACCAGCGCGTCCTTGAAGTCGCCCCGCTCCATCGCCTCCTCGACCCTCATCAGCGTCCGGTTGAGCACGCTGTCGAACCAGCTGTCGATCGGCAGCCAGCTGTCCCTCCCCCTCCCGTAGTTCTCGATGGCGAAGGCGTACCACTCGTACAGTAGGTCGACGGCCCTGTCCGCTACCTCGGGCTCAAAGTTGGCGTCGTCGAGCCCGGAGTTCCCAGCGTACGCTTCAGCGAACCTTGTGGCGTCGGCGCCCCACCACTCGAGGGCCTCGCGCAGCAGTATGAAGTTGCCCTTGGACTTCGACATCTTCTCGCCGGCTACGTTGACCCACCCGTTCACCCCGATGCCCCGCGGCCAGTGCTCGGGCGGGAACACGGCGACGTGGTGCATGATGAAGAAGACCAGGTGGTTCGGCATCAGGTCCTTCCCAGAGATCCTCATGTCCACCGGGTACCAGTACAGGAACTCCCTCCTGATCTCCTCGACGAGGTCGACGCTCACGCCCAGCCTCTCGGCCACGCGCGCGGGATCGCCCCTGCCCAGCAGCACGTAGTCGAAGAACTCGTCGTCGAGCCTGCCCCAATCGATCCCGTAGCGCTCGGGGTGCTGCAGGTACTTGGCCAGGACGTAGTAGGCCATGTAGATCGTCGAGTCGCTGAGCGACTCCAGCACCCACTCGGGGTCCCAGGGCAGTGGGGTCCCCAGCTCGCCCTTATGCGTGCAGGCCCAGTCGTTGTACCAGTCCACCTGCTTGTGGAAGTACTCCCTGATGCTCTCGGGCAGGAACCTCATCGAGTCGATGCACTTGTGGGCCAGCCTCTTCCACTCCGGGTCGCTGTACTTCAGGAACCACTGGTTCTCCACTATCTTCACGTGCGTGCGGGCCCCGCACCTACAGAAGACGGGCCTCGGCAGCGTGTAGTGCCTCAGGGCGGCGCCCCGAGCGATGAGCTCCCTCAGCACCTCCCCCCTCGCCTCGGCGACCGTGCGGCCGGCCCACTTGCCGAAGGCCTCGCCCAGCACGCCGCTGTAGAACTCTTTCGAGTAGACCTCGCGCGTCGCCTCGTCCAGCTTCTCCCTGTCCAGCTGGCTCGCCACGCCCATGCGCTTGACGACGGTCTCCGCTGGCAGGAGGCCGTAGCCCTCCAGCTTGATTATGGGGACGGGCTTCACCCGCTCGACCATCTCGCGGTCGACGCCGTACTTCTCGCCGAGCCCCCTTCTCAGGTCCTCGAGGGCCACGTAGTCGTACGGCGCGTGGGCGGGCACGGACATCACCACGCCGGTCCCCTGCTCGGGGTCGACGAAGAGCGCCGGCAGGACGGGCACCCGCCAGCCGGACACGGGGTTGACCGCGAGGCGGCCGACGAGCTCCGAGCCCCTGACCCTGCCGACCACCTCGACCCTGTGCCCCTGGT
>ERZ1669248.1117-NODE-1117-length-10430-cov-5.940337_pt1 | contig 10430 bp, 12 predicted proteins | sample MGYA00579296_ERZ1669248 | MGnify/ENA primary metagenome ERZ1669248 (study PRJEB41166, sample SAMN08046057) | hot springs metagenome | biome: hot spring; feature: neutral hot spring; material: thermophilic sediment; isolation source: thermophilic sediment from...
CTTTTAGACACTATACTTATGCTTTACATTGAAGAGGGTCTTTCTCAAGAAGAAATAGTAAAAAGGGGCATAGACCCACAAACGGTGAAGAAGGTTATAAACATGGTAAGGCTCGCAGAGTACAAAAGGAAACAATCTCCTGTGGGTGTGAAGATCACACAGAGAGCCTTTGGCAGAGATTGGAGAATGCCTATAACCAACTTGTGGAGAGGATAAAGATGTATGTGATGCAAACTTACGCAAGGCTTCCTGTGAGATTTGTAAGGGGCGAAGGGGTGTATCTCTTTGATGAGAAGGGAAACAGGTATCTTGACCTGGTGGGAGGTATAGCGGTTAATGTGCTGGGCTACTCTGACCAAGACCTCATAAAAGCCATATGCGAGCAGGCTCAAAAGCTCATGCACATCTCTAACCTTTTTGAAAACCCGTGGCAGGAAGAGGTAGGCAGGCTCTTAGTTGAAAGGTTTTGGACAAAGGGAAGAGTCTTTTTCTGCAATAGCGGTACAGAGGCAAATGAAGGCGCAATAAAGCTCGTGAGAAAATACTTCAGAGAAAGGCAAGAAAACCGCTACAGGATCATAACCTTCTATAACAGCTTTCACGGAAGAACCTATGGGAGCATGTCCGCGACCGCTCAAGAAAAGATACACAAAGGCTTTGAGCCCCTTTTAGATGGCTTTGATTATGCAGTTTATAACGACTTTGATTCTGTTTTAAGGCTTCTCAGAAAAGATACAGCGGGTATAATGCTGGAAGTCATTCAAGGAGAGGGTGGTGTAAGACCTGCCCATTATGAGTTTCTTCAGAAGATTCAGGAGCTTTGCAGAAAAGAGGGATTGCTTCTTGTGATAGATGAGGTGCAAACGGGTGTGGGTAGAACGGGAAGTTTTTTTGCATATGAGCAGTTTGACCTAAAGCCTGATATAGTAACCCTTGCAAAGGGTTTGGGAGGTGGCTTCCCCATAGGTGCTATCTTGGCGCGCGAAGAGGTGGCGCAAGCCTTTTCTGTAGGGTCTCACGGTTCCACTTTTGGAGGAAATCCTTTGGCGTGCGCGTGTGCAAAAGTGGTCATAAACAAGGTGTCTAACCTTTTGGATCACGTAAAGGACACTGGATCTTACTTTAAAGGAGGTCTTGAGAACCTAAAGGCTGGAAAGGTCAGAGGCATGGGTCTTATGCTTGGCTTGGACATAGAAAGGGATTGTAGTTCCATAGTAAAAAGAGCCTTAGAGCTTGGACTTGTAATCAACTGCACCGCAGGAAGTGTTTTAAGGTTTGTCCCTCCTTTGATCATACAGAAGGAACATGTAGATAGCGCGCTGTCTGTGCTGAGTAAGATACTGTAAAATATTTGTGTGGATCTAAAGGCTTTTGTTATTCCCGCTGTGGATATTAAAGAAGGCAAGTTGGTGAGGCTTTTCAAAGGAGATTTTGAGAGATTAAAGGAATACGGGCTTTTGCCAGAAGAGGCAGGAAGGCTATTTGAGGATATGGGCTTTAGAAGGCTACATGTGGTGGATCTGGACGGAACTCTAAAGGGAGTGCCCAAAAATCTTCCAAGCATAAGAAAACTCAGAAAGGTCTTTTCTGGGACTATACAGGTAGGTGGGGGCATAAGGGATATGGAGACTTGCAGATTGCTTGATGAGGAAGGCATAAACTTTTTTGTGGTGGGTACTGTTGCGGTAAAAGAGCCAGATATTTTTGAAAAGATGGTAAACACCTTTCCTAACAGGGTGATCCTGTCTGTAGATGCAAAAGGTGGCAAAGTTGCTGTGGGTGGATGGAAAGATGAAACTAAACTGAGTCCAGAGGAGCTTGCTAAGCGCTACGAAAACACACCCATCTGGGGATATCTTTATACCAACATAGACAAAGATGGAAGCCTTGAAGGTGTAGATACAGAAATATATGTAAGTTTTAAAAAGTTTGTGAAAAAGCCCCTTTTGGCATCAGGTGGCGTGGCATCTATAGAAGATGTGAAAAAACTATACCACATAGTAGATGGAGTAGTCATAGGTAAAGCCTTTTACGAGGGTAAGATAGATCTCAAGCTTCTTTAGTGAGCGTTTGCACCTTACTCAAGATCCCATTTACAAACCGTGCGGGTACTTTTCCTGCATACTTGAGGGTAAGTTTTACATAGTCAAGTACCACCAAAGAAAAGTTCTTTACACCTATGAAAAGAATTTCCGCTATAGCAATGCGAAGTATGTTTCTTTCAATGTATCCAAGCCTGTCTATTTCCCACTCTTCACTGAGCTGGGATATGATGGAATCCACCTCTTTGGCATTTTGTATATAAGTTCTTACTAATTTTCTTGCATACCTTCTGCGTTCAGGATGCTTTATTTTGTTAGATTGAATATACTCTTCTATTAGCTCCTCTATGTTATCACCTTTTATGTCCCACTGATAAAGTATCAGAAAGGCATCTTTCCGCGCTTTTTGCTTGTATATCATCTAAGGCTTTTCAAAAGGTTTGCCATTTCTATGGCAGAAAGTGCAGCTTCCCAGCCCTTGTTTCCGTGCTTTGTACCAGCTCTCTCTATTGCCTGCTCCAAGGAATCCGCAGTGATGACACCAAAAGATATGGGTTTTCTCGTCTCAAGGCTAACAAGAGCCAGACCTTTGGAAACTTCGTTGGCTATATAATCAAAGTGGGGAGTCTGCCCTCTTATAAGAACTCCAAGAGCTATAACCGCATCTATGTTCTCTTTTAGAGCCATCTCTTTGGCAATAAGGGGTATTTCCCAAGATCCGGGCACTCTTGCAAGATGTATGTTATCCTCTGAACCTCCGTGCCTGATAATACAATCTATTGCACCCTCAATAAGTCTGTCCACCAAAAGGTGGTTAAACCTGCTGGCAACTATGCCAAAGCTTATACCTTCTGCCGTGAGCATACCTTCATACTTCTTCATAACTGAGCCTCCAGTTGTCTATTAATCTTGTGTTTCCTATCCATACCGCAACAAGTATTCTGTCTCCTTCAGAGACCTCACCCTCCTTTATGTTAAAATCCTCATCCACTATCTCCACATAGTCTATCTTCCTCACATGGGGATGCTTACTTATGTACTCTTTTATAGCCTCTTTAAGGGTGTTAGCATTGGTGTTTCCTGCTCTAAAGAGCTTTTGGGCTATTAAGAAGGACCTATATATGGAAAGAGCAGATTCCCTTTCATATTCCTTTAGATAAGTGTTTCTTGAACTCAAGGCAAGTCCATCTTTGTCTCTTACTGTAGGCACAGGCACTATCTCCACGGGATAAGATAGGTCCTTGACTAGTCTTTGGATGAGTTTTAACTGCTGAAAGTCTTTCTCTCCAAAATAGGCTCTATCTGGCTGGATTATGTTAAAGAGCTTGAGGACCACCAGCGCAACGCCACTAAAGTGTCCCGGCCGAAAAACACCCTCAAGCACATTACTTATACCTTCTACCTCTATCTTAACTTTTGGTGTTTCTGGGTACATCTCTTCGTCAGTGGGAGCAAACACCACATCCACTCCTGCCTCTCCACACATGGCTAAGTCCCGCTCTAAGTCCCTTGGATAGCGCTCATAATCTTCCTCTGGACCAAACTGAAGGGGATTCACATAGATGCTAACAACAGTAAGGTCATTTTGTAGCTTAGACTTTTTTATAAGTTCCATATGTCCTTCGTGAAGATAGCCCATGGTGGGAACAAACCCCACGCTGAAGCTGTTTCCTGCGGATGCCCTCAAACCCCTTATAAAGTTTTTCACTTCTTTTATTTTTCTGAATAAGGTAGGCATTTTGTCTCTCCTTTGAGGGAGTAAAATTATAACACATGTCTTCAAAGGGCAGAGTTATAGTGCTAAAGAGGATGGTTGTAGGAGACGAAGACCTAATTGCCAAAATCTACGGCTGGGGTGGGATAATGACCTTATTTGTAAAAGATGGTGCTCTGATACAAAGCAAATACCTGGGCGTGTTTGAACCCTTTAATGTGATTGAATTAACCTACAAGCAGACAGGTGATATAGTAGTTCCTTTAGATGTTAGCAGTGTTGAGTACATGTCTTACTTAGCCTTAGAAGACTATGAGAGATACATCTGGATGTGCCATCTTACTAACTTCTTTATAAAATGGATCAAACACTATGATCAGCAACTGTTTAATACCTTTCTTTTTTACCTCTCTGCTAAGATAACCAACAAAACCGTATTCTATCTTAAGTTTAAGTTAGATGTGCTTAAAGTAATGGGGCTTTATGAGGATAGTATCTTTGAAAAGGACATACAGCGTGCGGTCAAAACCATTGCGGAAGGCTCTTGGACCCTCTTGGAGAGGATAAGGCTAAGCAAAGAGTTAGCTCAGAAAATAGACAGTGCCATAGAAACTCATTTGGAGAACTCCCTGTAGGTATATAGTATCTTCTCTATTATTTTAGTAGTGGAAATATCAAAGACAAACTCTATCCTCTCCACTCTGCCTCCATAAGATAGTACCGTGTTTGCTCCTACTATATCTTCTATCTTCCAATCTGAACCTTTCACAAGCACATCAGGTCTTATAAGCTCTATGAGCTTCTCAGGTGTATCCTCTTGAAAGATTACCACATAATCAACGGGTTTTAGGCTATCCACAAGATAAGCTCTCATACTTTCTGGCACTATGGGTCTTTTCTCTCCCTTTATCCTCTTTACAGATTGATCTGAGTTTATACCCACCACCAACACATCTCCCAGCTCTTTGGCTTTTTTAAGGTAGTAAGCATGGCCTGCATGCAGAATATCAAAACAGCCGTTGGTAAATACTATCTTTTTCCCCTTCTTTCTCTCCTCTTCCAATGCTTCTAAGAGTTCTTCCAAATTTAGTATCATTTTTAAGTGTAAGACATTATATTATAAACTTCTATGGAGAGAGTGTTTATATACGATACTACCTTAAGGGACGGCTCACAAGCTGAGGGTATAAATTTTTCTGTAGAAGATAAACTTCGCATACTTGAAAAACTTGATGATTTTGGAGTGCATTACGCGGAGTGTGGGTGGCCAGGAGCTAATCCAAAAGATACCATACTTTTTGAAAGGCTTAAAAAGATAAAGACAAAAAATGTGAAAGTGGTTGCCTTTGGTTCCACCAGAAAGGCGGGCAGAAAAGTTCATGAAGATCAACAGATAGAGAACCTTTTGAAGTCTGGTGCAAGTGTGATAACTGTATTTGGTAAAAGCTGGGACTTTCATGTTACCCAAGCTATGAAGACAAGCCTTGAGGAAAATCTTGATATGGTTTATGAAACGGTAAGATACCTAAAAGAACGCGTAGAGGAAGTGATCTTTGATGCGGAACACTTCTTTGATGGATACAAAAATAACCCAGAGTATGCTTTATTGGTGCTTAAGTCTGCTCTTGAGGGTGGTGCAGATTGGATAGTTTTGTGCGATACAAACGGAGGAAGCTTACCTAATGAGGTTTATGAGATAACAAAGGTAGTAAGAGAAACTTTCCCTCAGGCGCGCATTGGCATACACGCTCATAACGATTCAGATACCGCTGTTGCCAACTCTTTGATGGCTGTATTGGCAGGAGCAAGGCAGGTACATGGCACTATAAACGGTATAGGAGAAAGAACGGGAAATGCCAATCTATGCTCCATCATACCAAACCTTCAGCTAAAGCTCGGTTTTGAGGTTATACCTCCAGAGAATCTCAAGAAACTCACAGAGCTTGCTCACTTTGTATCAGAAGTTTCCAACATACCTCTTCCCAAAAACATGCCTTATGTGGGAGAGAGTGCCTTTACTCACAAGGCGGGTGTTCATGCTTCCGCTGTAATGAAAAGGTCAGAAACTTACGAACACATAGACCCATCTTTGGTAGGCAACAGAAGAAAGGTGACCGTATCGGACCTTTCTGGCAGGAGCAACATACTATACAAGCTTAAAGAGATGGGTATTCAGGTAGATGAGAAGTCTCCAGAACTCGTCAAGCTTGTTGAAAAGATAAAGGAGTTGGAAAAAGAAGGATACCACTTTGAGGCAGCAGAGGCATCCTTTGAACTCTTGTGCAAAAGGCACTTTGGACTTGTTAAGAACTACTTTGATCTTGATGCCTATCGCGTGCTAATAGCAAGAAGAAACACTGATGTATCGCCTGTGTCCGAGGCTACCGTAAGGCTTTATGTAGGGGATATAAAGCAACACACCGCAGCGCTTGGCAATGGACCCGTAAACGCACTGGACAGAGCTTTAAGAAAGGCTTTGGAAGAGTTCTATCCCAATCTCAAAGAGGTACAGCTCATAGACTACAAAGTGAGGATAGTTAATGAGTCAGAGGGCACATCCGCTAAGGTAAGGGTGCTTATAGAATCTACAGATGGAAAAAGAAAGTGGGGAACGGTAGGTGTCTCTGAAAACATAATAGAGGCTTCTTGGATAGCTCTAACAGATAGCTTGATATACAAACTTCTAAAAGATGAGGAAGAGGGTATAATTTAATCTATGAGGAAAGGGATCATCCTCTCTTCTGTACTTCTTTTATCTATGGCAGAACCTGCTAAGGTAAATACCCAATTATCTCTAAAGGTGGTGGACAAGGAAGGTATCACTCATCAACTCAAAGGTATAAGCTGTAATGGAAAAACCTACCTGAAGGTCAAGGAAGGAAGTATTGAATACGCAGTACCCTTTGATGATATCAAACACATAAAGGTGATCTCTCAGAAGGAAAACGGTCTTGAGGTGGATGTGGAGCTCAAGGGAGGCTCAAAGAAACGCATAAAGTTAGATGCCAATACATACTGCACCTCCATGTCAGAACTGGGTAGGGCTAACTTTTACATGAAAGATGTGAGGGATATTTTTATAGATAAAGGAGATGGAAGATGAAGAGAGCTAAGTTTTTATTTTTACTGCTCATTACTTTCAGTGTGGGCTTTTTGCTTGGTGTAGCAGGTGGTGCCACAAAAGATAGGAGTGTTGAAGATGATTACAGATACTTTAGGCTTTTTGCAGATGTGCTTAAAGTTGTTAAAGAAAATTATGTAGAGAATGTGAGCACAAAAGACCTAATTTATGGTGCGCTCAGTGGTATGATGAGGTCCTTAGATCCTTTCTCTGCCTTTTTTACACCTGAGCAATACAGAGAGTTCAAAGAAGAAACGGAAGGTGAGTTTGGTGGTGTAGGTATAGAGATAAGCATGGAAAAAGGAAGACCCATTGTGGTATCACCCATAGAAGGGACACCTGCCTATAAGGCAGGCATAAAACCCGGAGACATAATAATTGAGATAAACGGTGAGGACACATCTAATATGATGCTAACAGACGTGGTGCAGAAGATAAGGGGAAAGCCTGGCACAAAGGTGACCTTGACCATAATAAGAAAGGGTGTTGATAAACCCATCAAGTTTGAGCTTGAAAGAAGCCTCATAAAGATAGAGAGCGTCAGGTGGACAAAGATAGATGATGTGGGTTATATAAGACTCATTCAGTTTAATGACGGTGTGGGCGATCAGATGGAAAAAGCCATAAAAAGTCTTCTTTCTCAGAACATAAAAGGGTTTATCCTTGACCTAAGGAACGACCCTGGAGGACTTTTAACAGAAGCGATAAACGTTGCGGAACTTTTCATACCTGAAGGTAAGCTCATAGTATACACTAAGTCAAGGGATGGCGAAATAAGCAAGTACTTTTCCAAGAGAAAACCCATTGTGCCTGAAGACATGCCTCTGGTAGTTCTAATAAACAAGGGTTCTGCTAGCGCGTCTGAGATAGTCACGGGTGCTCTTCAGGACTATAAGAGAGCTATAATAGTAGGTGAGAAGAGCTATGGAAAGGCATCTGTGCAGAACGTTATGCCTCTTGAAGATGGCTCTGCCATAAAACTCACTGTAGCGTACTACTACACACCTTTGGGAAGACTGATACACAAAAAGGGAATAACACCAGATGTGCAAGTAAACATGGATGAAAAAGAAGAAGAAAGGCTCCAAGAAGCCATAAGGCAGAGGAGGATGCAAGGAGATCACCAAAAGATCATACTTCTGCCCGAGTTAGATCCTCAGCTAAGGAAGGCTATTGAGATAATACAAAAAAGGCAGGCTATAAGAAGAGCAGCATGATAACCCTTGCCATAGAAACTTCTTGTGATGAGACCGCTCTTGCTCTTTTCTCTTCAGAAAAAGGTATAATAGGCGATGTACTGCTATCTCAGACTGTGCATTCAGACTTTGGGGGTGTGGTGCCTGAGCTTTCAGCAAGAGAGCACACAAGGAACATACTCCCTCTGTTTGATAGACTTTTGAAAAGCACCCATGTGGACATATCCCAGATAGACTTTATATCCTTTACGCTCACTCCTGGGCTTATCCTCTCTTTGGTAATAGGTGTTGCCTTTGCCAAATCTCTGGCTTATGCTCTTGGAAAACCCATAGTACCAGTACATCATCTTGAAGGACACATATACTCGGTCTTTTTAGAAAGACCTGTGGAATATCCTTTTATATCCCTTGTGGTGTCCGGTGGGCACACAGACCTTTACCTTGTGGAAGGCTTTGGCAGGTACACTTTTTTGGGTGGAACTCTTGATGATGCGGTGGGAGAAAGCTATGACAAGGTGGCAAAGCTTATGGGGCTTGGCTACCCAGGAGGACCCATCATAGACAAGCTTGCACAAAAAGGAAAACCCACTTATGCGCTACCAAGACCCATGATAAAGAGCCCAGACCTTAATATGTCCTTCAGCGGTCTAAAGACAGCGGTTAGACAGATAGTGGAGAATGGTGAGTATGTGCCAGAGGACCTTGCGTGCTCTTTCCAACAGGCGGTAATGGACATTTTGGAAACAAAGGTTATAAAAAGCGTGGAGATGACAGGAGTAAAGCGCGTGGTTGTGGTAGGTGGAGTATCTGCTAACTCAGAACTTAGGAAAAGGTTTAGTAAACTTGAAGCCCTTGGCTATGAAGTTTATCTTCCTCATCCTAAGTTTTCTACAGACAACGCTTGCATGATAGCCTATGCGGGAATGGAGAGGTTTAAAAGGGGTATCAGTGCACCCCTTGATATAAACCCAGAACCCAACATACCTTTAGAGGTCTTTGGAAAGGAGTGGAGCTAATTGCAGAGCCTTTTTGAATATCTCTTTGTCTCCTTTGTATTTTAGAAGTTTTTGTGCTTCTTCAATGGGAAAGAATTTTGCATCTAGCACTTCCCAAGATGCCTTGGGTTCTCCCTCTTTGTATTTCATCAAAAAATAAACTACTTTCTTTCTTATCCTCTTGCCTTCTTTGGTATAAAAGTACTCAATCTCACCTATCTTTTGAAGCACCTCACCCTTTATTGCGGTCTCTTCCTGCACCTCTCTGATGGCGGTATCCTTTGGGTCTTCTCCTTCTTCTATGATGCCTTTTGGAAAGGTCCAAACTCCAGAAGGATTTTTTATAAGGAGCACCTGATTCCCTTTTAGGAGAACACCACCTGCGGAAAACTCCTGCATCTATATGATAAAATATAATCTGAGCTATTGAGTTATGAACTACTGGCGTGGTATAATACACGAATACAGAGAGTTTTTACCAGTTTCTGAAAACACACCCGTGATAACCCTATGTGAAGGCAATACGCCACTTATACACGCAGAAAATTTAGCAAAAGCCATAGGTTTTAAAGGAGATATATTTCTAAAGTACGAAGGACTAAATCCAACGGGCTCTTTTAAGGACAGAGGAATGACCTTAGCCATATCCAAAGCTGTAGAGAGTGGTAAAAAAGCGGTCATATGTGCATCAACGGGAAATACATCTGCCTCTGCTGCTGCTTACGCTGCAAAGGCCGGATTAAAAGCCTACGTTATTCTTCCAAAGGGCGCTGTAGCACTGGGCAAGCTCTCCCAAGCAGTCATATACGGTGCCAAGGTGATAGCTCTGCAAGGGACTTTTGATGATGCCTTATACATAGTTAGGAAGATAGGAGAACTTCTACCTGTTGAGATTGTTAATTCTGTAAATCCCTTCCGTATAGAGGGACAAAAAACTGCCTCTTTTGAGGTGTGCGATGTTTTAGGTGATGCTCCTGACTACCACTTTATACCCGTTGGAAACGCAGGAAACATAACCGCATACTGGAAAGGCTACAAAGAGTATTTTAAGCATGGCAAGATAAAAAAGCTCCCAAAAATGATGGGATGGCAGGCAGAAGGTGCTGCGCCCATAGTAAAGGGTTACGTGATAAAAAACCCTCAAACTATCGCTACCGCCATAAAGATAGGAAACCCATACAGTTGGCAACAGGCTCTTGAAGCCTCCAGCGAGTCTGGTGGAAAAATAGATGCGGTTAGCGATGAGGAAATACTAAACGCTTATAAGTTAGTAGCCTCAAAGGAAGGTATATTCTGCGAGCCAGCATCTGCAGCATGCATAGCTGGACTTATAAAGCTCACAAGAGAAGGCTTTTTTAAAGG
>ERZ1669248.1120-NODE-1120-length-10420-cov-62.325615_pt1 | contig 10420 bp, 9 predicted proteins | sample MGYA00579296_ERZ1669248 | MGnify/ENA primary metagenome ERZ1669248 (study PRJEB41166, sample SAMN08046057) | hot springs metagenome | biome: hot spring; feature: neutral hot spring; material: thermophilic sediment; isolation source: thermophilic sediment from...
ATCTGGGAGAGTATAAATAAGATCTGGGAGAATATCAATAAGCTATGGGAGGAGGTTAAGTACCTAAGATTATCTTATGAGAGACTTGAGAGTCGTGTTGATAGACTTGAGAAATACGTTAAATCTGGTTTCAGAGAATTGAGGAGACTTCTTAGATCAAGCTTTGAGGATTTTGTAGCTGCCTTCACTGAGGTCTTGCTAGATGAGATAGGTTATCCCAATGTAGAGATTAAGAAAAAATATTTATTGTTTGAGGGTGAAGTGGTAGAGATAAATTTATTCTCAGAGGATCCATTAGTTGTTGGGGAAGTCACGATCAGAGTTGATAGTGTTGAAGAAGCTAAGGAAGAGATCAACAAACTCCTAAGAAGAATAGATATTGCGAGAAATATCTATAGGAAAGAGCCTGTACTAAAGATACTTGCAGTAAGTAGAGCATCTCCAGAGGCCTCTAAACTATTAAGAGAACTTGCGAGAGAGAATAACATAAGATTAATATTGAGAGAAGAAGTAGAAGAATATCTCTAAGCGTAGAAATTAGCATATACTCAGTCCCATAAATCATCGCATTAATTGTGTTAATATTATTCCATGGATCTTAATTATGTAGAGATAATGATTAGGATAGGATTAGTTAGGATAGTAAGAAACAGAATTGGGAGAATAAGAGATTTTATATATGGCAGTAAAAGTGAAGCTAAAACATTGGGGGAGAGAAAATTCTTGAGAGTATCGCTCTTGTGAGTAGTGATTATGAGGCTGATACGCCACAGTTTGTGGGCCTTCAACTAATACTTTGGAGAGAATATTTGAGATAGCTGGTGGATCTCTTAAGGTATGCGTTGTTAGAGATGCCTCGACTGTGAAGGTACTAGGTGGGGATATTGATTCAAGAGAAGTCTCTGTAGACATAGTTATTTCACCGTTAGCTGACGAGGTTTTAATAAGCGATCAATTAGCAGGAGCTCTTGAGATAGCAGTGGAGAATTTCGCAGAGGGTTTATAATTAGATTGGTTTTGTATATGATCTCTAGATTTTTTGTTATTTGGTGGGTTTAGTACGCTACCCAAAGCATGTAGCTTATTAAATAGCATATCGCTAAGGAAACCAGTGTGTACAGTACCGTCACTCTATAGATTTCTCTTGGAAGTATTTTTCTCCCAAGATCTTTCTCAATTAATCTGAAGGCCACGTAGAGTGCTGGTGCTCCAGCTGCTGTGAAGTTGCTTCCTAGAGTGCCTGCCCATAGAAGAGCCCAATTAAATGGCCATGGATTATGTAGTGAGCCATTGTCGTAGAGTAGCTTAAGTGTTTTTAGCATCACGAGTATATATGCGTCGTGCTCAACTACTGACGATATTGCTGCAGACACCCAGTAAATTAATGTGTATCCCAGTGAAATTGTTGCAGTGGCTGGTGCAAGTGCTTCAGCTATTATATTAAGAACTCCTGTTTTCTCGAGGGATCCGACTAATATGAATAATGTTATGTAGAAGAGTATTGCGTTTAGATCTATTCCTTCATCAACTACCTTCTCGAAACTTGTTTTTCTAAGCCAAACTAGTATAACTGCTGTTACTGAGGCTACGAGTAGTGGGAATACACCGAGTCTAATATTGTAGCCTACTAAATCACTTATTGTTTTCCTAAGACTCATTAAAGCAATAACAGTGAGAAAAGATATTAACGCGATTATCACATAGATCTTATCTACTCTTGATATGCTCTCCTCCATAAATCTCTCTCTGGGCAAGGTCTTACCAGTCTCTCTAAGCAAGATCTTGGAGACAATAATTAGTGTCGGTATGAATGTTAGGGAGAGCACTATAAATGATGAAGGTCTATTCATCATCCAAATGAAGTCAGGGAATTCTGCACCAAATACGACGTGAAGTAGTTGAGGGGGAAGATCTCCGAGTAAGAGTGCTGTACCCATGAAATTAGCTGATAGAGCAACCATGATCCCGCTCCTGACAGGATCGAAGCCTAATTCCTTAGCTAATTTAAGGATCAGCGGAACAAATAAGAGAACAACCAAAACATTATCAACAAATATTGTCACTATACCAGCTAAGAAATTCATTACAAAAACAATTCCAAAAACACTCTTAATACTCCGAGAAATTCTGTGAACAATAAACTCCACAGCTCCTGAGTCGGTTAAGAAGAAACTAAGCATCCACATACCCAATAGAATAGATATTATGTTCCAATCAACATAGTGGCCAAATGCCTCATATAGATCCATGATACCTAGAATAAGAATTAATGAAGCACCTACTAGCCCTGCGTGAGACTCCTCTAATTTTCTAGAGACAATGAGAGATATTGTTAAGACAAAAACTGTTATTGACAAGATCTGTAAATAACTTAACGAGACCTCGATACACGACTCCGGATACTATTTAGAACAGAGACTTATAAGACTATCTAATTTTTTGAATAATGATGCCATCTGTATACAATTTTGAGGGATTATCATTTCATCTAAGATTAGCTCCGAGAAATTAGTGTCGTGGTCTCTGGATATATAAATGTTATTATTTATGTAAAATCATGTGAGTCTCAATTATAGGCAGGAGACTCATCTGCGTTCAAAAAAATCAAAACATTCTTTGTGTCATTAATCATTTTATTATACTAAGTATCCATGGTACTCCTATAAATATATATATTACATAAAACAATATCCCAAATACAAACCCTAATCTCCAGAAGTCTTTTCCCTTCACATAACCGCTCCCGTAGTATATTGGTGCTGGTCCTGTAGCATAGGGTGTTAATACACCCATTATTCCCAATGTATAGGCCAGTAGATATGCAGCGGTAATTGGTGGAACACCTAGATTGATCATTGACGTCAGAAAAATCGGGTACAGAGCAGTTGCATGTGCTGTTAAACTTGCGAATAGATAATGTATCCAGTAAAATATTGATATTATCATGACTATTGCTATATAAGTCCCTAACCAGCCTATGGTCGAGGAAATTATTTTTGCAACATAACTTATGAAACCCACTTTTGCTAGTCCATCAGCTAAAGTCACTAATGTTGCGAACCACACAAAGGTGTTCCACGCAGATTTGTGGCTTAGTATATCTTCCCATGAAACTATTTTTGTTATCAGCATCAGGGCTATGATTAGTAGTGCTACAGTGGTTGCATTTAAATAGTTTCCTCCAAAGATCCATAGTGCCAATGCCAATATGACCATGAGCAAGAAACTTATTTCTTTTATTGATACTGAGCCTAGCTTAATTAGTTCTTTAGAGGCCCATGTAGAAGCTTCTTCAGATATCTTTATCTCTGGAGGATAGATCTTGTACACAAGTATTGGAGTTAACATGAATAATAAGAAGCCTACTAGAGAGAAGCCTATGAACCAAGTGGTCCAGTCCAGAGATACGTTAGCTGTTTTAGAAGCCAGTGTTGAGACTAAGACATTGGGGGCTAATCCTGTTAAGAACATGCTGCTAGTAATACAAGTGGTGGCGAAAGCTACCCACATTATGTATGAACCTATTCTGCGCTCAGTATTGGTTTCAGGTGAAGATCCGTAGAGAGGAGGTATATTAGATATTATAGGATATATGGTACCTCCACTACGTGCAGTATTAGAAGGCATGAAAGGCGCCAAACCAAGATCCGCGAATGCAATAGCATAACCTAATCCAAGCGATCTTTTGCCAATGTACTTGATGAGTAATAGAGCAATCCTCCTTCCTAAACCTGTTTTTGCATAGCCTAGCGACAAAAGAAATGCTGCGAAAATCAGCCAAACAGTTGTGTCTGCAAAACCGGATAATCCCCACTTAATGGCATCTGTAGGACTGGTGTAGACTAACCCGGAGATCATCGCTATAACGACACCGATCAAACCCACCGCTGCAGCTGGTATAGGCTCCAATGCTACCCCAGCAATAACTGCCACAAATAATGCAAAATAAAGCCACGCTCTAGGATCTAATCCTTTAGGAACAGGAATCAGAGCAATGACTAGACCAAGTAAAATTGGGATAATAACCTTTAGAATATATCTCGATGAAACCATTATTTATACCCAATGTAACTATTTTAAATAAGTTTATAAATTTTCCTGAAGGTACAAAATTATAAAATAAAATAAAAATTTAGTTGAATCAATTTAAATATATAATAATCCTGCTATAAGATCTATAAAGTGATGTATTAAGTGATCTACTAGAAAAAGCATTTTGTAAAGATAACAAGCTAAGCACACTTTTACTAGAAATAGATCTATAGATCTTTTTGAATAAAATAATTAAAATTGTATAACTAGACCTATACGAGTAATAAAAATGATCTCTGATTACATATTAGTTTAAAAATATATCAATTATTTTAAAACTTTTAATAAGGAAGTTTGTAATGTTTCACAGCTAAATCTGCTAATCCTAATCTCTCGAGGATTTTTATAGGAACTTGCAGTGAGACTTGAACAATACCTGGTAATCTGCCGATCTCGACAGCTCCTGATATCGTCACTCTATTCAGAACTTCTTCATAACTCATACCGAATAACTTAGAGGCTCTCTCAAATCCTCTCTTGGCTGCATCATTAATTGTGGGTCCTGATCCTATTATTTGTATCGGTGCAACAGGCTCCGGCTCGATACCATATTTTCGTGCTAGGTTCTTAACAAGATCCCACTCATCTTTTCTCCAAGGCTTAGCCAGCGGAGGAAGATCTTCCTCTGGGGGAAGGAGAAGAGGTCCCTCTAATTTTAATCCTTTGATCACGCTAACCTTCACCGAGACTTCTGCAGATATATCGGTTGTGTGTCCAGCCACTTCGCCGTCGCCCTGCATTGCATGTGCATCTCCTGCGTAGATCCCTCCTCCCCTAACCTTCACAGGAGCAATAAGTATAGCGTTTTTCCTAACAGAGTCAATGTCTAGGTGGCCATCAGTTAGATCTCTCTCATATTGTTCTCTAGTTATTCTATAGGGATGTGGAGCATCTATTAAGAAGTAGCCGAAGTCCCCGGCATTATGTGAGTCTGGTATATCAACCGCTGGAACAGTACCTAATTGGCCGAGGAATGGTCTTATTCTAGAGGTCACACCCACTAGGTCTGCTTTGCCGGAGACTAGAATCGGTACTTGCTTGGATTTTTCGGGTAAAGCACTCCACTCCCATGCTCTCATAGCTATCTCATGAGCAGTTCTTCTATCAACTGTTAACCCGATCGAGTAACTCTCGTCGAAAACCATTGTGTATCCATGGAGAAGTGTGAAGGGTGATGCAGGAGCTCCGCATTTCTTGCATCTGATATTCTCTATTCCCACAGATCCTTTCTCGAAAACATAGTCGGGCCAAGGCTCGCGGCAAACTGGACATCTCTTCGCAACATATGGGTCTCCTATATAGGCTCCCTCAACTGCTTTATCTACTCCTGATGCTGATGCCTTAGATCTTATCTTGATATCTTCTATGTATATAGCGACTGCATCACCGATCTCAGTCTTTTCAATAGCCACAGGCATATTAACTTCATGTCCTCCTCTCATCGTTGGAGTAATCATGGGACCCCAGCAACCAGGTGCCGTGATAAACACTATTCTGCCGCCATCTGATACAGGACCAAGCATTTTTGAGTGAGGACCTATTATTCCGTTAGTAAATTCATCATTATAGATAAGTGAATCGCTCAAATTTACCACCGCAAAATATTAAATAAACAAAGTAATTATATTTAGAGATAGCTTCGCTTTTCTAAACGATTTTTATAACGAGTCTCTTTCTAAGGATCTTATATAATACAATCGATATTAGTGTTCTTCCATACATATCACTTATCTGTGTCGCCCAAGCACCAATTGCACCGTAGTAGTTAGCGAGGATTTGTGCTGGTAAAGCTCTTAGTAGCAGAACCGACGCCACACTAATTATCAATGGAACATATGTGCTACCCATTCCTCTGAAAGCTCCGTAGTAAGCTTGTGAGAATCCTAAACCAGGCTCTGATAATGCTGCAAGTATCAGATAAATAGCTACTAGATGCTGAATAACTAGATCCTTGGTGAATAATGAGCCTACGAAAGGCGCAATAGATATGAGTATAATGGCTACAGCACTCATCCACAGAAGACTTATTTTCACACTCTGTTTAAGTAAATGATCTATTTTCTCGATCTGATCCCCGCCAACTGCTTGTCCGATCACAGCTGATGACGCGATCCCAATTGAGAAACTAGGCGTAATAATAATGGTCTCAATATTTACTCCAATGGAATGAGCGCTTAAGGCAACGGCGCCTCCTCTAGCCACGGCATTTACATATATGTTTTGACCAATACTAGAGACTAGTCTCTCTAGAGCCGCTGGAGAACCTATTAGCATTAACTTAAGACTTCTGATACCAGGTAGGCTTATCACGGGCTTCACAGGAGATCTTAGAATTAAATATATGATTAGAGAAAAATATTGTGAAATTGTTATTGAGGAGCTGATCCAGAAGATCTGAGAGTAAGGATCCCCATGAATTAACTCAATAGATCTTGGCAATATGAGTAAGGAGATTATTATAGTAGTTATCGAGTATATAGCCGGGGGCCACGCTCTCCCAAATCCTCTGTAGACTGACGCTATAAGTGAATTAATAAATATGATAGGTATACCTATTATCCTAGGGATCATAAAGCTCCTCGCAACATCCAAGGAACCCAATGCCCCACCAGATACGAGAATGAGATAGTTATCTAGGAATATGTAAGTGGTGACAGCCACAGGAATCGATAATGCTATTGAGAGAATAAGTGATTCACCAAAGAATCTTGATGCTTCATCAAGTCTACCAGCACCATAGCTTTGAGCAATTGCAACTAGAGCACCAACGATAAAGATAGAGGCTATGCTATTAATAATCATAAGCAAATAACTAGCTAAACCAATGATACCAACGTAAACATCAGAGATTAAAGACACATATGATATAGCTATGATATTAAGAATAGAGTCAGTTAACATACTAACAGCTGTTGGTATAGCAATGGACAAAATTGATTCATTTGAAGATCCTTTACTCAATAATATTTCCTAAAACATAGTATTATGTAGCAATCTTATAACGCCTTATATAGACCCAGACACATTTTTTACAAAATAACTATTCACTCGAAGCCTCTTCGATTATCAATTCTGGTAATAAAGATCACATTATTACGACTACGAGTAACTAATTAGTCTCAATAGAAAATTATTAATGAATAAGGATGGTATCATGTATAGACTGGGTTCAGCAATTGAAGGATTTAATCTCTGGAAAAAATCAATTAAGATAAGCATTGTCCTAGGCATATTCTGGGGAATAGGATTGATCATAGCAATTATTCAAGTATTTAAAGAATTATCGCTTTACCCACTCGGTGTCTGGTTAATAACCACATTAGTTTTTCTATATCCTGCACGGCTTCTGGCCAAGACTTTCGAGAAGTTGTATGAGGCATACTACGAGTATTTCTACTCAATAACCTCGACAATAATTAAGATCGCAATAATACTCTATATTATAATATCACCTACTGTGGGGTATTGGATGATGACAGTAAAACTAGATCCTGATACTTTGCCAAGCACATTCTTCGGGATCAATGTAATAGGGTACTTAATTAATTTAGTCATAGGCATATTTTGGGCGTATGTTTTCTGGAGACTGGCTGATGATACAGAAGCCAGCTTATTCAAAGCCGTCGCTGTTATAATAGTCGTTTCCTCAATACTGAATGCAAATGGGATCCTAGGCATAGTTGAATTAATTATATTGTGGATGGCTATTAACGAAGCCATAAGAAAAACCGAGGAAAAGATCTATAGATTAGAAACTACTTAACTCATTTAAGAAATTAATTATGCTCTTCCAAATCTTAATTGATTCATGCACCTAAACACTTCAATAATATAGAATGGATATTGAGTCTAGTGGAGAAGTCATTTACTAAATAGATCACTGATAGTGTTAGAAGGCCATAGTCCTTAGGGGGAAGTAATTGAGCTTGGAATTCTCATCAACTTTTTCTGGGGATAGGTCTCTTTTTTGGGGCTATTGAACTTTGTGATCAGGATCATCAGTTACAGTAGGTATATGCCTCGGACTAATTTCATTAATCTCTCATCCCGCTTGATTGATTGCTAAAGCATTTAAAAAGATCTATGGTGTCTACTACGAGAATATTTACGAGGCAACATATATATTCTCTAAGTAATCTGTTCTCTTGATAAAAAATTCTATAATCTTACTTCGTGGTAAAAAGAAATGTTTCTCTAAGTATAATGTTCCCTCTGATCATTCACTTAATCTAATGACTCTAGTAGATAGTATTAACGAGACAATTATCCAACTGATCAATGATGCTACCGGGATCATTGTGTTCAGAGATGGTATCTCACCTGCTAAAACACGTGTTAATTCAGCGGCGGCTGCTGTTGGTGCCGCCATAGAGATCTCTCTTAATGGACTTGGCAGATAGCTTGCGGAGTAGTATACTGGTGGTAGCAGGATCAGTATGTTGTTTATGGGGTTTGTAATAGCTGATATATTTGTTGGTCTTCTCACACCGAATCCTATTAATATGCCTAGTAGAGTTCCTACGAAGAGTATTATTACTCCTGCGTATATTGAGTAGATCAATGCATTCATCTGATTCATTAATATTGCCAGAGGCGCTAACGGGGCTATACCTGTTAACAACGCGAATAATACCTCGTTTACAAATACCCCAGTTATGTATCTAGTGAGTGTCAGTGGTGATGCTAGATAAGTGTCTGTTATTCTCATTATTCTCTCGAACCCTAATGACTGCCCGACACCATTTATGCCTGCGCCGAAGAAGAATGCTATGATCATTCCCACTAATCCCTGAGAGAATCCTCTTGATCCTCCTATGAACCAGAAGATTACTAGTAGCATTATTGAGAACATCACTGAATTAGGTATCCATAGTGGCTGTCTAGTGAACCATCTTGTCTCTAGAATAAATACTCCGAGAACCCCTCTAAACAAATCAATTATTCTCCTAAGTATTTCTCCTCACCTCATTGAGTATTAATAAGTAGATATCTTCGAGATCAATTTCTCTAATCTCTACATCTCTCAGATCTCTTAATTTATCAATGTATTCACGTATCTCGCCTCGGTCTCTTAGAAGTATTCTTGTGAATTCTCCTGTAGTCAACATATTTTCTCCGTTTAATTCTTTCTTGTTCTGAATCTCTCCCTTAATCATTATCTTATACCTGTATTGATATCTTTGAGCCAGCTCCTGAGGTGTTCCTGAAGCAACAGTCTCTCCATTATCTATGAACACTATTCTGGACGCGATATTCTCTATCTCTCTCATTTCGTGTGATGTGTATATTACGCATCTGTTTTCTCTAGCTATTCTCCTAATAGCGCTCCAAAGCTTATATTTGCTCTCGATATCTAATCCAGTGCCTGCCTCGTCTAGAAACATTACATCTGCTCCTGTAGCAATAATCATGGCTGCGAGAACTCTCTTGCGTTGACCACCGCTTAATTCATATGCTGATCTATTCCTGAGATCCCATAAATCAAGTTCCTCAAGCCATCTCTTAGCCTCTCTAGACGCGTCTCCTATGCTGAAGCCTCTCGCCACCAGGTACCACTTAACTGCCTCGTAAGGTGTCCACACACCGGGCACTGACCCTTCTTGGGGCATAAGTGCTATGTGTCTCCTAATCTTATTGGCCTCTCTGTAGATATCGTACCCCAAGACATATCCCTCTCCCTTGGTCGGCTTCGTTAGTGTTGCTAGCATCTTTATCGTAGTTGTTTTACCCGCTCCATTTGGTCCTAGGAGAACTGTTACCTCACCTGATCTAGCTAAAAGATTTATTCTACGAGCCCCCCATACACCGTTACTATATCTCTTACCAAGATCCTTTGTATACACAGTCTCCATCTCACCACCCTCTTCAGAGGGCTTTTCATGAATCATCAAATAAATAGTTTTTTGAAAACAGATCTCAACAAGCTAACTAGTGAATCTGATGAGATCTCTTTTCAACCAGAGATTTATTTGATGACTCAACTAATTACCTAGGGACATTAGGTGAGTGGTGAAAATAGTGAGAAAATAGATCAGTTATTCACAGCACTTGGACACGAGATACGGAGAGGAGTAATAAGGATACTCGCGGAGAAAGGCCCAAAAACCTTCACAGAGCTACTAAATGAATTAGATATTAAGGATACAGGCACACTAGTTTTTCACTTGAGAAAGCTAGGGAATCTGATAAAGAAAAATGAGAAAGGCGAATATGAGTTAACAGATCTAGGCAAGAAAGCCTATGAAATAATGAGCCTAGCTTCTCTGAAGAAAGAAGAGATCAAGCCCACGGAGAAAACAGAGGAGATAGTGAGACCAGCCGAGAAAAA
>ERZ1669248.1121-NODE-1121-length-10413-cov-5.767523_pt1 | contig 10413 bp, 10 predicted proteins | sample MGYA00579296_ERZ1669248 | MGnify/ENA primary metagenome ERZ1669248 (study PRJEB41166, sample SAMN08046057) | hot springs metagenome | biome: hot spring; feature: neutral hot spring; material: thermophilic sediment; isolation source: thermophilic sediment from...
ATCCGGGCCAGCGCCTTAGACGACTTCTTCTGGCTCCACGGGAGGACGGTCTGCCTAAGAGACAAGCCTGAGTGCGACAAGTGTGTTCTGAGGAACGTGTGCGCGGCGTTTAGAAACAAGAGTTTCATGGTCAACGAGCCCACGTACTACAACACGTGGTTCTACTAGCGGGGGTCGAACATGCCGGGCGAGGTCAGGCTCAAAGACGTTTTGTCGATGGGGAGGCTGGAGAGAATCGTGATGGAGTACTTCATCAAGAACATCAGCGTGGGGGAGATCATAGCTCTGATCGAACTGAGGGAGGAGGTTAAGAGGAGGGCTTCGAGGGGGGAGAAAGACCTGGTACCCGAGTTAGACGACGTGGTTATAGAGAGAGAGGTCTCGAGAGTCATATCGAGGCTCATAACAGCGGGGTACCTGGAGTACAAGGGTGGCGTCTACAACTTGTCAAAGCCGCTAATAGAGGAGTTGAAGAAGAAGTTGGGGAGGCTGGACCCAGGGATCCCGAAGAACATAGAGAGCTTAGCCTGATCACTCGCGCAAGGGGCGTGGAGCGCCGCTTTTAACGCCTAGTGTAGCGGAACCAGTACTGTCTTCCTCGAGCTCTTCCCAAGCCTGTAGTACAGCTCTAGGACTTTGTTCGAGTCCCCTCGAAAGACGAATATGTTGAGGCACACCCCTCTCGTGTGGTTGTGATAGTAGCTAACGACTATGTCCTTGAACTCCTCCAGCCTAAGGCTGGGCTCCCCCTCGGTTACAGCTATGCAGACGCCTAGACACTCGTGCTTGTTCTTAAAGTGGGACATGTCTTCAACGTACTTCTCCAAAGCCGTTGCTACCACGCTAGACCTGTCTAACCCGCACTCTCTCGATATTTTGTCAAGCTCGCAGGCCAGCTCCTCGGGTAGGCTAACGCCAAATCTCCTCCTCTTCACGCCCTCTTCACCAGTAAGCTAGCAATGTACATTAGGAGCATCATTAAGCCGGCCATGCCCGAGGGCGCCAGGTTGAGCAGGATGCTCAGGTGAAGGCCTATCAAGCTGGCGACAAGACTCGATACTACCGCTATGTAGACCGCCCCCCTGTAACTCCTCGCAAGGGAGAACGCGATTGCGGGGGGCATAAGTATGAAAACGTGTTCCATGATATACCCTGTGATTTTCAACATGCCAACAGTGTTGACGCCGAGGAGGGTGTACGCCAAGAGGTCGTAGACCCTCGTGTCAACCCCTGCGATCTTGACCGCGACTCTGTCCAAACCTATCGAGGCCTGCTCGTGGTATGTGAAGATAAACGCTGCTAGTGTAAGGACGGTCGCGAGTACGCATGTAATCACGTCGCTGTAGGTAGCTAGTAGTGGGTCTCCAATTATCAGACTCGCTATGTTGTACGCCACGGGTACTCTCGTTAAGACAAAGTACGCCGCCAGTACGCTTAGCGATGTAGTGGAGCCTACGAAGACCGATGTGGCAATAGAGGGGTCTACACGCCTGTGTATCATGTAGCCGACTATGTAGGTTAGCCCGAGACCCACTACTATGGAGAGAACGATCTCCAACCCTCTCCACAGAACATACGATAAGTAAATCCCCAGCGTCACAGCTAGAAAGCTGACGTGCGGCATCTCAGAGGCTAGGAAGAAGAGCCTCCTGTAGGCAACGATAACGCTCACGATCGCGAAGCCGACCGATGCGGATACCATCACTAAAACCCACAGGGGGTTGTACATCGTCGAGAGGCCGAGCGCGTAGAGTAGAGTAGCGGTTAGTAAGCCGGCTAACACGAGGTCTTGCCTCATCTACGGCTCACCAAGAGGTATACCGCGAGGCCGACTAGCACCACTGCGGCTAGGACTATCATGGTAACGCCTAACCACGAGGGCCCAGACGGCGTAATCTGGTGTACGGTCTCCGTAGCCGTGGTCAGCGACGTGTTGGCGATCTGGGTGTAGACGTAGGCCAGCTTGTCGAGGATGGAGTTGGGGTAGATCGCGCCATACAGCTTTATTACTTTTACGCCGTAAGAGGCGGCCATATTCTCCAACCGGGTCGAGGCTGTCGGATCACCACTTCCATAAGCTGTCACGAGTACGTACGCAATACTGCCGTTTCTCATCATTTCCTGGTACGTGGAGAGCTCGCCCGGTGTGGCGGGTAGACCCTCCTCCTTCATCAATAGGCCAACCATGTCGAGCCCGAGCCATTTAGCGACGTAGACCGTGTAAGGCAGGTCTCCTATGGCCTTACCTCTGAGAGGGGGCGTCGACACGTACAAGTCGGCTACACGGGCGGTAACGTTTAGAGCCCTGCTCATATAACACTGGGACGCCGCTGGGTTCAGGGAGGCGAGGGTCTCGGAGACGTTTCTAACGAAGGCAATGTAGTTTAGAGGGTAGTATATTGGCATGTGGTAGTCTGGCTGCCCAGTAGATGGGTTGGTGAAGATCGTAAGCCCTGGTATCTCGAGCACATCGATTAGCACTCCCTTGATCACTCCACTCCTCCAGAGTTCTTCTATCTTCTGCTCGAACCCAGTGTGACCTGTAGATACGATCAAGTCGGCTTGCTGCAGCTTAGCTATGTCTCCCGGCGTTAACGAGTACTCGTGCGGGTCTACACCGGGGGGTAACAAGCTTTCAACAACGTCCCCTTCACAAACTAGGTTCTGGACGTCGTACTTAAGTCCTGGAAACGTCGTAATTACCCGGAGAGTTCTATTAGTAGCGGCGCTACCAGGAGTACTAGCAAGCAGTACTACCGCGACTAAACTAATAGCAACGATAGCGAGGTACCTCACGGGCAACCCCGTTGTGCACAATCTATTGTGTGGGTTTAAAAGGATTGTGCACAATTAGAATACGACAGGGTGGTCCGAGTAGTGGAGATCACGCTTGTTGACTTGACGGTTAAACGGGATAACACGCTGGTCTTAAGCGACTTGAACGTGGATTTTAAAGGGCCGGGGTTGGTTCAGGTCATAGGGCCTAATGGCGCCGGCAAGACCACTCTTCTCTTGGCAATACTTGGGTTTGTTAAGCCTGTCAAGGGGAGGGTCTTGATAGATGACGTCGACGTCACGTCTAAGCCTGAAATGTTGAAGGGGAGGGTCGGGTACATGCCCCAGACCTCCGAGTTGGAGTTGAACGCGCCTTTTACGGTCTGGGAGCTCGTGGACTGCTGTTTTAGACTGCACAGGCCTTGGCCCCGGCTATTCAAGAGAGACAGCAAGGCCGTTAGAAACGCCCTCTTGAGGGCCGGCTTGACCGAGGAGTTGTGGCATAAGAGGGTGTCTGAGCTTTCTGGTGGGGAGAGGCAGAGAGTCTTCCTTGCGAGGACGCTCGTTGCCGACCCACCCATACTCCTCCTCGACGAGCCGCTGGCGAACATAGACCCTCAGGGTAGGGCGCTGTTGGCGGAGACCCTCGGGAGGCTGAGCGAGGAGAAGTTAATAATAGTCACGTCCCACGACCCGTTGATCATGGTGAAGTGGACTAGGATGATCCTCATACTGAACAAGACGCTGTACGCCTACGGTCCCCCCGAAGAAGTGCTCGTGCCAGAGGTCTTAAGCAAGTTCTACGGCCTCGGCTGGGAGTGGGTGGAGAAGGGGGTCCACATATACGACACCCACAGGTAAACCCTTGCTGAGGGCCCTCGAAGGAGAGTTTGTTGTATACGATGGCCACGGGTGGTTGGTGAAGGGGTTCCAGCACAAGCCCGGTTGGCTCGTCGCCTACCCCAGATACGACCTCGTCAACAGGAGGAAAATGGAGCGCCGCGAGATCGAGAGGCTTCAAAGCTCCCACGAGTCGTGGTGGGACTGCCTTAAGTTGAGATTGCCGTTGATACCCCTAGACAGGGTTTCAAAACCATTCACAGGACTGAACACGCCCGTCCTCCGGCTACTGTCGTATCTGCTAGACTTCGACGAAGAGGATATGGAGGTGACTGGGAGTTATTTAGTCGACCCCCACGATGCCGGCGATGTCGACATCGTATTATACGGCGCCGACGAGTCTACAGTGGAAAGGCTCGAAGCACTGGTATCTAGAGGGGTCTTGAAGAGGGCCGGGCTCTGGCACTCGCTGAGAGAGTACTACACCAAGCACGTGGGCCGGGTCGACCTCGACCTATACCTGGCGTTGAAGGCCAGGACGCTACTCCACCTGTCAGTAAATGGCGTCGTCGTGAACCTGAGACCGTACAGGTACAGATCCGGTTGGCACAAGTGCGTAGACAGGGTTGTAAAAAGGGCTAGCGTAAGGGGTGTCATCGAGTTGAGGGACAGGGCGACCCCTATACTGCCCGCTCGTAGAAGAGCGTTTATCGGTGGTGAAGAAGTCGTGTTCGAGACGCACAAGGAGCTCTACGCAGAGCTGCCACCGGGGGTGTACTACGTCGAGGGGGAGATAGAGTATAGGGAGAGCGGGGTGTACATTGTAGCCGACAGAGGGAGGGTGTGGGCAAAAGGGGGGTATGAGTGAGGAAAGAAAAAGAGGTCTTGTGAAAACTCTACGGCTTCACACCAGCCTTCTTTATAAGGCCGTACACGTAGTCGGGCGTCAACGGGTGTTTGTTGACGAGCTTGTTGGCCTGCTTGCTCCTGAGGGCGTTCACCACGGCGTTGGCGATTGAGGGGGCTATGGCCACTATAGATGGCTCGCCCAGCCCCTTCGCGCCGAACGGCGCGTGGTAGTAGCCGGCCTCGACGAAGTAAACGTTGAACTTCTCGGGGACGTCCCTGGCCGTGGGTATGTGGTATGTGCTCAAGTTGTTGTTCATAAGCCTGCCCTCCGAGTCGTAGTACAGGTCCTCCATCAGTGCGTAGCCCATGCCCTGGATGTAGCCTCCAATAGCGTGAAGCTCCGCACCGGTCCTGTTGATAACCCTGCCGATGTCGTAGACGGTGGTCGCCTCCTTTACTCTCACCACGCCTGTCTCGAGGTCTACCTCGACGTCGCTCACAATCGCACCGTAAGTGTACGTGAAGTACGGCGCGCCAGTACCGGTCTCCTCGTCCCACTCGGCTGGCGGCGCCCTGTAGAAGCCGAACTCCTGGAGCGGCACGCCTTTCCAGAAGGCCTGCTCGACTAGCTCCCTCCAGGTGATCGCGTGGGACGGGTCGTCCTTGCAGTACACCTTGGGTGCCTCGATGACAACGTCGTCGGGTGAGCCGCAGCCGAGAAGCTCCGCAGCGAGCTTGTTCAGCCTCTGCCTCAGCTTGTAGGCAGCTACGAGCGTAGCGTTGCCGCCCATGGCCGTCGACCTAGACGCCACTGTTGGACCGGCGTCCGGCGTCGCGGCCGTGTCGGCTGCCTCCACTTTAATGTAGTTAGGAGGTACTCCCAGGACCTCTGCGAGGATGTTGATCAAGCCCTGTATCGCGCCCTGGCCCATGTCTGTCAGGCCAGTCCTGAATATTATAGAGCCGTCCCTCTGAATGATCACGGAGGCGCTGGAGTAGTCGGCGCCCTCGGCACCAATGCTGTTCCCGTGGTAGAATATCGCTATGCCTATACCCCTCCTCACGGGGCCTGTGAGCGAGGCGTACAGTCTCCTCTTCTCGTACCAGCCGCTCAGCTCCACAGCCTTCTTGATGACCTCTTCCGCCCCGACGCCGTGGTCCAGTAGCTGGCCGTGTACGGTCCTGTCGCCGTTCCTCAGCACGTTCTTTAGCCTCAGCTCGACTGGGTCCATGCCGAGCTCTTCTGCGAGCAGGTCCATCTGCCTCTCGACCGCGAAGGTGACTTGTGGGTTGCCGAACCCTCTGAACGCCCCACCGGGTATCTTGTTGGTGTACACCGCGACTACGTCGACTTTGGCGTTCCTGACCTTGTAGGGCCCGGTGCTGTGTACTACTGCTCTCCATGCCACGAACGGGCCGAGGCTTGCGTAGGCGCCCTTGTCTAAGATGACCTTCGCCTCGACCGCCAGTAGAGTCCCGTCTCTGGCGGCCGCGTGCCTGTACCACGATATGGTTCTGTGCCTCTTCGTGTGGCCTATGATCGACTCCTCCCTCGTGTGGATCAGTGCGGCCGGCCTCTTCAGCCTGGTCGCAACGAGTGCGACCTTCGCCGCTATCTCGTTGCCTACGTCTTCAGCTCCGCCGAAGCCGCCTCCTAGCGCGGGGGCTATGACTCTGACCATGTTGAACGGTAGGCCCAGGACGTTGGCCACGGCCTTCCTAGTGTCGAAGGGGCACTGAGTCTTGGCGTATATGGTAACGCCTCCGTCGGGCTCCGGTATAGCAATAGCCGCCTCGGGCTCTATGTAGGCGTGTTCTTGGAACGGTGTTTCGTACTTGTTCTCTACCACCACCGCGGCCTCCTTAAAGGCCTTCTCCACGTCACCTACTCTGATCTTGTACCTTGTCAGTATGTCCGTGCCGCGCTCGTCGTGTATCAGCTCGTGGGGTTTCTCCTCGAGGGTCTCGGGGTCGATTATCTCGAGTGGGTCTAGGTAGACTTTGAGGGGCTCGTAGTCGACCTGTACGAGCTCGCCCGCTTCTCTAGCGTTCTCTAGAGACTCCGCTACTACTAGCGCCACGGTGTCGCCTATGTACCTTACCTTCCTGTCCGCGAGCAGTGGTTGGTCTGGTATAACGTAGCCGACGTCGTTGATCCCGGGGACGTCTTTGGCCGTGAACACGGCGAGTACTCCTGGATACTTAAGGGCGTCGCTGTAGTCAACGCCCTTGACCTTCGCGTGGGCGTACTTTGTCCTCACGCTGTAGACGAACACCGGGTTCTTGACGAGATTTAGCAGGTCAGCAGTGAATACCGGCTGGCCCGTTATCTTGGCGATCGCGTCCCAGCGTACGACGTTCTTGCCTAGGTACTTGAACTCCTCTGTCTTCTTGTCCTTGTACTTGTAGAACACCTCCTCGACGATCTCCACGTAGTCGGGCTTACTCATGCCCGTCACCTCGCGAGGACCTTGAGGTGGTACTTCTCCCTGACCTCCCTCTCGTCAAAGTATACTTTACCCTCCTTGAGGTACTTAGCGGCCCTCTTCACGGCCTCGAAGTAATACGGGTAGCTACCACACCTGCACAACACGCTTGACAGCCACTCACGTATGGTCTTATCGTCGGGGTCGCTGACTCTGTCCAGTAGCGCCTTCGTCACCATGATGAAGCCTGGTGTACAGAACCCGCACTGGACACCCCTTGCTTCAATGTAAGCCACCTGTATAGCATGCATCTTACCGGCAGGCGCCAACCCCTCCAGTGTCGTTATCTCAGCGCCGTCCAGCCTCGAAGTCAACGCGAGGCAGCTGTGGACCGGGTTTCCGTTGACCAGCACGATGCAGCTACCGCACTCTCCCCTACCACAGCCCTCCTTGACGCTCGTGAACCCTAGCCTGTAGCGGAGGGTGTCGATGAGCCTCTCCAGCGGAGGGACGTCGAGCTCGTACTTAACGTTGTTGACTGTGAGAGTGACCTTGACCATCTACCTCACCCCCTTCACCCTCTCGTACGCGAGTTTCAGACCCCTCTTCAAAGAGACCTTGGACATTTCAAGCCTGTAATCGGCTGTTGTCCACCAGTCTGTAACCCTCGACATCTCCGAGGGCAGCACCTTCTCGGCTGCCTCCTCTAGTAGGTCGCTCGTGAAGCTCTTCCCCCTCAAGAACTCCTCGGTCTTCAGAGCCCTCGAGGGGATCCTCCTACCTGAGACCATGTCGAAGGATATCCTGACGTCCTTTATCGTGTCTCCCTCTAGGTGTAGGTAGGTCGCCTCGGTGACTATGCCGGCTATCAGTATCTCCCTCCTATCGAACTTGACGAAAGAGCTACTCGAGTCCAGCGGGGGCTCCCTGAAGACCACTTCTGTGACGAGCTCGTTGGGGTTGAGAGCCGTCTTCCTCTTGTCGAGTACGAACTCGCTGAGCTTGAGCTCCCTCACGCCCTTCACGCTCTCTAGCCTAACGGACGCGTCGAAGACGAGCATTAGCGTAATGTAGTCGCTGTACTGCGTCGCGGCGTTCAGGTTGCCGCCGATCGTAGCCTCGAACCTGAGCGCCATAGTCCCAAACTTGTCGTAGACGTCTACGAACCCGGCGAACCTCTTGTCTCTGTGTAGGATGCTCTGGCTCAGCTCGTACACCGTGGTCAAGGCACCGATCCTCACGATGCCGTTCTCGACCTTGACGTAGGATAGCTGCTTCTTCAACGGGTACAAGTCGAGGAGGTACTTAGGCGGCTTTATCTTCTTGTCCCTTATCAGCAGCAGTAGCTCTGTGCCGCCCGCTATGGGCTTTACATCGGGGGCGTTCTTGTCTAGGAACTCGAGGGCGTCGCTGAGGCTCTTCGGCTTGTATATACTAACAAGCTCTATACCCACCACCCTTAGTTGTCAACCCTTTATAGAGGGGCTGGTATAAAATTCTTTACATTTGTCTACCGCGCCGCGGGAAAGTAAGCAATTTATACTCAACCTCGTTAATAGTCTAGGGCGAGGTGAGCTGGGTGAAGGTCTGCAACAGCATACTGGACTGCATCGGGAACACGCCGATCATAAGGCTGTCGAGGGCGGTCCCCAGCGACGTGAAAGCCGAGATATGGGGTAAAATGGAGTTCTTGAACCCGACCGGTAGCGTGAAAGACAGAATGGCCTACTACATGATAAAGAAGGCTATGGAGAAGGGCGAGCTGAAGCCCGGTATGACGCTGGTAGTGCCGACTACCGGTAACACCGGTATAGCGTTCTCCGCGATCGGCTCATTCATGGGCTTCAAGGTCCTGATAGTCATACCCGAGGAGATGAGCGCCGAGAGGTTCATGTTAATGAAGCTGTTCGGAGCAGACTTCCTGTTCACGCCTGGTGGAGAGAGCGATGCCGGGCTCGCGTTGGAGAAGGCTAAGAAGCTCGCCGCCGAGAACCCTGACAAGTACTACTTCTTCGACCAGTGGAGCGATGAGGCCAACGTGCAGGCACACTACGAGACCACGGGTAAGGAGATACTACAGCAGGTGGGGTGCCCAGACGCCTTCGTGGCCCAGGTGGGTACAGGCGGGACTCTGATAGGAGTGGCCAAGAGACTGAAGGAGGAGTGCAAGAAGGTGATAGTTGTAGGAGCAGAGCCCGCCGAGTGCCCTGTCGCGGCGCACTGGTTTAAGGAGGGCAAGCCGGGGCCCTGGGGTAGGCACGAGATCGAGGGTGTAGGCGACGGCTTCATCCCAGACATTATAATGAAGTACAAGCACCTCCTAGACGACTTCGTGACAGCCAGCAGCGACGAGGCGATTCAGATGGCGAGGAAGATTGCCAGGTTAGAGGGCCTGCCGGTCGGGATCAGCAGCGGCGCTAACGTGGTCTCCGCGATCAAGGTGGCCCAGAAGTACAACCTCGGCGGCGGCTCGAAGGTCGTCACCATACTCCCGGACTACGCAGCGAGGTACTTCTCCACAAGGCTCTTCAAGAAGAAGAGAGAGATCGCTAGGAGAGACCAGCTTTTAGGCGAGCTAGACCTATAGCCTTTTTCCTCACCTCTCTACTCTCACCCCTCTCCACTCGCCTCCTGAACACGGGTTTAGAGACCCCTGTTTTAAGTGAACGGCATACCCATCTAGTTGAGGGGCTTACGTTGACGGGCACTGACAACGCCGCCGAGAGGAGTAAGCGGTACTTCCAGTTCGAGACCACGTCGTACAATTTCTCCGTCAACCTCTCCTCGGGGCTCGCGAATGCTTTCGCGTTGAGAGTCCTGAACCTGGACATCCTCGACATCGGTATTCTGACCTCCACAAGGATCTTCACATACGCCCTTTCACAGTTACCCGGCGTCTTCTTCGCGAGCTACATTAAAAGGAACAGGAAGCTCCTGTGGAGCATTGGCGGCGCCTTGAACAGGATCGGGCTGTCAATGTCCATTCTAAGCGTCCTCCTACCCTACCCGTACAACTTCGAGTATCTACTCGGGCTTACCACCCTAACACAGTTCGCCGGTGGTATAGCAGGGGTAGCCGCTGGGGACCTGCTGGGCGACCTGGTCTCCCTGGAGGAGGCCGCGGGTTTCTGGGCTAGGATAAACAAGCTCAACTACGTCGCGATCGCTTCATCCATGCTCACGGGGACCCTAGTCTTCCTCACGATAAGGAACCTGTTAGAGGCGTACACCGTAGTCTACCTCGCCTCACTAGTGGCAGCCGTCTTCTCCACCGCCATGCTCCTGTCCATCAGGGACCCCGGGCACCGCAACGACGGTAACGGGATAGCGCCGTCCCTGAACAACCCGAGGAGTAGAAACAGCAGAGTACCTTCCATCTCGGACAACGCGTCGAAGTACCTGGCGTTGCAGCTGCTGTTCAGCTTCTCGGTCAACATACCGGCGCCTTTCTGGGACTACCTCGTCCTAAACGTGCTCGGGGGTAACGAGGTGGTGATACTCTTCAAGAACATGACGGGGCTTA
>ERZ1669248.1122-NODE-1122-length-10399-cov-16.185712_pt1 | contig 10399 bp, 10 predicted proteins | sample MGYA00579296_ERZ1669248 | MGnify/ENA primary metagenome ERZ1669248 (study PRJEB41166, sample SAMN08046057) | hot springs metagenome | biome: hot spring; feature: neutral hot spring; material: thermophilic sediment; isolation source: thermophilic sediment from...
GCTCGGCAGGAGCCTCGCCCTCCCTTGCTTTTGGCTCGGCAAAAGCCTCGCCCTCCCCAACTTGCCATTGCGGAGAAAGTGAGGCAAATGGTGTGACGGAGCAAGGGACAAACTTGCGCTCTATGTTTGTCGGCACGGCATAAAGCCGTGCCCTACAAAAATCGGGCTCGTTATTAGCCTTGCCCTCTCATCGGCAAAAGTCCTCTTGCACTAACACTGCCTGTTGGGTTCACTTCCCCTCAGTGCCTTTTAGCGACGCTTTGCACCGTTTCTGAAGTCACTCGCGGCGTGACTGCCTTTAGTCGCTCTCTCATCGCCTCTATTCGCGCCTGCACTGCTATAGCCTGCTCCATCAGTTCGGACAAGTGTTCCCTTTTGCCTGTCCTAAGCAGGCGCCTCATTTCAGCCTGCAACTGTTCCATCTCGTTTTCAAGCAATTGCAACTCTTTTGGGACGAGGGCTTGGCAACGGGCATGAGCACATGCTTCCTCAAGCAAATCCTTCGCTGTCACCAATAACGGGCGATAGGAAAAGTTTGAGCGAGCCAACTGAATTGCAGCCGCAAGAGCGCTGTCTGCCACCTCAACGCGATGAAATTCCTCAAAAACGCCCCTGTGCGCTTCAAGCCACTCCAAGGCGAGAGTCTCATCCGGCTCAGAAACGGGAACGACAGAGAAGGCAGTAGCGGCTGAGGGGAATTGCTTGAGAAACTCATCCCAAGTTTCCGCACTTGCCACAGCAATTCCTTGAGCGTAGCCTTGACAGATTGCCTTCAGCAACGCATTCCCGCACTCTCTCAACTCGCTCAAGTCACTAATGAACAGCAGAGGCGGTGGCTCAACTCGCTGCATCTCTGTCAGCAACTCAACGAGCGCTTCGTTGGCATCTCGTCGGTGCAGCCATATTCCAGCCCAATTCACTGCAATTAAGCGTCGTCCCGATAAATCCTCCGGCAGTGAACCGAACTGAAGGTCGTAAGCGAACTGCAAAACCAGCAAGGAAGCGGTTTCAACATCTCCCAAAAGGACGGGGTTTCTTTTCCCTCGTCGCAAAAGGGTGCGTTTGATGGCATCGCGCTCGTCTCGCCAGAATTGAACTGGTCTGACTTCATCGCTTAAAACTTTCTCCGTCAAGTCAACCACGAACGACTCCGGCAAGGCTATAAACGGCGTTTCGCCTATTTCTTCCGCCTTCATTCGGTAAAGCCTTCTGCGAACCTCTTCGTATCGGACTCCTTGCCGAAAGAGCAATTTCGTTACCTCGGCTGCTCGCTCGCGGAGCAAACTCAGCAGCAAATGAGAGGTGTCAACATGTTCGTCGCCAACAAGTTGAGCCTCGCTTTCGGCTCGCTTTAAAACCCTTTGAAGGGACGGGCTGATGGGAGGTTGCTCGGTTCCCGCCTCTGTTGCAGGTGCGGTCTGGCTTGACAGTTTCTCCCTCAATTGCTCAAGGTCAACTCCACACTCCTCAAGCAGGCAGGCGGCTTTTGTTTCTCGGTTCTCAATCAATCCGAGCAGCATGTGTTCCAGCGAGATTTGCTGGGCGTTGAGGTTAATTGCCCACTCTTTCGCCTTCAACAATGCCTTTAGTGCCTGTTCCGAGAACCGTTCCCATTGCATGCCAACTCACTTCCTCACCGAAGTGCAATGCGCAACGCTGCACAGCGTGTGGCTGAGAACTTTCAACGGGCTTGAGACCTCACTCAACAGTTTGCGGGAAAAGTTTGAACACCTCAAGGGGTTCGCTACTTGTGCACTTGAAAAGATGGGGTTTAGTCGCTGCGATGTGTCCGACGAAAAACTCGTCTCCAGCCTTAATTGGCTTCCCGTTCAATTCACCTTTTCCTCGCCAGACGAGCAAAGCATATGGGTCGCTTTCAACGCTCTCAAAAGTTCCAGTCACAACCAACTTTTTGCCGCTGAATTTTTTGGTGAGGGTCGGCGGGAAAATCCACCACTCCTGCCCGCCTTTTTGCTTCGTTTCGCTAATTGGCTGCGGAACTAAGCGACACCTCTCCAAAAGGTCGGGTGCTTGTGCCGTTTCAAAGTCCAAAAATCGGAGCGCTGTCTTCAGGTCAGGGAAGCCAGGATGAATTTGCTCTGGGCTCATCTTCCGACCATCGCTTTCGGTCTCAAGCAAAGTGTAAACATCGCTGGGCTGCTGGATTTCCAAACAAAGGGCTGTGCCTGGTCTGTGCGGGACACCTGCAGGGGTGAAGTAACCTTCACCGATGCGCTGCAAGTAGTAGGGGGACAACTCAAGCAAGTAATCGCGCCCCTTCTCAATCGCTTTCAGCAATTCGTTCTCGTCCACTCCCGCCATCAAGCCCAAATGGGTGTAAGGGCAAGCGCCCTTAGGAGCGTCAAGGAAAAAGTATGCTTCATCCTTGCCGAAGCGATGCCCAGCGAAAAACTCCTGATGAGACCAAACATCCTCATCCCGAGCGTGGAAGTGAAAGACAATTGGTTCGGCTGGGTCAAGGATTTTGACGAGGACGCGAAACTCGCCGTTGTGGGCTTGATTTCGCTTTTCCCCCAAGAGCAAACTGCCAAACCTTTGCAGCATTTCTTTCAGCGTGATTTCCTTTTCGGTTCTGGGCAACCAGATTTTGCTTAACCCCTCGCCTTTGATGGGGTGCGGGTTGTGGGCTTCAACACAAGAGGCAATCCAGCGCTCAGGAACGAAAAGTTTGGTTCGTGGGTTGAAAGTTCCACCAGGCTTTTTCGCCAAGCCGAGCCTACCACCATCTTTGTAAAACCGCCGAACATAAGTCGGTCGCAACTTCAAGATTCCGCCAGTCCGTTCAATTAGTCGCTCCAAACTTCTCTCGTTCATCGTCCCACCCCCAAATTCTGCTCGTTTTTGACCTTGCACTTAGCGCATTTGAACCCTTCATCGCTCCTGTCGCTTATTTTGCTGCATCGTGCTATGTTTTGGGATGGTGAGGGCGATGCTAAAGAGAGCGCCTCTTTGTCCCAAATGCAATGTGCCCCTCATACGCGACATGAAGGGGACGCTGGAGGCAGATGTTTGTCCCAATTGCGGTGGGATGTTGCTTTCGCAGGAGGCGTGGAGAGTTGCTCTCAACGATTGGGAATCCGCCCTCGCTTTGGAAAACGCTTACTCTGATACGAACCCGATGCCCATCCTCGTCCTTGAAATGCTTTGTCCAATCTGTCAAGTCCCGATGGAGCAGTTCTACCCACCTGAAGCACCCAATTTGTCCCTTGACCTTTGCACTCAATGCGGTGCGCTTTGGCTTGATGACGGTGAACTGGGCAAGTTGGTGGATGTCCTTCGCCTGCGACGAGCGAGAACAACTTCGCCTGTCGGAGAGGAAGAAACTTCAGAGACCTTGACGACCGATTGGGTTTATTGTGCCAATTGCGGTCGCGAAAACTTTGCCGATTCGGAGAGATGTTGGGCTTGCGGTGAACCTTTAATCCCAGAAACGCCTCCACTCCCCACGCCGCTTCAAGTTGCTGCGGAAGTCACAAGCATGATGGTCAGCGGCGCAGGCGCAGTGTTGTTCGGTTTGTTCGTGGCAAGACCACAAGGTGACAAGTGGGCAGCGATAGGTTTGGCGCTGATGGTAATTGGTTTGGCTTTTTTAGCGGCACTGCGCCGCCTTTGGCGACGAGGCAGGGGCACGACCATATTCCCAACCTACAGCGGTCACTGATTACTACCTCTCCTTCTTGCGGTGACGGTGCATCCTGCGGCGCTTCTTGCGCCAATGCTTCTTCGCTTTTTTACGCCACCATTTCTTCGTGGAGCCCATCAGGTCACCTCCTTGTGGGCGATTTCTATCAAAGCGCCTTACGGAAGACCAAAAATTGCCACCGACAGATTACCGACATGCGTGGTGACGGCAAAAAATTTAACACCGCCGAGGGAGTAAAGCAAGGTCATGCCTCCCCTTTTTCAAACAGGAAGCCCAACAAAATTTCCCATTCTCGGTAGTCGGGGATGAGCAAATCGGCGCCAGCCTCAGTGAGCCTGCGCCTTTTCCACTCGTTCCAGTTGCCGGGATTGAATTCATCGGACGCTACTCCGACAGCGATGCCGCCAACCTTCTTTGTCTCCTCAATTTCAACGAAACCGTCACCGAAAGCGACAAGTTCTGGTCCGCTCAAGTTATGCTGGGTGAGGATACGACGGATGAGGATGTCCTTGTCAAACTTTTCCCACTCGTCAATAGCGCCGAAGATGCCACCATCAAAATATTGGGCTATGTCAAGGGCTTCAGCCTCGTCAAGCACATATTCGGTGTCCGTCCCGCTGGCGAGATACAAGACAACACCTCGTTCCTTTAGGGCTTCAAGGAGTTGCCTTGCGCCGGGAACGAGCATTTTGTCCTTTGGGATTCTCCCGCTCTTGACGCCTTCAACTCTGTCCCTTATCACTTTCCAAAGCCGTTTGTGATATTCGCGCTTGTATTCCAGCGGGTCTTTGGGCACACCGCCTCGCTTGCGAATTTCCTCACAAAGCCTAATCATCTGGTAGATAGTTTGCTTGCCCGTCAACCTGTCAACGAAATCGCGAACCAAAGCCCTCAATTCCTCTTCCGTCTCGCCGGTTTTCAAATCAAGCAAAATCTCAACCATCATCGGCACCATCACATCTTGCCAGCCGGCTCGCAGAAGCGAGAGCGTCCCATCAAAGTCAAACAGAGCGCATTTGATGCGACCGCGTTGAATATTCGGGTTGAGCACGATTATTCGCTGGCTTCCCTCAAGCAATTTGACTTGGCTTTCCGTCATCCTTCACCACCACTGCCACCATGCTTGATTCGTTTTGGCTCTTTGAGGATGCTCAGCGTGATATGGGAGCGGAACATACTGAACCGATGGGCGGCGCTGTATAGGTTGTGGGTGCAAACTCATCAGTTCGTAGACTTCTTCAGGCATGTCGGTGCTGACGGGCAAGCCGAGCGCTCTTGCCTCTTCAACGGTTATCGGGTAGTCGTGAGTCCAACGACCTTCTGTTAGCGCTACGGCGATGCTCTCCGCCTTCTCCAAAGGCATGTTGTCTTTGAGCAGGTCAATGATTGTGCGACGGACTTGATTTATCGCCTTTTCCGCAATGTCAGCCATGATGAGGGTTTGGTCGTCAATGTGGTTTATGTCCTTGCGTTCAAGTAACTTCAGCAACGAGGCTGCTGGGCAATTCCCAATTTGTGGGTCTAACGGACCAAGCACGGCGTTTTCGTCCATGACAATTTCATCAGCAGCGAGGGCGATCATCGTTCCGCCCGACATCGCATAGTGGGGCACGAACACGGTGACCTTAGCCGGGTGTTTGTTCAATGCCCTTGCAATCTGTTCCGCAGCCAAAACGAGACCGCCTGGAGTGTGGATGATGAAGTCAATGGGCATGTCAGGAGGCGTCATCCTGATAGCGCGCAGAACTTCTTCTGAGTCGTCAATGTTGATGAACCGCATGATGGGGAAACCGAGAAAACTCATCGTTTCCTGACGGTGAATGAGGGCGATCACCCTTGACTTCCGCTTTTTCTCCAACCTTTGCATCACCCTGAACCTCATTTCAGCCAGCATCTTCTGCTGCAGCCAAGGTTGAATGGCAGAGATGACAAGCAAAAGCCAGAAAAGTTGGAAGAACCATTCCATCGCACTTTCACCTCCGATTTGTCACCAATGGCGATGATAAACTCGGACTCGGTAACGGATTGGTCGGCGCTTTTCTCGCATAATTGGTGCCAACACTAAGCCTGCGATGAAGCCACCAATATGCGCCCACCAAGCAACCCCGCCCATGTGGGGCACAGCCAAAGATAAAAGCCCAGACCAAAACTGGAAGAGAAACCATAGCCCAATGAAAACGAGCGCCGGCAAGACAACGACATCGGCAATGAAAAAGAAGATTGGCACTAAAGTCAGGACACGAGCGGTCGGGAACATCACCAAGTAAGCGCCGACGACCCCAGAAATAGCGCCGCTGGCGCCAACTATCGGGATCGGCGAAAGGGGATGGACAGCAATGTGGGCGACAGTGGCTGCTATGCCCGAAAGCAGGTAAAAGACCAGAAACCGAAAGTGCCCCATTGAGTCCTCAACATTGTCGCCGAAAAGGTAAAGAAACCACATGTTGCCGATAAGGTGCATCCATCCGCCGTGAAGGAACATGGAGGCGAAAGGCGCCACAAGCAACTTCAAAAGCGGGACAGGTTCGCCACGCAAAAAAGCAGTGTATTCTGCAGGGATGACGGCAACAAGTTCAAAGAATGCTTGTAACTGCTCCTTGCCCATCGTCGCCTCAAACATGAACACGATTACATTGACGGCGATGATAGCGTAGGTCATGAACGGAAAACGATTTGAAGGTATGTCGTCTTTGAGCGGAAGCAAGTTAACCCCTCCTTTGCTTCAATCGCAACAACCCTCCCTCCAACCACATCGGGAGCAAAAAAGCGAACCTCGCCACCATGTCATCACCGCGCCGCACTGGGGGCAAAAATGTATGCTCACGCCAATTTTGCTCTGACTTAGGTTCTCCCGTTGCTTGCTGACGCCGATTGATTTCGGGCGTCCGTTATTGCTTCTTTGGCTTTGCGATTGAACAAAGTCTCTCTTCACATGACCCATCCGTTCCACTCCTCACAGCCAAAAAGGTTTGGGCGCTTGGGAAATTTTGGCTCACTCGGAAACTGTGTCAAGTTGCCTCAAAGTGAGGTAAAATCTCAAGCACGCAAACCTAACGAGCCAACCACCCGCAAAAGAGGAGAAGGTGATTCTCATGCTGCAGGAAGTGCCGATCGTCAAGCGAAGGGTCGGGATTCCCAACAGCATTGACATCTCTGTCTACATGGAACATGACGGCTACAAGGCTTTGCAAAAAGTTGTCAAGGAGATGACGCCCGACGAAGTGATTGAAGTGGTCAAGGCTTCTGGGTTGAGGGGTTGCGGTGGAGCAGGTTTCCCAACAGGTGTCAAATGGGGCTTCGTGCCCAAGAGCATCTTCCCAAAGTATGTCTGCGTCAATTGCGACGAGAGTGAGCCGGGAACTTTCAAAGACAGGCTGATTTTGGAAAACGACCCCCACGCCATCATTGAGGGAGCACTGATAGCAGCCTACGCAATTCAAGCCGAGAAGATTTTCGTCTACATCCGGGGCGAGTTCGGCAAGCCTTACCAAATCATGAAGCAAGCAGTCCATCAAGCCTATGAACGAGGTTTTGTCGGCAAAAATATTTTGGGCAGCAACTTTTCTTGCGACATAGTCATTCATCGTGGAGCCGGCGCTTACATTTGCGGTGAGGAAACAGCGCTGCTTGAATCCCTTGAAGGCAACAGGGGTGAACCACGCTTGAAGCCGCCGTTCCCGGCAACCGTTGGCGCTTTCGGAAAACCCACAATCATCAACAACGCCGAAACTTTAGCGCGAGTGCCTCCTATCATCTTGAACGGACCGCAATGGTATCGTCAATGGGGAACGGAACGAAGTCCGGGAACGAGGCTTTTTGCTGTCAGCGGTCATGTCAACAAGCCCGGCGTCTACGAGTTCCCTTGCAATGTGCCCTTGCGGGACTTGATTGATTACGCTGGCGGCGTGATTGAGGGCAGGCAAATCAAAGCCGTAATTCCGGGCGGCTCTTCCTCACCCATGCTTGACAGGGAAACTGCTTTAAAAGTCACAATGGACTTTGAGTCGCTCCAAGCCGTAGGTTCCGCTGCGGGTTCAGCGGGAGTTGTTGTCATAGCCGAGGGGACATGTTTGGTCAAGGTCGCGCTGCGCTTGACAAAATTTTACATGCGTGAATCTTGCGGCAAATGCACTCCCTGCCGCGAAGGAACTTTCTGGCTTGTCAGGGTTCTTGAGCGGTTCCATAACGGCAGCGCACGACCTGAGGACATTGAGTTGCTTGAGAGCGTGGGCAGGCAAATGCAAGGCAATTGCTTTTGCCCATTAGGTGACACTGCTCCTAACCCGCTACTTTCAGCCCTCAAGATTGCGCCTGAAGATTTTGAGTTCCATATCCGCCACCAGAGATGTCCTGAAGAGGAGAACTGAGGTCGCTCAATCTTTTGTCGCTACCCAATGGATTGCGTTCCTCACGAGCCTTCTGAAGTGCGAGTTTTTGTAAGCAGTTGAGCCATGTCCCAGTTGGATGTAAACGACCTTCGCTTTGCCGTATCGCTTCGCCCACGCAACGCACGGGTCGCTCAATTCGTGGTCAGTGACGAGCAATTTGTTGACATCAGGCGCAAGCCACCAACCCTTGTAAGTCTCGTCCACGATTTCAAATTGCTCCGGTAGCCCCTCAGTCACGGGGTGATTTTTGGCAACTACCCGGACCATGAAGCGGATGTCGTGATGGAATTGAGAGCGTTCAAAGGGTTTACCATCGGGTGCTTTGCTCGGTGCGAGGAAGTATTTTGCCCCAATGATTTTTGTGTATTCGTCCCAGTTTTGGTAACTTGCGATGCTGTGGTGCAACGCCACCAAACCTTTGCCTTCGTCCCTGAGCCACCTGACCATGCCTTGTTTCTGCTCCTCAGAGATTTGCTGCCACATGTCGTAAAGGACGACAGCGTCGTAGTTGCGCAGCGTCTCCCCAAGCCAAATGTCGTTTGCTCTTGGTTGTTGACGCTCTTCCCACTTGATTTCAGGGAAACTGTTGAACATTGCGAAGAACTCGTCCCGCTCAAAATCGTGTCCTCCAGTCACGATGACGACCCGAAGCGTTCTCTCCAACTTCCTCTCCCCCTTCTGGCTGTTTTTCGCCACCAAAATTTGCGACGCTAAAAAGCCAAAGGCAAGCAGTAAAACTGTGCCCCTCATCCTTCGCTACCCCCTTTGCGCTTGAGTTAACTTCGTCTTTGGGCAAACTTCCGCGAGAGACTCAAGTCACCCTAATGGCGCGTCGCGGCTTGAGGAATTCTTCTTTCGTTCCGCACTCTTCAAGGAACCGCAAAAACTTGGCGTGGATGGCTTGAGCCACTTGCGGGTATTGCTTGATGACATTTCGTTCCTGTTTCGGGTCACTGGCTGTGTGATAAAGTTCGGCTTCGTCGTCGGCAACGCTGTAGATTAGCGTCCATTCGTCAGTGTGAATCGTTGACGGACGGGGTGAAAGGACGAGTCTTTCTGTCCCGTCAACTGCCCTTGTCACTGTCTCTTTGGGCTCGTGGATTATAGCCCACGAAGTCACGAAGAAATCGCGCCATTGCGGTCGCTCGCCGCGAATGAAAGGCATCAACGATTTGCCTTGCACGAAATCTGGAACTTCAACTCCAGCCAACTCCAAAATCGTTGGCATCAAATCAACAAAACCCGTGAAAGCGTCGCACCGCCTCGGCTCTGTGTCAGGGACATAAATGAGTAGCGGGATGCGAGCGACCTCATCGTAAATTGGCGAGCGGTGCATGAAACTTCTCCCTTCCCGTTCCTCAAAAAGCGCCTTGCCGATAATTCCGTGTTCGCCGAAGTAAAAGCCGTGGTCGCTCGTGAAAATGATGGCAGTTTTGTCAAGCAAATTCAAACTCTCAAGCCGAGCCATCAACCGACCGAACCAATAATCAACCATCGTCACCTCTCCGCAATAGAGGGCATGGCAGTGTCTCAACTCCGCTTCGCTCAAAAACTCACGCCAATACCAGTAGCGCGGGTAAATGACCTCCTCGCCATGATAGTTTGGGTCAGCGTAAATTTCAGCGTAGTAACTTGGCGGGTCCCAAGGTTCGTGCGGGTCAAACAAGTCAAGGTAAAGGAAGAAGCGCTCTCGCTTGTAGTTTCGCTCAAGCCACCTCACCGCTTCGGTGATTGTTCTGGCGGCAAAGTAATCTTCCTCATATCTCCGGTCAGCGATGTTCCGCAAGTATTGAACCAGCGAGGTGTGTGGGTTTCGGCACTTTTTTGGGTCGCAAGGGAACTTGACATCAACGGGGTCGGTCTTATAGCGTTCGTTTTCCTGACCGCGAACCCAAATGAAACCGTGAAAGCCCCTGTCAAAGTAGTAACCATCGCGAACGAGATGGGGCGTGTCAACAATCATCATGGTCGTGTAACCTGCTTGGGAAAGCAATTGGGGCAGGATGACTTCGTCTCGCGGTAGGGGAGACCAATCTCGGTGCGGGAAAGTCCATTTGCCAGTGAACAAATCCGTGCGGGCAGGAATTGTCGGGAAAGAGCCGCAATAGGCTCGGTCAAAAACAACGCACATCTGAGCGAACTTGTCAAGATTTGGGGTTCGGATTTTTGGGTTCCCGTAACAACCCAAATGGTCGCGACGCAAAGTGTCTGAAATGACGACAACGATGTTGAGCGGACGATGATTCCGCTTCATTCAAACCACCTCCTCTTCGCCTCCGTTCCCGCTGATAGAGTTTAGCAACGAAGGTGTTGAAACGCTTGCAATTCGTCAGGTAAAAGATTGCCC
>ERZ1669248.1123-NODE-1123-length-10393-cov-10.015283_pt1 | contig 10393 bp, 13 predicted proteins | sample MGYA00579296_ERZ1669248 | MGnify/ENA primary metagenome ERZ1669248 (study PRJEB41166, sample SAMN08046057) | hot springs metagenome | biome: hot spring; feature: neutral hot spring; material: thermophilic sediment; isolation source: thermophilic sediment from...
ACATTGAATATAGTGTAGAGACTATGACAGCGTTTCTCAGAGCATTCTTCGACAGTGAAGGATATGTAGATAAGAATGGAAATATACGTGTTTTCAATACAGATCTAGTAATTCTCAACTATGTTAAGGAACTATTACTGAGGTTGAATATAGAAGTGACAGGACCGCATCTATCAGTAAAGAGGGGGACATCGATCAAAGATAAAAAGACGGGAAAAACATATTATGTAAAGAAAGATGTTTACTATCTATATATTCGAGCAAATTCTAGAGGGAGGTTCGCTGAACTCATTGGTTTCACTATTAAGAGGAAGATGGAGAGGTTGATGAAAGCCCTCTAACCTCCCCCACCATTCATCTCCTATAAAATTATAAGGTCTGCGATACCGTTTCTATCACCTAAACCGAGTATACTGATATGTGCTTCATCTACTCCCGCTAGTATGGCTTCAACAAATACTGTTGAAGCATATCCGTAATCATTGTGAAAATAGGCTGAAAGCAGAGCATTAGTATGCTTCTTTAAATCTAGGAAGAATTCTCTTGAAAGAGATGATGTTGGTAAGCCTGACGTATCTGGTACACTTACCATTGTGGCCCCTACATCTTTTAGTAAATCAATTATCTCTAATATATATAGAACCAGTAAGAAGATTGGTGAGATAATGAATAAGACTATAGCAATAACTCTAAGCAAGTTCGCATCTACATTAATGAATAGATTCGACAGTTCTAGATTCAACTTCTACATCCTCATAGAATAGCTTAAAACATTTTTCAACAGCATGGATCTTAACCGGGTTCCTCGACCCGACCGAGACCTTCATACAAATAGATTCATCATGTTTTAATCAATAAACATTCTTCACACTACTCGTTAAGATTACACGATTAATTGAAAAATCATGTTTCTGAATTATAAATGAGCGATACCTATTATTGGGGATGGTCGATTTCTTAATCCATCCAGAATTTGAAGAGAGAATATCTTAAATTCCAAAAACGTTCTAGACCTAGTCTTTTCAGTGAAAATTTTATTTGTGACCACCCCTATAATTTTTTATGGATGCCGTATGCCGAGATGCCAAGTATGTGGTAGAAAAACTGAGAAACTATACTATATAGAAGGGAGGAGAGTATGTGATAGATGTAGGTCTAGGACCGGGGGTTAGATATAGATATACTTAACTTGAAGAGTAGATTCGTAGTCGGGTAAGTTTCAGCGTCTAGAAACGAATCTATTCCCAGCTATGTAGAATCTCAGTTTTATTGGAAGATCCTTCTTTACACCTATTCTATGAGAGCTTTCTATCTTAAAATCTTCAAATTTAGTTTGTAGGATTTGAATCTCGCTTCCGTTATCCGTGACATCGACACCATTTAACTTATTCGTAATCGCTAATGCTTTCGTAAGTTTTCCTGGACCATTCGTTAGAGAATAAATGTCTTTCACACTTCTATTCTTTATCATTATCTCTATCCCTTCGAGAGGTTCAATAGCTCTGATTAGGACTGCGCCAACACTGTTTCTCGGATGAGCTACAATATTTAGGAGCCAGTTCCCATGGACCATGTAGATGAACGTTCTACCACAGTTTTTAAACATTAATTCATTAAACTTCTTCTTACCCTTGTATGCTCTCGATGCAGGATCATTTTCACCATAATATGCTTCAGTCTCGACAATCTTACCTTTGAGAACGGTGTTTCCTATTCTCCTCATTAAGATTTTCCCCAGAAGATCTCTTGCAACTTCTAATGGATCTCTTTCATAAAATTCTATTGAGAGAGGCTCCACGACATATCACATATCTTGATTAATGAATACTCTGCGAGAATTGTTCTTGTGAATAACATATCGATGCTTAGGCTATAGGTGTCTAGCCAATGCTTCTTTCTTTTTCTTCTTGTTTAACCATTCTAGGATAAATTCTTCAATCATCATTCTGTTTTGAGGATTACTCCAGGCATATTCTAGTGCTTGGCATTCATTGACTCCGCCGATTAGTCCGAAACGCATTAAGAGATCATAGTAGAGTTCTTGAACTTCAGACCTACTTATCTGTATGTGCATTTGTGAAAGAATCATAGATAATACGAGGATACTCATCTTATCTCCATGTTGATGTATTTGTTTGGCGTATTATAAGCTTTAGGGATTCTTACTTTTTAAAGATTCAACTCTTACTTTTTCAATTCTTTCTCTGTATCTCTCCTCTTTACAGCTTTATCAAATATTATCCAGTTCCTATACCATTCCTCGTTCTCTTTCTTCAATAACTCCAGAACCCACCCAGTCAATTCTTTGGCTGTAATCTTTTCAATCTTCTTCTCTAATATCCTTGCTTCAATTATTTTCGCAATATTCCTAGAAGCTTCAACAGTGGCCCCTGCCTTGAGACAACTTACCACTATCTTCTCAGGCATGAAAACTTCCTCACTACCATCCCTCTTAACAACTACTACAGAAACCATCACATGAATCATGAGTTGACAAATATAAAAGGATTTTAAGAAATCGTCTCTAGACACTATAACATTATTATTCGATATAATGTTGAGCTTTAAAAACTATTTGATGATTTATGAAGATTTTAGGCTGATGCTCTTCCACGGAGATAGGTTTTTAGTTGAGATCCTATCAATTTATGATAGGTTGAGGAAGCTTTTCATAGCTACTTTGGGGTTTGAGGAGAAATTTGTCATCAGGTCATTGATTAGGAGTGGGCTCTCCTCAGGTGACTCGATTCTAATCTTCGCTCCGAAAGGTTATACTGAAGATGATAAATCAGTGAAAGCTGCTGAAACTATCAAGGAGATAGTTTCAAGAATTCTTCCTGACATTAGTATGAGAATTGAAGAATATGATCTTCAGAGAGACTTTGCAGAAGAAATATTTAGAATTAGAAATGTTGTACAGAGCTATCAATTTGATGAGATAATTGCATGCTTATCGGGTGGGATGAGAGCATTGATACTTGGAGTTATCTCTATTCTCTTAACGCTTAATGGTTATCCAATAACTATTGAAGTAGAATTTGAGAATCTTGAACGATATGTAAGAATACCGTTAAACGTTTTAAAAATACCATACAATAGTAGGTGGGTGACCGTGTTAGAATCTCTGGCCTCTAGTAGATCTGTTAGAGCCATATCTAAGGATACAGGGTTGTCTCCCGCAACAATTAGCCGTGTAATCAGTGATATGAGGCTTTACAGGCTTGTAGATGAAGGTAATAAAGTGACTGAGAGCGGTTACTTCTACTTGAAAATGTATAAAAAGACGTTTCAAGAAAAGGAAACATAATAATTACTCTTATGAAACAGAAAAACTTTTTATCCGATTGCTACCTAATAAATTGTATGAGTCGTGAGGTAGAAGTTGAGAAAGGATTTGAAGAAATAATTGAGATGTTGAGATTTTTCTCAAGGATAAGAAGGTATAGCTTCCTAGACAGGATAGGGAACGCTTTGAATTATGAGACCGTTGAATTTGCGTTGTGGGAAGCGATTAGAACTTTCAGGTCTATATTTGATTCAGCGAAGATAGAAAAGACGGATGATAAAGAGTTGAGATATTATATTGATGATGGAAAGAAGATTCTATTACCTAGAATTCCAGATCAATCCCAGATAACTGAGTTCTTAAGTTTAGTTAAACAAGACATAGGTGTAGCTAGGAGGATAGCGATAAAAGCTTTGAGTTTTCCCTATATTTCTAGAGAAGAGTAGTGGGGTGGAAATAAAATGTTCGTAAGTGTTGGTGTAAGGTTTGAGGCAAATGTTGAAGCATTAAACATGGTTGAAACAGCTGGAAATTATTCAAAACATAGGAGAGTACCATACATAATAGAAGAAAAGAATGTTTTGAAGATAATCTATGTTCCTGCAGTAAGTGGAGAAAGCCTTGCTCATGCATTCCAAGAATTACTAGCAGAAGAAGCAATTTCTGAAAAACAGAAAGTATGTAGAAAATGTCTAAGAGGAGAATTCTTAAAATCTATGGATGAAGAGAACGCAGCTGAAAAGTTTGATGGGGGGAAGCTTCCGAGTGATGCTGAGAAATTAGAAGAAGGGATTGTGAAAAACTGTACAGTAGAAGATATTGGAGGATTTCTCTACGCTGGTAAACCACCTGTTAAGAGAACTTCAGCTTTCCAAGTTAGCTATGCTCTACCAATAAAGAAGATAGCAATCTACTCTACTGTTGAACCACAACTACATGCTAGACATGCTGTAATGACGGAGGCTGGAAAGAAGACAGGGGGAGAAAGAGAAGGAGCAGCTGAGCAGATGATATATTATGTGGAGACCGGTACTGCTATCTACGGTTTCACCTTCAACTTAGACCTTAGAGCAATAGGTTTAAGCGCTATCACAGGTAAGCCAATAATACCAGAAGATGAACTAAGAGCTAGAAGAAGAGCGGCAGTAAAATCTCTAGCTAGAATGCTTTCATCAACTCAGTTTGGCGCAAAGCTTTCAAGGTTTCTACCTCTAGGAGGCATAGTCTCACTTGCAGTCTCGGTAACTGAAAAACCATTCACCCTCACATCACCCATATACGAAGGATTTGAAGATATGACTTTGAAGAGACTTGAAAAAATAGCAAAGGAATTCAATGAACAATACCAATACTATGTTCTTGGTAGGAATGGTTTGGAGACGCCGGAACATGTTATGACTCAGCTTATCCAGTACTTGAAGGAGAGGAACACATTATAGATCTTGGTGTATGGGATGCCCATCGGCCTAATGGTTACATTGAGGAGCCACGGCGTCATTGCATTACGTATCATGCCTCAAAGCAAGATGAGACTCTCTTTTAAGCATCCACCACCCACCTCACTTATAGGTGCTTTAGCATATTCTCTCTTCAGTGGAGAAAGAAGAGAAGTTACATTAAGTGAGAAAGACAAACCGAGATCGAAAGCTGATGAACTTAGAAGTATGCTGCTAGGTGTAGCAGTGAGTAGTAGAGAAGCATTAATGTATGGACCGCTCTTTAAAATTAATAGACTATATCATGGCGTAGTGGAGTCGGCTGTAACTTCTCTCCCCATAACAGTTACATACTCTTATACAGACCACCCCTACAGGGTAGCTTACATATTTGATGAGGAAAGATTAGCAGAATACAGTAGGAGGGATCTTGAGAGAGCTGCGTGGGGTATAACGAGGATCGGTTCTAGAGAAAGTATAGTGGATGTTGAAGATGTGAAAAGTGTGAAATTAGAGATTTCGAAAGCGAGTTCTGCAAGGACGTCTTTCAGCTATTCTCTTGAGAATGTGAAGAATGTAAGAGGTAAGTATGATGTAGAATTCGTTGTTGATTGGAGACGTAATGAGATAAGCGATTATTCTAGAGCTGAGAAGATTAGGTTAGCTTACCCTCTCGAAGAGAATGAAGTTGAAGGCGACTTAACAATAGCATTGATAGAAGGAGATGTGATAATACTATGACTAAGAATATTGCACTCAACGATCTTCCCTTCTCAGGATTACTGAGAGAGCTGATAGCGATAGGTTTAATTGAGCTTGCACAAAATAACGTCTTCGAATCAGAAGAATCAGAGATGAATAATAAAGTGGCAACAGTATTTGAAAGAGTCGTAAACCAGTTTGAAAATACTTTTAAAGATACTTTTACAAGCAAGATTGTTCTAAATGACAGAAGCGCTTACTTTGTGAAATCTAAGCGACTCGTTAAATGGTATGGTGAAAAGAATCTTCCTCAAGACTATAAGGAGTTAATGATTTATGTATTGAAAGGCACAGCTGAGCTTTTAAGAAAAAATAATGTAGATTTCTTGAAAAGTATTCAAAGTATAAGTGTTGGAAAAGAAGTCATCTTAGGGAGAGAGTATAAGGATTCATTAGCTATCGTTCCAGCCGTTGTTAAACAAGCTGAATTCTATGAATATCAACATGAATTTCTAAAACCCACAGCTGGTAACAAGCCCGAGATACTACTCGACCCAATATGGTTTGCATTAATGGCGTTAGGCTTCCTGAGATGCTTCGCTGGATATTATGGTGGTAAATACTATTTCGTAACGAAAGAAGGAGCAGAGGCAGCCTTAGACAATCCAGCTCGTCTAAGAAACATAATTGAAGCTATTGAGGTAATTACTAGCGTCCACATTGATTTCAAGCCTACACCATATTGTGAAGAATTATATGAGCTTAGGTTAAGCTACGGTATAGCATCAGGCATGAAGATAATTCAGAGAGAGGTGTATCCACTAAAAGTGTATGAGATATCTCTTGTCGGAAATGCTTATACATGCACTAAAACTATGCTCTTAGATCTTGCTGAAAGCTTAGACTATATCACATCATACATTAATAATCTTCAGAGTATGTTGCAAATTCCAACTGAGGTAAAGATAAAAGATTTGCAATTTGATAACCCTCTTCACGCATTATTAGAATTAGCAGAACGGGAACTCCGTAAACCAGTTGAAGGAGACAATAGCATGATAATACTAACATTTGTTAAAGACTTGTATAGAGCAATCCAGACTAGGAATACTCAACTGCTTGAAGAAACACTTTTAAGGCTCTTGAGAATCTCGCATTTAATATTATCTGCAAAGAAGGGGGTTAACATTTTACTGAGAGAGACTTTAAAGGATTTTATGACGGAGCCGCATATCAGAGCAATGATTACAATATAGAGGGCTAGTAATTATGAAAAGTGAGGCTTTGTGGTAGATTTAAAATCGTTATACAATGAAGTAAAAGCTAGGATGAAGGGTAGGGAACGTCCATTAATAGAAAAAGTACTAGAGAGTATACAAGAGTCTAATAAACCCTTCTTGTATATTGTCAGAGCACCGACAGGTTATGGAAAAACAGTGATAAGTATTACATGTGCACTTTACTCAGTCTTTGATTCTTCATTATTCTCTAAGGTTATCCACATTCTACCAATGAGATCGATCGTTGAAGATGTATATCATAGAGCTTCCGAAATCCTTGGCGAAGCAGTAAAGGAGAAAATGATGGATGTTAAAGAAGAAGACCTTGAATTATTCCATTTATTTCCATTAAATGTTACAACTGTTGATACTTTTACTTGGGATATAATGAAACTTAACACTAAGAAGATTTCACGGATTAGGGAACAGAAAGAATTCGGGTATGATTTCCTAACCCAGGGATCAATTCTCGATTCACTACTATTTTTTGATGAAGCACACTATATACTTGAAGACGAAAACATGAAGACCGTGTTCTCAGTAATAATAGAATTAATCTTAAGATACAAGACATCATTTATTATCTCAACTGCTACTTTATCAAAAGGGTATGAAGAATATTTTCGATACTTAGCAAAAGCATATGATTATGAATTCAAAATTTTCGAACCTGATGACTCAGACCCATTTATAGAGAAGGAGAATAGAAAGCGGTTCAATATCCATCTAGTCGATAATGATGAAGACATCAACACTAATGTAAAGAAGCTGATAGACCCCGATAAAGTCAACCTGGTCGTAGTGAATTCACCATATAAGGCTACTGCACTCTATGATACGTTAACGAACTTAGATGGAGTCCGAGTATTCCTGCTTCATGGAAACATGAAGAGAACACATAGAGAAAAGGTCTTAGAAAATATTCGAAAAGTATCTAAGGGTAAAATTCCAAGTGTTATCATAACTACTCAGGTTATTGAAGCTGGAGTTGATATTTCATCCGACGTTTTAATTACTGAAGTATCAGTTGCTCAATCTCTTTTACAGAGAATGGGTAGAGTAGCTCGATATGACGAAGATTCTGCTAGTATCTATATCTTGAAAAGCACCGGAGAACCTTATCCAGCTGAGAAAATTAATAGGACTTGGGAATGGCTGGAAAAGAATTCCAGTTCTGTACATCCTAGAATACCTTCTTCCTATTACGGTTGGTTGAATCAAGTTCACGGAAAAAGCATGGTAGACATCAATCCAAAGTACTCTCCATCTTACATAAAACTTAAAGGATTATCAGTAAAATTACTAGATTTGTATAATAGGAGCACGCAAATACTGAATCAAGTTGAAAAAATCATGAGACGAGAAGTTTTCTTAAGAGATTTCACTATACCCGTAATTGTGGACGATGAATACGTTCTCTTCTCGCCAAGAGAAGTAAAGAAAATGTTTGATAATGGTTTAATAGAAGTCAGAATCGACGATAAAACTATTGATTCAGCCCCAAAAGACTTCACAGAGATAGCAAAGGAAATAGCGTTAGGAACAAAATCTATCGAAGTAAAATATCTAGGCGTATATGATAACATAAGAGGGATAATCCCATGAGACATTTCTGCTCAGCATACTTTGATAAATCAACTAGAGAGTCTACTCAAACAATATCAGAACACATCTATGAGGGCATCAATTATCTAGATGAATTTAATATTCGTAGAAGATTTGATGAATACTTAGTTAGATTAGCAGGATATCTTAGTTTAGCGATCTCGAGGGAAGAAGCTCGTAGAGCACTTTATGCTTCATATATATTCCATGATTTAGGGAAGCTGCATCATAAGTATCAAGAAGAAAAAACTGGCTTTGGAGGCCATGAAGTCATCTCCACGTACTGGGTGTATAGACATGGACGAGAGCTAGGTCTAGAAAAACTTCTACCTTCAGTAGTATATGCTGTATATTTGCATCATCACGACTTAAGGAAAAAGAAACCTGAAGTGGTTAGAAATGTTAATTTATGTCGTGAATGCATAGATTTTCTTATCAGCATATATCGAGAGAAAACGGGTGTTGACTTACTAAAATATGAGACAAAGTTTAAAGAAGATGTCTATGGAAAGTTGATAGCAAGACTTAATCAGATTATCATTAGTGATAGAGAATATAGCTACATTAGGTTGTCCTACCCTCTGCTGCAAGCAATACATGGAGCAGACAATTTTTCAGCATCCAGAAGAGGTGGAAAACAATCACCACTATCCAGAGAGATAGAAAAGGTTAGTAATTCGATTAAAGCTTTAAGAGAGAACTTTAAACTAATACATTGATAATTGAGAATATCTTGAAGAAGAGTGTGATAGATTTTGAGTAAGATACTCAAGTTTGCTCAAAATGACGTGAACACTTATCTGATTCTTGATCAGGATGAAGTAGTCTTAATAGATGCAGCTCTCCCAGCTGGCTTGCTGATTGAGGAACTAGATAGGCTTGGGAGAAAACATGAATTAAGATATATTCTGTTGACTCATGGTCACCTTAACCATGTTAGATATCTTCCAGAGATAAAATCTAGACTCGGTGGAGAAGTATACATTCATCCAAGCGACTTACCCCTACTACTTGAAATACCATATAATCTAGAGACTCATCCATTAAAGAATCTAGACAGATTGAAACTCTCATCTTTAGAGTTAGTTGTATTTCATACTCCTGGGCATACGGAGGGATCGGCTTGTTTCTATGTTAGAGAATTGAATGCGCTTTTTAGTGGAGATACCTTATTGAGGGGTGGCTTCGGAGAGATTAGGGGACCACATTCTATGGGCAGGATGCTGAGGAGTCTTAAGATGATCTCTCGGACTCTGCCTCCTGAAACAATTGTCTACCCTGGGCATGGTTCTGAGACTACGTTGAAGGATGAAGCTTGGATGGATGGATTAGATATGCTCTCCTAGTTTCGTCTCCCTTGTTATGATGTGTCCCCCGAATACTAGAGCCCAGAGTAGGACAGGGTAGACTATCATTCTCTCCATTCCTCCATGTCCAATCCCTAGATAGTTTCCTGATGCAAATAATCCTAATGCAGTCAAAGATAATATACCCAGTATCACTGATATCCATGAGATAGGTTTAGGTGTAAACTTGTATGCAGTTATAGCTGTTAGTCCTGCGAAGATGAAGGTTACTGCAGACATTATAGTGTGTAGGTGAAGTGGGCTTCCTTCTGGGAATATCCCAACACCTGTAGCTCCAAAACCCGTTAAGAACAATACAGTAGATAATACTTTGCTCTTGAATATCTTGTAGAGTAGCCATGAAGAAATTATTACGAGTATACCTAGAAGTATTATCGAGCTATTGAAGATTGGGGCTGTTAATCCAACTCCTAGGTCACTGATATAATTGTATGCTACGCTATAGTTGGGATACAGAGCTTCGGAAACTATCATCAGTATAGTGAATTGAGTTACTCCAGATATTATGAGTAGACCCGCTAGCAAACCACGACTACGCATTATCTTTTAAAAATTTTTAACATTATAAAAACCTTAGTTCTCATCAAATGGGTACTGTCAAGTTTTATTTAACATTTACTCATTAATAAGCTTTAAAGACATAAATTGAGGGTTAGTACAGACGGGATTTCCAACCTCCCTACAGGATGGTATTACTAACTTGTCAGTGCCGGCATG
>ERZ1669248.1124-NODE-1124-length-10393-cov-3.297640_pt1 | contig 10393 bp, 7 predicted proteins | sample MGYA00579296_ERZ1669248 | MGnify/ENA primary metagenome ERZ1669248 (study PRJEB41166, sample SAMN08046057) | hot springs metagenome | biome: hot spring; feature: neutral hot spring; material: thermophilic sediment; isolation source: thermophilic sediment from...
CTATCGTAGAGTTTGATTCTTTTAGAATGGGTTTGGTGATAGGTGATGAATTTTTGTACCATGGAGAGCTTGCTTGTAGGTATAGGGATCTTGATTGTTCTGTAGTTGTGGCAAGTTGTTCCTTTAACTACGTTATTGGTGAACCTGTTGAAAAAATGGAATATATGAAACTTCTAGCTAAAAATAGTGTTTTCAATCTCGTATTTGTTAATCTCTGCGGTGCCCAGGATGAGTATGTTTTTTATGGTGGCAGTTTTGTCGTTGATAGCGAGGGTACTCTGATCGCAAGAGCCCCCTATTTTGAAGAGGCTTTTTTAGTTGTTGACGTTGATCTTTTGAATGTTCCCTATGTCAGACCTACCAGGTGTAGCTGTGTGGATAAGAGTGATCTGTCCGTTGAGATCGTTAGAATTGAAAAAACTTTGCCTGATAGGGATGGCGGTATTTCTACTCACTTTAAATTCAGTGATGTTAGAGAGATTGAGCTGATATATAAGGCGATTGTAACTGGAGTTAGAGATTATTTCAATAAGAACAATTTTAAGACTGCTGTTATCGGTTTAAGTGGTGGTATAGATAGTGCCCTTACCACTGTTATTGCTGTAGATGCCCTTGGTAGTAAAAATGTTAAGGCTGTTATCATGCCATCACGGTATACTTCCGTTGAATCTTTGGAGGATGCTAGGCAGCTAGCAAATAATCTAGGAATAGAATCTATCATCTTTCCTATAGATCCGGTGGTGGATCTTTTTATGGAAAAGTTCTCCAAAATAGTGGGCGACGATAACGGAAGGGTATTGGAGAACTTACAACCGAGAATCAGAGCAAACATACTTATGGCTCTTTCAAACAAATACAGTTGGATAGTTTTAAATACCGGTAATAAGAGTGAAGGTAGTGTTGGTTATTGTACACTATATGGTGATTCTATAGGTGCCTATGCACCTTTGAAGGATGTTCTTAAAACTATGGTCTACGAACTTGCTAGGTACAGGAATACGATAAGTCCGGTTATCCCTGAACGTATACTTATAAAACCTCCATCTGCTGAATTAAAACCTGGTCAAACAGATGAAGCCGATCTCGCTCCTTATGTTATTCTTGATGAGGTAGTAAAGTTCTACGTGGAAGGGAATAGAGATGTGAAAGATATAATTTCTAAAGGTTACGATGAAGCTCTTGTAAGGAGAATAGTAAACCTCATTGAACTTAGCGAATTTAAGAGGAGGCAGGCTCCGATAGGTCCAAAGCTTACCAGAGTAACCTTTGGCATAGATAGATTAGTTCCCATCACCCATAGGTTTAGGCCCTAGACTTTTCTTTTAATTCATCTATTGGATATTTTCCAAATGGGTAGTATAAAGAGCGTTGAGGAAACCATGTTTGCAGGAATTTTGTATTTTAGAAGGCAGAATTTTACCGTATTTATAGTAGCATCCATTCTGATACACGTTTTGTTTGCTATTCTTATGATTGTAGGTTCTTCTATCAGTAGAGGTTTGATTCCCTTTGATATACTGAGAAGGAAGAGTTTTTCCATTGGCGAGAGAGAGGGAGTATACTATGTCAAGATACTTGATATGCCAAAACCTTCGAAGATAGAGGAACCAGAAGAGAAGAACACACCTATAATAAGCCAGTATACCACGCGTAAAAAGGGTCCTATGGGTGTTCAGGAGAAGTCCAGGTTAAGCGGTGAATCTCCTGTTATGGAGTATATTCCTGGTGTGCCCTATGGAACGTCTTCAGGTGGAGGTGGTACTACAGGTGGTGGAGGGTTAGGAGGTCTTCCTGCTGGTGGAAGTGGCACTGGAAAAGCTCAGGGTACCAAAGGAGTGGCTACAGGAGGTGGTACTTCTAAAAGTGGTACTAACGTTTCTGGTAACGAAAGGGAAAGCAAAGGGATGATAGCTTATAAATCCCATGCCGAAACTACAAAACTTCAAAACCAGCAGGTAAAATCCGGTAAAGGCGGTACTACCGGATCAAACGCTGGTGGATCTGCTTCTAGTGGTGCTACCAGTGCAGGTAGCGGATTGCCAAAGGAAAGAATACCACTTATAGATCCCCGTCTGGTTGATGAATCTGCCAAGAAAATAGTTCCTCAGATGGGTAAGGGTGAGATGAAAGGTGGTGTTGTGGAGATTTCCCTTGATGCCAGGGAATCAAAGTACATCTCTTACTTCAAGAAAATAAGGGACAGGATATACCTAGTTTGGAGATATCCACCTGAAGCAGCTGCAGCTGGTATACAGGGGACTGTAGGTATTTATTTTGTTTTGGATAGGAGTGGTAACATCGTAGAGGCTTATATTATTGATTCCTCCGGTTATGCTATTCTTGATAAAACAGCTCTGAATGCCATATACAGGGCAGCTCCATTTGGCCCCTTTCCATCGGATTGGGGAGAAAAGGAGCTTAGGATAAGAGCTAGGTTCATCTACACCATCTATAGTAGGAGTCCTTTCTAGTAATGCTGGATCTTGAAAAGGTAAAGGGGATTTTTAAGGAGAGAGTAAACAGGTTTGTCTGTTTGGTTGATGTGGGTGGTGAGATCGTAAGTGCCTATCTACCCAATCCTGGTAGGCTATGGGAGTTGCTGATTCCTGGTACAGAGGTTCTGCTAGTTCGAAGTTTGGGTGGTATGGATTATATAAGAGAGAGTTTAAAGAGTAGAAAGCATAGGTATGTACTTATAGCTACCAAAAGATTTGGTAGGTGGGTGCTACTACATACCCATCTTACGAACAGAATAGTAAGGGATCTGATAGGATCTGGTAGGATTGAGTTTTTGAAAGGTTTTAAGGTGGTTAGGGAGGAGGTGGATATAGGAAATAGGAGGATAGATTTTCTACTAGAGGGGGATGGTGGAAGGATTTACTTAGAAGTAAAAACCTGTACTCTCTTTGGTAGAAGGATAGCCATGTTTCCCGATGCGGTTACGAAGAGGGGTTCGGATCATGTAGTTGAACTTTCACATCTAGTGGATAGGAACACAAAGAGCATAGTCTTATTTGTTATAATGAATCCAGCGGTTGATTATTTTTTGCCCACTTATCACATAGATAGGGAATTTGCCAAGAATATGCTTAAGTTTAGTGATCTAGTAGAGTTCAGGGCAATTTCCATAGGGTTTAATGAGTGTTTAAAGGAAGTGAGGGAAGTTAAAGAGGTCAGGATTTTGTGGGATCATCTTAGGAGTGTAGACTTCGATAAGGGTGTGTATCTACTCGTTATAGAGCTTGATAGACCGAAAGTTATAAAAGTTGGTGCTTTAGGGGAATTACCTTTTGAGAAGGGCTTTTATGTTTATGTGGGTAGTGCTTTTAGTGGTTTGAAGGGGAGAATAGGTAGACACAAAAATAGGAACAAAAAATTAAGATGGCACATAGACTATCTAACATCGGAAGCGAAAAGGGTAGATGCTATCCCAATAGTTACCACTGAAGATATAGAAGAGGAATTGGCGGAGAAGGTAAGCTCTATAGCCGATGATTGCATCCTCCGTTTTGGTGCTAGCGATTCTTTGCTTGAAAGTCACCTTTTCTTCTTCAGAGAGAATCCCATAAAGAATAGGGATTTTGTTGAGCTGGTCTGTTATTACAGGTTGGATAGGATCTTAGGAGATGACCTTGAGGACAGTCGTCCTTTTTAGACATGGTGAGGTTGTTGGGGAAAGCAGAGCTTATTTTTACGGGCATATGGATGTGGATCTTTCCGAAAAAGGCAAAAAGGATTCCATTGAAGTTGTGGAATATCTTATGAATCTTGAAATAAATGCCGTCTACAGTAGTCCACTTAAAAGGGCACTTTTCCCTGCTAAGATTCTGGCTGATAGAAAAGGTATACCACTTTTTATAAGGGATGATTTGAGGGAGGCTGATTATGGTCTTTGGACTGGCAAGTTGAGGAAAGAGGTTTACAGGGACCCCCTTTTTTGGGAGAGGTTGAAGGATGATAGAATATCTCCTCCAAAGGGTGAATCTATAAGAAACCTGAGAGATAGAGCGAAGAGGTTTTTGGACTATGTGAAGAGAAAGGATTTTACTCTGAATGTAGTATTTACCCATGGTGGGTTTTTGAGGGCACTTATAAGTGAGATTCTGTCTATCGAGAGCAGGTTTTTTTATGCCTTCGAGATCTACTATTTAAGGGCTGTTATTGTGTCCTTTAGGGGAGATAATTCTATAATAAGAGGGATTAACGTTTCGGCTAGGGATATCGGTACGATTCTCGTTAGTTCCTACTGGTAGAGCTTTTGTGTTCCATTTATTGACATTTACCTGGTATAGTTTTAACCTAATCAAATTTTTGAATTTTTAGGGGGATTTTATGAACAATGTAGCTTTATCTTTGTTGAAAAAAGCTGGTTTTGAGAATTTCACTCTAATTCAGAAAATGGCCATTCCGGTGATTATAAGCGGGAGGGATGCGGTTGTAAAAGCGGAGACGGGTAGTGGCAAGACGTTATCTTTTGCGATTCCTCTTGTAATGGCGGTTGATAAGTTCTGTAGGGATCTACAGGCTTTAGTTGTGGTCCCTACTAGGGAGCTTGCCTTGCAGATAGCCGAAGAGATTTCGAAGCTCGATAATAGCCTAGGTATTCTTAAGGTCTATGGTGGTATTCGAATTTCCCATCAGGTGGACCGCTTGGAAAGGGGTGGTGTAAGGGTTGTTGTAGGTACACCAGGTAGAATTCTAGATCTTGCAGCGAGGGGAAGTTTGGATTTGAGCAGAATAAGGTTTCTGGTTGTTGATGAGGTTGATAGGATGTTTGATATGGGCTTTGTTGAGAGTGTTGATAGGATTCTTTCCTTCACGCCCAGTGATAGACAGACAGTTTTTCTATCTGCTACGGTTTCCCAGAAGGTTTTGGATTTTGTTGTGCGTAGACTGAATAGGGATTATGAGGTTGTAAAGCTAGATGACAGGTTTTATCCTCCTAGGACTATAGAAAATAGATTCTATAGGGTTTCTAGTAAAGGACGCTTTGACTTTTTGGTAAAGGTTATAAGTGAGAATCTGGATAAGAAGATACTAGTTTTTATGGATACTATAGAGGAGACAGAAAAAATTGCGGATAAACTGAGGAAAGCTGGACTTGGAGTGAAGGCTTTACATGGAAAGTTCTCACAGTTCAAAAGGGAGCTTGTATTTAGTGGTTTTAGAAATGGTAAATTTAATGTGCTTGTTGCTACAGATGTGGCTTCACGTGGTCTCGATATAAACGATGTAGATGTTGTCGTGAATTACAGGTTGCCAAGAAACAAGATCTTGTATATTCATAGAGTAGGAAGAACTGGTAGAGCATTCAGAAAGGGTTTGGCGATAACGTTGATTGATGAAAAAGAAATTGGTAAATTTAAAACAACTTTTAAGAAAGAGGGCTACAAAATTTTGAATGCGAAAAGTTGATTCTCATTCTATCAGATAATAGCAGAGGAGGTGAAGTATGAGAATATACAGGCTCCCGAAGGATAGGTGGTATATAGAGAGAATAAACTTTTTGCTTGCTGGTATTTTCACTTTTTTGAGTGTCTTGTTGTATTTCATAACAGGGAAGGTTGGTTTCCTGTATTTTACCCTTTTCGTTGGTTTTATGCTCATGTTTTTTGCTATTACTGGTATTTGTCCTTCTAGTATCTTTCTTGGTCTGATAGGTGTTAAGAGTGTGCTTGAGACTTACTGTAACGAGAAGGAGGGCTCCAAATGAAAGAGCTTGGGTACAACCCACACGATATAGAGCTGAAATGGCAGAAGAGGTGGGAGGAATCCAAGCTTTTTGAGGTAAAGGAGGATAATAGCAAACCTAAGTTTTACTGCCTTGAGATGTTCCCTTATCCTTCTGGAAGGATCCATATGGGGCATGTCAGGAATTACTCGATAGGGGATGTTGTTGCGAGATACAAGAGAATGAAGGGTTATAATGTATTACATCCTATGGGTTGGGATGCCTTTGGTCTACCTGCTGAAAATGCAGCTATAAAGCACGGTGTTCATCCTGCCCACTGGACCTATGAAAATATAGATTTTATGAAGAAGCAGCTAAAAAGGCTTGGATTTTCCTATGATTGGAGTAGAGAAATTTCAACGTGCGAACCTGAATACTATAAATGGGAACAAAAGATATTCATAGAGATGTTGAATAGAGGACTTGCCTACAAGAAGAAGGCTCCTGTTAACTGGTGTGAGAGTTGCAGTACGGTCCTTGCTGATGAGCAGGTGGTAGGTGGTAAGTGCTGGAGATGTGGTAGTGAAGTAGAGGTGAAGGAACTAGAGCAGTGGTTCCTCAAGATTACGGATTATGCCGACGCTCTCCTTGAAGGTCTGGAGAAGCTGAGAGGTAAATGGCCGGATAGAGTTCTTGTGATGCAGGAGAATTGGATAGGTAAATCCTATGGTGCAGAGATAGAGTTTCCTATCGAGGGTTTGGATAGGAAGATAAAGGTATTTACTACAAGACCGGATACTGTCTATGGCGTTACCTTTATGAGTCTTGCTCCTGAACATCCCCTGGTAGATGAGTTTTTGAAGGGCTGTGATGAGAAGACGAAGCGCGAGGTGGAAAGACTAAGGAAGCAACCTAAATCAGCTAGGCTTCTGGAGTCTTTTGAGAAGGAGGGTGTGTTTATAGGTAAGTACTGTATCAATCCTTTTACCGGCGATAGGGTTCCCATATTCGCTGCAAACTTCGTTATATTTGAGTATGGTACTGGTGCGGTTATGGGTGTTCCGGCTCATGACCAGAGGGACTTTGAATTTGCGAGGAAATACGGTCTTCCCATAAAGGTTGTCGTCATGCCAAAAGATAGGGAGCTTAAACCCGAAGAGATGGAAGAGGCTCATGAGGGCGAAGGGTATTTGGTCAATTCGGGTCCCTTCGATGGCATGTACAACGAGGATGCAAAGAAGGCCATTATAAAATACATGGAAGAGAGGGGTTTTGGTAGAGGAACTGTATCCTATAAGTTGAGAGATTGGCTTATTTCCAGGCAGAGGTACTGGGGTGCTCCGATTCCTGTGGTTTATTGCGATAAATGTGGGATTGTGCCTGTTCCCTTTGAGGAACTGCCGGTGGTTTTACCGAAGGATGTTCCCTTCATTGGTGGTGGGAATCCTCTAGAAAAGGTGCGGGAATTTGTGGAAACCAAATGCCCAAAATGCAGAGGTGATGCAAGGAGAGAAACGGATACTATGGATACCTTTGTGGAATCCTCCTGGTATTTCTTCAGGTTCTGCTCGCCCGATTGTAACACAGGTCCCTTTGATGAAAGGGCTAAATATTGGATGCCTGTAGACCAGTATATTGGTGGAATTGAGCATGCTGTTTTACACTTACTCTATTCACGGTTTTACACGATGGTTTTGAAGGATCTTGGTTATACGGATATCGAGGAGCCCTTTGAAGCACTTTTGACACAGGGCATGGTGATAAAGGATGGTGCGAAAATGTCCAAATCCCTTGGTAATATCGTGGATCCTGATGATATGGTTGGGAAATACGGTGCAGATACGGTTAGACTCTTTCTCCTATTTGCAGCGCCTCCCGAGAGGGATCTTGATTGGTCCGATCATGGTATTGAAGGTTGCTATAGGTTCCTGAATAGGCTTTGGAGATATATCTTTATGCATGTGGATGATGTGAAGGATGAAAGGGGAAATATAGATATTGGTGCTTTATCTAATGGGGGTAGGGAGCTACTCAAAAAAACGCATCAACTTATAAAAAAGGTAACGAATGATATTGAAAAATTTAGGTTTAATACAGCTATTGCCTTTATAATGGAGTATCTGAACTTCCTTTACGATATAGATAATTCCATAGACTGGAACAATTCCAATGATAGGAAGGTGGTTAGATTTGCTATAGAAAAGATTGCCCTACTCATTTCTCCTTTTGCTCCTCATTTTGCAGATGAAGTTTGGGAGAAACTGGGTAATACTGGTTTTACACTTGAACAGGAATGGCCGACATACGATGAAGAGCTTGCGAGGGAAGAGATGATAACTCTTATTATCCAGATAAACGGGAAGGTAAGGGCGAAAGTGGACATACCCTTTGGTCTACCAGAAGAGGAGCAAAAGAGGATCGCTCTTTATAATGATAGGGTAAAATCTCTGATTGAAGGGAAGAAGGTTACAAAAGTTATACTGGTTCCCAACAAGCTTGTGAATATAGTTGTAGCTTAAGGAGGGGGCTATGGATTGTGCGAGGTTTATGAGGATCGTTGGTAGTGTCTTAGAGGATGTGGTTAACGATGAGTATGTGGAAGAGATTTATTCCACAATCGTTGAAGAGCTGAGAGAGATCTTCAAACCGAAAGAGATAGGTGTAGTGGAATTTCTAAACGGAGGATGTAGGTTCAAGGCTTCAAGAGGAATAAGCTACACTACCATCAAAGACATTCACAGAAAGGGTTGTCATCCTGTTTTTGAATATGTTTTTAATAGTAAAGAAATCACAATAATTAAAGAAGGACATCCTATGTTTTCTGTTACCTTTGAGAATCCTTATGCTTCTATGGTTCTCATACCTGTTGTTGCAAGGGGAGTAGTGAAGTCTCTGATTTTTATGACCTTTGATTCTGATTTTGAAATGACGGAGGAGATTCATCAGTTCTTCTGGATCTTATCCAACATGGTGGGCATTATAGTTGACTATTATTGTCTGAAGGATCTTATTGATGATATGAGTAATTACGATCCTCTCACACAGGTGGCTAACTTCAAGTATTTCCATGAAACCCTCTACAAGGAGTGGACTAGGGCAAAGGAGACAAATCATCCCTTTGTTTTGGCTCTTATACACGTGACTGGAATAAAGGAATGTAACGATATTTTAGGACATGTAAAGGGCGATGAGCTTTTGAAGTTTGTGGCTAAGCTGGTCAAGGATAGTGTGAGAAGTATAGATTTCGTTGCGAGATATGGTGGTGCCAAGTTTGTTGTGCTCTTCCCAGAGATGGAAAGGGTGGATAGTCTCAAGTATCTTAACCGTATAAAGAACGATTTTGACAATTCTGAGTGGACAAAACAGAGTTTTCCAGTTTATCTTGATATTTCTGTGTCAGCTTTTCCAGAGGATGGAATTGATGAGAAGGAGCTGTTGGCTAGACTCGAGGAAAGACTCGTTGAGGCTATGAGAAGGAAGGGTAGCGATATAATCTATCAGTAAAATGGAAGTGGCTAAATATTAGTGATTAAATTTATTAGTAGAGCCGGGGATTCCCCGGCTTTTATTTTATGGAAGGGCTCCATTAGAGAAGGCAAGTATAATACCGAAGCCTGCTACAACTATAAACCATATTACAGGTAGGCTGACAGCTATTTTCCCAAAGGTATCTAATTCTGGCATTTCTGTGACCTTTTTGTTACTCTTGCCCAGTTTATAGACTATTGTGGCTATGTAACTTACCACTATTATTCCCATTATGAATGTGAGCAGAAATAGGACTGTACTGCCCCAATCTAAGGAGAGTTTGTAGTCGCCTATTGAGTATCCCATGTTAGAAAGCTTCACGTTTCTGAGGGTTTCTCTGGTAATTGCCATAAGTAGTATTACCATGAATGTAAATATGGCGGTTGGGATAGCTCTTTTTTCCGGTTCCTTGAGTTTCATCAGGTACCCTATGTAACTCATTCCAGCTAATATTCCTAGCAAGGTTAGTGGATGGAGGGCGAATCCTTTGACGTCTATTTCCAGAGCGTACCATATGGCTCCCACTATTCCCTGTATTATCGAGAATATAAGAGCCATTTTTCTACCTTTATTTGCCAACCAGTTCAGATAAGACTCACTGTAACCTTCCTTACCTCTATAATACCAGCTAGCTAACATCATGAATACACCTGTCACTGCGAAGGAGGGAATTATAAAATGTAGGAATCTTACTACATTTATACCGTGCAGTTTGTTTCCGTAGAGGTTGATTTTGTCTCCTTCTGTTATCCATTTTGTCCATTTTTCGGGGCTTATCATCTGTTCACTTAAGGCATGGATGACAATTCCTGCAATTATAAGGAATACAAAAGATAATATTGCCCATATGATATTACCGCCCTTTTTGTCGCTAAAGTAGAAGAGGTAACTAGTTGTGAAACTTATTGCTATGAATAGCAGGAATCCCAGTACCCACCATGCGGATATATTGTTAGCAGTATACCAGAAGGGATCATATATAACTTGTACGAACAGAAGTGGAGCTACACCAAGAACTATGGCTAGCGAGGTCATTATTGTGGATGCTCTTGCAAAGCCTCCTATTAGTCTTTCGGTATAGTCGTTTCTATTTATATAGTACCATATGGAAAGACCCGTTGTTCCTATTACCAGGTTGACGAATATTATGTGTAGGGCGAAGGTAAGTACCATAAGGGCTTCAAACACCTGAGG
>ERZ1669248.1125-NODE-1125-length-10382-cov-5.128111_pt1 | contig 10382 bp, 14 predicted proteins | sample MGYA00579296_ERZ1669248 | MGnify/ENA primary metagenome ERZ1669248 (study PRJEB41166, sample SAMN08046057) | hot springs metagenome | biome: hot spring; feature: neutral hot spring; material: thermophilic sediment; isolation source: thermophilic sediment from...
GGATTCGAACCCCGGGCCTCCGGCTTAGGAGGCCGGCGCCCTATCCTGGCTAGGCAACGGGCCCTCCTCAGTATTGGGATTATGTTGTCTTGTTTATAAGTGTTTACCTCGACAGCCCGTCACGGGATTGGGGAGTGTTCTCCATTACACCTTCTAAACGTTAATATAGCTTTGAATCGTAAGTAATAATAGAGGTGCATGTTATGATTGTCACGCCTTCATCACAGGCTGATTTAGCGGGTTCTTTCAGCAAGATGCGTGAAGGCCTTCTCTACGGTATCATAGGCTCAGTCTTAGCCGGGGCCTCCCTGATGTTCCTTCTCTTCGGGATGCTAGCCTCCACCGCCTCCAGCGGCGATGGAGGAGGTGCCTCAGCATTAGGGGTGTTGCTGGCCAGCGTGGTAGGAGTCTTAATAGGAGGAGTACTGTGGCTGTGGGGTTTCTACGGGAAATTCATCCCTGGGGTAGAAGAGCTTAGGAAAGCCCGGCCCGAGTACTCGACAGCCGCCACGTTGATCAGGATAGGCTTCATCTGGGGGTTAGTACTAGTCATCATAGGTGTAATCCTGACGTTGATATTGATTGGAATACTCCTAGTGTTAATAGGCTACATCCTGCTGATACTTGGATACGTTGGAATGATCATCCTATGCTTCAACCTCAACTCGAGCGAGGGCAACAGCCTCTACCTGGTAGCAGGCATCCTCCTCATCATAGGAATATTCATCCCAATCCTATCATTCATCGCATACATTCTCATGTACGTAGCGCTGGGAGACGCCGTCAGAAAATACAGCACCATGCAACCACCCCCGCCGGCAACCCCTCAACCCAGCCCAGCCCTTCCCCCGCCAGTATAATTTTTTAAACTACCTCCCAACCTTTCTGATAACGGGGAAACCCGTAGTCATTCTTAAGTTTTTAATAAGGTCATGGTTTATCATGATAGTAAGGAGGGGGCCGTAGTCTAGCCTGGCTAGGATGCGGGGCTTGGGCCCCCGTGACCCGGGGTTCAAATCCCCGCGGCCCCATCTCAAGGCTTGATGAAACCGCTAGAAACTGAGAAATGATGATCTTTCAGCGGACTGACCTGGAAACATTTAAAAAACCATGCGATATAGGGTTTTCACGGTTGAGACGGATTGCACGAGGCAGGCTTACCTGATGATTTAAGCTTTATACTCGGAGAGGTTAAATCCTTAAGCGTTGAGAAGAGGAGCATACACGAACTGCTCCTGGCAATGGCTGACACAGCCTTCCAGGGGAGGGCTTTAGGGGAGGCCTACAAGGTTTTGCTGGAAATGTTCAAGGACCCCGAGAACACTATTTTCCTAGGCCTGGCCGGCTCGCTCAGCACGGCCGGGATGTGGAGGATTGTGAAGTGGCTTGTGGAGCAGAGGTATGTTGACATCGTCGTCTCAACAGGAGCGGTCATTAGCGAGGATATTTTCGAGGCAATGGGGTTTAAATACTATAAAACCCTGCCCACCGTTGACGATGAGAAGCTGTTGAAACACAAGTACGACAGATTCTACGATACCGTGGCAAGCGAGCTGGAGTACAGGGAGATGGAGAAGCTCATAGGAGAGTTCGTCGAAACACTCCCGCCGGGAAAGCCCTTCTCGACCGCTGAATTCCTACACGAGTTCGGTAAATGGCTTAGCGAGAAAGGAATAGACTGCATTGTCTCAGCAGCATACAGGGCTGGAGTACCCGTTTTCTCCCCAGCCCTAGTTGACAGTGCTTACGGTATGGCAACCCTCCTCGCCTACAGGAAGGGACACAAGGTTGTAATAGACATGGTGAAGGATTTCAGCGATATTGTCGAGCTGGGGAAGCGCTCCAGAAAGCTCTCAGCAATATACGTAGGGGGAGGGGTTCCCAAGGACTACGTCAACCTCGTCACCGTGGCGCAAACCCTCATAGGAGAGTATGAGGAAGGGGTTCACGACTACTACAAGTCTCTCGAATACGTTGTACAGTTCACAACCGATGCGCCCCAGTGGGGAGGGCTGAGCGGGGCAACCCTTGAAGAAGCTGTGAGCTGGGGTAAGGTATCTCCTGTTGCAAGGAAGAGGACTGTTTACGTTGACGCTACAATAGCCCTACCGTTAATCTCTCACGCATTGTTGGAGAGCGGGGTTAGAAGAGCTAGGCCTTTCGACACCTCATGGTTCTTCCAGCGCCGAGGCTAGACTAGCGATAGAAGAATCGCTGCCACAGCCAGCGGGTAAGCATATTTCAGCAGGAACGCTACAGCCTGCTCTGGCTTATACCTTGGAAGGATCGAGTCAGCGACCACCAGGATTGTGAAAACCACTATGGTTTTCAGGTAAACCACGAGCGCTGAGGCCATCCAGTTTGAAGGGTCGGCAGGCCAGACTCCTCCTAGGAACAATACTGCAAATATCATTGGCATAACGATTCTTTCAGCGAACTTGAGGAAGAAGCCGAAGGCAAGCCTGGGGCCGCCGAGCTCTGTAAAAACCCCCCAGTATATTTCAGACTCAGCCTCCGCAGTGTCAAAAGGCTTAACCATGAGGGCTCCGAGCATGCCTAGGAAGCCCGATATTGTTGCAAGGATCATCGCTATTGATTCTGAAAACCCGGATGTCCAAGCACCAGCCGCTCTCAGAGAGGTGAGGTAGATGCTGAAATCGCCTCCTGTTCTCGAGGAGATTATCAGCGGAACTAAGAGGGATGCGGCGAAAACAGGCTCTGAGACGGCGAGGACTGCGAGGAACCTGGCAGCGCCAATGGTTGTGTAGGGGTTTGGGTGAGCCACTGCAAGGTATGCTATTGCAAAGGGAGCTATGAGGAGGAAGTAGAGCACTGCTATAGCATCGTATCTCGCATAGATCGGGCTGTAAGCCACGGGTAGTGCAAGCTGGGCTACTATTAAGACACCTATCCCAAGGCTTACAACGATTACAGGGCTGTGCATTAGCGAGTACTTGTTAACCATGTCCCTCTTAGCCACCAGCTTTAAGAGATCTGCTAGAGGTTGCAGTATACCGGCAGGGCCGGCATGAATAGGGCCCCTCCTGAACTGTATTCTCGCCGATAGTTTTCGAGCCAGCCACTGAGTAAATATTATTAGGATTATGGTGAAGACTAGGCCCGGGTAGACCAGCGCTTGGATTATGAGATCTAGGATGCCGGCCATCCACTACCACCCCAGCAGGAAGGATGCAGCGACAAGGGCTGCGAGGAAAATAAGCGCGAGCAGGTACCATGAACTGATTTCTCGGCTGAAGGATTCAAGCCTCAGCACCCTCCTCCCCAGCGCTCTCCTAAGAATGTCCTTGAGAATCCTGATCGCTGAGAGCCTAAGGGGTTCGTCAACAACGAAGCCTCCCATCACTATTAAACCTGATACATCATCTCTCTGCTCAGGTGTTTTAGAAGCGGCTAGTTTCTGAAAAACCACGTAGAAAACGAGATATACTGTAAGCCCTGTTAAGACCGCCATCCCAGTATATATTATGGTGAACTCGTACACATCCATCATAACCACCTGCTACTCGAAGATTTTAGATACGTCTTTCTCAAACACCTCGGAAACACTTTTCCTAGCCTCCTGGTCCTCGAGGGCCTGGGCGTTGATCCAGTGAACATAGAACAGCTTCCTATCCTCGTCAACATCGATCACCACTGTTCCCGGAGTGTTTGTTATCGAGTTCGCTATTGAGACAATCGAGTACTCGCTGCTAACACCGTAGGGAACTCTTACAATAGCTGGCTTGTATTTAGCACTAGGCTTAAGAATGAGCTTAATCACCTCCCAATGAGCCTTAGCCTCTACAACAGTGAAGTATTTGACAAGGTAGGCTACAGCCCTGGAAAACCTTGCTATCGAGAGCTTCCCAGGGTTTCTCACAAGGTCCTGCCCAAGCAGTAGCGACACGCCTAGGCCGGTTAGCAGGGCTATACCAACCTCTAGCACCCCGTAGGAGCCTGTGTAAACCAGGTATATTAAGGCTAGCAGTAGGGTTGGAATTATAGCGGAAACCTTACCCACCGCTCTCAACCTCCTTCAACTTAGTCGTTATCAAAGAACCATACTCCCTTGCAATCCGGATGGAGATTGCAGCTAGGAGCAGTAAGACTGATAAGCCGATGACTATTGCGGTGACTATCAGGACCTGTGGAACAGGGTCAACGCTTCCTGCGGAGAACATGGAGATTTGACCAGCCTCAGGGAACACAGGGTTCTCGAGACTTCCGCCGGGGTAGACTGGCGGGGTGGTTGACGATAGCGTGTAGCCAAGGTATACTAGGAGCACGTATATCGCGTCGCCGAGGATTGTGAACAGAGCCATTTTCTTAACCAGGTGGGGCCTGGAGGCGATGCCGTAGATAGAGAACCCTATTGTCAGGGTCAATGTGAAGCCTATATAGTACCATAAAGCCTCCTCGATCACTTGCCAACACCTCCCTTCTCAAACTCTGCGGTTAAATAGTAGAGTGCGAGAGTGAAGCCCGTTAAGACTGCAAGGTATTCGGCAATGTTATAAATAAATATGGAGCCCGAGAGTAGCATTTTGAAAAACGGGGTTTCTATGAGAGCTGGGTAGCTGAAGCCTGTCCCAGGCTTCCCCAGGTTCTGGAACAAGTATGCTTCCACGTTCACAGCTCTAGAGTATATAACTGGTAGCAACCCGGTTAAACCGATCAACGATACGCCGAGGGCTCTCAGGAATAAGAGCCTCTCGCCTTTGAACCCTAGCATGGTTAAACGCTGGCTTGAGAAAGCCAGCATTAAAATCAGCGGGGCTACGACAAATACCGAGCCGCCTTGGAAGCCTCCCCCGGGTGTTACATGCCCGTGGACGGCGACAGATACGCTTACAACAACTATGACCGGTGCGAGAATCCTTGACACAAGCCTAACTATCACTGTGGAGGCTTGGGTTTTAGCAATCGCCTGACGGGTTCCAGCTATTAATGAGAGGGATGCAACTATTGCTAGGAAGAGGACGCTTGTCTCGAAGAACGTGTCAAACCCTCTTTGATCCCATATTACTGCTGTAACAACTTCGAAACTCATTGAAGTAAGGATGGAGCTTTGGAGAGGTATGACTGTGAGAAGCGTTTCAGCTAAGCCCGTGAGCCCTCTTTCAGGGCTGAGCATTCCCAGAGAGTAAGCCAGCGTGAAAATCAAAACCCCTATCGAAACCGGGATTAAAACCTCAAGCCTCCTCATACCTCTCACCCTTCGAGAGCACGTAGAGAAGTATAACCGTGTTCAGCCCAAGGCCTATGGCAACGTAGGCTATTAGCAGGTCAGGCGCCAGGAAGATTGAAAGTATGAGAGCGTAGAACACGGATTCAACACCAGCCAACACCACGGCTTTGGCAACATCCTTCTCCTGGACAACCACTATTGTTGATATCAAGGCAAGGGTTGCAGCTAAGGATGCGAGGATAAGCATTATCATTTCTTCTCACCCTTCTCCAAATCCTCCCTCAACCTGTCCGCAACCACGCTGGGCTCAGCCTCCCTCGACCTGTAAACCCCCCTTGCAAGGGCATGGGAGCCTGCTGGAACACCCAGGGCTATAACAGCTGCAGCGACCAGGGATACCCCTGAGAACACGGCTTTAAGCCAGAATTCAACATCGAGCCCTAGGACTGTAAACGCTACGCCTATAAGCGGGTAGAAGCCTCCCCCGATGGCTCCTACGGTGGCAGCGTGGAGCCTAGTGTAGAACTCTTTAAACTTGAAGAAGCCTAAGGACGCGACTATGTCCAATACTCCGCCGACAGCGAGGAGACTGATGCCCAGGTAGAAAAGCAGTTGATCAATCACCTAGCCCACCTCTTCTCCAGGTATTTCGCAACGATAAGGTCGAGCAGGAATATCCAGGCGCCGAGCGGTATAACTCCCACTAACAGGTAGGGAGACCTGTAGTGCAGGGCGACAAGCATCATTAAAACGATCAAGTCAACCGTTAACGCGTCAATAGCTAGGACAGCGTCACCGAGGTTTTTCGAGGTGAAAACCCTTATTGAGTAAACGATCATCGCCACGGTGAACAATCCTATTAGAAACGGGGTTACAGAGGCCAGGGATTCCACCGCTACCATTACTCCTCACCCTTGCTTGTGGTTGCCTCGCCTTTTGAGAGAGCACCCCCGCTGTAAGCCTTGGTGAACAATTCCTTGGTCACTGTAACCCTGCCCAACGGCTCCTTGAGCTGTAGAGGCTGTTTGAAAGTAGTGTCCTTGTTTGTGGTGAATAGCTCGTAGCCTGTGACAGTGGTCATCGAGAGAGCTCCTACCGGGCAGTATTCAACGCAAAGTCCGCAGAAAGTGCACTTTGAGTGGTCTATTCTCGGGAATCTCCTCCTAGGGTTCTGGGGGTAGTTGCCTTCAACTGAAACCATGTCTATGCATGCTGCCGGGCAGACCTGCTGGCACATGCTACAGCCGGTGCATTTAAGCATGTCTAGGACATGGGCTCCCCTAATCCTTTCTGTTTTAAACGGGTTTGACTTCCTCGGGACTAGACGGGTGTAGGGTTTGCTGGCAAGGTGTTTCAAGGATTTAACCAGTGTAGGCAACACCATGCGAATCACCTGTCCAGGTCGGGCGGGCAGGGGTCCAGGGATGCAAGGATCACGGGGAAGTCGGCAATAGTCACCTCTTCCCTGGAGACAATGTGGTCAACCACTGTTGTTAGAAGAGGCATTGACATGCTTCTCAGCCTCACCCTGTAGGGCTTCCTGCCTCCCTGGCTGATGATGTGGATCATGTACTCGCCCCTTGCTGACTCAACCCTGGCTACTCCCTCGCCTACGGGAGCGGTGAGCCCGAGCTTAACCCTGAGGGGCTCGCCGGGCCTAACCTCGTCGAGCGCCTGCCTTATTATTAAGAGGGATTGATGTATCTCCTTGAACCTTACGACAGCCCTGTCGTAGGAGTCGCCCGATGCTCCGACAGGTACCTCGAACCTTACCTTGTCATAGTTTAAGTAGGGTGCGTGAACCCTTAAATCATACCTCAGCCCTGAAGCCCTCAGCACGGGGCCAGTAACCCCCAGGTTTAAAGCATCCTCAATCGATAGCTTGCCCAGTCCTTTCAACCTGGCCTTGAAAATGCTGTTTCCCAGTAAAGCTTCCTCCACATCCCTGGCCTTCTCCTCCACGAACTCTACAACGCGCGTTGTCTCCTCCTTAAAGTTCTCTGGGAGCGAGTACCTGATGCCTCCTGGTACGCTGAGGTTGTGGTAAACCCTGTGCCCGGAAATCCTCGCGAACCATTTCAGAATCTCCTCCCTAGCGGCGACAGCCCAGTAGGCCGGGGTCCGCAGGCCAATGCTCCCGCCTATGAAGTGGCTCCAGAACAGGTGGGATGCTATCCTGCCCATTTCAGCCTGGATCATCCTGAGCCATTTAGCGTTCTCAGGTATCTCAGCCTTGTAAATATCTTCAACAGCTAGCGAGTAGGCGATTTCAAGGTGGTCAGGGTCTTCGACGCAGAACCTGTAGCTCATTGCAACATTCATCTCCCAAGTCCTGTTCTCCATCATTTTTTCAAAACCCCTGTGGAGGAATCCCGGGACAACCTCTGCTTTAACAACCCTGTCACCGTCCAGCCAGAGCTTGTAGGCAATGTTGCCGGGAACCCCGGGGTGCTGGGGTCCGAAGTAGACTACCTGGTAGCCACTACCTTCCATACTTGTAGCCTCCATACATTGTTTTAACCACGAAGCCCGCCGTGTCAACATCCTTCCTAAGAGGCGGGGGTCCCTCCCAGTTGCCTTCAAGTATCCACTTTCTAAGCAAGGGGTGGTTCTCGAATAAAACACCCATCATCTCGTAAACCTCTCTCTCAATGTAGAGGGCTAGGGGGAAGATGTCGTGCACGCTTTCAACGGTGGGATTCGCCCTCGGAGTGTATGTTTTAACCCATTTCTGCTCGCCTGTCCCAGGGTTTTCAAGAATATAGTAGAGCTCTATCACTCCTTTATCAGGGTAGTCAACCGTGTTGATGTTGATGAAGAGGCTGAACCCTTGATCCTTAAGCTCTTTCAAAACCATCTTTAACTTCTCTCTTTCAACGCTTAGCTTGCAGATTTTATGCTTAGCGGAGGCTTCGTAGCACTCGGGGTATGACGGGTTGAAAACATAGTTAACGGGTTCGCCCGCTTGCTTAGAAGCCTTATCCAGGTACTCCTTAAGCCACTGCTTCTCAAGCTCCTCATACCTTGCTATCTTCTCGAAAGCATCAGGCTTTATCCGTGAAACATGTGTCTCAAGCCCGGAGGTGGCGATTTTCCTCCTTAAATACTCCAGCATGCTGAAGTAGTCGTCAGGCATTGGCATGCAGCCTGGAACCCATCCCTCAACATCCACGAACTCGTCAAGCCTCTTGTAGGTGGCGTAGCTGTCCCAGTATAACCCGCCTGTTGCGGTGCAGTTGCATCCAGCCGCAACCAGCCTGGGCTCTGGAACCTGCCTATACATATTGAGGAATAGCTTAACCGTTTTCTTGGTTAGATAGCCCATTCCAACGTAGAGGTCGCTCTGCCTAGGGGTTGGTGCAGGCATGTACCCGTATCTCTCCCAGTCTAAAGGAGACATTACTATGGGAGGAAACTCCACCGCTCCGCATGCTGAGCAGTAGTGTATCATCCACATACTCCTGCTACGCGCCCATTTAACAAGCTTGTCAAGCAAGCTCATAGCGAACCACCCTCGCAATACAGGATTCCGCTTATCTCTGAGAGGTAGTCAATCCTTCCAGCCGTTATCGAGTTTGAAGCCGATGAGATTAATGGTTCGATCGAGAAAGCGTAGACAACTCCGAGCACTATTGTGAGAGCAGTGAGGAGCAGTAGATAGGTTTTAAGGGCTTTGGGAACAAGCTTCAAACCCTCCCTTGGAGGAGCAAGAATCATCGCCGATACTGCTTTAATGAAAGCTGTTAAAGCAAGAAGTGATCCAGCAAGCGAGGTGAAAAGAGCCAGCGGAACAGTCACGTCCGCGTTCAAAGAGTTGAAGAGGTTTACGTAAACACCTAGCTTAGCGATGAAGAAAATGGTAGGGGGCAGCCCTGTCACGGCTGCCGCTCCAACTATTAATCCAGCTTGAAGTATTCTCGAAGACCTGAGAGAGCCCTCAACGTTCTCGAACACGTCAGTACCGTATGAACTCCTAACCCAGCCTGCCGTTAAGAAGAGCAGGGGCTTCACTACTGCATGGGCCAGTATGTAGGCTAAGGCCACTTCTACGCCAGGTGGTCCGAGAGACAGTGCTATTGCAACATAGCCCGAATCCATTACCACGGTGTAGGATATGGTTTTTGAAAAGCTCCTAGAGTATAGCGCTCCCAAACCCCCTATTACAATGCTGGCTATTCCAAGGATTCTTAAAGAGTATTCTAGAATAGGGTTCAACCCGTTTAAAACCGTGTAGACAATCCTGGTCAACGCGTAGTATGCAACTCCCTCGGAAACCCCTGCTAGAAGCGAGGCCGTCACCGGCCCCGTGGAGGAGTAGGCTGGGGGAAGCCAGAAGTGGAGTGGTACGAGAGCCTCATCCACAACCAGTCCCCAGAAAAGTAAAAGAGAAAGGGTTTGCAAGGCTTCGACAGGGTTTTGAGAAAGCCCCCTGCTACATGCTGTGAAACCCTGCTGTATCAAACCCATGTGACCAATGTTAAGGGTTCCCGTGGCGAAGTATATTAGAACCGCCCCCATGAAGAAGAGAAGACCGCCTACGCCTGCAACCATGGCGTAGTCGAAGGCGGACCTATAAGATTGCTTAGAACCTCCTAGCGCTATAAGCCCGTAGGTGGAAACCAGCATCACCTCCATCATCACGAACATGTTGAACAAGTCTCCTGTGTACAAGACCCCGGTGAACCCTGCCAGGAGGCCTAGGTACAGGGCCAGGTAGTACTCGTCACTCTCAGGCTGTAGAACAGGTATTAGGGGAAATAGGAGAAGACCCAGGCCTGACGCGATGACCGCTAGGAAGGCTGAAAACTCGTCGGCAACGTATGTGATGCCTATGGGAGGAGGGAAGCCTCCGAGCTCATAATAGAGGATGCCGGAATCCCTCACCGCTAAGTAAGTTGATAAGGAAAAGATGAAGGATGCGGAAACATAGCCAAGAGCGTAAATCCTTGAAAACACCTTCCTAGCCTTAAACACCTTGAAAAACACTAGAGTGAAAGCTCCGAAAACCAGGAGGTAAGGGGTGAGGGCGGGCAACACGCTCACAGAGACCATTAGGTTCACCAAACCTAACATTTTCTACAATAACAGGCTATTTAAACCTTATTTCTCGGAAGATCCACGCGTTGAAACACCACATCCAGATCGTCTTCGCTTATTAGGATGAGTGCGGCGGCCGGGATTTGAACCCGGGATT
>ERZ1669248.1126-NODE-1126-length-10378-cov-43.381575_pt1 | contig 10378 bp, 12 predicted proteins | sample MGYA00579296_ERZ1669248 | MGnify/ENA primary metagenome ERZ1669248 (study PRJEB41166, sample SAMN08046057) | hot springs metagenome | biome: hot spring; feature: neutral hot spring; material: thermophilic sediment; isolation source: thermophilic sediment from...
GTTTCCATACTCATTTTACATTCACCTTTGCATATGTTTAGCCATATTTACTATAAATTTTTCGGTCTAGACTCTAGACCTAATCCATTTATCGTAGTTCTCCCACGTTAGAAGATCCCTCTTTTCTATTTCAAAGCGTGTGGGTTTGACTAAGAAGATCCACCCTGCCTTATACGGATCCTCGTTTATTAAGTAAGGTTCTTCAAGAACTTCCTTATTTATGCTTGTTATAAAACATGTTACTGGAGAGTAAACAACAAATAATCGCTTAGATGCTGCCTCTACCAAAGCTAAAGGTGCTTCTCTATTTATCATTTGCCCATTTTCAACAGTCTTAATTCCAATTATACATTTAAGCGCGTTAGCAGCGTATTCTGATAAGCCAACTTTCGCTTCTTCAGGTTTATCTTCGATCCACACGTGTTTCTGAGTGTATAAACGACTTTTCCTTTCCCTCCATATACTTTGAATTAGGTTCTCTATAGCCTCTGAAACAAACTCGGAAGTGCATAAATAATATCCCTTCTCAACCAAGGCTTCTACCTTTTTAAACAGTTCTTCCGGAACGCTAACTGCTTCCCATCTAGACATTTATTTTTCCCATTTAATGAGGATGTTTGGAAAATAATAAAGATTTTTGTGATTCCTTCTTTTGCATCATTTGATATATCGTAGCATGGAAAAACAAGTTTGACGTCTAATTTGCCGGGACGATAAGTTTGTGCTCTGTGATGATTAGTGGTTTAACTCCGTAAACTTCCAGAATGTTTTTGACGTTAATACTTCTTCCGGTTTTCCTGCTGCGAAAACTTTTCCTTTGTTTAACATTAATATTTTGTCAGATATTCTATAAGCATAGGTTAAATCGTGTATGGCTGTTATGATGATTAATCCTTTTGAGCGCAAGTTTTTTACAATTTTTGAATTTCTATTTGATATTTGAGGTCTAGGTTGCTTGTCGTTCGTCGAGTAAGAGCACCTCGGGCTCTCCCGCGAGGGCCCTTGCAATTATCACTCTTTGAAGTTCTCCTCCGCTAAGCTCCTATAAGGTTCTCTCTACAAGACCTATAGCTCCAATGGTTTTTAATGCTTCATATACTTTTTCTTCGTCCACTTTTGAAGGTGCAATGTCTATGTATGGTCTTCTGCCAGTCATTACAAAATCGTACACTGTTAGCATTCCTGCCAAGTAAATGTTCTGTGGAACTAACCCTATCTTTTTGGCTGCTTCTCGCAAAGGTATTTAGGGCATTTGTCACTTGAGTCATTCAATTCAGATTTTGAAGTATCCTTTCGCTTTCTCTCTTGCGTTTTTACTCACCCCCGCATCTTTCTCATGTAATATTTTCTTCCCTCATATTCAATCTCCACAAGCTCCCCGTTTTTTAGGAGATCTTCAAGAACATGAGTTTCTGCACCTGCTCTCCTTAAAAAGTCTGTAACGGCTTCCTCCCGCATGGGATGCACCGACGTTATGCTCAATAAGTCTTCCTTAACGTTTCCAGTAAAGGCGAAAGCATTTCCTTCATACCCAATTAAAAGTTCAACTTTTCTGCTTCCAAGCTTCTTGGAGAATATTTGAAAAGCAGAGTTTAAGGTTTCTTCTTTTGCTGGTCTAACCCACTTTTCCGTCGGCGGCCTTGTAGGTATTGCAATATAAGCCTTATCTAACCCGTTCAAGCTTCCTAGGAATTCAGCTATCCTCAGAAACTCGCTATTGTATTTTACAGCTTCAATAAGCATTGTTTCACTTATTATAGTCCCATTAAATGTGTCTGCAAATTTCCTTATGCCTTCCAAAATTGCGTTTAACCTTAAACTTCTGTGGGGCCTATTTATCGCCGTCCACAAGTTTTCACTCACAGCATCCACCTTTAATGAGACAAGATCGGCATTCATCAAGTCTTCCCTAACTTTTTCTTGCCATAATAAAGAGGCGTTAGTTATGACCGCTATTGGAATTCTTGCTCGCTTTAAAAGTGATATTTCTTTGCCGATGTTTACGTCTAATGTTGGCTCACCATCTGGAACAAAAGTTATGTAATCAATTTTCTCATTTCTTATGATTGCCTCATAAACCTTCCTCTCAACATCTTTTAAAATGTCTTCCGGCTTGTAGTAAGTTCGCCTTTCAACAATATGAACGCTTGTTCTTCCAAGTTGGCAGTATACACACGAATAGGTGCACGTTTTCGGTGGAATATTATTTACCCCTAGACTTTTTCCCAATCGCCTAGATGGAACAGGGCCAAATGCTATTGTCAACATTTTTCGCCTCTTCTCACGCTTTCTAACTTTTCGATTCTAACGCTTTGGAAATATTCTTCCAAACGCGCTTAATCTCATACGTGACGTTGCATTCCGGAGAATATTCCATAATCGTTTTCCCGTTAACCATGGCTTCTACAACCTTTGGGTTGAAGGGTATTTTCCCGGCAACCTCTATGCTGTTTTCTTTACAAAAACTCTCAATTCTCTCAGTGTTATCCTTGTTTATGTCATACATATTAACGCATACAAACGGCTGAACATTAAAATGCCCTAACAGTTGTAGTGCTCTCTTTAAGTCGTGAATGCCCGACATGGTTGGTTCTGTAACTACCAAACCAGCATCTACGCCAGTAACTGAAGCTATAACGGGGCAACCGATTCCAGGCGGCCCATCTATTATTACAAGATTACAGTTCTCTTTTTCCGCTAATATTTTTGCGTTTTGCCTAACCAAGGTTACGAGTTTTCCAGAGTTTGCTTCGCTTGGGCTAAGCATGGCATGAGCCATAAACCCATACTTTGTTTTTGAGATGTACGCATGTCCAGATACGCGTTCAGTTAACGTTATAGCATTAGTCGGACAAACAATAGTGCAGACGCCGCATCCTTCACATGAAAACGGATCTATGGTGAAGTTTTCTGTTATGGCGTTGAATTTGCATTTTTCTCGGCATAAACCGCATTTTATACATTTTGCTTCATCAATAAACGCCAATTTTGAACCTTTAAATTCTTGGGTTTCAACTATTTCTGGGTGCAAGAGCATATGCAGGTCTGGGGCGTCTACATCACAATCTGCTACAACAGCCCTTTTTGCCAAAACAGCGAATGACGCTGTTATTGTCGTTTTGCCAGTTCCGCCTTTGCCGCTTAAAACTGTTATCTGTTTCATTTACCAGCACGCCTTCGCACTTCATTAAATAACGTTCTAAACTTTTCTTTCCACTCTGGCATCTCTTGGCTGAAGGGAACCCCTTCCGAATAAAGTTCAGCGATTCTCCTCTGATAGGGAATTTCAAGTAAAATTGGTATATCCTCCTCTTTGCAATATTTATAAACTTTCCCGTTGCCTATTCCAGCCCTGTTAACAACAACGCCTGACGGAATTTTCATGTCTTTCAAAACTTGAACTGCTATTTTCAAGTCATGCAAGCCGAAGGGCGTGGGTTCGGTTACGAGAATGCAGAAGTCGCTTCCTTTCACGGTTTCAATCACTGGACATGATGTCCCAGGTGGTGCGTCGAGAATAACGTTTCTGCTCTTGTCAATGCATTTTTTAACTTCTCTAATTAGTGGAACAGCCATGGGCTCGCCAACTTCAAGCTCGCCATAAACAAGCTCTGAATCGCCAATGTGACCCCGCTTTAACGTTCCAATTCTATGTTTTCCTTCGGTTAAAGCTTTTTTAGGGCAGATGAGAATGCATCCGCCGCATCCGTGGCAAAGTTCTGGGAAAATTAAAACTTTTTCTGAACTGGCAAAAATGGCGTTATATTGGCAGAAGTTTGCACATTTCCCACAATGATCGCATAATTCTTCGTTTAAATTAGGGATTAACGTGTAAACTGGTTCCTCATGGCTTATTTTAGGATGAAGAAGCAGATGAGCGTTAGGTTCTTCCACATCACAGTCCAGTAGCTGAACATTAGCTATAGAAAGTGCCATGTTAACCGCTACAGATGTTTTTCCCGTTCCACCCTTGCCACTTGCAACCGATATTATCAAAGCAAATCCTCACGTTTTAGTCCTGTTTCTCTCTTCCAGTTTTTCAAGGGCTTTATGCAGGGCGTTAACGGCTAGTTCTGCGCAGTGGCGTTCTGGCAGCCCATTTAACTCTTTTAAAACGTCTTCCGCTGTGATATTCCAAGCATCCTTGACGGTTTTGCCAGCCACTAACATTGTTAAGGCAGAGCCTGAGCAAGCGGTTCCTACACAACCTTTATACTCGAATTTTGCATCTTGTATTGTCCAATTTTTTCCGAGTTTCAAGTAAATGGTGATGGTGTCTCCGCATGGAAGGCCTGTATATGTTAGGGCGACGTCCGGATTCTCAATTGAGCCGACATTAACCTTGTCCATGTAAAGCTTTATGGCTTTGGCGGAATATCCTACCCTTGACAAGAGCTCTTCAATGGTTAACTTGCGCATATTTCACACTTGAAAATGGATGTTGATTTTATCTATGACGTGCATGATGGCATCCTTCTGTAAGCTCCTCAAGCTTGTCTTGCCTATAGGCTTCAATTACTTCCTTAACAATGTCGGCATTAGCCTTTAGCACAGCTACTCCTGCGTCTTGAAAGATGCTTAGTGCCCGAGGCCCCATTCCATAAGTGATTACAGCGTTAGGTTTGAACTGTAATAAGCGATCTGGTGGGCGTCCACTGCCGCCGAAATGTTCACTTTCGTTGGATACTGCTTGGACATTTGCAATGCTGCCGTCTTCGTTTAACTCTACTACAATGAAGTATGGCGCTCTCCCAAAATGCTCCGAAAGCCTAGCGTCAAGCCCATTTCCATTTTCAGCAGGAATAACTATTCTCTCCTTCACTTTTTCACCTCCTTCTTTTCTAGATTCACGTAACAATTTTTCAAGCTTTTTCCGCCTTAACCTCTCAAGTTCTTCGTCTGAGTTTTCTATGGCTCCCACAGTCTTTGCCTCCAACCACGCCCTCTGCCAGCCCCCATTCCAAAATGTCCTCCAACAGTTGGAGCACTTGTCCCTTTTAGTTCCCCTCTTTTGTATTTTTCAACAACTTCCCTTACGGTTCCATATGCGCCTGTGACAATTTTTATGCCTGCTGCAGACAAAGCCTGAAAAGCGTTAGGTCCAACATTACCAGTTATAAGCACTTTAGCGCCCTTGCTCGCTATTGTTTGAGCTGCCTGTATTCCAGCGCCACCTACAGCCCAAGAAGCCACGTTTGGAATAGCCTCAAACTGCATAGTTTCCGAATCCACTATGATAAAGTATGGGCATCTGCCAAACCTAGGGTCTACAGGCGCATCTAGGCTATTTGCCGTTGCAGATACACAAATCTTCATTCAATCACCTCCCTCATTGATTAACCCTTCTTTTTCCTAATAAGCCTAGGCAAAAGTGTCGGGTCTGGGATTATCGTCTCCTTCCAGCCCTTCTCCTCAAGAATCTTAATGATTTCATCCTTCATTGTCACTGGGATGTCGGCATCTGTTCGCACGAAGCGGTGGATGTCTTCGGGCATTGCCCCATAAAGGCGTTTGTGCAAGTCGATATAATGTGTCAGCTTTATGGCTCTGCCTTTCGTTGTGTCGTTGGGACGCATGCAAAGCTTTGCAATCATAACCATGGCTTCTTCCTTAGTTTCAGCCGCATAGAACAAGTGCTCTGGGGTGGGTCCAACATACACCTTCTCGCCAGTACGCGCGTCATAAACATACCAGTCTTCTTCGCGGTCAGCCCTCCCCAACAACATGCGCCTATACTTTATGCCGTGGGGACCGACAATTACTGGGATGCCTAAACGCCAGAAGCCGCTTGCAATTGCAGCCGCCTTCTGCGACATTGCACCCCACGCTACACCTACGGCGCCAACTCTGTTGAGGACGTAATCAGCAATCTCCTCGTAGTTGGCACGCAGTCTTCTTTTTGCGAATATGCTTGCTATTTTTATGGCTGCTCCGGCTATGTGCGGGTTTGAAACGCATGATCCAACGTTTAGTAAGCCTCCAGCTTCAAAGGCGCCTGAGAAAATTTCGTATGGAGTTTTTCCCTCTTCATTTTTATACATGCCAGCTGACATGGCGGCGCATCCAGAGGTAACTACTATGTAGCGTCTTTTGGCGAATTCTATGGCCATTTCAGCTATTTCCTTTCCACCGTTAGGGTAGTTGGCGCATCCTACGAAGGCTACTACTCCTGGGATTTCTCCCAGAACTATGGGTCCGCCAACGTTTCTAATTTCAACATCTTGTATTGCGCCCCTTCCAGCCCGCACCTTAAACTTCTCTTCCTTAAACTTTTTGTCTGCAGCTTTCACAATGAAGCTGTGTATGGGCAAGTCTTCTGGGCAGGCCCCTTCACAGCGGGCGCATCCTATACAAAGCTCGTAGAGGTCTGCCAGTTTAGCCAAATTTCCTTTTGCAGCTTCGCTCATAGCTTCGGGAATTGGCAAGTTGTTGGGGCAAGCCCTTCTACATTCATAGCATTTTCTACACTTCTCAGCCCCCTTAACCACATCTTCCACGTCTGGGATAACCTTGAACTTTTTCCTCTGAGGAGCAACTTTCAAGGCTGTTCTTACAGCTACCTCGCCCACTTTAAGCGGGTCAAGTATAAGTGCTCCTGGCGTCTTACCGCTTACGAGATCTTCAACAATTTTATCCGGCGGGTCATGCGTCCTGTCTGGAAGCCCTAAACAGTTTTTCTCGCTTGAAGCTATTACTGGAGCCTTAATCTTCTGCGCTTCAACCAAGGTGTCTGCACGAATACACTGCTCGTCAACAACGATTACGTCTGCGATGCCGCTTCTGATGAAGCGCAGCTGCCATGAAATGGGCCCAATTATCTTAGCCTTAGGATTATACCTTGTTATGTCATGAGCTGTGCAGCATATCCCGCAAACTTCAACATCGCCAAATAAGTCGTTCGCCTCAAGATAATCCACGATTTCAACGGCTGGAGGAACATTATGCCCTATAACAAGTATGACGGGCTTCAATGAGTCTACAACTCCTAGTCCTAACTCCACGAGGGGTGCCTCTGGATCAGCCTTTGGAAAGCCGAAAGCTGAAATCTGCGCCATGTCTGCAACTTCCATTCCAACCTGATCTATCATGCCTGCATGCAGAACCTTCGACTCAAAGTCGATGTTGCTTCCCTCCTGCCCCGTGTGAACCGCGGATAATAAATGGGTGACCTGCGTTTCCAAATAGTCTAAAACGTCTTCTAAGTCTCCAAGGTTTTTCGGTCTAATGCCACAAACCAGGCGTGTAACAGGAGCCTCAACTTCGACGTTTAAGCCGCCGACGTCGATTGGATGATTCCTTCCAAACTTCTCAATTAAATGTTCAACTAGGTGGCGAGCATGTCCTATGTGGGTTGCGGCTCCGATGCAGCATGCAAGCAGGACTATCCTTGACTGTTGGGCTGGCATGTCTATTCCGCATGCTCCACGCTTGTCGCCTGTCAAGTCGCATTTTCCAAAAGTGCAGAGACAGCAGACATCGCAGAAGGGCATATAAAACGGCTTATAACGTTGCAGAAGCCTCATATCCCACTCTCTTAGGGTTGCAATGGACGGAAACGGGGTTGGACCAACAGGCTCCTCCCATGTTTCCTCAAAAATTCTTCCAATTGATATTTCAAGGTTCTTTACGGTGGCAACGTCGGATTTTAACTCACCTATTTTTATATGTGCAGCTCTCTTGGACATTTAACCCACCTTTCAAGGGTTTTAACAGTTCCCTAATTTCTCAGTCTCCTTGCATATGATTTCTAAGCGTGATCTTCAATTGCTTTCTCTGCTCCAAGTAATGTTCGATTTTCTTAACAATATCTGTAAACGCTTTTGAGGCTGCTGAATCTGAATGCTCAATTATGAAGGGTTTTCCATCGTCTGAGTCTGTGCAGATTTCGGGGTCTATTGGTATGCTGCCCAAAAATGGAACAGCTAGGTCTTCAGCAATCTTTCTTCCGCCTCCTGTTTTGAATATGTTTACTTCTGTTCCACATTTTGGGCAAACAAAGCGGCTCATGTTTTCGATTATGCCAATCACTGGAACACCCAACTGTCTGGCGAATGTTACAGCCTTTTTAACAACAATTTGGGAAACTTCCGACGGTATGGTCACTATGACGACGCCGTCCATGTCTGGGATGAGTTGCATGATGCTTAAGGGCTCGTCGCCTGTTCCTGGCGGAAGATCCACAAAAAGGAAGTCGAGTTCTCCCCAAGTAATGTCAGAAAGAAATTGTTGAATGGCCCTCATTTTTAATGGTCCCCGCCAGATCACCGGTGAATCGTCGCTTGGGAGCAGAAAGTCCATGGAAACTACCTTTATTCCTAATGGCCCGATAACTGGAAAGATTATTCCAGCAGCAAGCGCCTGAAGTCTTTGCCCTCTTAAGCCGAGCATTTTTGGAATGCTTGGGCCGTGAATGTCAGCGTCTAGAATTCCAACACGGTTTGCATGGCCTTGCATTGCAAAAGCCATGGCAAGATTTACTGTTACAGTGCTTTTTCCAACACCCCCCTTACCGCTTATGACCGCTATTTTATGCTTGATCTTGCTTATTTTCTGCTTTAGCCTCTGCTGTTCTTCCCATCTCTCTTTTCGCGGATCATTACACTCGTCTCTCTTTGAACATGACTCACACTTACCATCACATTCGGCGCCCATATTGACTCCTCTATACTGCTTTGTTCATGATCGCTCAGTGGCTTTGATCTATTTGCGGATTTTAGTTTAATGCACAAACTATATTAATACTTTATGTTTAGAAAATAAACAGAGGATCAAGCCTTGGACGAGGTTGACAGAAAGATAATTGCCCAACTCCAAATAGATGGGAGAGCCACTTTAAAAGAGTTGGCCAAGAACGTTGGGTTCACAAGCATGGGAGTAAAGAAAAGGCTGCAAAGGCTTATCCAGCAAGGCGCCATAAAAGTGTCCGCTTCACTGAACCCATACTTTTTTAAACTTTTCCCCGCCATAGTTCTGATGGAAATGGAAAGCGCCGAAGCAATGCAAAAACTGCTTGAACGCTTCAAAGACTGCCCAAGAGTAATTCAAATTTTTAAGACAATAGGCGGCTACAACCTGATCGCCCTAGTTGTAGCTGAAAACCAAGAAACCCTAGAAAGTATATCTATAGAAAAATGTTCCTTAAGAAGCAGCGCGGGCATACGTAGATCAGAATTCTACCCCATAGGCGAAATCCACTTTTCGCCCTTCCTCCCCGTAAGAGAACACTTGACTCATAAGGAAAAAGAAACAGCGCCATGCAACGTTGACTGCAGACCATGCGCAAGATACTTGAACGGAAAGTGCGCAGGATGCCCCACAACAATCCATTACAGAGGAACCCTTTAAAGAGGTTAATCACATGGCCAGAGGCGAAAAAGAATCAAGTTTAAAACTCAAAGAAGCAGAAGGCGCTGAAATAATTTGTCTAATGGATAATTCGGCGGACTTTCTTTCAACAATCCAGAAAAATGAAGCTAAAAGCTTTAGAGAGTGGACTAAGAAGCATTTTCGCCTTCCAATAGCCGAACATGGATTTTCTTTGCTTGTCCGTGTTTTTGATGGAAACAAATTCCACAGCGTACTCTTTGATGCCGGCATTAGCCCCAATGGAGTGATAACAAACGCAAAAAGGATGGGAATAAACCTGGCGGAAATTGAATGCATAGTGCTTTCCCATGGGCATTATGACCATTTCGGCGGATTACCAGCCATAGTCAAAGCCATAAACAAGGATAACTTGCCAATAATAGTACATGAAGACATGTTCAAAACACGAGGAGTACTCAGCCCAAACGGAACCATAAGAAAATACCCGCCTTTTCCCACGGAAGAAAAAGTGAAACCCGCCAGATACGTCAAAACCAAGCAGCCATACTTAATAGCAGACGACCTCATACTTGTAACAGGCGAGATTCCCAGAAAAACCAATTTTGAAAAAGGAGATTTGCCACACAGAGCCTTCATAGACGGCAAATGGCAGCCTGACCCATGGATATGGGACGACCGCACACTCATAATTAACATAAAAAATAAAGGCTTGGTTGTTATTTCTGGATGCGCCCACGCAGGAATAATAAATACAACACTTTACGCGCAACAACTAACGGAAGTAAAAATTATCCACGCTATATTGGGCGGATTTCACCTAGCAGGAAAAGATTGTGAACCACGCATAAACCAAACAGTGAAACAACTGAAAAGAATAAAACCCAATTTAGTGGCGCCTTCGCATTGCACTGGCTGGCGTGGAAACTACGCAATAGCAGAGGCACTGCAAAAAGCCTTCGTATAGTTTAAGTCCGACGAAGAAGAATATGCGTGTAGGGTTCTTGCTTGTGTGTTGTAGATTGGCGTTTTGTCTTCCATTTTTCTGCTGGCT
>ERZ1669248.1127-NODE-1127-length-10360-cov-7.344590_pt1 | contig 10360 bp, 15 predicted proteins | sample MGYA00579296_ERZ1669248 | MGnify/ENA primary metagenome ERZ1669248 (study PRJEB41166, sample SAMN08046057) | hot springs metagenome | biome: hot spring; feature: neutral hot spring; material: thermophilic sediment; isolation source: thermophilic sediment from...
CTGTTACAACCGAAAGCCTCGTCCTTTAGGGCTGGAATGGAGGTTTTAAGCTTTTTTCCTTAGAGATATTTTGGTGTCCCGGCCGCGGGCGGTGAGGGAGTGCTAACCCTAACGGTTGGGATGAGGGTTAGAGGGCAAAACTACATCTATCTCTAGAGCTCATAAATTACTCTATGAAACCTTGAGGAAATACTTCGACCTGCCCTCCAGATAAAAGATGCATCCCCGAATAGATGGAGGGAACCAATGAACCCCCTAAAGGGGACCCCAACCCTTTAGAGCGGGGAAGGTCAGCCTGAGGTGGTGGGGCTTTCGGTTTTGAAAACGTATATGCCCTGTGAAACCAGGAGTTTTGCTTTCTCTGGATCATACTCCCAGTCAGAGGGTAGTTTGCCGGTTCTCTTATAGTACTTCACTAGACGATGTATTTTCGACTCTACCTCTATAAGCCCTCTTAAACTATGGGTATCCTTGGGATGCTCCTCGAGGTGTCTTCTGAGGTTGACAGCCTGTTGCATTAAATGCATAAGGTCCTCTGGTATAGTGATTTTAATGCCGTGTTTCTCAAGGATCTCCGTGAGCTTCCTACCTGTTACTTGTCTTACTAATGGGATACCATATTGATCCCTAAGAATTACTCCTATCATTGATGGGGTATACCCTTTCTTCGCCAACTCTACGATCAGCAACTCTATATCGCTTGGACTCATATCTAGCTTTAACCATCTCGGTGGCCCAGCCCTCGCCGGCCGGGTTGAATGCGATTGACCCTTATCCCTCCTCTTATTCATAGCTCTGCAACCCCGTTGACACTATATCCCGGGTTAAACAATACACTATTAAACACCATAATATTTAAGAACAGATTTTAAATGTGACTCCTGTGGTAACTATTTCCTGCTATCCTGCTTTCTCCTTGATTTTTTCAAATACTGCTTTTACGGCTTTAGCTCTATGGCTGTACTTATTTTTCTCCTCTACATCCATTTCGCCGAAGGTTCTATATGGTTGTTCCCTTGGAGCGAATACTGGGTCGAACCCGAATCCCTTATTCCCCCGAGGCGTGGTGGTTATGTATCCGCATACTTCTCCTTCTCCCCTTATTATCTCACCATGTATCACGGCGACAGCCACGGATTTAAAGCATGCATCTCTTTCACTGATCCCCTCCATTAGTTTCAATACACCGTTTAATCCAAGCGTCTTGAAGACATAACTACTGTAGGGTCCTGGAAATCCATTTAGGGCTCTTATGAATAATCCAGCATCCTCAACTAGGACTGGTTTCCTTAAGAGGGAGTATCCTATTAATGCTGCGGTTAACGCTATGTTAGATAAGTCGTCATCCTGTATCTCGATTTTTAATCCCTCGAGGGGAGTGACATCGACCCCGTACTCCCTCGCTATGTCCTTTATCTCAAGGTACTTGTGTCTGTTACCTGAGAGAAGCAATAGTTTAACCGACATATCTCTCACGCATCACCGATCTCCTTAACTCCCTATCAATGTATCTACCCCGCGTGCTTATCTCCCTTAGTTTATACATGATTTCATCGAAGCTGCCGCTGTAATACTCTCTATAGGCTTTAAAATATGACTCCATAAAGGGTTTTAATAGATGAGGGTAGAGCGAGTAAATGCTTTTCTGGAGTAAATGTATATCTATAGCATGCTCCTCGATATCGGTGCTGTAGCCGGCTAAGCCGAAGTCTATTATGTAGACCCCCCTGCCGGAATATATAATGTTCGCAATAGTGAGGTCCCCGTGATAGATCTTCCTATTATGCATTAACGCGCTCTGCCTTCCTATATCCCATGCTATTTCTACGAGCTCTCTAGCCTCTATATCGGCTAGCTTCTCGGAGAGTCTCTCACCCTCGATATACTCCATCACTAATGCTCCTTTCTCGACATCCACTAGTAGAGGGGCTGGTACCTTTAATCCGGCTGCATAGAGTTCTGCAAGTATCTTTGCCTCATTCCTCGTTCTCGCCTGTATAAATATAGTGTCGTAGACTGGGTGTCTATATTGCTTACTCCTACGTTTCTTGATGACTACTTTTCTACCCAGGAACTCACCTATGTATATAACGGCTTCAGCCCCCCATAGATTGCTCTCACTGCTTAGAGCCATGGATAAGCCTCCTCATCAATCCTGTATCTCTGTTTTACATGTGTTTCCTCAGGCTTACTTGTCCTACCATATAGATATAATAGGAGCCCTGTATAAGCTATCATCACCCCGTTATCGCCGGCTACATCGGGCGGGGTACCATAATATTTTACGTTATAGATGGATGTAAGAGTCTCCATCTTCCATCTCAACACCTTGTTTGATGCGACTCCTCCAACTAGTAGGAGCTGTTTCTTATTGGTTAACGCGAGCACTCTTTCTGATACCTCGATAAGCATATTGAAGGCTGTCTCCCTGAGGCTGTTACATATCCTGCCCAGACTTTCCTTACCACCATTTGCTTCCTTCGCTAGTTTCAACGCGGCTGTTAAGAGACCCGAGAAGCTTAGATCGTTGCCTTTAATCGTGTATGGAAGGGGCTGGAACTCCTGGCTCCACTCGGCACATACATCTATAGCGTGCTTCCCATCAACCACATAGGGTGGAGCTATTCCTATTTCCCTGGTGAAGGTGTCAAAGAGGTTTCCTAATGGTATATCAAGCGTCTCCCCCATTACCCTATACTGGCTATTTTTCTGAACAAGTACCATCGTATTGCCCCCCGACACATATACTATGACAGGGTCATTGAAGCCGCTGAATAACTTACCGATTTCTATGTGGGCAACTGCATGATTCACCGGTGTTAATGGTATGTTGAAGTATTTAGATAGAAACCTAGCTATTGTCGCACCAACCCTGAGGCAGGGCCCAATACCAGGTCCTACTGCTACTGCAACGGTGTTGATGTCTCTCATAGAGACCCCGGCTTTCCCTAATGCCTCCCTGAGCACAGTGGGCGCGTTCTTCATGTGATGCTGCGAGGCTTCCCTAGGGTGAATGCCTCCTTTCTCAGGTTTATATTGACTACTAATATTTGCCAATATTTCTACGCTGCCCCTGGAAAACCTTAGGACTCCAACCCCGAGTGTATGGCTGGTCGACTCAATACCCAGTACTGTTACCTCTTTACCTTCTACACTTTCAGGCAGTTTTACAGGAACATGTATTTTTTGCATGGGCTTCCTCTCAAAAACCAGGGGTAGGGGGATCTAGAGTCTCTGCTACTTTTTATCTTATTTTACAAACTCTGTGTAATTGCATTTGCCGCAGTGCCATCTGGGTATTGGTTCCTTATGAAAAGCCATGAAGGAACCACACTTAGGGCACGTCTTATTCTTCCTCTTTATCGTCCCTGTATTATAGTCTACCTCATATAATTTATGTATATACGGCATTAAGCACCAGCCTCCGTTGCTTGTGAGACTTTCTGCAGAGATTCTTCGTTTCGTTTAATAATGTATTCTGGCTCAAAAAGCTTAACGCGCTCCTCGCTGTCATATATATGGGCTTCCACGAGGCTCACACCCAGCCCGTACTCTGTTTCAACGTTTCTTATATACACTAAGTTTACATTTTTACCATAGACTTTTGCTAGTTCAAGTCTAAGCAACCCCTTGCTCGGAGTCCCCTCGCCAGGGTGTCCTACACGGAGTTTCAGCTCTATCCTCTTGATTAATGGATTATACCTCTCCTCCACTACCTCGCCACTATATTTACCGAGCGTTATGGTTCTACCCATAGCATTCTTCACCTTACAGGTTCATAATAACTATGTCCGGTTTTAACCCTTTAAGTATTTTTAAAACTCTTTCCCTAGAGGGGGATGAAATCACAACACCTACATCTGGTTGTCCATATATGATTTTAAAGCCTCTGACTAGTGTGAAGGGTATAACTAATAAGTCTTCCTCGCCTACTACACATATGCTTCTGGCTCCACCAATTAGCGATGATGTAAAGCTGTTTATGCTTATAGTGCCCTGTGGATTAACCACTAATACATCGCATTCTCTTGGCCCTACGTCCACGGTATGCCTCTTTGTTTTAGCATCAGTTATCCTCATTTCAACCATGTGGTTCTTTGAAACAATATCGCCTACAGCGGCATCAGCCCTTAACCCATATACTAGTCCTCTATCGGGGGATACGTAGAGGTCTCCCTGTGGAATACTTAGAGAGAGCCTGAAGTCAACAGGTAGCTTTAACACTGGTATCGCTTTATTCAAGCTTAACCACGTATTTACCTGGGTTGGTTATCCCGAGTATTTTAGCGATTAAGGACTTCTCCGGGTTAACGATTATAACGACTCCACTCCATTCAAAAGTAAAGTCCTGGGATCCACACACCGGGCATGTTTCAGCGTTTTTAGGTACTAGGGACCTGCATCTCCGGCATGCCTTAAAGGGTTTACCTCTACTACTCACCTTGACCACCCTGCTTACTTACCCACTCTAGCTTCCCCAGGTATGGTTGCTTCATCGTCATATGTATTCTCAACCCCTTACCCGGTAATATTCCAATAGTGTATATCTTTGCTCTGAGAATGTCTCCTTTCTCTATTGTTCTATGGGACTCCTCTAACATTATTGCCGAACGTGTATTGTCATAGGAAACCTTTTCCTCGGATACCTGGTTTATATGGATGAATCCATCTAAAACACCTAGGTTTAAATATATACCTGACTTAGCTACCGTAACTGCTTCGCCCTCAACAACTTCCTTGATGAATGGGCTGAATACTAGGGCACTCATTTCCACGTCATGGTATGTTGCACCGTCTCCGGGTAGTATCCTCCCATTTTCATCGACTTTTACATCTATTATGGTTACTATAATCCCTAGCTTATGTTCGCCGCCCTTGGACTCTATTGATGCTATTGTTCCTTCGTACTTGCTCCGTAGTTCCTCAAGCGCCACGTCTTTCACTGGTCTCCCAAATTTCGCTGGCGGTATCCTGATTACATCATTTACTCTTATCAGTGAATACATGGTTTAATCACCAGTGTTTAAGTATGTGTTGATATTTTTAATTAACTATTATAGGTTTTAAATACTAATTATAATGACGCCCTTAAATCAGTAGAATGAGGGAACCCCTTCCACATCTATTCTCCACGACTCCTCACGGAGATATATTTCTGGTAGCCCACGGCTCCTGAGGCGCCTCCTTAACTCTTTATCATTTGTGGCTACCACGACGTTGTTTTCGCTGGCGTATCTTAATATAGCATCATCGACTGTTTCACCGGGGTTTACAGCGTAATCCACTATCTCACAATACCTGTTAACTATTTCAAGTGCTAGTCTCGCCCTCCTACTAATACTGGGCTTCTCTGAGTCCGCTATTCTAACTAGTTCATCGTATACGGGCTTTATCACTATGTACCTTGGCTTCGTGAGAAGCTTCTCCTCTATTTGTTCAAGTACAGGTATGCCGTTAGCCATCATGAGAAGCATGTTTGTATCGAGTAAAACAGTTATCCCCTTATTCTGAGACACCCTCTATTATCCCCCAGCCAGCAAGCCTCCACCTTGCTAATACACGGCGGCTTATAGCTATCCTGGATCCACTCCATGTTGCAACAGGGTCTGTTAGCTCTATGGTCATTATATCTTTCCTTATAGACTTCACTACGGCTACCCTGTTCGCTGTACCGATTGCAACGGCTATTTTCTCATTCACCTGTATTGGTGGGAGTTTCCCCAGTTCTTTGGTGCCCACTATTCTCTCGAACAACTGGAAGCGCACCTCCAAGGTCTTCACAACTGGTATATTGTTCCTAGGAGTGGTTACTATTGAACCCACTAATTGATCACCTTTAGTTAGCGAGGGATCCAGCTTGGTCTGTATTGCCACCAGTCCTCCAGGTCTGGCCTCATCCACTATTAAGTTGCCATAGCGTACCTCCTCTATAGTCGTCACTATAGGCTCGTATTTAGAGACCTGTGATTTAGCACTCCCTACTTGCGTCTTTATCCCGGGGAGTATCATTATCTCATCTCCTACTCTGAAACGCCCTTGTAGAAGGGAGCCCCCGATTACTCCTCCCTCTATTTTATCATAGGGGGTGCCGGGCCTGTTTACATCAAAGCTTCTCACAACATACATTAATGGAGGCTTCGTGTAGTCTCTCTCAGGTGTTGGAATGATCTCTTGTATAGCTTGGAGCAATGCATCTATGTTGATGTGGTGTAGGGCGCTGACCGGTATTATTGGTGCGTTCTCGGCTACAGTGCCTTTAACCAGCTTTAAGATCTCGTTATAGTTCTCTAATGCGCGTTTTTTATCGACGACATCTATTTTGTTCTGAACAATGATGATGTTCCGTAAACCGAGGATGTTCAACGCCATCAAGTGCTCTACCGTCTGTGGCTGAGGACATGGCTCGTTGGCCGCGATAACTAATATAGCTCCATCCATGATCATTGCCCCACTCAACATGGTCGTCATATATAATTCATGACCAGGCGCGTCAACGTAGCTAACCCTTCTAAGCAACTTCGACTCAGAGCCGTCTGGACAATACTCTTTAATCGTGTATGCGTCAGGTAGCGGTAGCCCATCACAATAGGCGATGTTCCCATCAGCGTATCCTAGTTTAATAGTCATTCCACGTTCTATCTCTAGGCTGTGCTTTGCTGTCCAGACACCCGTCAATGCTTGGACCAGAGTGGTTTTACCGTGGTCAACGTGTCCAACGACGCCTATGTTGACCTCGGGTGGCTTAATATCCCACGGCATGATTACTTATTCACCTTAGCTAGAATAATTTAGTTTAGATTCATTTATAAATCCAAGCCGCCCAATCCTCATGTGCAGAGACTGCCATGGTTAAAAATAATTCATGCCTTTAGGGCGCTCTTTTATTTTGATTCATATACGATCTTCGTGTTTATTTGGACTATATCGGGCGCTATAGTGTTGCCTCTAACAGTCTTTCTCCTTCGTTCACCGTCTTCTTCGGGATGGAAACCTGGTGGACCCGATAATAACACCTTCTTTTTAACCGGTCCACTTATATCAGGCCTCATTGGGAAACCACTTATGTCGCTACCTCCTGTTATAGCTAGTTTAACCCCTTTCAGGCCGATTATTGATCCATCAATATAATCACCTATCTTAAGGCCGATAATAGTTTGCGTTCTCTCGTCATTTATCCTTATCTGCCATGCTCTTGCGCGGAAGATCTCGCCCTCCAGCTCGTTCTGTCCCGTTGCATTAATTAATTGCTCCATGCTGACTTTCACAACGTTATCAGGCACGTTGTCATCTATGATTATTCTCCCAGTAAACTTCACCTTGTCTCCTGTATCTGGACGCCGCATTCTTATAGTGGCTACCCCGTGGACAGCCCCTATTTCACTCGCTGTTTTACTATTTACTTTAAACACTGGTAGCTCCAGCTTCTCCTTCACTTTATCTGTGAGTTGTATTTCGGGGTCTCCTTCCACTTTTACTTTAACTAATTTCTCCTTCTTAGGTGCCTCCGGATCATTTACCACTATCTTGAAGTCAGGCATATCTACCACCAGTTGCCCGGTGGGTGTCTGGGGTATATTTTACCCAGTATCCCCTTTTTATACCCAGGGCTTTTAATGGTCTCTATTAGGGGCGTAGAAGCAACGTTTATGTTTTCTAGGGTTGTTAAGGGGGTTCGGGTCTGGTGGATACCTGTGATTACCTGTTTATAGGCTTTTAGACACTGGGTTACCTGGGTGGGCTCTAAAAATATCTACAAGAATTCGGAAAGGATTTAGAACCCGCAACAGGCTGATGCCGTAAAATAAGAATTAACCGATATAAGCACGTTAATGGTTTAGAATAACTAGGCTTACTAGTGGGCCACATACAGTGTTTACATGGTGTTGGAGTTGAGTAGTGATAAGAAAACCTGGATTAGACAACCCATAATAGTTGTACTGGGTCATGTGGATCATGGAAAAACAACACTACTTGATAAGATCAGGGGTACAGCTGTAGCTAAGAAGGAGCCAGGCGAGATAACGCAGCATGTTGGAGCTAGTGTAGTACCTGCAAGTGTCTTAAACAAGATTACTGAGCCTCTAAAGAAGTATTTTCCAAAGCTAGTCATAGAGATACCGGGCTTACTCTTCATTGACACACCCGGGCATGAATTATTTAGTAATCTTAGGAGAAGAGGGGGTAGTGTAGCCGATATGGCTATACTTGTCGTAGATGTGGTTGAAGGATTCCAGCCTCAAACCATAGAGGCATTGAACATATTGAAGGAGAAGAGGGTGCCATTCATTGTTGCAGCTAATAAAATAGATAGGCTTGAGGGATGGAAAGCCTTTCCAGACACTCCATTCCTTGAAAGCGTTAAGAGGCAAAGCCCTAGAACGATAAGTATTCTAGAGGAGAGGATATACCAGTTGGTCGGCAAGTTATACGAGTATGGGTTTGAGTCGGAAAGATTTGACAGGGTCAAAGACTTCAGGAGAACAGTTGCAATAGTGCCGATATCGGCTAAAACAGGTGAGGGAATATCAGAGTTGCTTGCACTTATAGCTGGCCTCGCACAGCAGTTCATGAAGAAGAAGCTTGTGACTAGTGAAGACGCTGCTAGAGGGGTAGTATTAGAGGTTAAAGAGGAGCAAGGCCTTGGCACCACTATAGATGTTATAATCTATGATGGAGTGCTAAGCAAAAACGATCTCTTCGTAGTTGCTGGTAAGAATGGCCCAATAGTTACAAGGGTTAGGAGCCTATTGATGCCAAGGCCCCTCCAAGATATGAGGATGCATGAGGGTCGATTCGTACAAGTAGACCTTGTCACAGCTGCTACAGGAGTGAAAATATCCGCCCCAGGACTCGAGGATGCATTAGCTGGCTCACCATTCTACGTAATACCCTCCGAGGATAGGGTCCAGGAATTCACCAGGGTGGTTCAAGAGGAGGTATCTCAGATAAGGTTTAAAGGGGAAAGCGATGGCGTCGTATTAAAGGCGGATACTCTTGGAACACTGGAAGCCCTACTGGAGGCCCTTAGACGTGAGAATATACCGGTTAAACTAGCAGATGTAGGCCATGTAACCAGGAATGACGTCCTAGAAGCCGCCATTGTTAGTAAATCTAAACCTGAGTATGGTGTAATACTGGCTTTCAACGTGAAGATCCTGCCTGAAGCAGAGGAGTTGAGGGCCCGGGAAAACATACCCGTGTTTAAACATAATATAATATACCAGCTACTCGAAGAATACCTTAAATGGTTCAAGGAATTCAGGGAGAGGGAGAGACTGAGGCAGGTAGAGTCTCTAGTAAGGCCAGGTAAGATAAGGATTATACCGGGGGCTGTATTTAGGAGAAGTGAACCCGTTATAGTTGGAGTAGAAGTCCTGGGAGGCAGGATAAGGCCTAACTATCCATTAATGACAGAGGATGGGAGAAACATTGGCTTAATAATGCAGATACGCGACCGCGATAACGTGTTGAAGGAGGCGCTTGTAGGGCAACAAGTAGCTATAAGTATTAGGGGCAAGGTAATGGTGGGTAGGCACATAGATGAAGGCGATATCTTGTATACTGATATACCAAGTGAACACGTTAAATACTGGCTGACAACTTTTAGTAATGAGTTAAGCAATGATGAGAAACTAGTGTTGAAAGAAATAATTGATATAAAGAGGAAGAGCGATCCCCTCTACGGTATGGTGTTTCAGCAGATGTGAAAACAAAATAACCTGGCCTACTTTGTCTGCTGACCATACTTTAATGTCCACTTATACTTCCTAGGATCCCTCTTCATCCTGTAGTTATTAAAACACTTATTGCTGCAGAACCATAGTATCGTTCCATCGTTCATCACGTACATCAATCCTGTTCCAGGCTCCACGTCTCCACCACAAAACACGCATTTAGCCTGCTTCACCAAGGTAAACACCTCTCTTCCAGCCAGTGTCAACACAATGTATTGGTTACAAGGGTTTTAAAATACCTTTCTCTGATATAAAAGCATAGTGTTTAAATCGTGGTGGAGGCCATGAGTGAGAACAATAAGATAGTTTTAAAGTCGCCTGATGTGAACGTGGTAGAGGAGATAGGGTTCCCAGCCGAAGTAATACAGATACTTGGTAGGACAGGTGTTACAGGAGAGATAATACAAGTGCGTGTCAGAGTATTAGAGGGTAGGGATAAAGGTAGAATAATAACAAGGAATATAAAGGGGCCAGTGAGAATAGGGGATATAGTTATACTAAGGGAGACTGAGAGAGAGGCAAGAAAGCTGTCAAGCAAAAAGTAGATGCCTGAAACCAGGATGGTATGCTGTCTTCGTTTTATAGGTTTTTAGGGTTTTACAATTGAAAGCCCCGTCTTTTAGGGT
>ERZ1669248.1128-NODE-1128-length-10356-cov-9.849917_pt1 | contig 10356 bp, 11 predicted proteins | sample MGYA00579296_ERZ1669248 | MGnify/ENA primary metagenome ERZ1669248 (study PRJEB41166, sample SAMN08046057) | hot springs metagenome | biome: hot spring; feature: neutral hot spring; material: thermophilic sediment; isolation source: thermophilic sediment from...
AATTAAATGAGGCATTGAATCTTTTTCGTTTAGATTTTTAAATGAGGCATTACGGAAGTTTACCAGGATTGACAATCCCAAATTTTGCCTCATAATTTTTTTAATGGGTACATCTTTTCAGATTTTACAAAAGAAAAAAGATCTTTTATCTAAACTAAACATACTTTCTGCTTCTGCAAAATACGATAATTCATGTAGCAGTTCTGGAAGCAAAAGAGAAACTCCAGTCTATGGTGTTGGAAGTGGTTATTTAAATGGAATTTATTATACTTGGCGTTCTGATGGAAGATGTGTCCCTCTTTTAAAAATTTTAATGACCAATTACTGTATAAACAATTGTAAATACTGTATAAATCGTCGCATTAATGATGTTCCTCGAGCAATTTTTACTCCTGAAGAAATTGCTTACCTCACAGTAGAATTGTATCGCAGAAATTATATAGAAGGACTCTTTTTGAGTTCAGGAATATATAAAACACCAGATGATACTATGGAACTTATGCTTAGAGCTGTACATATTTTAAGAAAAAAATATGATTTTAAAGGATATATTCATTTAAAGCTAATTCCAGGTGCTTCTCCTGAGTTGATAGCTTCTGCTTTAAAACTTGCTGATCGTGTAAGTTCAAATCTTGAGCTACCAACTGAAGAAAGTCTTAAAAAACTTGCTCCTGAAAAAAGCATCCCTTTACTTTTGAATCCTTTAAAATTAATTAGGGAACTTTATGAAAATAAAGAAGTAAAAGCTCCTGCCTCAACTCAGCTTATAATTGGAGCAACCCCCGATTCTGACAAAGTTATCTTAACTTTGGCTCAGAGACTTTATACTCAAAAAATGGTAAGAAGGGTCTATTATTCTGCTTATATTCCTGTTAATAAAGATCCTGATCTACCTGCTATTAAAAAACCTCCACTTTTAAGAGAACATAGATTATATCAAGCAGACTGGCTTCTTCGTTTTTATGGGTTTCAACTTGATGAATTGTTTCAGGAAGAAGAAAACTTAGATTTAAAAGTTGATCCTAAACTTTCTTGGGCTATAAGAAATCTTCATTTCTTTCCAGTTGAAATTACTAAAGCGGATTACTGGGAATTGATAAGAGTTCCAGGAATAGGTCCAATCTCTGCTAAAAAAATTCTCCAAGCTCGTAAATATGGAGTTCTTTCTGAAGAAACTTTAAAAAATCTTGGGATTTCTTTAAAAAGAGCAAAATATTTTATTACCCTTCGCGGAAAACCTTTAGTTAAATTTAAAAAAGATTTTACTTATAAACAAATTGAACTTTTTTATTCTCGTGCTACATCATCTTTATAACGACTTTGGAGAAAAAATAACTGATATAGGAGGGGAATATGCTTAAAGATGAAATGGAAAGAGCTTTAAATGAACAGCTAAAATGGGAAATTTACTCTGGTTATCTTTATCTTTCCATGGCAGCTTACTTTGAAAATCTTGGATTGCAGGGATTTTCTCAATGGATGAAGGCTCAATCTGCAGAAGAAATTATGCACGCTATGAAATTTTACAAGTTCATTTTTGAAAGAGATGGGAAGGTAGTTTTACAAGAAATTCCTGCACCACCAAAAGAATGGAAAAACCCTGAAGAGGTTTTTGAATTTGCCTATAAACACGAGCAGGAAGTTACAGGAAGGATAAATAATCTTATGAGTCTTGCCAAAAAACTTGAGGATTACGCTACAGAAAACTTTTTGCAGTGGTTTGTCGAAGAACAGGTTGAGGAAGAAGCATCTTTTAAAGAGATTTTATCAAAACTAAGACTTATAAAAAATGATCCCCAGGGTTTATTTTATCTAGATAAGGAACTTTCTCAAAGACCTCTTGATTTTAATTTATTGATGACGCAGGTTTAATTATAGTAGTATAATTTTTAACTCTATTTAAAAATTCTTCTGCCAATTCTAAAAAGGCAAGGCTTGCCTTGTTAGTTTTTTCATAGTCAATCACAGACATTCCAAAACTTGGAGCTTCACTAACTCTTACACTTCTTGGAATAAGAGTATTAAAAACAATCCATTTAAAATGATTTCTAACTTCCTCTGCTACTTCATGGGAAAGTCTATTTCTGCTATCATACATGGTTAAAACAAGACCAAAGAGAACCAAATCAGGATTAAAACTTTTTTTAATTCCTCTTATAGTTTTTACAAGAAGAGATAGTCCTTCAAGGGCATAATACTCGCACTGTAAAGGAATAATAATTCCGTGGGAGGCTGTAAGTATATTTACAGTTATTAAACTTAAAGAAGGTGGGGAATCTATAAATATAAAATCAAAAAATTCTTGCAAAGGATATCCATTAAAAGAACTTTTTTCAATCAAATTTTTAAGAAGATATTCTCTTTCAGGGAAATCTACCAGCTCAACTTCTAAACCCACAAGATCAATAGATGAGGGCAGAACATAAAGATTGGTATAAGGGTTTTTAAGAAATCTCTCACAATTTCCTTCTATTAAAGCCTGATAAATACTTTCATTTTTACTTACCCTTATTCCGAGACCACTTCCTGCGTTAGCTTGAGGATCAAAATCTATTAAAAGAACTTTATAATTTTTTAAGGTTAAAGCCCTTGCAAGATTTACAGCAACAGTAGTTTTACCTACTCCTCCCTTTTGATTTATAAAGGCAAAAATTTTCATAAATCATTTCAAAAAATAATAGTAAAGATTGTTTACTAAAATTACTAAAAAGAAAAAAATACTTACAAAGCCGTTTGTTGTAAAAAAGGCTTTATTGATTTTTGAAAGGTCATTTTCTTTAATAAGACTATGTTCATAAGCTAAAAACATGGCAATCAAAATAAGTCCTATAAAATATATCCAGGTTGTTTTGGGGTATAAATACCCAGTTAAAAGTAGAGAAAAGAAGGTTATTAAATGTAAAAGTTTGGCTATCCTTAATGCATTTTTTATTCCGAATTTTACAGGAATTGATTTAAGTCCAATCTTTTTATCAAATTCAAGATCTTGTAGACTATAAAGAATGTCAAAACCTGATACCCAGCAAGCCATGGCTATGCCAAGAAAAATAGCCATCGAAGAGATAATTTCATTTAAAGCTACATCTATAGCTATAGGTATTAAAAAATAAACTATTCCTAAAAAGAAATGGGGAAAATAGGTAAATCTCTTAGCAAAAGGGTAAATAAAAAGAAAAAATATAACTATAGGACTTAAAAGGAGGGCTAAGAAATTTATTTTATAGCAGAAGAAGACAAAAAGAAGTAAGCTTAAGAGAATAATAAGTTTTATTTCCCAGTCTTTTATTAAACCACAAGCATGGGGCCAGATGGAAGTTCTTGGATTTTTTTTGTCAAAGGGTTTGTCAATTAAGCGATTGAAAGCCATTCCCAGTGTTCTTGCAAAAATAAGTGCAAGAAGAATATATAAAATTTTTTCCCAGGAAGGGAAAATTTTATAAAGTATCAGTAAACTTGCCAAACCAAAAGGTAAAGCAAAAATAGTATGTTCAAGTTTTAATAGCTCTGAATAAAGTTTTAGTTTTTTCATTATTCCTTTCATAAGACTTAAGCAATATTTTGTATTTGTTCTCTTAATTTTTCTATAAGATCTTTTATTTCAACCGCTATTAGAGAAATTTCTGAAGATTGTGCTTTATTAGAAAGAGTGTTTATTTCTCTAAACATTTCTTGGCAGAGAAAGTCAAGCTTTTTACCGCAATCCCTTTCTTCCATAGTAAGTTCAAAATGAGAAATGTGGGTTTTTAGTCTATCAAGTTCCTCGGTAAAATCTATTTTATCTAAAAGATAAACCAATTCCTGATAAAATCTATTTTCGTCTATTTCCCGAAGATTTAATTCTTTAAAAATCTTATCTAATCTTTCTTTTGTTTTATTCTTGGCATCTTTTATAATTTTTTCTTTTAAATTTTCAATTTTAGATACTCTATCTTTTAATTCTTTCAAATAGATTTTTAGAAGATTTTTTAAAATTTCACCTTCCTTTAAGCGGGATTCTTTAAGTTCTTCCAAAGCTTTACTTAAGGGAGGACATATTTCTTCCCAAAGTTTATCAAGTTCCTCTTCTTTTTCCTCTAAGATAAGATAATCTCTAAATTTTAAAAAATCAGAAAAAGTCAAAGGTTCTTCAAAACCAAGCTCAAATTTTAACCGAGTAAGAGCTGTTTTTAATTCTCTTGCCAGATCTTTATCTACTAAGATTTCCTTTTGACTAAATTCTCCTCCTGTATATTTAATTTGTATTTCAATTTTTCCCCTTTTAAATTCCTGAGAAATAAATTTCCTGATTCTCTCTTCTAAAAAGGTATATCTTTTTGGAAGTTTAAGAGAAATATCTAAATATTTTGAATTTAGACTTTTGGCATAAACAGTTATAGTATAATTTTCTAATTGGAATATTCCTTTTCCAAAGCCAGTCATACTTTCCATAAAGAATCCTCAATTTATTGCTAATTTATTTTTTAAAAAATCTAAAATATTTTCCTTTTCTTCAGGGCTAAACCAATATATATCGGGTTCTTTTTTAAACCAAGTAAGTTGTCTTTTGGCATATCGCCTTGTATCTCTCTGGATAAGTTCTATAGCTCTTTTTAAAGGTATTTTCCCTTGCAAATATTCAATAATATATTTATACCCTATAGCTTTAAAAGGTTTTAAATCTGGAGAATATCCCTTTTCTAAGAGTTTTTTGACTTCTTCAATCCAACCTTTTTCAATCATTTTTAGTACACGAAAATTAATTTTTTGGTAAAGTTCATTTCTTGGCAGATTTAATCCTATTTTTATAATATCGTATCTTTTTTTTCCAGAAAAAGGATTTTTTTTATGAAACTCCGAAAAAGGTTTACCTGAAGTATATATTACCTCTAAAGCCCTTGTAATTCTTACTTTATCTCTGGGAGAGATTTTTTGGGCATATTTTGGATCGAGTTTTTTAAGTTCTTCATAAAGTCCTGTTAAATCTCTTTCTGCAGATTTTCTTATTTTTTCTCTTAATTCTTTAGGTATCTTTATAGGAAAAAGTCCATATTCTAAAGCTCTTAAATAAAGACCTGTTCCACCAACAAGAATAGGGATTTTACCTCTTTCCCAAATTTCCTTAATTAAATTATCAGCTAATTCTACAAATTTAGCTGCATTAAATTCTTCATCAAGTTCAAGCAAATCATATAAATGATGAGGAACTCTTTTTCTCTCTTCTTCCTCTGGTTTTGCTGTCCCTATATTTAGTTCTTTATAAAATTGTAGGGAGTCAAAATTTATAATTTCACCTTTTAGTCTTTCTCCTAAAAAAATAGCAACCTCTGATTTTCCAACTCCTGTAGGTCCTACAATTGCAATTACCTTTTTCACTTTAAATCCTTATTTTCTTCTAAGTTTTGTTTCTATTTCTTTTAAAGAAATTTTCATGTATAAGGGTCTTCCATGAGGGCAGGTTTGAAGATTTTCAGAGAATAATTTTTCTATCAAAAAATTTATTTCTCTTTCAGAAAGAAGATCTCCTTTTTTTCTTGCAAGCAAACAGGCATATCTCTTTAAAACCTCAAGCTCTAATTTTTCTACATCGGAAAAGGGTTCTTCCAAAATTTTCTCCAAGATATCTTTTATATCTTCTACCTTAAAGATAGAGGGAATCTTTTTGAGAATAATTTCATTATTTTTTAAAAGTTTAAGTTCAAACCCTATAGAATTTAAAAGTTTTTTCTTTTCCTCAAATTCAGAAAGAGCTGAATCGGTAATCCTTAGCAATACAGGAATTAATAAATTCTGAGAAAGGCTTTTTGAAAAATTCTTTTTTAAATCTTCAAAAATTACTCTCTCTGAAAGTGCATGCTGATCAATTATATAAAGTTCCTCATTTTTTTCTACCAAAATGTAATTCTCTAAAAAGGTTCCTAAATATCTATAGGAGGGTTTTTTAAAATTTGTAGAAATGAAAAGGGGCTTTTTTTCTAAATAATTTTCTAAATAAAAAGATGAGGGTTCTTTGGTATAATCTAAAGGAAGATCCTCTTTTATTTGATTAAAGATTTTTAATTTTTCCTTTTTATATTCATAGTAGAAAATTTTTTTATCAAAAAGTTCTTCTAAAGCTTTATTTAAGGAAAAGAAAAGTGCCTTTTCGTCTTTAAATCTTACCTCCCACTTAGCAGGATGTACATTTACATCAACAAGATGATAGGGTGCTTTTATAGAAATCAGTCCAGCGGGAAAACCAAGATTGCCATAGTATGGTTTTAAGAGATTTAAAATCATTTTAGTTAATTTTTCATCTTTTATCCATCTTTTATTTACGAAAAAATAAAGATATTTGGTATGGGAAAAGGTTTTAGAAGTATCTGTAAGAAGTAAAAAAATTGAATAAGGAGGGGAATCTAAAAAAACATCCTTAAAATAGTTTATCTGTAATCCAATTGTATAACTCAAAAGTTCTCTTTCATTTCCTCCTTCCCAGAAAAAAAGAGTATTTTCTTTATTTTCTTCTAAACTTTTAACTTCATATCTAATTTCTGGGAAACAGAGACTCAACCCTTTTATAATCTCCATTATTTTAAAGGTTTCTGTTCTTGGAGTTTTTAAAAAGGCTTTTCTTGCTGGAAGATTTGAAAAGAGATTCTCAACTTTTACTAAGGTTCCCTTATTTAAGTTAGCAGGTTTAAAATAAACTTCTTTGCCGAACTCTATTCTGATTTCATAAGCAGAGTCATAATGGATGTGTTTGCTTGTAATGGTCATTTTAGAAACTTGGGAGATACTTGCCAGAGCCTCACCTCTAAAACCAAAGGTAACGATTTTAAATATATCAGAAAGGGTTTTTATTTTACTTGTAGCAAAATGTTTATAACAGATTTTTAAATCTTCAGGTTCTATACCTTCTCCGTCATCATATACGGATATTTCTTTAATTCCACCATCTTTTAAACTTATTTTTATAAAACTTGCTTTAGCATCAAAGGCATTTTCTATTAATTCTTTAACTACTGAGGCAGGTCTTTCTACAATCTCTCCTGCTGCGATTTTAGATCTAATTTCTTCAGGAAGGATTTGGATTTTGGGCATAAAGTTACATATTTAAAAGTTTAAAAGATTAATAAGTTCTCTGCAGGCATTCTCACATCTTTTTAATGCCTCTTTTTCCTCTGGTAAAAGTTCTATTTCTATAATTTTTTCTATTCCATTTTTCCCAAGTATCACCGGAACACCTAAAAATACTCCATTAATTCCATATTCCCCTTCTAAATAAACTGAACAGGTTAAGACCCTTTTTTCATCTTTAATAATACTTTCTGCCATTTCTGCCACAGAAAGACCCGGAGTAATAAAAGCGCTCCCTGTTTTCAAATAGGATACTATTTCTCCTCCTCCCAATTTAGTTCTTTTAACTATTTCTTCTATCTTTTCCTTAGGCAAAAGTTTTGTAATAGGAATTCCTGAGACGTTAGCAAATCTAACTAAAGGAAGCATTAAATCTCCGTGAATTCCCATTACTAAAGCCTGAACATCTTTTGGAGATACTCCTAAAGCCTCAGCTATAAAATAGCGATATCTTGCAGAATCAAGAACTCCCGCCATACCTATGACTCTATTTTTGGGGAATTCTGTGATTTTATAAGCTACATAAACCATGGCATCAAGTGGATTGGATACCACTATAACAATGCTATTTTTAGCAAATTCTTTTATTTTTTCTGCACAGGATTTAACAATTTCTTTATTTATATGTAAAAGATCCTCTCTTGACATACCAGGCTGTCTGGGTTTCCCAGCAGTAATAATTACCACATCTGAATCTTTAATAGCTGAAAAATCTTCTGTTCCCCAAATTTTACCAGAATAACCAAAAAGAGGACTGCTCTGAACTAAATCAAGGGCTTTACCTTTGGCAAGATCAGGTATAATATCAACTAATACTATTTCCTCTGCTAAATTCTTTATCATAGCCCAATTGGCACAGCTTGTTCCTACAGCTCCTGCTCCAATAATAGATAACTTAGACATCTTTTCTTTCCTCCTCAAATAATTTAAGCCACTCTTTAAAAATTTTTACCTTTTCTTCACCGTGAACTCTAAGATTTTCAATAATTTCATCTACAGATTTTTTTCTTACATTTCCATCAGGGTGCTTTGAAAAAAACTTATCTGCAAAGGCAATAATTTTTTCTTCTAAGGTTAAAGGTATCATATCTCTTTCAGGTAAAGGTAGTTTTTTCTTTATGATTTCTTCCTTAGTAATTCCAACTCCTATATGTCTTTCACATACCAAGGCATGTTTAGGAAGACCTTCTTTTTCAAGAAGAGCTCTTCCTAAATATCCATGAGCAATATAAGGATATTTTCCTTCTGGATTAAGTTTGGGAATGTAAGTAAAAATTATACCTATATCATGAAGCATGGAAGCTTCATAGATAAAATCTTTGTCCACCTGGGGGAATTTCTTTACAATTTCTAATGCCTTTCTAGCTACAGCAGAAGAATGTTTGACCAAAACCTCTAAAAGTTTCGGGTTTTTAGAATAATATTTTTCAATAATTTTTAAAGGGTCCATTTTTAAGCTTTAAGTTTCATTTTCTAAAGATGTATTGATAAGGAATTTTAAATTTTTAAAAAGGGGTTTTAAATCAGAAGGGACAAAACTTTCAAGTTTCTCAAGAATTTCTAATGTTTGGGAGGAAAGGATTTGAAGATAATAATGATTTGGGACCTCAACAATTAGGGTTCCACTATTAAAAGAAAGAGGTTTTGTTTTTTTTGAAAATTCTAAAGAAATAACCTTTTCCCAGTTTTTTTGAGCTATTTCCAAGGCAATTATACTTTTTTTAACTTCAGGTGGAAGGGGTAATTCTTTAAGAATTTCTTTAAAAGAAAACATATCCTATGTCTCTTTGAAAACCTCCTCTAAAGCCTTATAAACTCTATCTTGCAATAATTTTAAAAAATCTTCTGTTTCTGCTTCAAACCTTAGAACAAGAACTGGTTGGGTATTTGAAGCTCTAACCAAAGCCCACCCCTCTTTAAATTCAATTCTTGCTCCATCGATATCTACCACATTTAAGCCCTTTTTCTTAAATTTTTCTATTAATCTTTTTACTACCTTAAACTTTATTTCGTCTGGACATTCTTTTCTTATTTCCGGAGTGGAATACATTTTAGGAATATCTTTTAAATATTCCGAAAGGGGTATATTATTTTGAGATATAATTTCAACAAGTCTGAGGCTTGCATATACTCCGTCATCAAAACCAAACCATTTATCTGCAAAAAATATATGTCCACTCATTTCTCCCGCAAGGAGTGCTTTTTCTTCTTTCATTTTATTTTTAATAAGAGAATGACCCGTTTTCCACATAATGGGAATTCCACCTAATTTAGCTATAGTTTCATACAAAGTTCTTGAGCATTTAACCTCACCAATTATTTTTGCTCCTGGATATTTTTTTAACAAATCCTTAGCAAAAATTATTAAAAGTTGATCTCCCCAAATAATGTTTCCTCTTTCATCAATTACTCCTATTCTATCTCCATCTCCATCGTATCCAAAACCTACATCATATCCCTCTTTTAAAACTTTCTCTTTAAGCCACTTTAAATTTTCAGGAACAACAGGATCAGGAAAATGGTTAGGAAAATTTCCGTCTACCTCGCAGAAAATGCATTCTATTTCACATCCTAACCTTTTAAAAATTTCAGGAGCTGTTAAACCACAAACTCCATTTCCTGGATCTATAACCACTTTTAAGGGTCTTTTAAGTTCTACGTTTTTACAAACGTAATCTATGTATTTATCTAAAACCTTCCTTTCCTCTACCTGTCCTTTTCCCTTTTCAAAGTCTCTTTTTTCTATTAAATTTCTTATTTCTTGAATTTGAGCACCAAAGAGAGTTTCTTTGCCTACACAAATTTTTAAACCGTTAAATTCTGGGGGGTTATGAGATCCTGTTACTTGAATTCCGCCATCCAAATCTTCAAAAATAAAAAGAGAAAAATACATTACAGGTGTTGGGCAAATTCCTATATTTACAACTTCTATTCCTGTTGATAAAATTCCTTCAATTAATGCTTCCTGTAAAAAGGGAGAGGAGGATCTCCCATCTCTTCCGCAACAAACCTTATTTCCTCTTTTTCTTTTAATTACAGTGCCATAAGCCCTTCCTATTTCTCTTACCACTTCCTCCGTAAAATCAAACCCTACCTTGCCCCTAATATCATACTCTCTAAAGATATAGGGACTTATTTTCATAAGACCTCCTACGAGAAATGAATTTTCATTAATTATAAACTAAAATTTTAAAATCTTTAACCCCTCCGTAATGCCTCATTTAAAAATCTAAACGAAAAAGATTCAATGCCTCATTTAAT
>ERZ1669248.1129-NODE-1129-length-10347-cov-5.075690_pt1 | contig 10347 bp, 15 predicted proteins | sample MGYA00579296_ERZ1669248 | MGnify/ENA primary metagenome ERZ1669248 (study PRJEB41166, sample SAMN08046057) | hot springs metagenome | biome: hot spring; feature: neutral hot spring; material: thermophilic sediment; isolation source: thermophilic sediment from...
TCGTCTCCATCGAGCTTGAAAGGCTTGAGCTCGGTGCTTTCACGCCGAGGCTCTCTTTTGATGAGGGCTGGATAAAGGAGCTTGCAGAAGACATCCGAAGAAATGGGCAACTCAAGCCGATAATCGTCAGGCCTCACCCGTCAAAGCCGGGCATCTACCAGGTAATTGATGGAGAGCACAGAACCAGGGCGCTGAGGCTTCTTGGCTGGAAGTCCGTCAGGGCTGAGGTCCGCCAGCTCTCGGATGCCGACGCTGCCTTCTTAGCCATGAGGGTTAACGAGCTCCATGGGAAACGGCTTAGCGAGCTCGAAGAAGGCGCTCATCTGCTGAGGCTCAGCCTTGAATACGGCTTAAGCCAAGAGGATCTAGCTGAGCGGTTCGGCAGAAGCCGACAATGGGTCAGCGACAGGATCAGGGTGGCTAAAAGCGCGCATGAGGAGGTTTTGAAAAGCTACCGCAACGGGAAGATCGCGATCTCCCATGCAAGGGAGATAGTCGAGTTGCCTAAGGAGGTCCAGCCTGAAGTCGTCAGGAAGGTCACCGAGGAAAAGCTTTCTTCGAGGCAGACGGCGCTTCTCACCTACGCGCTGAAGAAGGCCGGAAGCGAGGAGGAGGCGAAACGCATCCTCCAGGAGCCAGTTAAGGCCCTTGCTGAATCCTACGAGCGCGAGCCAGAAAAGTTCGCCGAGGCAGCTCTCTCCGAGAAGGAGGAGGTGCTCGAAACCTTCGTCTGCCCCGGCTGCGGGAGGAAGGCAGTCGTCGACTGGGTTGAGAAAACCCTAAGGTGGGCTGAGAAGTAAATGGGCGGGGCGAGCCACGGGGACGTTAGGGATGAGCTTGAGAAAATACGCATCTGCGGGAAGCTTACGAAGCGGCAAATGGCCGAGCTCCACGCGATTTTCGGCTCTAGGTTCGCGTCCGCCCTGAAGCTAGTTAGGGAAGGGCGCGTCAAAAAGTACGTTTTCAGGCCGAGCGGAAGGGTTCAATGGGTTGTCGCCGGAAACGCGAAGGACTACCTCATCTACGAGGATGCGCCGTACTGCCACTGCGAGATCTTCTACTTCAACATAACGGAGGGGAAGGCTAAAGCCTGCAAGCACCTCATAGCCCAGAGGATTGCCTCGCAGCTCGGCCTCTACGTCCTGGTCGAGGAGGGCGACGAGCTGTTTGAAAGCCTGATGGAAGAGTGGAGGAAAGGGGGTTGAGCCTGTGGTTCGAAGCTACCGCAAAGGCTACCGCGTTGAGCGTTTGGCCATGGAATACATGCGCAGGGCGTACGGCGCAACATGCGTTAGAAGCGCGGGTTCACACGGCGTATGCGACCTAATATGCGGAAACGGCTCGGAGGTATTCGCGGTTCAGGTTAAGGCTGGAAGGAGGAAGCCGAAGGTTTCATGGGACGAGCTTAAACGTTTTGCAGAGAAGTTCAAAGCAAAGCCCATCGTCCTCTACAAGCCCGATAGGGGAGCCTTTTTAGAGATTAATGAAGCGTCTTCTGGAGGCTGAACGTTGAAGGCTCTGGACGAATTCTTCAAGAAGGCTGCCGAGGAGAAATGCGCGGTATACCTCGCCTCGCTTGAAGGGTTTAAAAAGTACTGCGACGGCTGCGAGTTTCTGGCCAAGGCTGAGGAAACAGGCTCATGTATTTTCCCAAAAAGGGTTTACTGCAAAGCCGAAAAATGCGTTAAGTGAGGGCTTAATAGGTGAGGAGCTGAAGCCCGTCTCCCCTTACGATAAGCGTCCTCCTGTCGTTTAATGCTATGCAGTCAACCCATCTCCCGACAATCCTGAACTTCCTCGGCAGGGAAACCCCGTCCAGCCCAGCGTTGTCGACGTCAAGCCTGTCCAATAGGACGATCTTCGGGTTCCTCCCCCTCCTCTTCACCCTTGACAGAACAGCGTACCTGTTTCCACGCCCGTCCCTTATCAGCCAAAGCTCAGCGTTATGGCCTGCAAGCTTAGCCTCGTAGAAGGCCTTCCGTGCATCGCTGAACCTCTTCGAAAGGAGGTGGACTGCGATGTCGCCCAAGCCGAAACCACCACTAGCGATAAAAATGGGAGCTTAAAAACTGCGCTGACGGTGCTTTGCATTGCAACGCTGATGAGCCTCAAAGCTGGGCTTTCGCTTTTCTAAGCCCCGCTTCAAGGCTGATTAGCCCGTGCAGGTGGCAGTAAAGGACTTGCTGAGGGTGCTTCCGTCCGCGGCTGTGGCATCTATTTTAACTGGGTAGGATTTGCCGACGGTCACCGAAAAGCCTGATGGGTTTACGGCGCTTTGGCTTTTCGTCTGCCCAACCTCTATCGCGCCTAAGCTTAGCGTCACCGTTCCAGAGTCTCCCCAAACGGTGACGGTGCACGAAGTAATGGGCTTGTTTCCCGTGTTCTTTATGGAGGCGGAGACAAGAGTTGTGCTTGAAGTCTTAACTATGTCGACGGATACCACTTGGATGTTAAGCTGGGCGCTCATGGTCCCCGCTGTGCTGAAGAAGAGGTTGTATATCACTAGGCCTGCGGCGACAGTTATGGCTATTAGGATTATCGTTGCGATCAGCGGGCTAACAGCCCTCCTTAAACCTATCCGCATTTTCCCATTCACCGCCAAATCTTGTGCACGAGAACTTAAAAGCGAAAGCAGAAAAAGAGGGGGGAGCTGAAGGGCTTTAAAGTTGCCCGCTTAGCCGTACCTGCACATTACGGCTTCAGTCTTAGTAAACATGCTTCCGTCGCTGAACTTGGCTGAGATCACAACGTTGTAGCTGTTGCCGACAATGTAGGTGCCTGTGGGGCTGAAGAGGAGGGTTGCGGATTGACCTGGCTGAAGCGGGTTTTTGTCTGAAACGTTTGCGCCGGCTACTGCCAAGTTCTGCTCGGCCTCGTTTGCGAGCTTCACGGTCAGGCTGACCGCGGGCTTATTCCCAGTGTTCTTGATGACTATGGAAAACGTTGTTGTTCCGTCTGTCTGCTTCACGAGGTCTATTGCCTCAACGGACACCTGCCCTTTAGCGCTTAGAGTTCCAGATGTGCTCATGAACACGCTGTAGATCAAAAGTCCGCCGACAACGCAGATGGCAATTAGGATTATCGTTGCGATCAGCGGGCTTATGGCTCTGCGCGTTTTGAACGCCATCATGCGTTTTCCCGTCTGTGGGATGCATGAGAACTTAAAAATTCAGTTCACGTGAAAGGCGTCTTTCAGTCTATCGGTTTGGCCTCTGCAACTTTCATCAGCTCTGCTAAAACTGGTAACTCGAAGGTTCGAAGGCGTTTGGAACGTTGATTTTTAAGATTTGAAGGTTAAAGGGTCTGGGATGAGGCTTTGACGGATACTGCCACATGCCCGAAATGCGGGACAACTGTTTATATGCCATTGAAGAGCTGGGTTGTCAAGCCTAAGAGGAGGGGCGGCGCAGCCTTCCAAGTCAGCCTCTACGAGTGTCCAAGGTGCCTTAACCGCTGGAGGGAAAAATTGAGGCTTAACAGGCGGGCTTAGCGGTGGAAAGCCTTGCTCGGCTTCGCAGTTGCGCTCGCAGTCCTCGCATGCGCATCATACAGCGACCTAAAAACGCGGGAGGTCTCGGACCTGGTTTGGATATTTGGCTACCCGCTTGGATCGGCCCTAACCCTCATCGAAGTTTCGGCTGGAAGGCTCGCCATCACCCCCTTTCTAGTTTCAACATGTTTATCAGCCGTCGCTGCGGCGCTACTCTTCCGCTTCGGACTTTTCGGAGGCGCAGATGCGCTTGCGCTCACCTTCCTTGGCTTGGCTGTTCCAGCCTACCCTGAAGGCTTGCCGCTCCTTGGGGACGCGTTTATGCCTCCCGCATTCGTAGCCCTCGGCAACGCGGTCATCCTGAGCTTGGCATGCCCCATCGCCGTCTTCACACTAAACGCGTTGGACCTTCTGAGGGGGAGAAACCCTTTCAGGGGCGTTGAAGCGGACTTCTGGGAGCTTATAGCGTTGATGTTCACGGCAAGGCGTGTCAGCCTTGAAAGGCTCACCAGGGGCCTCCACTACTTTCCAGCTGAAAGGCTCGTCGAACGCGGCGGCAGGCTTGTAAGAGTTCCAGTGTGCTTCATGAGGGCTGAAGGGGACTTTTCAGCCGTAACGAAGTCCATGGTTGAGCACGGGGAGATTTACGCGGACGGCGCCCTAGCCTCGCCAACGCTTCCAATGATAGCCTTCCTAACCATGGGCTTGGCGCTTGCGCTCGTCGGGAACTTGGCCCTGCAGTTGGTGCGCCTCTTAACCGGCTTTTAAAACCGCATTTTTAAGCTCTCGTGCAGAACCTTTCCGGTGAAAAAGGTGGCAAAGTTCGGAATGGAGAAGCTTAAAAATTCAAGCTGGCTCAGGGAGAAGGCGTTGCCAGCCGTTGAAAGGCTACTATACGCGTTTTTCGCTCCCGTTGTAGCCGGCGCCAAGATGGCTTGGACGGGCATAAAGCTCATCTGGGGAAGGGAGGAGCAAGCTGCCATGGGCTTCCACGGGATAGCGATGGTCATCATAGCTGGCGCCATAATGGCGGTGGCCAAGCCGATCGCGTTCTGGTTAACTGGGTGGACCAATATGAAGTATGACAAGAGTACCAACACTTGGTACGCTGATAGAAACAACAATAATACGCGCGAGAGCGATGAGCCTGCCGTGCCCGCTGAACTGTATGACATGGTTGGCAAGGTCTTCGACTTAGTGTTCTACATCGGCGTTATACTGCTTGTGATAGGAGCGATAATCGCAGGCATAAGGCTTGAGTGGCGCAAAAGGAAGGCTTAAGCTCCTAAGCCTCTACGCCTCCGCCTTCATCGCCGTCGGCTTCGTTCCAGCCTTCCTTTATTATTTGGCGGCTTCATCGCCTTTTCTTCAATATTTATACTTGCTCGTCTGGGCTGTTGGTCTAGCCTCAGACGCGTACACGACCTTCCGCCTCCACAGGAGGTACCCTGGAGGTTTAGAGCTGTACGAGAGGAGCGGATACTTCAAACGCCTCTATAGGCGCTTCGGTTTCTGGGCGGGGCTTGCCGCTTTCATAGTCCTCGTTGAGTTGCCCTTAGCGTGCACGATTTCCTTCTTCGTCATACCTGCCGCTGAGGGCGTTTTCGGCGCCTTCTCGCCCCATCCTGATGCTGGCGCGCGGCTGGCCTCCTCCCTCGCCTTTTTCGGGCTTACCCACCTTTCAGCCGTCCCCTCAAACCTTAAGTTCGAGCCGAAACCATAGCCTCGGCTTTTAAGCACTCAAAACCTCAACGTGTGAGGCGAAGGTTTTGAGCGAAAAAGTCGTTTGGTCCGGGAAGCCTAAGGTCATAGCCTTCTACGACGCCCTGATAGGCGGGATCATCCTCATAGCGGTTTCAGCCGCGCTCTTGGCAACTCCGCTTTCAGCCATCGTTTGGCTTCCAGCTTTAGGAATGGTCTGCGGCTTCGTGCTGATCCTGATAGCCTTCATCAAGGCTTGGGCAAACAGTTATGTCGTGACGGAGAAATGCGTGAGGAGGGAATACCGCTTTGTAGCCGTGAAGGTGGATGAGGCCCCGCTTAACATGGTCACAAACGTAGTTGTGGAGCAGGACGTTGTCGGCAGGATATTCGGCTTCGGAGACGTGAGGTTCGACACTGCCGGTACGGCCTTCTCAGGCGTGCTCTTCAAAGGCGTTGCAGACCCAGACGAGGTCAAGAAGCTGGTAGCCGAGAGATTGCGAGGCTGATGGAAAAAGGCAACAAAAACGCTCTGAAAAACCGGAGGTTAAAATTAGTCCTAAACAATCTATTGTTATGCCTTGAATTTTGCCACCCAGGCTGCGATTCCCGACCATGCCTTTAACTTTAACGTTCACGTGAGGCTTCCTAAAGAGGGGCAAATGCTGGGCTTCCTTTCAAATATGCTTTCCATAGCCTTAGGAGTTGTGCTGGGAACTGTTATCGCTTGGGTCGTCAGCTATTTTCTGGCAAAGAGGATGCTCCCATCAATAATAAGGATGCTTTACGAGAAGCGTGAGGCCTTGGAAGCGTTGCGGACGCTTATGGAAAGGTTGGGCTTTGCCGAGTAGAGGGCTTAAGGCCTTCAACCGCTTTACCGCAAGGTCTTAACGCGGAAACTTTAAAACGCCTAATCTAGGCTACAAACAGCCGATAATGGCTCCAAGGGCGAAGTATGAAGCAAAGGTCAAACGCGCCTCCCTTGGTGAGCGTGCATGTTGAGCGCTTTGGTAAATGAACATGGCTCCGCCCACGCCTATCGTATAAAGCGTCATGACGACGACTGCAAGGTAGCAGAAGGCCGGGTGAGGCTTCGCGACAAGCAGGTGCAGTCCGCCTCCGAATAGAAAAATAGCGGCGGCGACCACTGCAATTTTCAGTTCATTCCTCATCGGCTAAGCCATTAGAAAGAGAAACACGAGTATAAGCGTTAACGTGAAGCCTCTCGTGAAGAGATTAAAAGCCCGCTGCGAGGATCATGCACGTTTCGAGGATCGCTCCGATAAGGAAGACGGAGTAGACCTTAGCCATGTTAAGCGCTGACAGCCGTCCAGTTAGCGGGTACAGGATTGCAAGGTACATTCCGCATGCTTCAACAGCCGCAACCGGAATCCAAAAATGTACGAGCTGGACGTTGAAGACTTGCAAGCCGCCTCCCAAGAGGAGGCTGTTGAAGATTATAAGAATGGTGAAGGCGGCTGAGAAGAGCTTCGCGTTGCGCTGGATGAGGAAGTAGCCCTTATCCCTCAACCTCGGCACGGCTTCCGCAAGGAAAACGTAAAAGCACATGCCAGCCATTGCGGTTGTGGTGGCAAGGGAGTTGTGGGCGAAGATGAGGAGGGCCATCCAAAGCCCTGACCGCAACACTGCTTCAGCGTTTGAGATGAAAGCTTTAGACTCAAAGTGTGCGCAGGCCAAAAGCGCAGCAAACGCTATGCCTAACATGAAAGCCCTTAAACGCTTCCCCAAGCGCTCACCGATTAAGCACGTTACAGAGCGATTAAAGCGTGGGTTGTGGAGGCCGTCGACCATGCAACAAACTTAAAAGTTCACGTATGATATATTGCGAAAGACATGTCCAACCACTTCGCAGTTTTCGCCCTAATCCTCATCACTTTGGTTAGCGGGCTTCTTCTCTACAACATCACAGCGCAGTACGCCAACGTCGGCAACTGCACAGTTTCAATTGAGAACGCTGAAGCTTGCTCCTCAGTTGGCGGCGTCGTCGTGGCCGTATCCTTCCAAAACGCGGGCTCAAAGACCATAAAAAGCGTCTGCTTAGAGGTTGAAGGGGCAGTCCTGGCTGAGGTCAACGAGCCAATTCCGCCTGGAAGGGGCGCAAGCCTTGTGGCGCATAACCCGCCAGGGGTCTGGGTTTGCGGGATGAAGAAGACGGGCGCCCTGAAGGTCACATACGCTGATGGAGGCTCGGCCTCCTTCCTCGTGATTATACCAGTGACCGGAAGCCCATTCAGCCAGGGCGGTCAGCAGGCGGGATCCAAACGCGTTTTGCTCTCTGACACCTTCGACAACGGGCTCAATGGCTGGACGCTTTGGGGATACACGCAATCCTTCGCAATTGAAACAGACCCCCACGGCAAGCCTGCTCCTGCGCTTCACGTCTACGGCAACGGTCCCATAGGCGTCAAGGCTGGAGCCGCCAAGACAGTGAGCCTGCCGCAGGGCGTATCTGCGCTATCGCTCGCTTTCACCTTCGACTACAACGTTCACGCGCTCCCCGACCAAAAAGCTTTCCCCGGGAACCTTTGGCTAAGGGTTGACGCTGACGGGCAAACGCTCTACGACGAAAAGGTGTATGAGGCGAAAAGCGCTGACAGCGGATGGAAGAGCGTTCAAGCCCAAATCACGCTTTCACAGCAGACAAGCTCCATAACGATAATAATATACATGGTTGACCAGAGCAATAAAGCTCAGGAGTTCTGGCTTGACAACATCTTTTTGGACGCTTAACTTTCCATGCCCAGCGTTTTAAAGCTTTCAGTTCACCCATCTACGGTGAACTATGCGCTTAGTTAAGCTTGTCAGCCGAAGGCGCGCAACAAGCGAAATGATAGGCGCCATTTTGATAGCCATGATCACCGTTGCAATGTCGGTCGCTTACGTTACGGCCGGCAGGAGCGTGGTGGGGAGCCAAGCGCTCAGCATGGTTGACGTTATAAGGGCGGCTGAGAGGCGACAGCGCCAGCTTCTAAGCCTGTCGTACGCGTACAAGGACGGGGAAGGAAACCTCCACCTGTTCATCTACAACTACGGCTCCGAAGCCTGCACGCCGGACAAGCTCTACATCGCTGGGCAAACGTACACCTGCGGCTCCGGAACGTATACCTTCGATATGAGGCAGGCTGGCACCAACTCGCCCTTCTCCCCAAACGCCTTCCCCATCTGCCAAAAGCAGCTTGCCGAGATTAGGGCGAACCCTGCGCCAGGCTCATCCCAGTTTGACGTCATCCTCACAACAGCGGAGGGCGGCATCTTCATATGGAAAATAAGCCTCTGAAGCTGAGAAAGGGGACGATCGCGGTAGGCGCCATAGCTATCATAGCGGTCTCAATGGTCGTCCTCGCATGCATAGGCATCGTCATAATGGAGTCGAACCGCTTCAGCTCGGGCGTTAAATCCGCAAACGAGGCAGTTGCAACTAAAAAGATGGAAAAACTGGCGGTTGTACAGCTGAGCAGCACAGCCCTTAACGTGACAAACGAGGGGTCAACTCCAGCCGTCATAGTCGGGTATTTCAAGGTTAACCCTGCAGACAACAGCCCAACCTACGTTTCCCTCTCAAACCCCGTCGCAGTCCCGCTTCTTTCATCTGTTCAGCTAAGCATTTCTGCGCCTGAAAACTGGATGGTCGGCGTAGTAACCTCCAACGGAAACACCTTCTGGGAAAGCGCGCCTGTTCAAGGAGGAACGGAAACCGTTCCGCCAGGCGAGCCGGTCTACGTGACCTTCGCCGTTGAAGGCATGGGCTCGGACGCATCAGGCACTGTTTTAACGGTTGACGGGGCAGGCTACTCCTACAGCCAGCTTCCCAAAACGTTCCAGTGGATTTCAGGCGAAACCCACAGCTTCTCATGGTCTTCCACCGTAAGCGGAAGCCAAGGAGTCCGCTACGTCTGGGTTTCAACGAGGGGCCTCTCCACAAAACAGTCAGACACGCTAACCGTTAACTCGAACGGGTACGTGATAGCCACATATAAGACGCAGTACAGCCTTACAATATCGGTCTCCCCGTCCGGCTCTGGAACAACTAACCCCTCACCAGGCACTTACTGGTACGACCAAGGCACTTCGGCACAAGTTTCAGCCTCGCCGAACGCCGGCTACACGTTCAGCTACTGGCTCTTGGATGGAAGCAATGCTGGCTCCAGCAACCCGATAACTGTCACAATGAATGCTCCTCACACATTAACAGCCGTCTTCCAGTCCACAACTGCTACTGTAACCTTCTCCGTTTCGGGCATGAGCTCAGACGCTTCAGGCAACGTCTTAACCGTGGATGGAACAAGCTACACATACAGCCAGCTTCCTAAAAGCTTTACATGGGCTGTTGGTTCATCGCATAGTTTTGAATTGATAACGCCTGTAAGCGCCGGTAGCGGGAAGCGCTACGTCTGGGTTTCAACGAGCGGTTTATCGACGGCTAGGAGCGGCTCCATTACAGTTCCGCCCGGCGGCGGCTCAGTAACTGCAACATATAAGACGCAGTATCAATGGACTTTCTCAGCAATCGGACTAAGTAGCGATGCCTCAGGAACCGTGGTCACGGTTGACGGAACAGGCTATTCGTACTCAAGCTTGCCCCTTGTGTTCTGGTGGGACAGCGGATCCTCACATAGCTACGCCTACCAAGAATACATAAGCTCAACAACGGACGGCAAAAGATACGCAAACCACAGCCCGCCAAGCGGAACGATAACAGTTTCAAGTTCGGGGAGCGTTAATCCGGCATATCATGTAGAATACAGGCTGACAATATCGGTGAGCCCAAGCGGAGCTGGCACGACAAGCCCGTCTCCTGGCACTTACTGGTACGACTCTGGCACAAGCGTTTCCGTGACAGCAACGCCCAATTCTGGCTACACTTTCAGCTACTGGCTTTTAGATGGAAATAATGCTGGCTCAACCAACCCGATAACTGTCGCGATGAACGCGCCTCACACGCTTACAGCCGTCTTCCAAGCAGGCTGGCCTACAAGATGGTATGTTAGGGAGCATCGAACATCCGCCTCTTATACGCCTGATATAACGTTCATAAAGCCATCCTCAAGCGTAATACGCATCAGCTCAACGTATAGCTCGATAGGGCAGGGCTACCTCTTCGTCGTGTTGCCAAAGAGCGCGTTGCAAGGCAACAA
>ERZ1669248.1131-NODE-1131-length-10336-cov-10.887268_pt1 | contig 10336 bp, 19 predicted proteins | sample MGYA00579296_ERZ1669248 | MGnify/ENA primary metagenome ERZ1669248 (study PRJEB41166, sample SAMN08046057) | hot springs metagenome | biome: hot spring; feature: neutral hot spring; material: thermophilic sediment; isolation source: thermophilic sediment from...
TAATCGAAGACCCAGAATACGCCGAGAAAATCGGAGAGGAAATTAAAGTCAGAATTGTAAACCTATATGAAACAACGCCGTTAAGGAAGATTGGAGCCGAAGACCTCTACAAGCTTAGAATGGTCAGAGGGATGGTTGTTAAAACAACCGTTGTTAAACCTAAAATTTTGAGGGCAGCCTACGAATGTTTAAAGTGTGGAACAAGACAATACTTAATGCAACATGAGGGAAAACGTGTAAAACCATTAAAATGTGAAAATCCCCATTGCCAAAGAACAGGTCCATTTCGTTTTGTACCGCAAGAAAGCAAAATGATAAACGTTCAAGACATATGGATTCAAGAAACTCCAGAAGAGCTTCCGCCTGGACAGTTGCCACGCTCTTTCCACATTAGAGCATTTGACGAGCTTGTTGACAAAGTTAGACCTGGCGACTTGATAGCGGTTGTTGGTGTAGTTGAGCCGTTAGAGATTAAAGAAACGGCTACAACCTTCGACATTTACATGGTTGCAAACAGCATAACCCTCCTTAACAAGGAGCCAGAAGCAACTCCGACATCAGAAGAAATAGAAAAAATAAAGGAACTAGCTAAAGACCCATGGATACACAAGAAAATAATCCAGTCAATAGCCCCAGCAATATATGGGTACGAAGAGGTAAAAGAAGCCATAATGTACCTGCTTTTCGGAGGAGTTTCAAAGGAAAGAGAAGGAACAAAGATTAGAGGGGAAATAAATGTTCTATTGGTGGGCGACCCTGGAACAGGAAAAACTCAACTTCTCAAATTTGTCCAATCAATAGCCCCGAGAGGATTGTATGTTTCTGGAAGGGGTTCAACGGGAGCCGGATTAACGGCAGTCTGCCAAAGAGACCCAGATACTGGCGAAATGACTCTTGAAGCTGGCGCCCTTGTGCTTGCAGATAGAGGCATATGTTGCATAGACGAAATAGAAAAGATGCGTCCAGAAGACCGCGTAAACATCCATGAACCATTAGAGGTTCAATCCATAAGTGTAGCCAAAGGCGGGATTGTAGCTACTTTAAATGCTAGGACTGCGGTTTTGGCGGCAGCAAATCCTGCCTTTGGACGGTATAACCCTTATAAAACCATTTTTGAGAACCTTGCAACTTTGCCTGTAACTCTTCTAAGCCGTTTCGACCTGATTCTTTTAATGCTTGACAATCCCAATCCAGAAAGGGACAAGAAATTGGCAGAACATGTTCTTGAGCTTCACCGCGGAGTAGTTCAGCCTGCGCCTATTCCTCCAGATTTGCTTAGAAAATATATTGCTTATGCTAGACAGATAAATCCAGAATTAACAAAAGAAGCCTCAAAGGTTTTACACGAGTTCTATATGAAGGTTAGGGAGCGGACGGCTACGGATGTAAACTTTTTCGAACTTGGTGTCCGCTATCTTGAAGCTTTAATTCGCATAGCTGAAGCAAGAGCTAGAGCAGCTCTAAGGGATAAAGTTACACAAGAAGATGCAAATGCAGCCATAATGATTATGACTAGAAGCCTTCAGCAAATAGGCGTAGATTTAAACACGGGTGAAATTGACGTAGGGTTAATTATGACGGGTTTGCCGAAAAGCCTACGGGATAAAATAGCCGTAATCCTATCATTAATAGTTGAAAACCAAAGAGAAGCTGGAATGGTTGAGGAGAAATGGCTTCTAAAAGAGCTGGAAGAAAAATACAAAATAAACAAGGCTGAAGCACAAAAACTGCTTGCACAACTGAAAAGGGAGGGAGCAATATTTGAACCAAGAGAAGGCTACCTTCAAAAAACGTGAAAAAGTATTTTACGTCGCAGACAAAAACGCTGTTGCCATTCGAGGTAGCACTTGGACTTTGTGGGTTAGCAAGGTTAAAACAAAGGATGGAGACACCTTTTACGCTTTAAAACCTCTTGAAACAAAATACAACCCTCAAACACACGAGTTCCACTCGGAACCAATAAAAGCAACATTATGGCTTAAAAAACAAGAAATGGACAAACTAATAACAAACCTAATCCAATTATCAGAGGAAAAGTGAAAGTGGATGTAGAAGAATGCGTTGTCCAGAATGCGGCGGACCTTTAAAGCTTATTTACTCCATTGGAAATGTTGAGTTTTGGAAATGCGTTAGGGGACACCGTGTGCAAACAGTGCGTTATGGCTCCACAAGAACAAGGACTGTTTACCCCATTTACATGTTTCAAACAGAAAAGTCAGTGAATCGGAGTGGAAAGGCTGAGTGAGTCGTGGAGGGGTTGTTGAACAGTTTAAGCAATTGGTTAAAGCCAAGCCTAAAACACTAGTCCTTCTAATCTTTTTAACAGTTAACTTTGCAATACTGCACATGTTCTCTGTATGGCAACTAGACCTCATCTGTGCTGGACCAGTCTGGAACTACGGCTGGAAACCTCCTGAACCAAGATACGCTGACCAACCGTTTCAGTGCTGGATATGGAAAACCACGATTGGAGAAGCATACGACACCCTATTCTTCTTAAACTTCATAAGCTACTGGGGAACACTCATCACATTAATATATCTACTTTATGTAATCTTGAAATACAAACAGTAAATGACCTAGACGGTCGGCTTCTCTTGAGGTGGAGTTTGAGGCTTGGCCTTCTTAATTGAAATTTCAACTAAATCTCCTTCTTGAATTCCGAGGACAGTTCTCAGCGGCTCTGGAATTTGAACTCGAAACTCCCTTTGAACTCTCGCAATAAACGTTTTGCTTTCTTCACCTTTTTCCGACATTAATCGTCTCCCAAAGTATTTATAATACGGTCGGTGAAAATAAGCTTATATCTTTGGCTTTTAAAGTTTGATTTGATGAGCCATGTCGGAAAAGGAAAAAGTTGAGCATGTGGGGACGAAGACGCTGGCTCTCGTGTTCGGCATAATTCTGGCAACAATCTACGCCCTGCTCAAGTTCTTCACAACGCCAAACATTGACATAAACACTCTGTACAACATAGCCTTGGTCACAGTTTTCTTCGGCTTCGTATGGTCAGCCATACTCTTCGTAGCTCAAGTCTTCTGGAAATGGATGCACGGCATAAGCGAAAAAATAGGATAATCGTTTCCCAAACACAAATTTGCCTCCAACACCCCCATTTTTATCGTAAACCTTTTATTTTTACAAATAATCTCTATCATGATTTAATATGCCAATTACAAAGCTTGAGATAGCCTCCAAAGGCACAGTGTTTGCAATCGCGGTTTCTCTAATAACTGGTGGTAACACGTTAATCAAGGACAACTTTAGTGCAGGTTTGACGTGTATGGTTATAGGCGTTGCGTTAATAATTGTATGGGCTTTTCTAATAGACTGGCAAGCAAGGCGTGAAGCGGTGGAAGCCGCCAAAAAGGAATTTGAAAAGTTCAAAATGGAAATTAAGAAGGGGGAGAAGTAGCGTGGATGAAAGAGAAATTATAATCCGTGCTTTAAAAGCTGAAGCTACTGCGAAGCCTAATGAGAGAATCTACGTTGGGTTCAAAAGCTTAACATACAAGGAGTTTGTTGAAATGCTTGACAACCACAAAAAGCTGGATAAGATGGGAAAAGAGTTCGTTGAAAGCTTCCTCAAAACAGCCGTTAAAATGTTTAGGGAAAACCAGGCATATAGAGAAAATATGATGAAGCTCGCTGGTGTTAAACCTTGACTGTCGCCCTAGTTATACGCCCAAGATTCGATGATGCCACCAGCTACTCTTTCGACTGGTGTCAAGAAGTAGTTGATATGCTTAAACTGAAAGGATTTGACGTAATTGACTTAGCTGAGAAAGATGCAACTAGAGAAAATTTTGAGGAACAAGTGAAAACTAGCAACCCTCAACTGATAGTTTTCTACAACCACGGCAGTGAGGAAGGCTTAGTAGCACAGCACGGCGGAGAATACGTAATCGATAAGAAAAACGACGAGTTGTTAAGCGGCAGAGAAATCTACACGATGGCATGTTCTTGGGGCGCTGATGGGGGAATAGACGCTTGGAAAAAAGGCGCAAAGGCAGTATGGTGCTATGTTCAAGCCTTCGCCTTCACAACAGAGGCTATTGAAGAATTCAAAACTTTCGCCAATTGCGGCTTAAAGTTTAAGCTTGAAGGCAAAAGCTGGGAGGAATCCCTCCAACACGCAAAGGAAAAGGCTAAAGAACTAGCTCAGAAGCTTGTCGAGGTTGGAAAATACATAGCTTCAGTTTTACTGCAGAAAGATGCAGATGCTTTAAGATGCTACACGGAGAAAAACCCGCCTGAAGCCCGCTGTCTCTTCAGGAAAGTTGCTATAAAACTTTTCGGAGCCAAACTCGGATGGCGCATAACATTAAAACAGACATTAGGATGGTTCATGTTCGGCGTAGGCTACGGACTAACTTGGCATGACCTATGGTCTGAAATAATAAGCCCAGTCGGCAACCCATACCGCATCCACGGCGGATACATAGGCTTAATAATGATTCTGATAAGCTTCATAATTCTCGCTACTGAACAAGTTTCTCAATGGAGCCGCTAGAACTTCAACTCTTTAATTCGGTATGTTGTGTGGGGACACGTTGTGCAAAGTTCAAGTTCATAGTAGGTTCCGCATTTTTTGCAGTAACATAGTGCCGGCAAAACTGACTTTTAAGGGTTTCAGTTTTACATTTTGGACATTTAATTTTAAGTTCCATTTGGGCAGCCAGCTCCGCTTCAGCCATGAAAGCATGTAGGAGTCAACGAAATCGGAAACCAAATCTTCTATGACATTCGCCGTGAAAAACTTTTAATATGTAGCATGTTTTATTTGTTTTGGTGTTCAAATGAGTGCTCCGTCCCCGTCTGAGCTTGAAAAGCCTGTAATGACTTACGGTCAGATGCTTGAAGGACAGTCGCTTATGAAGAAGTTTCTCAAGAAAATTGAGATACGCATTAAAGGCGAAAAGGTCATCACCAGCTACATTTGGGAGTTTCCAGACGAAGTTGTGGCTAAAGCTTTTGCGGAAAACATGAAAGCCTCTTTCGAGGGAACACTGAATCCTGAGGAGGCTAAGTAGAATGGCTGTTCCAGCAGACGAAGCTGAAAAAGAAACAAGAAGGAAAAAGTTTAGAGAGGCTTTTCCGGAATCGTCTAAACTGTTGGATGAAGGTGTTGAGCCGCCATTAAGTGAAACGAAAGTTAACAGGATGGTAGGTCCGCTGAGGCGGAGCAGACCGGAACTTTACGAAGCTCTACAAGAGTATGAAAAAGCTACGGGCAAAAAGAAAACGCTTATCGTAAGCGAGGCTCTGCATCATTACCTGCTTGAAAGGAAATATGTTCAGTCAAACCTAAGCCTCGCCGACTTGTATGAGGCATGGTGCTTCCTAGCGGACTTACAGGAGCACGCGGTCAGAAACTTTCTGAGGCTTGGAACATTAATGTTTTCGGAGGAGTATCAAAGCATGCTTGAACTTGCAAGGTACGTCAAAGGCGGAGAGGAAGCTCCAGCGCCAATTGCTAAGCCTCTTCCACCTGAAGCAAAAGACATAACCACTAAAATTGTTGATAAGATTTGGAAGTTTGCAGAGCCAATGCTGGACTGGGCGCTTGAGCAAGCCTTTAGAAACATGGCTAAATTTATGGGGGCAAAGGCTCCGCCCCTTCCAAAAGGCGAAAAAATACCTGTAGAAATAATAGAGGAGGGAGGTGAGTAAATGGCTCAGTCAATATTCACCCCGATAGCGTTCTGGAGAATCCCAATAACATTTCCATACTGCGTAGAGTTAACAGATGTTGACTTAGCTAAACTGGCGGATTTTCTTCCAAGCGTAAACATAGTTAAAGCTGACCCGACAAAGCCTGCAAGCCTTAAAATCTGCTGGGTTGATAAGCATAAATGGTCAATAACGAAGTCAAACATAGCTGAAGTAGACGTGATGGTTGGCGAGTGTATAAGGGACTGTGTGAAATATGTTAAGGAACACATGCCTCCAGGAATGCCTCCGTTGCCAACAGAGTGGACTCCTGAAAGGGTTAGGGATGAAGCTGTAAGCTATATTAAATCGACATGTGACAGGCTTGATATTGAAGTTACAAGCGACGTTAAAGAGGAGAAGTTCTGCTTTATCCTTCCAATCCAATGGCGCTTTAAAGGAATACTTAAAAACAACATACCAGTCCCCTTTAACATAACAGATACAAACAAGGTTTGTTTCACCATAACTCACGAAAGTCCAACACTAATAACAATACAGTTAACTAGCGACTTAACCCAAACTGTTCAAGCAACAACAAGCCTTGTTGGAAGCCTAGTAGTTCTATTCGTTCTAATATTCCTAATCAGGACAATACTTGCGGCGGTTAAACGTTAAATGGCAACAACAAGCCCAAACGTCAAACGACTAGGAGACCTGTTGCTCGGAAAAAAGTCTAACCCGCCAGAAATATACATAGATGAAACAACCCGTTCAATTGAAGAGATAATTGCCAGAGAAGCTATGGAAATATGGCGGAGGGAAACAGGTAAGCCCATTCCAAAAGAAGGTGTCCCCCAAGAATACAAGGACAAAGCGATGGTTGAAGTTTTAAAAAGGTGGCAGAAAACACTAAAGGAAATAAAAGAGACTTTGCCGAAAATGGCTTTACCTCCGCCGCCGATAGATAAAGAAATAGTTAAAGCCGCCCCTACATGCCCCATATGTGGGAAGCCTATGAAAAGAATAGTTGGAAGACTATACCAGTGCCCACTTCACCCCCACATAACTAAACTTCTACCTACACTACCCGAGTAGGCGGAATAATGGCTGAAAAAGAGAAAGAAACTAGAGTAACAGTTAGCACGGAGGAAATAGAACAACCAGTTGAAAAACTTCTCGCCAAAGAAGCCGGGCGAATATACTTCGAGGAAACCCATAAAGTTTGGGAGGAGGAGCCTCCAAGCGACGAAGAGGCAAAAGAATATGTTAGAAAAGCAGCCCGCAGCATTCTAGAGCGTTGGCAGAAAACCATAAGAGAATATTATGCGGTTGCAAAGAAGATACTTGGCGCCCCGCCAGAACCACAATACGTTATAACCTACTACCATAAAGGACAAGTTGTCCAGAGGAAAGCTAAACCAGTCTTTACATACAAAACCCACATGAAAATCATACCGTTGCTAGACGAAAAGCCGGCCGAAATACCGCCAAAAGCCATCCTACGATGTCCATGGTGTAACGAGTATTCAATGAGACTAATAATGCCGGGCATGTGGCAGTGTACGATTAATCCAAGTCACGTTGTATCCATCACTAAATGGTTTCCGACACGCCCTCCTTGATGGAGCCTAAAACTTTTTCCACGTTTAATTCCTTATGTTTTTTTGTGAAATAGTAGATGATGCATTCTTGAGCCATGTTTGCTATGCTTCTATGTTCAACCTCACTCATGACTTTTAAAAGCTTGTAAACGTCGCCTCTAACCCTTATCGTAACCCACTGCATTAACTATCGTATACAAAATGTCACAAGAAACATTATTAAGCTTTACCGTTCAATTCAGCCTTGAAAAAGTTAAAGGAGGAGAGTTTGAAATGGGAAGACGAGCTACATATCCCACGCCCGATGTAGCTGTCAGCCACTTCACAACCGCAGTAACTGAGGAAGCCACTCAGAAAAAGTGGGGTTCAAGAGCTGCTGAAGGCGCCCCAAAACTTGGCGAATGGTTTAACTTGGTTCTTCCAGGGTTATACCGAAAGATTGCAACTTTGCCTGTTGAACCTAAAGACCCATGGCTAGAGCGTTCTAAGCCTGTCGGTCTATTCATAAAGGATAAGAAAAAGGAATACAGAGCGAAGAAGCTAAGAGCTATAGCAGGTCTCATTGGAGGAGCCAGCCCATCGCCAAGTCCATCGCCAACTCCTGCTTAAAGGAGGTAGACTGAAATGGTCACCCCAATTGATATAAGCGCCATCATAAACATGATCGTTCCATTGATATTCCTGGTGCTCATCGTTTCAGTGCTGATGAGCCTGGTCAAAGAGTTCAAGGTAGGTGCAACCTAAAGGAGTGGTGTAGCTTATGGTCACGCCAATAGACGTTTCAGCGATCATAAACATGATAATCCCTTTAATTTTCCTAGTGCTCATCATAAGCGTTCTAATGGGCTTAATGAAAGAGTTCAAAGTAACATAAACTCGCTGATAATCCACATAAACAGCTACGATGAAAAAAGAGTAGCTGTTCCCCCCGTTTTTTGGAGGAGAATTAAATGGCTAGGCTAGGCACCCGTGTCTATGGCTATTACGTTCGCGTGCCTGACAATCACCAAGTTGTAGCTGGGCAAATCTACGAAACTAGAGGTTACTTTAATGCAGACATACCAGAAGACATCGCTTTAAGCATGATAAAAGACTGGCGGGACGAACTTCAAGTTAAAGAGGGAATAGTAACAAACTATATTGAGGTTTCCGGCAAAAATTTTATTTTACAATGGAAAGTTTACAAGCCAACAGGCTACTCATCCCAAGCAACCCTTACAGCAGCCATCCCTTGGCCAGTCATAATCGAGACAATTTTAACCATCATCAAGATTGCCGTCGTAGCTGTTGCCGTATATTATGGACTTAAAGCTCTAGAGGCGGTTATAAAAGAGACAGGTCAAGTTTTATCTATTCTTGGACCTGAAAACGTCTCCATGATAACTAACGTCTTATTTATGTTCGTTTTTCTAATGATGTTTAGTCCCCTAATCTCCATGATTGCAGAATTGCCAAGAAGGTTAATTCCCCAAAAGGAGGCTAAGTGACTTTGTCAACAGTAACTAAAGACATGTTAATGTTTGACTATCACGGCACCTTCTTCCTCTCCTCAGGCGGCACGATTATTGAAAAAGAGTGGCCCCTCACCGCCATTGACATTAAAAAAGCTGTTCTGAAGCTGAGCGTTAAAGATGTTCCGACATATTTAACGTGGGAAGGCGGCATCACTGTCGATTATTACGATTGGACAACCCTCTCATGGAAAGAACTTGGAACAGCAAAGGCGAAGGGAACCGTTAGAAGCGGATACGCTGAATATGATGTTACAGAAATATTGAGGAAAAATCCGAAGTTTCGATGGAGGCTTAGAGTTTGGGTTCCATGGTGCTTATATTACTCGTGCATGCAAGCCACAGGCGTCCTCACTCTAACTTACACTCCGTTGACAGGTGAAGCTGAGGGAACAGGCTACACAGGCGAGTTTAGATTTGGCGAGGAAATGGCGGGAATAGCTGGTTTGATGAATTTTATGATGCAGTTTATGATGATGTTTATGATGATGAGCTTAATTATGAGCATGGTCGGAGCGATAAGTTCATCGTGAGGTGGTTAAATGCCTGAAGAAGTTGACCCTGTAAAGTTAACCTTAATAATAATCTACAACGCAATAATATTCGGCATGATAGTTAAATGGGCTATTCCAGAATTTAAAAAATTAAGGGAGCTGTATGGAGGAGCTTAAAAAGGCTGTGGCAGATGCCATTAGACGAAGCGGCTACTCAACAATAATAGCGAACAAACTTTACACGGCGGAAGAACTAGCCAAAGAGGTTGAAAACGAAACTGAAGTAGGTAAGAGAATGATTGAGCTTGCCATCAAGGGAACCATTGAACGTTATATGCGAGGGAAAAAATGAGTTGGGACAGAACGACGTAACAATAGTTAGAACAGACTTCGATTTGGTTACAAATATTTTAGCCAACAAAATAGCACCTGAAGTTATAGTATACGCCCATAAAAGGCTATACTCAATAGTTGACCTCTACAAGGAAAGGGCAAACAAAACAGAACTCCTAGGAAACTTCATATACAAAGTTCCAGCCACAGTTTGGCTTTTCTCCCACGGAACAGAAGACGAAGTAATCGGACCAGATGTTGGCTCAACAGTTGCAGATTTAGGCAACACAGTATGGTTTAATGGTAAAATGGTTTCCATAGTGGCGTGTTTAACTGGTCGTAAGCTTGCGACCGCCATGGTCCATGCCGGTGCGAGGGCGGTGTTCGCTTATAATGACACTTTGGAGATGCGGGTTTGGCCTGAAACTTACGAGCCTTTAATGGGCTTCAAAGAGTGTATTACAAAGCCTAAATTGATGTTTGACGGACTTAAAGCCTCTGAAGTTTACAAGGCAACTGTTGAAGAGTATGAGAAGTGGATAGCGTATTGGGATGAAAGGGACCCTTTAACTGCTGATGTTCTACGCCATGACAGGGACGCTTTTGCCTTGTATGGAACTGGAGAAAGCAAAATAACGGCGTCCGCATACATACTTATTGGTTTAACGGACATTTTCGCTGTAACATGGATTTTCAGCTTCTTTCTGCTTCAAGTTTTAAGGTTGACTAAACCGTTATGGAG
>ERZ1669248.1132-NODE-1132-length-10336-cov-4.002432_pt1 | contig 10336 bp, 9 predicted proteins | sample MGYA00579296_ERZ1669248 | MGnify/ENA primary metagenome ERZ1669248 (study PRJEB41166, sample SAMN08046057) | hot springs metagenome | biome: hot spring; feature: neutral hot spring; material: thermophilic sediment; isolation source: thermophilic sediment from...
GGGTGGCCGCCGACACGACGGCTGTTGTGTCGGTCTGTCTGTCTTCATCAGGCCGCGCCGCGCCCAGCCAGAGTACCTGGCCCGGCTTGGGCGACTTGCTCGCCCGCACATGCGCCCAGACACGGTTGTCCTGCAGCACGCGCTCGACCAGCACTTCCACCGAGCCACCGCGCGACGAGGTGCCCGCCTGCTCGGGGCTTTGCGTCGCGGCCGCCTTCCAGCCCCACAGCCGCGCCGGAATCACCCGGGTGTCGTTGAACACCACCAGATCGCCCGCACGCAGCAGGCCAGGCAGATCGCGGAACATCCGGTCGTGCAGCGCGGGTGGGCTGCCCGCATCGAGCAGACGGCTGGCGCTGCGCTCGCGCGCCGGATGCTGCGCAATGAGGTCGGGCGGAAGAAAAAAATCGAAATCGTCGGTGGTCAAGGCGGTGCGGGTCGGCTGGGTGCCGTCGCTGCCTTGGCCGGGTTGATGTGCATCCATGGCCTGTGCGGAAAGTCGATGCGACCAGCCGCATCTCGCCGTGATCTTAGGGCGTTGGGCCAGCGCGGGCGCGGCGGGCGCGCATCCAGTTCAGCACGCCAGCCGGCATGGCGATCTTGAACAGGGTGCGCAGCGTCTGGCCCTTGACGTAGTGATAGACGAACACGCTGCTCGCCAGCAGTCCGAGTGCTTGCCCTGGCTCCATTTCGGCCAAAGCGTCTGCGGCGCTCAGGCTCAGGGCGCCGAGGTGGCGCCATTTCAGCCGGAATGTCCCCGGGGGCTGACCGGCCTCGCGCGCATGAATCTTGCGCGCGACCCGGAGCGAATCGACTGCCGCGCGCGGATCGGAAGAAATCTGTGTCGGGCTGCGGCGATAGTTCAGCAAGGGCAGGTCGAGATAGGCGACCGGGCCGGCCCGCGCCACGCGCACGAACCACTCCCACTCGCAGATGATCTTGATGTCCGGATCAAATCCTCCAGCGCGCTGCAGCGCCTCACGCCGGAACATCACCGTCGGCGGATGGATGAAGTTGCCCTGCACCAGTTCGTCATGGACCTGGCCCCAATACACGCGGACAGGGTTCTCGCCCGCGATCGGCGAAAACGATGTGGCATGCGGATAGCGCGCCCGCACACCGCCGTGTGCCGGGTTGCAGCGGTGGTAGTAGACGCCGCAATACGACGTGCCGAGCGGCCCGCTGTCGTCAAAGGCGCTGAAGTCCGAGCTGCACAGCAGGATGTCCGGATGGGTCTGCAGGTAGTGCAACTGCACCGCCATGCGCTGCGGCATGCACAGATCGTCGGCGTCGAGCAGGGCAATGAATTCGCCGCGTGCGGCCTGCACGCTGGCGTTGCGCGCCGCGCCGATGCCCGCGTTGGCCTGCCGGATCGCGCGCACGCGATCGCCATAGCGCTGCAACACGTCCCAGGTGCCGTCGGTGGAGCCGTCATCCACCACCACGATGTCGAGGTTCTGGTGGGTCTGCGCCAGCAGGCTGTCGAGCGTCTGCGCAATCGTGGCTTGCGCGTTGTAGGCGGGAATCGCCACAGACACCAGGGTGTCGGCGGAGGCGCTTGGGCTCGGGCCCGGCATCATGCGCGCTGCTCCGCGACAGGCGGCGCATCCAGCACCGCGGTGTCCTCGCGTTGCTGTTGCCGCGGCTGGGGCTGGCGCTCCAGCCGCCACTGCTTGATGCGGTAGAGCAGATGGATCAGGCCCGGGCGATGCACGCGGATGTTCACCGTCTGCCGGGTTTGCTGAAAGAAATGGCGCTTGTGGCCATAGTCGCCCTTGAGCATGTCGAACCTGGTGCAGCCCGCACCGATTGCCGCTTCGATGACATAGCCCATGAGCACTTCGCCGGGGCTCAGCGCAGCGTGTTGCGGGTCGAACCCGGCCTGAAAGTAGTAGCAGGTCTGCGCATGGCGAAAGCCATAGAACATGGCGATGATGTCGCCGTTCATTTCGAGTGCGTAGAGCAGCAGACTCTTGCGCTCAAGCAGGGCGCGCATCACATCGCGGTGAAACCCGAGGTACTGCGCCGACGTGAAGCCGAGTTCGTCGGTGCGCCCTTGCCAGCGTCTGCGATGCAGTTCGGCGAGCCGTTCGAACGCCGGGTCGAGTTGCGTTGCATCCACGATCTGATCAAAGCGTGCCCCCGGTTGTTGTTCGAACCTGCGCCGCTTGCGGCCGAGCACCTCGCGCCGGTTGCGGCTCAGGCTCTGGCGATAGCTGTCCCAGTTGGCGGGCAGGTCGCCGTAGGTGATGCGATTGGGCGGTCCGCGATGAATCAGGGCGGGCTGTTGCGCGGCCTGCCGGGCCAGGCAATCGACCAGCGCCGAATCCGAGGGCAGATCGACCAGATCCAGCAGGTGCCAGCGCTCTGGGCTGGTCAGGATGTGGTGGACAAAGGCCTGCGCGACAGCCTGTTCGCAGGACGGCTCGGCCAGGATGCCCAGATCGTCCGGGGACGTATCGCCGCCCGCGCCTATGGGCCTGAGCTTGCGCACCCGAAGGATTCTGGCGACGCGGTGATGCTCCAGGTAAAGCGGAAAGAGGCTGACGACCGTGTCGTGAACGCGCGCAACCAGAATGCGAAGCTGCCGCCCGCAGCCGTAATGTGTCCACCACAGCCGCTGCCAGTCCCAGCTGAGAAACACGCTGCCGCGCGCAGACCGGGCTTCCAGCGCGCGCCAGTCCGCTTCCAGGGCATCGAAGGCCTGCGTGGACGTGACAAGTTCAATCTGCAAGAGAGGGCCTCTCACGCGCTCAGGCCCAGGGCCGGTGCATGCGCCAGGCCAGCAGGGGCAGGTGCGAGGTGATCGGGATGCGCGGAATCGCGATCGGGTCGACCGTGGAAGTCACCATGCCTTCCTCCGTGGTCAATGCGGCGCGGTAGATGGAGCGGGCAATCTGGCGCACGCGTGCATCGGTCGAGCCGTTGGGGAAGCAGAACACATCGACCGTCCTGCTCAGTTGATGCTCCAGCACGTCGCGGCTGTCCTGCAGCTCCTGCTGGATTTCCGGCACGGTCAACGTGGGCAGGATGGGGTGTGTCATGGTGTGCGACCCGATGGCCATGAGCCCGCGATCGCAGGCGCGGACTTCATCCCAGTCCATCAGGTCGTAGGCATCGTGCTCTTGTTGCGTGGGGACGAAATGTGCCGTGCAGTCGCGCAACTGCGCTTGCACGCGCAGGCGGTCCGGCAAGGCCAGGGTCTTCATCCAGGCGATTGCACCCTCGGTCTGCTGCGATGGCGCACCGACCGCCTGCGCCCATTCCCGGAAGGCGCCTGGCTGCAGCCGGTTCAGGCGGGCGCGGGCGTCGTGGTTCCACATCCACTGGCCGGTTTCCACCAGGCCCGGGCAGACAAAGATCGTTGCCGGAATGCCGAGCTGTTCGAGCACCGGGCGTGCAATGTGGCATTGATTGCGCAGACCGTCATCGAAGGTGATGGCCAGCTGGCTGCGCCCTGCACCCGCAGGCGCAGGCGTGCCACTCAGGATGTCCCGAATCATGGCGTCGAGCGGCACGATGTCGTAACGCTGCTTGAGCCAGGACATCACGCGATGGAAGTCGCCTGCTGTCATATGCGCATTCCCAACGCCGTGCAGCATGAGGATGCGCCGCACTGGACGCCGATGCGCCAGCCAGTGCGACATGCCGCTGCTCAGCGCCACCGACAGCGCGGAGGTGCGGGCAAGGCTTTTCAGCGCGCCTGGGGTTGCGAGAGGGGAATCATCCATGGAGCGGAAGGTGATCTTGCCTCGGCAGGAGAACACCAGATCTTGATGAGAAAGTATCCGGCAACTGCGCTGCAGTCGCCATACAGATATTTACGAAAGTGAACAAAACCGCCCCCATGAACCAGTGGATTGGAGGGCAGTGCGGTAAACAGGCCCGGGTCTCCTTCACTCTTGGATGGTCTGGCCTGATCGTTTCACAGATGCCGTGCGAATCCCAGGAAAAAAGTCACCGATTCAGCGACTGCGAACGCTGGCTGTGTCGGTATGTGGCATGCCGTCTAGTTTTATTCAATCAATCGCATAAGAACTTTTAATTGTTCTTTTCAATTTTGACGGCCTAAGCTCCACCCGTCGCAGCGTGAAGGCGGGCGGCGACAGCATGAACCGCGAGTCCGCCCTGGCGGCACCCCGAAGCCGCGAGGTCAAACGCAGAGTCAGCATCACCCGATTTGAACCAGCCACACTTTTTTTCAGCCAGAGGAGAACATGATGTCGAACGATTTGAAATGCCCGGTGGCACACAACACACCTGCGCGCGCCGTCGCTGGCGCCAAGGGCAACACGGACTGGTGGCCCAGCCAGCTCAACCTGGGCATGCTGCACCAGCAGTCTGCGGTCTCCGATCCGATGGGCTCATCCTTCAATTACGCCGAGGCCTTCAAGACCCTCGATCTCGACGCCGTGGTGGCCGACCTGAAGGCGCTGATGACCGACTCGCAGGACTGGTGGCCGGCCGACTATGGGCACTACGGCCCCCTGTTCATCCGCATGGCCTGGCATGCTGCCGGCACCTATCGCATTGGTGACGGTCGCGGCGGCGCGGGCCACGGCCAGCAGCGGTTCGCCCCGCTCAACAGTTGGCCCGACAACGTCAACCTCGACAAGGCGCGCCGCCTGCTGTGGCCGGTGAAACAGAAATACGGCCGCAAACTGTCGTGGGCCGATCTGCTGGTGCTGGCAGGCAATGTGGCACTGGAGAGCATGGGCTTCAAGACCTTCGGCTTCGCCGGTGGCCGCCCCGACCAGTGGGAGCCGGACGAATCGGTGTACTGGGGCTCGGAAGGCAAATGGCTCGACGACCAGCGCCAGGGCACCAAGGCCGCCGAGTTCGAGAATCCGCTGGCAGCGGTGCAGATGGGCCTGATCTACGTCAACCCAGAAGGGCCGGGCGGCAAGTCCGATCCGCTGGTGTCTGCACAGATGGTGCGCGAGACTTTCGCCCGCATGGCGATGGACGACTATGAAACCGTGGCGCTCACGGCGGGGGGGCATACCTTCGGCAAGTGCCACGGCGCTGGCCCGGCCAGCAATGTCGGCCCGGAACCCGAGGCCGCGCCCATCGAGGAAATGGGTCTGGGCTGGATCAGCAAGTACAAGAGCGGCAAGGGCGCAGACCAGATCGGCAGCGGACTGGAAGGCTCGTGGACACCGACGCCCACGCAGTGGGACATGAGCTACCTCGAGGTGTTGTTCGGCAACGAGTGGGAGCTGACCCGGAGTCCGGCCGGGGCGAGCCAGTGGACGCCCAAGGTTCATACCGAAAGCAATATGGCCCCTGCGGCGGACGACCCGAACAAAAAAGTGCCGATCATGATGACCGACGCCGATATGGCGATGCGCATGGACCCGGCCTACGCGAAAATCGCCCGGCACTTCCTCTCCCACCCGGATGAGTTTGCCGACGCCTTCGCCCGCGCCTGGTTCAAGCTCACCCACCGCGACATGGGGCCGCGCAGCCGCTACTTGGGCAAGCTGGTGCCCAAGGAGGTGCTGATCTGGCAAGACCCCGTTCCCGCGGTCGATCACCCGCTGATCGACGCCAAGGACATTGCCGCGCTGAAGACCAAACTCCTGGCAAGCGGACTGTCCATCAGCCAACTGGTCAACACTGCCTGGGCGTCGGCATCGACGTTCCGTGGCAGCGACAAGCGGGGGGGCGCCAATGGCGCGCGCATCCGTCTGGCCCCGCAGAAAGACTGGGAAGCCAACCAGCCGACCGAACTCGCCAAGGTGCTGTCCCGGCTCGAAGCCATCCAGCGCGAGTTCAATGCGCAGGCGGCTGGCGGCAAGAGGGTTTCGCTGGCCGACCTCATCGTGCTGGGCGGTGGCGCAGCCATCGAAGCGGCGGCAAAGAAGGCGGGTGTCGAAGTGACTGTGCCGTTCTCGCCGGGGCGCACGGACGCCTCGCAGGAGCAGACCGACGTGGCCTCGTTCGCGGTGCTGGAGCCCAAGGCCGACGGCTTTCGCAACTATGCCCGCAAGGGGCTCGCGGGCTATGCCGCCGAAATGCTGATCGACCGGGCACAGCTCATGCAGCTCAGCGCCCCGGAAATGACCGTGCTGATCGGCGGCATGCGTGCGCTCAATGCGAACGTCGGGCAGTCGCAGCACGGCGTGCTCACCAAGCGGCCCGAAACCCTGAGCAATGACTTTTTCGTCAACCTGCTCGACATGGGCACGAAGTGGGAGCGCACTGGAACTGAAGGCGTGATGGAAGGCCGCGATCGCAAGACCGGCGCACCGAAGTGGACGGCCACCGTGGTCGATCTGGTGTTCGGCTCCAACGCCCAGTTGCGCGCCATTGCCGAGGTATATGCCGCAGCCGACGCACAGACCAAGTTCGTGCACGACTTCGCCGCTGCCTGGGGCAAGGTGATGAACCTCGACCGCTTCGACCTTGTGTGAAGCGATTCACGCGCCTGACCAAGGGAGGCACATCATGAACGCGCTGTGTTGCATCCTGGAGCGCCTGCACTGGTGGCGCGAGACCCAACAGGTGCTCGCCGATCTGGCCAGCGGCACCGCCTGAACCTTGAGGTGGCCGGTCACTGCGCGAGCCGTGGCCGGCTGGCTGGACTTTGCCGGGCGCGTCCCGGCTTTTTTTGTTCCGCGCGCGGTCTTGCCGCCGCGCCCGCGCAGCACCAGCGAGGGGGCCAGACCCCGTGCGGCGGTGAGATCGCAATGCGGGAACGGTTGCAGGCTCGGGGAGCAAGGCTTAATATAACAACCGTTATAACTTGATGACCCATGCCCCGGGAGAAGACGATGTCCGCCCTCAAACTCACCCAGATCGGCAATTCCGTTGGCGTCATTCTGCCCAAGGAACTCCTCGCCCGCCTGCGGCTTGAAAAGGGCGACACCCTGTTCGTCACCGAGGCGGCGAATGGGGCGCTGATGCTTTCGCCCTACAGCGCCGAGTTCGAGTCGCAGATGCAAGCCGCACGCAGCGTGATGAAACGGCGGCGCAACGTCCTGCGTGAACTGGCCAAATGAACCGCTGGGTCTGGCTCGACCCCGACGTGCTGCGCGCGGTGCACGAGGAGCAGTTGGCCGAGCACGGCGGCGCCTCCGGCACGCGCGATGCGGGGCTGTTCGAGTCTGCGCTGGCGCGGCCGGAGAACCTCGCCGCCTACGGCGCGCCTGATGCCGCCGCGCTGGCCGCCGCCTACGGCTGGGGGCTGGCGCGCAATCATCCCTTCGTCGATGGCAACAAGCGCACCGCATTCGTCGCCACCGAGTTGTTCCTCGTGCTCAACGGCTTTGAACTGACCGCCGACGATGCCGCCTGCGTGCTGACCATGCTCTCAGTCGCCGCCGGCGACATGAGCGAAGACGCGTTCGCAGCGTGGATCCGGGCGCATCTGTGACGTGGGTCAGGTCGAGCTCAGCAGCATCGCTTGACTGAGCCTGGGACGTCTCCTGTCCGATCCATCTCAAGCGCAGTCACTTGCCCGACCAAACTGGTCTGACGCAGCAATTTGGCGAGGCTTTGCAATTCCGGCGGACATTTCTTTCTGGCGGGCAATCGGCGCGCCAGGACTGTTGCGCGCTGAGCTGCGGCGGGGGGGCGTCGCCGTAGAGCGATGTGCCCAACCTTGCGGGGTGACTACACTCTCGCCTCCGCCTGAAATTCCCGCTGTGCGTGGCTGCGTTTTCGCCTGTCGGGCTGCACTGTTCTGTTGCTAGGGTTTGCGCTGCGAGCGGCAAAACATGACGCCGCGCCTCTGCCGGCGTCACTCCGGTCGTTCCCTCCTCCTCCATGACTTCTTCGCCACAAGGCACGCTCGGCATTGATTTTGGGACGTCCAACTCGGCGGTGTCCTGGGCCGGGCCGCGGGAACCCGCGCGGCTGCTTGCGCTGGAGGGCACGGCGCTGGCCATGCCCACGGCGGTGTTCTTCAACGCGGAAGACCATCGCACGCACTTCGGGCGTGACGCGGTGGCGCAATACCTCAGTGGCACGGAAGGGCGGCTGATGCGCTCGCTCAAGAGCCTGCTGGGCAGCGCACTGCTGCAGGAGAAGACGGAGGTCAATCACCACAAGATCAGCTATCAGGAGATCGTGGCGATCTTTCTGGCGGAACTGCGGCAGCGCGCCGCGAAGGCCTTGGGCGGTGCTCCGACTCGGGTGGTGATGGGGCGGCCAGTGCACTTTGTCGATGCTGACCCGGTGCGCGATGCGCAGGCCGAACGCTCGCTGCTGGACGCGGCGTTGTCGGTCGGTTTCGAGCAGGTGTCGTTTCAGCTGGAGCCCATCGCGGCCGCACTCGACTATGAGCGCCGCCTGTCGCATGAGCGCGTGGTGCTGGTGGTCGATCTGGGCGGTGGCACGTCGGACTTCACCGTGGTGCGGTTGGGGCCAGACCGCATGGCGCAGGCCGACCGCAGCCGCGACGTGCTGGCCACTTCGGGGGTGCACATTGGCGGCACCGACTTCGACCACAAGCTCAGTCTGGAGCGGGTGATGCCGCTGCTGGGCTACCGGCATCTGGGGCCGCAGGGACGCGAGGTGCCGAGCCGGGTGTTTTTCGATCTCTCCACCTGGCACCTGATTCAATGGCTGTATTCGCCGCGCGCACTGAGCCAGGCTCAGGCCTTGCGTGCTGAGTATGCGGAGCCCCGGCTGCATGCGCGCCTGATGACGGTGCTGCGCCACCGCGACGGCCACCGCCTGGCGCACGCAGTGGAGCAGGCCAAGATTGGCTGCTCGCAGAACGATGCGGATGCGGCGGTGTCGCTGTCGTTCATCGAGGCCGGGCTGCAGGCAACGCTCACTCCGGACGATCTGCGCGGTCATCTGGCCGACCTGCTGACGCGCACTGTGGCCTGCGCGCGCGACTGTGTCCAGCGCGCCGGTGTGGCGGATGGCGCGCTGGGCGCGATCTACCTCACAGGCGGCTCGAGCGCGCTGCGCCCGTTTCAGCGTGCGCTGCAGGCCGAGTTCGCCGGAGTGGAACTGGTGGTGGGCGACCTGTTCGGCGGCGTGGCCACGGGCCTGGCCTACAGCCGAGGCTGAGGCCGTTCGGCAAGATACATCTTGGCATCAAGTTTCGGGAGCAGTGTGGTACGTTCAAACACCTTTGCCGACTCACCTGCGTACGCCGATGTCCCGATTCCCCCGCCCGTCCCGCTTGTTCGTTCCCCTGATGTTGGCCGCCTCCCTGCTTGCAAGCGGCGCGGCGCGAGCGGCATCGCTGGAGCGGGTTGACGCACTTCTGGAGGCGGGGCAGCTGTCCCAGGCGGACCAGATGATTGCCCAGGTTCTCGCGGCGCAGCCCAATTCGGCTCAGGCCCACTATCTGGATGCGCGACTGCTTGCCAGGGAGGGCAAGTGGCCCCTGGCCGAGCAAGAGCTGGAGCTGGCGCGGCGTCTCGATCCCACACTCGCCTTCGCACCGGCGCAGCAGGTGCAGAGTCTGACCCAGACCATTCTGGAGCACCGCTGGAAAAGCCCGGCCGGTCTGGCCGGTTATGGACAGGCCGCGCTGGCAGCGCTGTTCGTGCTGGTGTCGGGGTATCTGATCTTTGGCGTGATGCGCAGCCGGGGCAAGCGCTTCAAGGCCTGAAGGCGCCGTCAACACCGCGCAGGCGACGCGCGGCCGGGTCGTGGCGTGAACACGGCGGGGCAGTGCATTGCCCCGCAGCGCTCAATACGCATGCTCCGCGTCGGGATCGATCTTGCCGCGAAACACGATGTACTGATAGACGTTGTACGTGATCATCACCGGAATCAGCATGCCGATGCCGATGAGCATGAACACCAGGGTACTGGTGTCTGATGCAGCCTGGTCGATGGTGACCGAGCCGGGCACGATGTACGGATACCAGGTGGCGGCCAGCCCGGCGAAGGAAAACAGGAAGATCATCATGGTCCACACGAACGGCGCCACTTCGGCCTGCCGCTTGAGCGCGCGCAGCAGCATGGCAAAGCTGAGCACGGCCAGCGCGGGCAGCACGGCGAAGAAGTAGATGTTGGGCGTGGTCAGCCAGCGGGCGAAGATCTGCGGATATTGCAGCGGCGTCCACACCGTGACCACGGCGCCGACGGCCAGCATGATCCAGGCGAGCAACTGCCCGCGCTGATAGCAGCCCGCCTGAATCTCGTCCTTGGTCTTGATGATGAGATAGGTGGAGCCGAGCATGGAATACCCGGCCACCACGCCCAGCACCACAATGAGGCTGAAAGGCGAGAGCCAGTCCCACACGCTGCCGACAAATAAGCCGTTTTCCACTCTCACGCCGTTGAGCAGACCGCCGAGAGCAAAGCCCTGGGCGATGGTGGCCAGCCTGTCTCTTATACACATCTGACGCTGCCGACGAGCGAT
>ERZ1669248.1133-NODE-1133-length-10333-cov-2.874781_pt1 | contig 10333 bp, 11 predicted proteins | sample MGYA00579296_ERZ1669248 | MGnify/ENA primary metagenome ERZ1669248 (study PRJEB41166, sample SAMN08046057) | hot springs metagenome | biome: hot spring; feature: neutral hot spring; material: thermophilic sediment; isolation source: thermophilic sediment from...
TCATGCCTAGTCTCGTGGGCTCGGAGATGTGTATAAGAGACAGGGTTCCTGTGGCGGAGCTGGCGCACGAGCTGGCGCTGGCACTCCAGGCGAAGAGGTACGTGAGGATGGGCTTTGGGGCCGAGGAGGCGGTGAGGACCCACGCGGAGGCCGCCGCGAGGGCCGCGTCGAGGCTGGCGAGCGAAGAGGTCGCGCGCCTCGTGCACGAGCTGCTCACGTCGTAGGGCAGCAAGCTTTTAAGACCGCAGCAGTCGGTCCCCCGATGCTCCTCAACGAGGAGGAGAGGCGCTTCCTCAGCTACCTCCACCTGCGCGGGGGGAGCGCCTACCTCTCCGAGATCCGGAGGGCCCTGAACCTCCCCCACACCTCGGCGTGGCGGATGGCGAGGCGGTTGAGCAATCTCGGCCTCATCTCGATAGCGAAGGTGAGGAACGGGAGGCGCGAGCTGCTCAAGGTGCTCCTGAGGAGGCGGCTGTAGGCGGGTTGCAGGAGAAAGGTTAATATTGCGCTGTCATAGCCTAAGCTCGTGCTGAAGGCACCCTGCGAGGAGATGGCCAGGTACCTGCTCCCCGCGCTGAGGGGGGCCGTAGTGTCCTACATGTACACCGAGAGGAGGATGAGGCAGGTGGACATCGCCAAGCTGCTGGGCATCAGCCAGAGCGCTGTGAGCCGGTACGTCAACATGGAGCGCGGCCTCAACCGGAGGATAATCAACGAGGTGCCAGGCATGAGGGAGGTCTTCGAGGGCTTCATCGCGAGGCTCGAGAGGGGCGAGCGCGTCTCGATGTGCGAGCTGTGCAGGGACCTAGCGAAGAGGGGGGTCCTCCAAGCCGCTATCGAAGTCATCAGGGGTGGCCCCGTAGGAGGGGTTGCCGAGCCCCCTTGCGGCCAGTAGCTCTGGATAAGTCTCGCGCACCACCTCCCGGGCGCCCAGCCGCTCGAGGAGGTCGAGGGCCTCCGCCTCGCTAACCCCCTCGACCTCGACGAACGCCCCCAGCCCTTCCACCTCGTCGATGGAGACCAGGGCGCGGCCCAGCCTGTAGACTTCGCGCCTCTTCCTCACCCTGATCGCCTCGCGGAAGCCGAGCCTCTCGAGGATCGCCCTGGCTGCGGCGGGGTCGTCGACGCGGAGCGTCAGCTCCAACCTCGACTTGGCGCCGTCCCCGGACCTGGGCCCCTTGTACGTCAGCTCCGCACGCGAGCCGGAGAGGCGCAGCCTCAGGGCCTCGTCGGCCTCCAGCATCCTCCTGCAGGGGTGCTCGTAGTAGACGTCCTCCTGCTCCTCGACCCCCAGCGGCGTGGCGCCGAGCTCCCCCAGCCGCCTGCGAACGGCCTCGGGGTCCGCGCGCGCCTTAACCTCGACCTCCAGCGCCGCGGGCACCCTCCGCCACCCTGACCTCCACCGCGACCTGCTCCAGCAGGGCGCGCCTGAAGCTGAGCAACTCGGCCCCCGCGAGCGCAGCTGTCACAGCGCCCAGCATCAGCTCGAACCATATCTCGACGAACCTCACTAGGATCGTCACCGCCATCGCGACGGACCTCTCGACGCCCAGCGCCGTGAGCACGGCTAGCGTGCCCGCCTCTGTCACCCCCAGCGCAGCCGGGATGCCCACGGGCAGGGCCGTCAGGTAGCAGTGGAGCGGGAAGGCCACGAGGAGCTGCCACAGGTCGGCGCTGGAGTTCACGGCCCTGAAGAGCGCGCCCAGCTCGAGGGCTCCCGCGACCCACTGCAGCAGCATCAGCAGGACCGCCAGCGACATGAGGTGCTTGCGCCGCCAAGAGCTCCTCACAAACCTGGCCACGCTCAGGATGAACGCGTCCGCCCTCTCCTCCAGCCCGAGCTGAGCAGCGTAGACCCCCGCCACCAGCCTGTCGAGGTACCGCGCGACCCTCCTCAGCAGGCCCCCCAGGCTCTCCGGCCTCACCAGCACGTAGGAGGCCAGGGCCATGCTGAGGGCGGCGAGAACCGACACTAGGGCCACGCTCCGGGGGAGGGCGCTCCTGAGCGCCATGTCCAGCAGCGCGACGGCGAGCAGGATCACGAACGCCACGTTGTAGAGGAAGCGGTGGACGAGTATCGTAGCGAGGAACTCCGCGTAGCCGGCTCTCGACTTCCTCTTGACGTAGACGAGGCGCACCAGCTCGCCTGAGATCGCTGCCGAGGCCACCAGCTTGTCCGCCGTCAGGCTCAGGATAGACGCGGCGATACCGTCGAGGACGCCTATCTCGACCCCCGCGGCCTTCGCCGCCGCGACCCACGCCAGCGCGAAGAAGAGTATCGAAGCGAAGTCCAGGAGGCAGGCGGCGGCCACGTAGTAGGGGTTGGCGGCGGACAGCCTCGCCGCGACCTCCCAGGGGTCGCTCAGGAGGAGGGCGAGCACCACCAGAGCGGCGCCCACAGCGGTCGCTATCAGCAGGCCGGCGCGCCCGAGCCTAACCACTGGGCTCCGGCCTTTCCGGCTATAAAGGATTGCTGCGCGTTAGGAGCCCCTTACGAGCGGCCTTCCCACCCCGACGTAGTAGACGCCGGCGGGCAGCCTGCGCCAGTCCCTCACGACCAGCCTCCCGTCGACTATGCCCAGCCTGGGCCGCTTGCTCAGGCTGAGGAGCTGCTCCGGCGTCAGCTCGGCGTACTGGGGGTGGTCCGTCGCTATCACCACCACATCGCTGCCCTCGACCGCCCTCTCGAGGTCGCTGAGCAGGGGCACGCCTACCGCCTCGAGCCTCTCGTCGCTGGCCACGTAGGGATCGTGCACCACCAGCGAGTCGTACCCCCTCTTCAGGAGGTGGTCGACGAGGTCGTAGGTGGGTGAGAGCCTCGTGTCGTCCACGCCCCCTCTGAACGCCAGGCCCAGGATCGCCACCCTGGGCCTGCTGAGCCCCATATCCCCCACCACCATATCGACGAGGTCGGCCGTGTAGCCGGGCATCGACAGGTTCACCTCACGCGCCAGCTCGACCAGAGGGAGCCTGAGGCCAACTTTGGCCGCGGCGTGGAGGAGGAAGCGCGGGTACACCGGGATGCAGTAGCCCCCCACGCCGACGCCCGGCATGTGGAGGTGGCAGTAGGGCTGGCTGTTGGCCGCCTCCCTGACCTCAGCGTAGTCGAGGCCCAGCTTGGCGGCCAGCTTGGCCAGCTCGTTCGCGAGCGCGATGTTGACGTCCCTGTAGACTCCCTCCGCCAGCTTCTCGAACTCCGCCGCCGTGGGGCTGCTCATCACGATGACCCCCCTGCGGGCGACCGCGGAGTAAAGCCTGCGCGCAGCCTCCGTGCTGCGGGGCCCCACGCCGGCAACGATCTTCGGGTACCTCTCCTCGATGTCCTCGACCGCCCTCCCCACGTAGACGCGCTCGGGGCTGTAGGCGAGCAGCAGCTCGTCCTCCACCCGCAGGCCGCTCCAGCGCTCCAGGGCCGGCTTGACGACGTTCACCGTGGTGCCGGGGGGCACGGAGGACTCCACGACGACGAGGTCGCCCGCTTCCGAGCCCCTGCCCGCCGCCTCGACCGCGGCGAGGAGGGAGGAGAAGTCGGGCTCCCAGCCCCCCCTCAAGTGGACGGGGACGGTAATGATCTTGACCCTGCAGCTCCTGGCGGCGCCCACTCCGTCGAGCGTCGCCGCGAACCTCCCCTCGGTCAGGCCCCTCTTCAGGGCCTCTCGGACGCGCTCCTCCACGTGCCTGACGATGCCCCCGTTGAGCTCGCGGACGCGCTCCTCGGAGACGTCCACGCCCACGACGCTGAAGCCCGCCCTCAGCAGGACAGCGGCCAGGGCCTTGCCCACGTACCCCATCCCGAAGACCGCGACCTTCCCCTCGCGCTCCCGCACGGGCTCAAGCCCCGCGGGCCACGGCTTTTAGCCTGCCCCCGCCGAGGGGGTCGGGGCCCAGGGCCCTGTCGACGGCCTCGACGGCCTCTGGCCACCCCCTGCCCTTGAGCAGCGCCTCCTCCAGCAGCATCCTGAGGGCGGCGTCCATCACCTCGGGGCTGACCTTCCAGTCCCACGAGATGAAGACGCTGGCCCCCTTGCCCAGCAGGGCGTCCGCTAGGAGCCTGCCGGTGAGCCCGTAGCACGACGCCACGATGACGACAGCGCCCCTCCTGAACCCGCCCTGCAGCCTCTCGAAGAAGAGGGGGGTAAGCGCGAAGACGGACACAGTGCGGTTACCGTAGGCGAACTCCCCCCTCACGACCTCCTCACCCAACCTCTCGGAGAAGTACTTGCAGGACAGGGGGAGGCACTCGGTGAAGACCTCGCCGGTGAAGACGATCGGCGCGTTGTCGGCCAGCACGCGCCCCCCCAGCGAGTCGCCGGCCTTGAAGTAGGCGCCGTGGCAGCGCACGATCACCAGGTCGTAGAGCGTGATGTTCCTGAAGGAGTCCACGGTGGCCTCGCGCCCCTTGACCACCCTCACGCTGTAGCCGGCGCGGGATAGAATCTCCACCACGCTGCGGAGGAGGGTGTCGTTGGGGGTCCACTCGTAGAGGGCGTCGATCACTAGCGCAGCCCTTCCCTGCCCCCGCCGCTCCAAGGGGGGCGGCCGGAGCAGGCTCACGACCGCTGGCAGGAGGAGCGCCGCTAGGGCGAGGAGGGCTAGGAGCCTGAGTTTACGCCCTCTGCGCGGCATGCGACCCGCCGAGCCCCGGGGCCGCGGGCGTTAAAGGGTGACCGTCTCGGGTCGCCGGGGCGTGGGTATGATCGTGGTCGCCCTGCTCCCCAGCATCTCGGAGAGCCTCAGCGCCTCGCCCCTCTCGCAGTGCACTGGCACAACGTACCTCGCCCCCACGTCGAGCGCGATGGCGTGGGCGCTCTCGGGGCTGGAGAAGGCGGACCCCCCGGCGGGGAGGAAGGCGAGGTCGGCCTTCAGCTTCGCCAGCTGCACGTACCCCGTGTCGCCGGCGAAGAGGATGGATGGGCCCCACGTCACGTAGTAGAGGTTCGTGGGCACCTCGTGCCTCCCCTCGATGGCGTAGACCCTCAGCGGGCCCACCCTGAAGCCCCGCCGCGGCTGGAGCTCCACGAGCTTGATCGAGGGCACGAAGCTGCCGACGGCCCTGCAGACCTCGCTAGTGCCCACGATCAGCGAGCTCTTCATCTCCACGAGCCTCATCGCGGCTCTCTCGTGGAAGTGGTCGTCGAGGCTCTGGGTGTACAGCGTGATGACCGGGCCTCTCAGCCTCGCTATGTCGTCGTCGCTGAGGAAGTCCGCGGGGTCGAAAACTAGGCTGTAACCTAAGACTTCAACCACGACGCACGCCCCACCGTAGTACGTGAAGGTGACGCGGCGCTCCTCCCCCAAGAGGACCCCTGAGCCGCGGCCCTCCTGAGTTATATAACTTAATCGGAGCGAAACCCGTTTAGCCCGCCCCGCCAGAGGCCCGCGTGCCGCAGCGCAGGGTCCCCATCGCCAGGCCGATCTTCGGCGAGGAGGAGCTGGAGGCTCTGAGGAGGGTCCTCGAGAGCGGGGTGGTGGCGCACGGCCCCGAGGTCGAGGAGTTCGAGCGGGAGTTCGCGGAGTACGTGGGGGTTGAGCACGCAGTCGCCGTGGCGAACGGCACGGCTGCGCTCGACTTGGTGCTGAAGGCCTACCGCCTGGGGCCGGGCGACGAGGTGATCACGACGCCCTTCACGTTCATCGCCACCGCCAACGCCGTGCTCTTCCAGGGGGCCAGGCCCGTCTTCGCGGACGTGGACCCCAGGACGTACAACCTGGACCCGGAGAGGGTGGCAGAGCTCGTCACGCCGCGCACGAGGGCGATAATCGCCGTCCACCTCTTCGGGCAGCCCGCCGACATGAGGGCTCTGAGGGAGATCGCCGAAGACCACAGGCTGATCCTCATCGAGGACGCGGCGCAGGCGCACGGCGCGGAGTTCATGGGCAGGCGGGTCGGGGGGCTGGGGGACGCGGCGATCTTCAGCTTCTACGCCACGAAGAACATGACGACGGGCGAGGGCGGCATGGTGACGACCAGCGACCGTGCGGTCGCCGAGCGCGTGAGGCTCCTCAGGGACCACGGGCAAGCCGGGAAGTACCTCCACGTCGAGCTGGGCTACAACCTGAGGATGACGAGCCTGCAGGCCGCGATCGGCAGGGTCCAGCTCCGCAAGCTCGACGGCTTCAACGAGGCGAGGAGGAGGAACGCGCGCCGCCTCACCGAGGCGCTCAGCGGGGTCAAGGGGATCACGCCGCCCTACGAGGACCCCCGAGCAAAGCACGTGTACCACCAGTACGTGGTCAGGGTTGAGGACGAGTTCCCCCTGTCGAGGGACGACCTCAGGAGCTTCCTCCAGAGCAGGGGCGTGGAGACGGCCGTCCACTACCCGATGCCGATCTTCGCGCAGCCCCTCTACAGGAGGCTGGGTTACCCGCAGGACTCCTGCCCCAACGCGGTAGAGGCGAGCCGGAGGGTCCTCAGCCTGCCCGTGCACCCAGCGCTGAGCGGCGAAGACCTCGACTACATCGTCGAGTGCATCAGGGAGGCCGCGGCGAGCGGGCGCGGGGGTGCCTGAGGAGGCCCTGACGACCGCGCCTAGGAGTTGGAGGCGCCGATCGAGCCGCGCCCCGGGCGCTTGAGGCTTCAGCCCTTCAGAAGCTCCGCCACCTGCCTCAGCAGGTCGTCGACCCTGAGCCTGCCGGCGTGGACCTCCTCCGCCCTCACGTTCACGAACGTGAAGGTCCTCGTCAGCAGCTCCCAGGGCTCATCGTCGATCCTCACGAGGCCGTAGTTGCTGTTCTCGCCGTCGAAGCGGCCCTGGGCCGGCTGATCCATGTACTGGAACCAGTGGTAGCCGACGACGAAGGGCAGCTCTACCGCCCTGAGCGCGTAGCGGGCCGCGTAGTACGACCTCTCCCTCTGGTCGCGCACCGGCTGCCCGGCCCCCTTCGTGTTCGGCAGGCCCGAGTCCATCGCCTTGTAGGAGAACTCGGTGACCATCACCGGCTTGCCGGTGACTGAGTGCACCCAGCGCAGCACGTCCACGGGCGGCTCGTGGCTCCCGTAGGTGTAGTAGTTGATGGTGATCACGTCCGAGTACCGGCCCGCGACCTCGAGCACCTCGCGGGGAGGCGGGCCCGCGAACCTCACCCCGAGAATCAGGTGGTTCGGGTCGTGCCTCCTGATGGCACTCGCAGCGACGCTGAAGTAGCGCTCGGCGAACCTGCGCAGGAAGAGGCTGCGGGCCGCGTCGAAGCTCCCCCCGCTGGGCAGGTTGCCTGTGTAGCGCAGAAGGTCGTTGAGGTCGCCCAGCCGCACGCCCAGCCCCGCGCTTAGCCTACCGAGGTCGCCGCTGAAGGCCTCCAGCAGGGCCTCGACCGCAGCCCTCTTCCCGGGCGCGTCGGGCGGCAGGAGCATGAAGTCGTCCAGGAGGTGCCTGGGGAACCGCCAGTCAGGGCCCCACCTCAGCTCGTTGTCGAGGAAGTAGCCGACGAGCAGGGGGTCGCGGGCCCTGGGGGCGCACAGCTTCGCGGCGAGGCCCTCCGCGTGCTCCTCAAACCTCCGGTCGAAGATGTCGGGGACCCTGCCGGAGACCCAGTCGAACCCGTAGCTGGCCATCACGTTGAGTATCAGCGTGTAGGGCATGCGCGTGAACAGCTGCTCGTAGGACCAGGAGCCCACGGTGTTGAAGCCCCAGGCGCGCAGGCGGGCGACCGTGGTGTTCACCCAGGCTTCGAAGCCGCCGTACTTCTCCCTCACGCTCCGCTCGTAGGGCGAGTAGCCCAGGGCCGGGGAGAAGTCGCCGTGGGGGCTGATGTGGTTGACCCCCTTCGAGATGAAGGCGCAGCCCACCGGGTCGACCAGCCACCAGACGCCGTCGCGCTGGGCCACGTAGAAGTAGCCCCGGGCCTCGAAGCCGCACATGCCGGCGTGCCCGCCGAAGAGGTTGTACCGGTCGAACCAGAGGTTGACGGCAGCCTGGGCCTCGTGCCCACCGCTCCCCCTGAGGGCGTACCAGCCCGCAGCCACGGCGGTGGCCGCAGCGAGGATCCATAAAAGCGTGCGCCTCCGGGCCACGCGCGCGAGGGAGGGGGGCGGCTAATATCCCCTGCGCGGAGGGCGGCGCGCATTTATGAGAGGGTTTTGGCCTGAAAAGTGGATGTTGAAGAAGCTGAGGGTTAGGGACTTCCTCTCGATCAGGGACGTGGACCTCGCGCTGGGCAAGCTCAACATCGTGGTGGGGCCGCCGGCGAGCGGCAAGAGCAACCTCCTGGGGGCGCTGGCTCTGATCGGGAGCTGCGCCAGGTTCGGCTACCCTCGCCTCGAGGGGCTGGCGGGGCCAGACGCGGCCGGCGGGTGGTTCATCGACATGGCCAGCCTGGCTCACAACTTCGACCCCAGCGCAACCCCCACGCTCAGCGTCGACGTGGAGCTGGGGGGCGGGCTCTGCACGTACACGCTGAAGCTGGGCCTGGAGGGCTTCGAGGAGGAGCTGGTCAGGAGGGGGGAGGTCCTGCTGAGGTCCTCCTCGAGGGATCCCTCCTTCACCTACACCTCGAGCGACGGCTTCCCCAAGACCTTCAGCAGAGCCGAGGCCGTGGAGCTCAAGGTGCTCTACCGCGACCCGCTGGGCAGGCCGCGCCTGGTCCGGGCGAGGGCGCACCCCTCGGCCCTCTCGGCGCTCCCCGCAGACGCGCACCCCGACCTCCTGGCTGCGGCCGAGGAGCTGAGGGGCATCAGGGCCTTCGGCTTCGAGGCCTCCAGCCTGAGGAAGGCGGCCAGCGTGGGGGACCGGCCGGACATGGGTTACGGGGGCGAGGGGCTGGCGCGGCTCCTCCTCTGGCTCTGCCTCGAGAGGAGGGGGGACTACGAGATGCTCGAGAAGGCGGTGAGAGGGCTGGTCCCCGAGGTCGAGGAGGTGGTGCCGCACATCGAGGGGGAGTCTGTAGAGGTCAGGGTCCGGTGGAGCGGACTGAGGGGCACGCTGGGGCAGGCCCACCTCTCCGAGGGAACGCTGAGGGCGATCGCCGTGGCTGCGGCCCTCTACGCCGGTTTCTCGCTCGTGGCCATCGAGCGGCCGGAGAGCTGCGTGCACCCGCGCCAGCTGGAGCTGCTCGTCGCCCTGCTCAGGCTCGCGAGCCCGCAGGTGGTCGCCACGACCTACTCGCCCCAGCTCCTCGACTACGCGCGGCCCGAGGAGATCATCGTCGTCAGCAGGGGCGCCGCCGGGACCGTGGCCGAGAGGCTGGCGGAGTCCGAGAGGTACAAGCTGGTCAGGGACCTCCTGGACTCCGGCGGGACGCTCAGCGAGGCGTGGCTCTCCGGCCTCCTCGGGGCTTGACGCGCGGGAGTCAGGGGCGGGCCCCCCGGTGCTCAGCGAGGATGCTCCTGGCGGCCTCCGCGACCGCTTCCCTGCTCCTCATCCGGGGCCTCCAGCCCAGCCCCTTCAGCCTCTCGATGCTCAGCGCCACCCTCTTCACGTCGCCGGGCCACCCGACGCCGTGCAGCACCGGCCTGTAGACGCGCTTGACGCCGCTCAGCCCCATCACCTCGACCACCGCATCCGCCACCTCGTTGACGGTGATCCAGTCCTCGCTCGCGACGTTGTAGATCTCGAAGCCCCCCGGGCCCCTCCTCCACGCGGTCAGCGTGGCCTCGACCGCGTCGCTGACGTGGACGTAGCTCCTGACCTGCGTGCCGTCGCCGAGGATCTCCAGCGTGCTCGGGTCCCTGAGCAGCTTCACGACGAAGTCGTAGACCACGCCGTGCCTCAGCCTCGGTCCCACGACGTTCGCGTACCTGAGCACCACCGCCCTGATCCCGTACAGCTTCGAGTAGGCGTGCAGGAGGCTCTCGCACGCCGCCTTGCTGGCCCCGTAGACGGAGACGGGCCTCAAGGGCGCCCCCTCGTCCACCGGTATCTCCTCGGGCTCGCCGTAGACGCTGCTGGACGAGGCGAAGACGATGCAGCCCACCTCGCCCCTCCTGGCGGCCTCGAGCACGTTGAACGTGGCGACGACGTTCTCCCTGAAGTGCACCTCTGGGTGCGTCGCGCTCACCCGGACCTCCGGGTTGGCGGCGTAGTGGAAGACCGCTTCGGCGCCCCTCGTGAGCCCGACCACCCTCTCCGCGTCCTTGAGGTCCGCCGTCACTACCTCGACCTGGGGGCTGCCCAGGTGGTGCTTGATGTTGTCGAGGGAGCCGCTGCTGAGGTTGTCGATCACCCGGACCCGGTAGCCCTCGCCGACGAGCCTGTCCACCAGGTGGCTGCCGATGAATCCCGCGCCGCCCGTGACCACTACGAGGCCGCTCACGGGGAGGCGGCTGGCCGCGGCCTATAAAGGTGAGCGGGACCCCCGCGCCTGGGGCCCCGGACGACCCTGACGTCCGCGCCCTCCA
>ERZ1669248.1134-NODE-1134-length-10330-cov-41.437664_pt1 | contig 10330 bp, 15 predicted proteins | sample MGYA00579296_ERZ1669248 | MGnify/ENA primary metagenome ERZ1669248 (study PRJEB41166, sample SAMN08046057) | hot springs metagenome | biome: hot spring; feature: neutral hot spring; material: thermophilic sediment; isolation source: thermophilic sediment from...
ATGTAAGCCCAGGGATATGATTGTGCTCTCTCAGCGTGCGATAAGAAGATCAGATAATCGATGACGCGATCTCGAGACTTCAAGATATGCTCATAGAATCTCTTGAGGATCTCACCAGTCTCGGAGAATCTACGATACCAAATGGAGGCTATCTCAGATTCCAAGGTTTACACCAATTTAACACCCTAACCTAGGTATTTAATAAAATTCTTGAAACTTCTCTAAGAACGTCACCTTCGTAGACGTACTAGATGATGTTGTCGACACTTCTAAGGAGGGCTATACTCCTCGGGGTTCACTTGGTTGGATTTAAGGTGGCTTAAGTGTATGCCAGCCCTCATGGTAACCAGGACTTAACTTAACCTTGAACCCTTAACTCCAATTTAGGGTCCTAGGTCGATCAATGGGGGTTAAACTGAACCGTTCAAAGGGTTAACCTCAACCAAGCCTCTATGCTTGGAGCTCTAAAGGCTTACCATCCTAAGGCTACCACACCATAAGCTATAAGCCTCAATTCGACCTGATGGAATCCTAGGGGGAGCTGCTAGATAACATGTTAGAGGATGTTATCTAACTGAGGGGTTTGAAGGGATAGATCATATGCCGAACCAACATCCTATACTCCCAGCCCCCGCTCCTAAGCTCAGCAACCTATACTCTAGTCGAGTTACTCTCCCCGTAGCTTGCTATGCAGAGGTTATGCTACGTAACGCTTCCTAGCAGTCACATCCCTTCGAGATATCCTCCTAGGAGCTCCTCCAATACCATTATTCTCACCATATATGCTTCCAGATCTCTACTTACTCTAACCTTAGAAAGTAAAAGATTTAAACACCGGATACTACAGGTCAGACTTGAGGAGCCCCCGAGGGGAGAGATACTCAAGGAACCCAGGGGAGCCGCAGCTCCCGGTCGTGATAGGTGAGCCCCCGAAGGATGAGGTCTAAGGGCCAACAAAGGTGACCCCTGGGACGATCGGAGTCGCAGGGATGAGGAGATGGGGGCATATAGCACCCCCGTAGTTTAATGATTACATCCAGTTACTTCAGAGCCCTCACTGTCCTTGAATAGCTTAACGCTAATATCAAACCCCCGGTTCCTCAGGAACCGGGGGGTTACCGGCGGGCATCATGCTTGCTGCTAGGCTCGGTTCTGTTATGCACAGGGTTGAGAGAGCTAAAGCTAAGCTATCCTCCACGCTTGAGGAACTCTCGATAAGGGAGACTACTTTAGCTATGTTAACACTAGGAGCGAAACCCAGACTATACGGATGTAGTACGAGTGAGGAGAAACAGGTTGTAGTACACCCAGCACGAGGGTACACAATAGTAGATATATGTGAGAACTGTGAAAACTACAAAACATATGTGATGGTAGGCGGGGAGATAACGGAGGTATAACGATACATACTAGTTATGGGGGGTTAATCATCTGAGTATATTAAAACGTAACCAGCTTTCTAACACCAAGCTAAAGCTCCTCGCTTAGCTGGAAACTAATGTGTTTAATATTTAATGTTAATTTTTTAGTAGGGTTTACTGAAGATCCTCACTTCACCTTGTTCAAGACCTTCAAAGAAGTGATCTACTTCTTTTTTAACACGTTTAAGTAACTCTTTATACCAATCATGATCTTTAACCTCCTCCACGATCTCATCTACGTAGTATATCTCAAACTCCCTACCTATAATCTCCTCAACAACCTCTTTGATCTTCTCATGATCATTGCTCCTCTTAAACGATACATAGTAGGAGCCTGCTACCTGGTATTCCCCTACTCTATTCCCACAATCCCCACCGCTAACCCTAACCTCTGGTGCTAGTAACCTTGCAATCACACCTATACACTCACCTGTAATAATCTTCCATGTCAACTCATATTGTTTATATCTCTGTTTAAGCCATACAGGCCAGGAATGCATTTCAACGATGTAGTACTTATCATTATCTCTAATAACGAGATCTAAGTTAAATCTCTTCCTCCTCTCTGCTGTTTTCCTAAGATCCTCTAAGACTTTTCTAAACTTCCATAGATCTTCATCGCTAATCTTACCCCTTAACCCTTCTAGTCTCTTCTCAGCCTCCCCTATCACATCTATGTTCCCTGAGATATACCAATCATAGTATACTGTTTTAACTCCATCACATACGTTGAAGCCACGTACATACTTAAAGTAGTTGGCTACGATAGACTCGTAAAATTTACCGAAAAGCGTGGCTTTAAGGGATTCCCAGTTAGGCTTCCTATATAATCTTATGGAATGACGGAAGCTCGTGTAATACCACCCTCCAGATGAACCTTTACAATAATGTTCTATATAAATCTCGCAGTTAGCTCTTACTGTTACTTCTCCTATAACTTATCCATTTAATATCTCCTATGTGCTCGTACATTTTAGTATACATTCTGCCATCCTTCTACCCTTATCTGTTAGCTTCAACGCTTTAACCCTCCTGGTTACATCGACCTCCTCGAATAAACCACCAGCTAATAGCCTATGTTTAAGTCCTCCGAAGTATGTTGATGGTGGTATCCCAGCCTTCTCAGCTACCATAGAGCGAACCATCATGTAGATACCCTGGCTTTCAGCCTCATATAGAGCCCTTAATATCCTAACGAGGTAACCAATGGGTATAGAGTTCAAAACCTCCTTCAAACTAAACACCGTTCTAATCGTTTACGTATAACGGTTTTAAAAACTCATGCCGAACTAGGAACTCTCAACTCCATGTATTGGATTCGGCATCTTGGGGTGCCGTTTTAGCTTATTTCAGTGTAATTGCTTTCATCAACAACAGTTTCCATTGTCTCGGTTTTTACTCTCCCCGGTGGCACCCCCCATGTGGGGGGTTCCGAGTAAAGGTTATAAGCATTATCTTATGGACTTCCTGTTACAGCAGGGAGTTTCAATTGTGATTCCATTAGAACACTCGATAATGGCTGGGTTGAGATCATCAAACGTAAAGCTTATAAGCACCCCTACTCTAGCTGGGAATACTTTAAACATGTATCATATAACACCAAGGAGCCCACTTATGTTTCACTATCTAACTCCGATACTAGCCCTATGCTAGCATCACTCCTAACTAGATCCTTCATCTTCGAGTTAAACTCTGCTAATGTTACTGGGTTAACGCTATATGAGTTCCCGTTGTCTCGACACTCTCATAGCCGGTTCTACTACTAGAGCTTAGATTAAGCTAGAGTGGGTTTAGAAGTTAGCTAATCTAAGGCTTATGTGGATCGAAGTTGGATAGCACGCCTCAACTTGTTATCTAACCCCGATAATCACTAGGCGTAGAGCTCCCGCTAGCAGCTCCCTTAGCCCTACTTGTACGTTAACCGTAGTTCACGGCCCAGTGGTTCCCGGGGTATGTACTTAGTGTATAGTTGTGGAGTCAAAGTGACCTCCCGCAGTCTACGTTATGAGGATCAACAACCTAGCAGAAGTATTTAGTTCTAGTCTAAACTTAAACCTAGATCCCGGAAAATAAGTGGAATCTTATCAGATCAAATCCTACACATTATAAGCTCTTAGGAAGTGTGAAGCCTCAAACCTAGGGTATGGGTAGCCTCTACATACATAGCATCTATAGTAGCATTCCATTAGTGTGCCACAATCTCGTGAGCTGTGAGCATATCTATCGCCATGGCTCTTACGAATATTGCTGGTAACACCTCTTTTAAGAGCACAGCTGGAACTATGTAGAAGTTGCTACCCTCCTTGACATAGTCAAGTCCAAGTTCTTTAGCTAGCTTATCACCCTCCTTCCTTAGATACTCGCTTAACCTCCTAGGGGCATTAGTTATCACTACTATAATAATATTTGCACCCCTACCTCTATACTCTCTAATTCTCTCAGCTAACCTTTTACACAGTGATTCAAAGTATTCTTTCGCACCCCCCTGATCATGTCCTATCTCAGACTCTACAAACATAACTGAGGTTGTATCACCCCTAGGGTTAACATGCTTAGTAACGATATCAGGGCCCCTCCTCGAACCAGGTGCTGTTTCAACCTCCCAGCCAAAAACCTCGGCCAAAACCCTCACATAGTCTATACTCCAATCATGTAAAGTATCTCGCTGCTCCATACCAAAACACCACGGAAACACAAAGCGCCTCTAGAACCTGAGAATCTTCTGCCACAACACTGCTCCCCTCTGGAGAGATGTCAGCTGTTCTCGCTTTAACGAACCTGCTCCACTCAGCTGGATCTACGGGGTTATGCTCTTTATCGAGAACACTGCATACCCCTACCATATAAGCGGCAGTTGATCCCACGTTATGCACCACCAAATAATGCTTAAAGGGCACTCTCTTGCCAGTATGGCGGAGTTCTGCAACAAACCTAGGTCTCGATTGTTTTTCTTGAATCACTATTTGCAGCGCGTAAAGCTCTAGTTGAGTCCACGCTACTAGAAATAGTAGAGCCTCGAAAAGTTTATTCATGATAAAGCCATAAAAGATCAGGAAAGCAAGAGGCGAGATTACAAGAAGACTCTTAAAAAGCCTGAAGTAAAAGCTCCTACGCTTAAGTCGCCTTTGCTTCCTCACAAGCTTACCTCAAATGAAGTATTGTTTGTCAGATTTATAAAGACCTCGATCAATCCACATCCCCTGCAGGTATTCATATATGTGATACTTTAATGTATAAGCCCTCTGACCAACTACATTCTTAGGTAGAGAAATTTTGAAGACATCCTAAAAATTTAGTCTCTCTTGGTAGAACCATTCCAGCAATAGTTTCAAGACAATATATTCTTCTGTAAACAGATTCACCAAATGTGGATTGCTTTGAGAATACTCGCAGAGTTTATTGATTCTACAGAGCTTGCTATGGGATTTGACAAAAAAGCGTTTATATCTTTTGAGCAAAGCTCTTACCACCGTTTGTCTCTTGACGCGACACGAAAACACGAAATTATAGGAGTGAGCGTCAAGAGACTTCCACCTTGCCCACAGATCATGAGCGATCTCTGTGGGTTCATGGGTGGCTGTCGAGGTGAACGGCACGCACCTCCTATCTACGCTTAAACCGCGGGGCTCGGAGCACCGCTCCATCATCAACAACGAACAAACCCGATGACCGTGAAGTAGGTTACAGCCCCTTTTCATCAGCATATCTAAGAGCTTTGTATGGAACATGCTTAAATTCATATGTAACAATATCTGCAGAGTCAATAGCATTCCTCACTCTGAAAGTTTACCTTGGGTATGAGGTTCCTACTTAAATATTGATGATAGCTGGGTTACTAGGAGATCGTGAAGAAAGTGTGTGAAGAGTTCTTAAGAGAATAGAGAATAAATGTTTAAAGCTATTAGCTTTAGCTGATTGTAAGTTAAAGTTTATCAAACCCTATGGGTAAGGGAAAGGTGGGGAACTAGACCTCCAATACCCTCACTCCTAATCTTTGAGCAATGTATCTTTGCTTAAGATCCAGAGTGAGTAACGGCAAGTTCTTCTGTAGAGCTTGTGATATGTATAACGAGTCGTAGATAGTCAGACCACTTCTCAGAGCTATATCTAATGCCATGTCCAAGTACTTATCCTCAGGCTCTAAGATCATGTTCTTCTCTCGATATCTTTTAAAGAGCTCGATTACACTTCGTGAATCCTCTAAATTTAAGACCTTCTTAACGTATACAGCCTTCCAAACTGCGTTATAGAATTCTTTAACTACATGATCTACAGATAAGGTTAACACCATGTAATCTGATAACTTACTCCAACCCTCCTCTCTAAGAAAAAATGCTATTAAAGCTGATGCGTCAACTACTATCACGATCCTCCCTCACAGACTCAACAGCAAACCCTTTAGGGACGCTCCATCTAGCATTTGTAAGCTCTTCGAGGGTATTCTTAAAATTCTCCTCAGCCTCAAGCACCCTCAATCTATTCTCGATAAACATTCTAACCTCCTCAGCCCAATTAACCCTACCCTTGTACTTCTCCATTTTCTGTTTCACATCCCTCCTAAGCTTAACACTAAACACACTCATACAACCATCCAGTAGTAATCTAGGTAAACCTATTTATAAACTTTTTCGTATAAAACGAAGTGAGACTATTAAAAGAGGTAAGAAGGTGGGGCGTTAAGGGTTTGATATCAAGCTATATAAAGCCCAATGAAACCCAAACCCCTACTCTGCTAGAGCTTCACATGTTTTACTCATAGCTGTTATAATATCTAGTAGATCTTCTATAACCCACATAGCATCCGTTTGTCTCTTGACGTTCATTCCAATTATTTCATTATAGTTCGTGGTCGTGTCAGAGACTTCCGCCTCGCCTAGCTCATCCCGCGGAGTCATGGGCGGCTGTCGAGGCTAACGGCACGAGCCTCCCATCTACGAGTAGTCCTGCGGGGCTCGGAGCATTGTTCTCATCGTTCCACGAACCAATAAAACAGAGCTTATAAACTTTACGCTCCATCATCAACCATGAAACAGCCCGTCCAGGTTCCACTCTCTAGTTGAGTATTTAACCCTGTATAGTTCTAGTGCTAAGCTTAGCTCCTCAGATGAGAGGCTACCCCTATAGTAGTCCTTATATCCTAGTGTCTCGGCAAACCCCTCGATTAGGGCTTCCGCAATCTTGGATATGGGTAGGTCTAGGAGCTCCCTAAGACCTACGATCTTACCACTAACATCCTCCTCTATCCTTAGAACTCTTGAGAATAGGCTGTGATCGTATCTAAGTAGTAACGTCCCATGTTGTAGTAGCGAGCCCCAATCCCTCCTCTGAGCACTCCCAGATATCTTCCTCCCACCTATCATCACATCGCTGGATCCTGGGTTTACGTAGCAGAAGCTTCTAGACCAAGGCTCCCCCAGCCCTCTTACGCCAGCTTCTAACCCCAGCTTCCCGATAGCCACGGCTATGCCCTCAGCTATCCTAGCGGCTGATGTAGCTACATCGAGGTTGTATAGGGGGTGCTTGTTTGAGAGCACCACACTATAGGTTATCTCGTCATCCTGTGGGTGTAGTAGTGCTGCTCCACCCGTAGGCCTCCTAACAAGCTTGAATCCGAGTTTCTCAACCTCATCTATGTGGACTGAGTTCCTAGAATCCTGCCTTCTACCAATGCTAACACCGCTGGGAAGCCACATATATAATCTTAACGTATCATAGTCTAGATCTCTCCTAAGTCTAGCTACAGCCTCATCTAACGCCATGTTAAGCTGTGGATCCCTAGGACCGTCAACTATAACTCTTAACTTTAAGCCCTCCAAGTCTCTTCACAGCCTCCAGGTAAGCCTCCCCAGCCTTATAGCTAGTCCTAGCTAGGGGGTGTGCTACGACGTAGGAGAAGCCCAGCTTATAGGCTACCTCCTCTAGCTCCTTAAACTCCTCTAAGGTGTACATCCTAGCTACCGGTAGTTGCTTAGGGCTGGGTCTTAAGTACTGAGATAACACTAGTATGTCTACACCAGCACTCCTCAAGTCCCTCATAGCCTCCACAACCTCGTCGAAAGTCTCACCTAGACCTAGTAGTATCGAGGACTTGGTTATTAGGCTAGGGTTAAGCTCCTTAGCAACCCTTAGAACCTTGAGGCTTTGATCGTAACCAGCCCTCCGATCCCTAACCTTGGGGGTTAGCTTTCTAACTGTTTCAATGTTATGAGCTAGAACGTCGGGTTCAGCCTCGACAACCTCCCTTACAGCATCAACATCGCCTTGGAAATCAGGTATTAGAACCTCTATCTTAACACCTGGGTTAAGCCTCCTAATGGCTCTAATAGTTTCAGCGAAGTGACTTGCGCCACCATCAGGTAGATCATCCCTATCAACGGATGTTATAGTAACATAGTCTAAGCCTAGGATTCTAACAGCCTCGGCTACCCTCAGGGGCTCGAGAGGATCCAGGGGTTTAGGCTTACCCTTCACTACGTAGCAGAACCTACAACCCCTAGTGCATACATCACCCATTATCATGAACGTAGCAACACCACTATTCCAGCATTCAACGATATTAGGGCATAGAGCACTCTCGCAAACAGTAGCTATACCAAGACGTGATACCAGGGATACTACACTCCTATACCTATCACCTATGGAAACCCTAATCCTAACCTCATCCAAGAACATCAACCCTCATAAGGGTGGAACCAGGCTCAACAACAGAACCAGGCGATACCAGAACCTCCCTAACTATGCCATCAAAAGGAGACTCTATGACGAGAACAGCCTTCTCAATCTCGACCTCAACAATAGACTCCCCTTTAGAAACTCTATCACCAGGCTTCTTGAAAACACTGACAACCCTACCTCTCCAGCCACCCCTCCTAGGCCAGAGCTCCTCAGGAACCCTTACATCCGCCAAGCAAGAACCCCAATGTCACAAGCAAGCTTAAATTAATAAAGTTTAACACAAATAACTCGCCAGCTACACTATAGCATCTTATTGAGATCGTAGGAACTCTACAGGATCAATGAGGCGGGTTTACCTTCAGGGTCTACGACTTGTAGTTCAACTAATGGTATAGGCCGCCAAGTTCTGAGGACTAGGTCTCCGAGCTCAGGTGACTCAAGTAATCTTACTGGAGGACTAGCTATGGTTAGGATAGGAGGGTCAGATAGAGGTTGCTGCTGTCTCTATTAGTGGGTCTAAGAACGTGTTGTTTTCATCTATTATTGAGTGATTTCTTAGTGTTTGTAGTATGTCGTGGAGGACTCTATCACTTACTGGTTTTCCTTCTATGTCCTCCAGCTTGTTTTTCAACCTACTCCACTCTCTAATTCCCTGAGCTAAGAGTCTCAGCACTGCTCTATACCTGCTCTTACTAACTCTGCTTCCCAGGAAGTTCTCTAGTTCTTTCCTCGCTAGTTCTACGGCTTGCTCCCACACCTCATCTAATCCCTTACCTCCATGAGTTCTTAGGTATCCGTAGTATGTTAGCCAGCCTATGACCCCGTCTAATCTATCAACAACTTCTTCTATCTCGGTTGTAGGTGGTGTGTAGCCAAGTTGGCTGAAACCTTTTTCTAGGAAGTCAAGTGATTCCCGCCTAGTTAATCTCCTAGTCTTAACTTCGAGGTATGCCCTACCATATAGTGGTGCTTCAGGATTCTTTAAAGCCCTATACATGACCCCCATCTCAGAACCACTAATTATGAAGGAAACGCTCCTTAGGTAGTCGTATGAGTAAGCGATAGCGTTATGCAAGAGCAAACCAGTCTTGCCAACAGCGTTCTGGAACTCGTCGAAAACAATAACGACTTTAACGCCGTGTTCTCCCGCCGCGGCATCGATAGCTGTGAGTAACTCTATTAACGATGGCTTCTCCCTACCCCATGAAAACTCCACGGAGAAACCACTAAGCGATACCCCCCTCAAAACCCTGAGAAACTTAAGGATAGAGTCTCTCAGAAACTGTAGCCTCGACAACCTTAACATGAAGTCTGAAACACTATGTGATAGAGTACTGTATAAATCTCTCAAAGAACCGACAATACCTCTCATATCAACGAATATGTAGGGAGCAGACATCTCTTCAAGAACAGTCATGATTAACGACGTCTTCCCAGTCCTCCTAAGACCTGAAACAACAGTGAGTGGCTGACCAAGGTAATCCTTCAACGCGTTAAACTCATCGTCAAAATCGTATAAATCAACTCTCCTCCGCTTAGGTCTAGGATCGAAAAACACGCTTTCACCCCGAAAGTAACTTTCGGGGTGAAAGAATATAAATCCTACAAGAAGAACAACACTCTCCTTAGACCACTACAGCATAAGCAGTAAGCTAGATAAGCTACTCAAAAAGAAAACCAGCTTAAAACACGCTAACATAAGTGGGGGGTGAGGATGTGATGCTCAAACCCGGAACCGTGAGGGTAGTCTACGCTGACAAACCAGGAATCTACGAGGTTCCGGTAGAGCAGATCTTGGTGAGGAGGGAGGGCGATATGATAATTATTAGTGGCGATGTTTTAGCGAGGGAGGGGAGGGCTTACTTATTCCCTAATCTTAGGGTTTACGATCCCGTAAACGACGTAGTCGTTCATCAATGGGAGGACTACGTAGGGAAGGGATACCCTAAGGTAGTGCCTAAGTATGAAGTTGTTGAGGACGCCCCAGACTACACGATTGTTAGGCGTTATGACGGGCAGTTATTCAAGGTTACCGACAACTTCACAGGCGAGATTCTCGGAAACATATACATAAACCCCGGCAAGAGCTTATGGGACATAATTATTCTCGAAAGCCTCATCGAAGCGAAAAGAAACCCTGAGAAATACATGAACGAAGACTACAGGGCCTGGCACACTGAGTGGGTTGTCTATACGTTAGGCACCCTAGCATACATATGCGACTTAATAGAGCT
>ERZ1669248.1135-NODE-1135-length-10310-cov-4.983130_pt1 | contig 10310 bp, 9 predicted proteins | sample MGYA00579296_ERZ1669248 | MGnify/ENA primary metagenome ERZ1669248 (study PRJEB41166, sample SAMN08046057) | hot springs metagenome | biome: hot spring; feature: neutral hot spring; material: thermophilic sediment; isolation source: thermophilic sediment from...
TGATGGTGTTCACCAGATCGGACAGGCCTTCGAGCGCGAAGTATTCGCACTGCATCGGCACGATGACCCCGTGCGCTGCGCACAGGCCATTGAGGGTGAGCAGGCCCAGGGCCGGTGGGCTGTCGATCAGAATGAAGTCGTAGTCGGCGGCGACGGTGGCGAGGGCCGACTTGAGACGCCGCTCGCGTTGCGGCTGGTCCACCAGTTCCACCTCGGCTCCGGCAAGCTCGCGGTTGGCGCCGACCACGTCATAGCCCGCGGCGTCGCTGCGCTGGCGCGCCTGTTGCAGGGTGACCTGTTCGATCAACACCTCGTAGACCGAGGCGTTGAGAGTGTGTTTGTTGATGCCCGACCCCATGGTGGCGTTGCCTTGGGGGTCCATATCGACCAGCAGCACGCGCTGGCCGAGGCGCGACAGCGCTGCGGCCAGATTGACGCTGGTGGTGGTTTTTCCAACCCCACCCTTCTGATTTGCGATGCAAAAGATCTGCGCCAAGCGCGTTCTCCAGAAAGACGGATGTTTCACGTGAAACAGTGACGGGTCGTGCCCAGCCAGGGCGTATTGTGCCGGAGGCCCGCGCAACGCCGTCGTGGTTCAGTCAGAAGATTGCGTCTGCAGCCAGACCAGACAGCGCTGGGCACTCAGCCCCGGAACCTTCAGGATGTCGACTTGCGCCGAGATGCCGGGCGGAAGGGCGGCGATTTCATCCTGGGGAACCTGGCCCTTCATCGCGCACCATTGCCCCCCCGGGGCGAGCAGGTGGGCGGTGCTGCGAACCAGCAAGGCAAGATCGCTGAAGGCGCGGCTGGTGATGCAGTCAAATCCGGTGGCGTCCTGCAGCGTCTCGACCCGGGCATGATGCACCTGGACGTTCTGCAGGCCCAGGGTGCCGCAGGTTTGCTGCAGGAAGGCGCACTTTTTCTGCACCGTGTCGACCAGATGGACCGTGGTCTCGGGAAGGCCGATGGCCAGGATGATGCCGGGCAGCCCACCGCCCGAGCCGACATCGAGAATGCGCTTCGGCGCGCGGCACTGCAGCGCAGGCAGGGCCGCAAGGCAATCCGCCAGATGCAAACGGGCGATGCCTTCCACATCGCGCACGGCGGTGAGGTTGAACACGCGATTCCAGCGCTGCAGCAGGGTGGTGTAATCGAGCAGTTGCTGCTGTTGCCGTGCGTTGAACGCAAGACCGAGGGCCTGCAGCGTGTGTTGCAGAAAATCCTCGACTGAAAACGCGGCTGCCGCGCGTGCTGCGGGTGCACTCACGCGGCGGCATCCTTTTCCAGACGCAGCGCCTGCTTGAGCACCCCTTTGCGCAGGTGAATCAGCAGCAGGGAGACAGCGGCTGGCGTCATGCCCGACAGGCGCGAGGCCAGGCCCAATGTTTCCGGGCGCGCTTGATTGAGCTTTTGCTGCACCTCGATCGACAGTCCGGTGACTTCGCGGTAATTGAGGTCAGCCGGCAGGCGCAGGGATTCATACTGCGCCGCGCGCGCCACTTCTTCCTGCTGCCGGTCGATGTAACCGGCGTACTTGATCTGAATCTCCACCTGCTCGCGCTCCGCGTCGGCCAATGGCGCGTCGGGCGCGAACCCGGGGTGGGGGAACTGCGTCAGCGTGTCATAGCGCAATTCAGGGCGTCGCAGCAGATCGGCGAGGTTGTATTCCCGTTCGATGGGCTTGCCCAGCAGCGCCTGCGCCTGCTCGGGCGGCAGCGTTTGCGGCGTCACCCAGGTGGCGCGCAGGCGCTGGACTTCGCGCTCGATGGCGTCGCGCTTGCGGCAGAACGCATCCCAGCGCGCGTCGCTCACCACGCCGAGGCTGCGGCCGATTTCGGTCAGCCGCAGATCGGCGTTGTCTTCGCGCAGGCTGAGACGGTATTCGGCCCGGCTGGTGAACATGCGATACGGCTCGCTCACGCCCTTGGTCACCAGATCGTCGACCAGCACACCCAAGTAGGCTTGATCGCGCCGCGGACACCACGGCTCGCGGCCCTGGACCTGCAGCGCGGCGTTGATGCCCGCATGCAGGCCCTGTGCGGCGGCCTCTTCGTAACCCGTGGTGCCGTTGATCTGCCCGGCAAAGAACAATCCATCGATCGCCTTGGTTTCCAGCGATGTCTTGAGGGCGGTCGGGTCGAAATAGTCGTATTCGATGGCATAGCCCGGGCGCAGCAGATGCGCGTTTTCCAGCCCGGGAATGGAGCGCACCATGTCGATCTGGACATCGAAGGGCAGGCTGGTGGAAATGCCGTTGGGGTAGAACTCATTGGTCTGCAGACCCTCCGGCTCCAGAAAGACCTGATGAGACGCCTTGTCCGCGAAGCGGTGAATCTTGTCTTCGATGCTCGGGCAATAGCGCGGCCCCACGCCCTCGATCACGCCGGTGAACATCGGGCTGCGATCCAGTCCGGCGCGGATGATCTCGTGCGTGCGTTCGGTGGTGTGCGTGATCCAGCACGCCACCTGCGTGGGATGCTGATCAGGTGTGCCGAGGAAGCTGAACACCGGCATGGGGTTGAGGTCGCCCGGCTGCTCGATGAGCTTGGAAAAATCGATGGAGCGGCCGTCGATGCGCGCCGGCGTGCCGGTTTTGAGCCGACCCTGCGGCAAGTGCAATGCCTTGAGTCGCGCAGACAGGCGCAGCGCGGGCGGATCGCCTGCGCGTCCCGCGGCGTAATGGTCGAGGCCGATATGCACCTTGCCATCGAGAAAGGTGCCCGCGGTCAGCACCACGGTCCGGGTGCGAAAGCGAATGCCGGTCTGCGTGACGACTGCCGTGACCCGCTCGCCGGTGCCGGTGGGCTCGACCAGCAGGTCATCCGCAGCTTGCTGGAACAACCAGAGATTGGGTTGATTTTCCAGTCGCCCGCGGATGGCGCGTTTGTAGAGCTGCCGGTCTGCCTGCGCGCGTGTGGCGCGCACCGCTGGTCCCTTGCTGCCGTTGAGAATGCGAAACTGGATGCCGGCTTCGTCGGTGGCCTCGGCCATGGCGCCGCCGAGCGCGTCGATCTCCTTGACCAGATGCCCCTTGCCGATGCCGCCAATGGACGGATTGCAAGACATCTGGCCCAGAGTCTCGATATTGTGCGTGAGCAACAGGGTCGCGCATCCCATGCGCGCGGCGGCCAATGCCGCTTCCGTCCCGGCATGCCCTCCGCCGATGACAACGACATCAAAGTTACGGGGATAATCCACGTGTCTCTCCTCAAGCGCGTCATTTTATGCGGGTTAACCCTGCGAAACCGGCTTGAGGGGCTTTGTTTCACGTGAAACATCGCCCGTCGCGTCCGCACCCACTCGCCGCCATCCATTTTCCATGCAAACACTGACTGACATCCAAACTCTTTACCCTGCACTCTCTGCGGTTCCGGCGGTCGAGCTGGATGCCGAGTGGTCGGCGGGCGGTGCAGTCATGCAAGTGCCGCGCGGTGCGCAGTTGTTTGCGCCCGGAGCAAGCTGTGGTGGCTTCCCGCTGGTGCTGGCAGGTGAGGCGCGGGTATTCCGCATGGCACCCTCGGGGCGGCAGCTGGAGATGTACCGCCTCACGCCGGGGGAGATTTGTCTGGTGTCGTCTGCCAGTCTGTTTTCGGGCGAGGCGCTGTCCGCGCACGCGGAAATGCAGACGGACGGCGCGCTGTGGATGATTCGTCCCGATCTCTTTGAAAGCTGGCTGCAGCGCGTTCCCGCGTTTCGGCAGTTCGTGCTCGGTCAGTTTGCCACGCGCATGGCCGACCTCACCGCGCTGATCGACGCGTTGGCCTTTCACCGTCTGGATCAGCGCCTGGCGCAGGCGCTGCTGGGGCAGGGGCCGCGTGTGTTGAGCACGCATCAACAGTTGGCAGACCGCCTGGGCACGGCGCGCGAAATGGTCACGCGCCTGCTCAAGCGCTTCGAGTCTGCGGGCTGGGTTGGGCTGTCCCGTGAAAAGATCGATATCCTGCAACCGGCCGTTCTGCGCCAGGTGGCGGCCGGAGAGATTGCAGGGTGATGCGGGGAGCCGTCAGGCTTCGCGTGTGACTGCAGTCACTGTGCAGTCACGGAAAAAGGTGTCCAATCGCAGCATTGTTTCTTTCCAGGAGTAGGCCATGAAATTCAATGTCGGTGGGATTGATCGCATTCTGCGCATCGTTGTGGGTATTGTCCTGATCGCCTTGACCCTGATGGGCACCATCGGCGTCTGGGGCTGGATCGGCGTTGTGCCCCTGTTCACGGGCCTGTTCAAGTTCTGCCCGCTGTATTCCATCATTGGCATGAACACCTGCCCGATGAAAAAGTAACTCCAGCCGTCGGTCGCTGGATGGCCTGGGCGCCGCTTGGCAACAAGCGGCGCCTTTTTCATGGGCGTTCAGAAAAACGCATCGTGGGCGGTTTTCAGAATCAAGGCCGCGACGACCAGCAAAAACATGCCACGCACGAAATGCGTGCCGCGGCGCAGGGCCAGCCGGGTTCCCAGCAGGCTGCCTGCGATATTGCACAGCGCGATCAGCGCCGCATACTGCCACATCACATGGCCCTTGCTGGCAAACACCAGCAGCGCGGCCAGATTGCAGGCGACGTTGACGACCTTGGCACTGGCCGACGCATGCAAAAAATCAAAGCCAAATCCGCGCACGAACAGGAAGATCAGAAAGTTCCCCGTTCCCGGGCCGAAAAAGCCGTCGTAGAACCCGATCAACAAGCCGCCACCGAGGGCCAGGGCGCGCTCGGCAAGGCCGCTGAGGTGGGGCTTGTGGTGATGCCCCAGATCCTTGCGCTTGAGGGTATAGAGCAGGACGGCCAGCAAAATGAAGGGCAGGGCCTGGCGGAAGTCGCTCGATTTCACTTGGGTGATCAGCCAGGCGCCGCAAAGTGCGCCGACAAACGCCGCGAGGGTGGCCGGCAGAATGGTGGTCCATGGCGGCTGCACCCGGCGCACATACGACCACATCGACGCCGAGGTGCCCCAGATGGCACCGGCCTTGTTGGTGCCAAACAGAGTGGCGGGCGTGGTGTCGGGGAAGGCGGCGAACAGCGCAGGGACGAGAACCAGACCACCGCCGCCCACGATGGCATCCACAAAACCGGCGAACAGCGCGGCCAGGCCGAGCAGAATCAATTCCATGGAAAACCTGCGGGGTGGTGGAGAGCAGATCCAGAAAAGCAAATAAAAAGGCGCCGGAACGGATGTTCGCGACGCCTCGGGGTGCTGCCCGGTGAGCCAGCTTGGGCAGCGAGTCTGTAGTGTAAAAACCGGACTTGCCGGTTTCTCGTCTCCTCAGTCCCTCTGATCGGGGTGCACGGGAGGGTGTCCCGGGCAACTGAAAACATTGTTCAAATTTTGTGCGCGACACGCACTAGGGGGAACCCTGAGCGCACTGAAATGGAGCAGACCGGTGCAGAGCAGACCTAGCGCCCCAGGCCCGGAAACAGCTTGAGCAGGCCGTCACTCATCATCTCGACGGACAACGCGGAGAGAATCAGACCCATCAGTCGCGTCATCACGTTGATGCCGGTCTTGCCCAGAAAACGTGCAATCGGTTCTGCCGCCAGAAAACTCAGCGCCGCCGCACCGGCAATGACCACGCCGTAGCCAATCAGCACCGCGTGTTGCCACCAGTGATGGGTGTTGCTGGCGTAGATGATGACCGTACTGATGGTGGCCGGGCCGGTGAGCAGCGGGATGGTCAGCGGCACCACGGCCACGCTGGCGCGATCGGCGGCTTCTTCCACTTCATCGCTGGTGGATTTGGTTGCGCCGGTCTTGGCGTTGAGCATGCTGATCGCGGAAATCAGCAGCAACATGCCGCCACCGACCTGGAATGACGGAATGGAGATGCCGAAAAAATGCAGCAGATCGGCGCCGACCAGGGTGCTGATGGCAATGACCAGAAATGCCGAGATCGAACTGACCAGGATGGTCTTTTTCTTCTGTTCCTTGGAGAAACTCTCGGTGAACAAAATGAAAAACGGGATGATGCCCAGAGGGTTGACGATCGCGAGCAACGCGATCAGAGGCTTGACCAGATTCATCGGGGCGTGAAGGAAGGGGGCGCGGCCTCCATTATCGGCGGGCTGTGCCCCGGGCCGATCAGATCACCCTGGAGTAACGCGGCTGCAGCAGTTGCTCGCGCGGCTGGTGCAGATAGCCGTCGAACTGCATGGCCACCACCCGCACCAGCAGACGGCCTTGCGGCGTGACATGCACATGCAGTCCCTCTGCGCCCTCGCGGGTCACCAGACCGGCTTCTTCCAGTGGCTTGAGACGCTGCAGATCGGCGGCGAAGGTTGCCTTCGCATCCACGCCGTACTCCGCCGACAGGGCGTGCAGGTCCAGGTGGAAATCGCACATCAGCCGCTGGATGGCAGCGCGCCGCAGATGGTCTTCCGGGGTGAGATGCACGCCGCGCGCAGTGGGCAGCTTGTCGAACGCCAGCATCTCGGTGTATTCGTCAATGGTCTTGGCGTTTTGCGCGTAGCAATTGCCCACGTTCGAAATGCTGGACACGCCAAAGGCCAGCAGATCGAGCTCGGCCTGGGTGGAGTAGCCCTGAAAGTTGCGGTGCAGCTTGCCCGCGCGTTGGGCACGGGCGAGTTCGTCGTCCGGCTTGGCGAAATGATCCATGCCGATGTAGACGTAACCGGCTTCCTCCAGCCGCCGGATGGCCAGTCCCAGCAGGCCGAGCTTTACCTCGGGGCTGGGCAGGTCTTCGGGGTTGATGCGACGCTGCGGCTTGAAGATGTGCGGCAGGTGGGCGTAGCTGTAGAGCGACAGGCGATCCGGAGACAGCGCCAGAACCTGATCGAGGGTGCGGCCAAACGAGTCGAGGTTCTGGAACGGCAGGCCGTAGATCAGGTCGAGGCTGATGGACGAGAAGCCATTGGCACGCGCGGCGTCGATCACCAGCCGGGTTTCTTCCACGCTCTGGATGCGGTTGACCGCCTGCTGCACCTCGGGGGCGAAGTCCTGCACGCCCACGCTCATGCGGTTGAAGCCAAGCCGTCCGAGATGCGCAACCCGCTTCTCGTCGACCTTGCGCGGATCGATCTCGATGGAAAATTCGCCACCCGGCTGCAGGTCGAAGTGCGCGCGCGTCATGTCCATCAGCCGCGCGGCTTCGTCGTCATTCAGGAAGGTGGGGGTGCCGCCGCCCCAGTGCAGCTGGGTGACCGGCAGGCGGGCCTGCAGAATGCTGGCGATCAGGCCCAGCTCTTTCTCGACGCTGTCGAGGTACGGGGCCGACCGCGCGTGGTTCTTGGTGGGAATCTTGTTGCAGCCGCAGTAGTAGCACAGGGTCTCGCAGAACGGAATGTGGAAATACAGCGACACCGGATCAAAAGGGCGCTGTGCGCGGCGACGCAGTTCTTCGGCGTAGTCCCTGGAGCCAAACCCGGAGTGCATGCGGTCGGCAGTGGGGTAGGAGGTGTAGCGCGGGCCGGAGATGTCGAAACGCTGGAGCAGCTCGGGCTGGAAGTCGAGAGATTGATTCATCATAATGAATGAATGTTTGCGCAAAGCGGGGCACAGGGTTTTGATCTGCGGCAAGGGATGACGCCGGTGCAGTGCAATTGCTGCAGCGCAAAACCAACAGCCCGAACGGACCGGCCGCGCTGCGCGGATGGAATGGACTATTCTGCGACGCGCATTCCTCAGCGCGCGGGCGCGGCTCCGCATATTCCTCATGCAGACTGACTCTTCCTCCTCGTCTGAACACAAGGCCACCATGGCCGCGCTCAGCCTCGGCGCGCTGGGCGTGGTGTATGGCGACATCGGTACCAGTCCGCTCTATGCGTTCCAGACGGCGTTCAGCCCCGATCACGGCGTGCCCTACAGCCCGGACAACATTCTGGGCGTGCTGTCGCTGATCTTCTGGGCGCTGACCCTGATCGTGCTGATCAAGTATGTGCTGCTGGTGCTGCGTGCCGACAACGACGGAGAAGGCGGCATTCTGGCGCTGATGGCGCTGGTGATGCGGCGCTACGCCAAGGGCACGCGCGGTCGTACTGCGGCCATCACCCTCGGGCTGATCGGGGCGTCGATGTTCTACGGCGACAGCGTCATCACCCCGGCCATCTCGGTGCTGTCGGCCATCGAAGGCATCAGCGTGGCCACGCCGATTTTCAATGACTGGATCGTGCCCATCACGGCCGGCATTCTGGTGGGGCTGTTCGTCGTGCAAAAGCACGGCACGGCGCTGGTCGGGCGGTTTTTCGGCCCCATCATGCTGCTGTGGTTCACCGCCATCGGCCTGCTTGGACTGGCGCAGGTGGTGCAGAACCCCACCGTGCTGCTGGCAATCAATCCGTATTACGGCGCCGAACTGTTCGCGCGTGAACCCGGCGTGGCGCTCATTCTGCTGGGCGCGGTGTTCCTGGTGCTGACCGGCGGCGAGGCGCTGTATGCCGACATGGGGCACTTCGGCCGCAAGCCCATCCAGTTGGCGTGGATTTTCCTGGTCATGCCCGGGCTGGTGCTCAACTACTTTGGTCAAGGCGCGCTGGTGCTCGCCCATCCCGAGGCGACCAAAAATCCGTTCTTCTATCTGGCGCCGCAATGGGCGCTGTGGCCGCTGCTGTTGCTGGCGACTGCCGCCACCATCATCGCATCGCAGGCGGTCATCACCGGCGCCTACTCGATCACCACCCAGGCGATCAAGCTCGGCTACCTGCCGCGCATGCGGGTGCTGTTCACCAACGAGGAAAACCAGGGCCAGATCTATGTGCCGTTCATCAACTGGCTGCTGCTGATCTTCGTCATCCTGCTGGTGCTGAGTTTCAAGACCGCCGAGAACCTCGCTGCGGCCTATGGCATCGCGGTGAACATCACCATGATCGTCACCACCGCGTTCATCTGGATGATTGCGCAGCACCGCTGGGGCTGGAGTGCGACCAAGGCCAATGTCGTGTTCGGCCTGTTCGCGCTGATCGATCTGGCGTTTCTGTCGTCCAACGCGCTCAAGATCGACCACGGCGGCTGGTTTCCGCTGCTGTTCGGCGCGGTGATCTACACCTTGCTGGCCACCTGGAAGCGCGGACGCACCCTGCTGCGCCGCCAGCTCGAGGAACATGCGCTGAATCTGCAGGACTTCGTCTCCAGCCTGTCCACCTACCCACCCACGCGGGTGGAGGGCACGGCCATCTACCTCACCCCCAGTGCCACGACGGTGCCGCATGCGCTGCTGCACAACCTCAAGCACAACAAGGTGCTGCACGAACGGGTATTCTTCCTCTCGGCGCAGACCATGGACGTGCCGCATGTGCCGCCCGAGCAGGGGCTCAAGCTCACGCCGATGGAAGAAGGCATCTACCTGCTGCATGTCGAACTGGGCTTTCAGGACGAGCCCGACATCCAGCGCCTGCTCAAGGAGTGCGAGCGGCTGTATGGCCTGGAATTCCAGTTGATGGAAACCTCGTTCTTCCTCGCGCGGCAGACCATCATCCCGTCCAAGCTGCCCGGCATGGCGCTGTGGCGCGAAGTGCTGTTCTCGTGGATGAGCCGCAACGCGCAGGACGCGTCCGACTACTTCCGCATCCCGCCCAACCGCGTGGTGGAGCTGGGCACGCAGGTCGAAATCTGAATGGCAATGAAAAACACGCGCCCGTGCCGTTGCGGCAGCGGGCGCGTCGGCCCGTGCACGCCACGGACGGTTGCGCGCGACCGGGTGGGTTTTCAGCTCACGGTCGTGTCGGCTGTCGAGGTTTCGCCCTTGTTGTCGATCCAGGACACGACCACCTTGTCGCCGGATTTGCCGCCCTTGAAGCGGAACTCCAGGAACGGGTTCTTGGAAATGGCGGTGCCCCAGTCGCAGGTCAGCACAGTCTTGTCATTGTTCTTGCAGGTGACGGACTGAATGAAATGCGCCGGGATGACCTTGCCATCCTTGTCCTTGGCGATGCCGGAATCTTCGGGGTGGGTCATCAGCACGCGCACGACCACGGCGTCGCCTTCAGTATTGGCGCGCATACGCATTGGAAAAGCCATCGTTTTTTCTCCTTGAATTTGAGTGATTGCTGTCAGTCAGCGGAATCAGAGGATTTCAGTGAAAGTGGAGCGTTGCGATCAGCCGCCGCAACCACCCAGAGTGACCTTGATCTCCTTTTTGCTGAACAGCAGCTTGTCCCCGACCTTGGCCACGGCATAGACATTGGAGGTCTGGGCCATTTTTACGCGCGTGGCGACGTTGGGCACCGAGGCGTCCGTCATGTTGAACTGAGCAGCCAGCACGGTCGGGTTCTTTTCTACGATGATGCCCAGTGCGGTTGCGCCGGCGGCCGAACTCTTGATGCCCACGGGCACGACCGCACCGTTTTCAGCGATGTCCGGCCCGATG
>ERZ1669248.1136-NODE-1136-length-10309-cov-39.029062_pt1 | contig 10309 bp, 14 predicted proteins | sample MGYA00579296_ERZ1669248 | MGnify/ENA primary metagenome ERZ1669248 (study PRJEB41166, sample SAMN08046057) | hot springs metagenome | biome: hot spring; feature: neutral hot spring; material: thermophilic sediment; isolation source: thermophilic sediment from...
TTTTAAAGATAGATATGTCATTCATTAAAGCTATGGTAAACGATAAAAAATCCAGAGCGTTAGTTAAGACTATCATATCCCTTGCTCAAGATCTTGGAATGAAAACTCTTGCTGAAGGTGTTGAAACGCAACAGCAAAAAGATATGCTTATAGATATGGGAGTAGATTACTTGCAAGGATTTTTATTATCAAAACCACTTCCAGAAGAAGAGGTAGAAAAACTTATAGGGGGAAACTTATGATAGACTTTCCTTTGGTTGCTGTAGTCTTAGCCGCTGGAAAAGGAACAAGGTTTAAGTCTGAAAAACCAAAAGTCCTTCACACAGTCCTTGGAAAACCTATGATTTGGTATACTCTTTACTCCGTAAGGTGGATAAAACCACAAAAAACCCTGATAGTGGTAGGTCATAAGAAAGAAGAAGTTATAAATGCCATAGATTGTGATGGTTGTCAGTTTGTTTACCAAGAGCAACAACTTGGAACTGGTCACGCCGTATATACGGCAAGAGAACATTTTAAAGATTTTGACGGATACGTTTTAATCGTAAACGGAGATACTCCGCTTATAAGGGGAGAAACATTACACAACGCCGGAGAGTTTTTAAAAGCTCTTGTAAGGTATGAAGGAGCAACCTTAGAAAACTACAGAGGTTATAGAAACAAATCTGTTGCCGGTATAGTTATTACAGCCAGATTACCAAGTCCTTATGGATACGGTAGAATAATCAAAGACAAAGACCATAGAGTAGTAAAAATAGTGGAAGAAAAAGACGCAACACCAGAAGAAAAACAGATAAATGAAGTAAACTCTGGAATATATATTTTCTACGCACCTTACCTTTACCAAGCCCTTGAGAAGTTAGAAAATAACAACGCTCAAAAAGAGTATTACTTAACGGACGTTATAGATATCCTTCGTCAGGAAGGAAAATACACCTATACCCTTGAAATACCAGATTACACAGAGATACTTGGAGTCAACGACAGATTACAGCTTGCAGGTGTAGAAAACATACTAAAAGAAAGGTATATAACATTTTGGGCATTAAACGGAACAACCTTCCATAACCCCCAGTCAATATGGATAGAGTTTGACGTAGACCTATCTAAAGATGTAGAGATATACCAAAACGTAATGTTGCAAGGAAAAACCTTTATAGATGAAGGGACTGTAATAGAGGCAAACTGCATTATTAAAAACTCAAAAATCGGAAAAAATGTTAGAATACTTGCAAACTCTTACATAGAGGACAGTGAAATAAAAGACGGTGCAGTTGTTGGACCTTTTGCAAGAATTAGAAACAATGCCGTTATAGGAGAAGAAGCAGTTATAGGTAACTTTGTGGAAATAAAAAATTCTATTATAGGAAAAAGAACAAACGCAAGACATCTAACTTACTTGGGAGACGCAGAGATAGGAGAAGACGTAAACATAGGAGCCGGAACTATAACCTGCAACTACGACGGCTTTAAAAAACACAAAACAATCATAAAAGACAGGGCATTTATAGGAAGTGATACTATGCTTGTTGCCCCAGTAGTAATCGGAGAGGAAGCCATAACAGGCTCAGGCTCAGTTATAACAAAAGACGTCCCAGACAAAGCCCTTGCCATCGAAAGAAACCAGCAAAAAATTATAGAAAACTACGCCGAAAAGAGGAAGAAAAAGTATGAGAAAAAAGATTAGCTACGTTTTAATTTTTATCTTTGCAGTTTTAAGTTTATCAAAAGCAGAAGATTTAGATGGATATCAACTTTTTGACAAGATAGTGTTGGTGGTAAACGGAGAGCCAGTCTTAAAATCAGATATAGATTTTGCTAAGGAATGGTATAAAATAAGCGACCAAAAAGCCGTTGAAGACAAAATAATAGACTCTATACTACTTTACCAGCAGGCACGTAAAACGGGAATATCTGTATCACCAAACGAAGTTGAAAACGCTATCTTAAGTATAGCTAAAGCAAACGGCTTTAACGACTTAGAAACATTTAAAAAAGAACTTGAAAAAAACGGTATATCCTACTCAAAACTTAAAGAGTTTATAACCAGAGACCTTGTAGCTAACAAATTTTTACGTTTTTATCTAAGAGAGCAGATAACTAAAGGTGTGGTAGAAGGCACAGTAGAAGACGTTAAGAAAATAAAAATAATATTCATCTCAAAAAACAGAGAGGATTACGACCAAGTAGTAAAAAAACTGCAAAAAGAACTAAACAAAAACAACTTTTCTGAGTATGCTACCAGATACTCAGATGATAAGTTTACTGCAGAAAACGGTGGCTTACTTGGTGAAGTTAAGAAAGGAGACTTAGCCCAAGAGTTAGACAAAGAAGTATTTTCTCACAAAGAAGGAGACATATTTAAAGTAGATACACAAGAAGGAACTTACTTTATATACATAGTAGCAGAAAGTAGAAAACTCATTCCAAAAGAAGAACTTACAAAAGAAGAGTTAGAAAAACTTAAAAAAGCCTACGACCTTTACCTTAAAAAACTAAGAGAAAAAGCGGTAATTCAAAGGTTTGAATAAAAGGAAAGTAGGAAGTAGAAACGAAAATTTAGCAGTTAAGTATCTTGAAAGTAAAGGCTACAGAATTTTAGATAGAAACTACTACAGCAGGTATGGAGAGCTTGATATCGTTGCAGAGAAAGATGGAACCGTGGTAATCGTTGAAGTTAGAAGTTTATCCAAACAAGACTTTGGAAGTCCAGAAGAAAGCCTAAACATTAGAAAAGTTAGCAAAATTTTAAAGACAGCTCAACATTACCTATACGAAAAAAATCTTTTTGACAAGACTGTTAGGTTTGACGTTATAGCGATTACAAAAGATGGTATAAACCATATAGAAAACGCCTTTACGGAAGATTTTTTATGTTAGAGAAAAAGTTTATAGACCTTGCAATAAAAGAAGCCGAGAAAGCTCTGCAAAAAGGTGAAGTTCCCGTTGGAAGTGTCTTAGTAAAAGATGGAAAAGTTATAGCCAAAAGCCACAACCAGAGAATATCAAAAAATAACGCTCTTTACCATGCAGAGATTGTAGCAATAGAAAAAGCCTGTAAAAAACTCAAAAGCTGGCGTCTTGATGACTGTATCTTATACACAACTTTAGAGCCTTGTCTTATGTGTGCTGGAGCCATAATGCAAGCAAGGATAAAAAAAGTTGTCTTCCTTGCGAAGGACGAAAAAGGCGGTGCAATTGTAAGTAAATACACAGTTTTTGATGACAAAAAATTACCGTTTAACGTTGAGTACCAGTATATACACGATGAAAGAGCCGAAAAACTCTTAAAAGAGTTTTTTAAATTTCTAAGAAACTCCAAAAAATCATTTTAGATGTGAATGCTATCTTCATAGTTTTTAAACAGTTCTCGGCTTACTCTTCCTAACACACCGTTTACAAACTTTACAGACTCTTTAGAGCTTGTGTAGCATTCTACCAAGTCCAAAGTGTCCAAGATTAACCTTTTAATAAAAAACTTGTCATCTTTACCTTCTTCTTTAAGCATTAACAACTCAGAAAAGGCTATTCTTAAAAGAGCTCTTTCTATGTATCCTAAACGTTCAAAACGCCATTTCTCCAGATGAGACTTTATCAGTTCATCAACTTTTTCTCTGTTTTCCTCAAAAAAGTTAATAACTTTATTTGCGTGGTTTAAAACTTCTTGATTTACCTTCTTTAAACTTGTGTATTCCTCTAAGATACTTTTTAAGTCGTAACCTTTATGGTCGTATGAGTAAAAAACTTTTAAAAGTAAATCCCTTGCTAACCTTTGGTAGTTTTTTACAACTTTTACCTTTTTCTTCTTTTTTTTCTTCATACTCTATCCTATCTGTTTTATTACGTTTACCATTTCTATGGCAGTTAAAGCTGCATCAAAACCTTTGTTTCCCATCTTTGTTCCGGCTCTTTCTATTGCTTGCTCTATTGTATCTGTAGTTAGTATACCGTAGGATATGGGAACTTCTGTTTCCAAAGATACCTGTGCTATTCCTTTTGTAACTTCGTTTGCAACGTAATCAAAATGCGGAGTATCTCCCCTTATTACAGCTCCAAGACATATAACGGCATCGTATTTTCCAGATTTAGCCAGTTTTTTGGCTACCAGCGGAATTTCAAAAGACCCGGGAACCCTTACTATATCTATATTTTCTTGGCTTCCGTTGTGTCTTAGGATACAGTCTAAAGCTCCTTCTAAAAGTCTTTCCGTTATAAGATTGTTAAACCTTGAAACCACTATTGCAAACTTTATACCTTCTGCTGTTAGCTTTCCTTCTATAAACCTCATTTTACACTCCTAAATTTTTAATCGTCCCAGTGTTTATGGCCTTTTTTCCACTCTTTTTCTTCTTTCTTTCTCTCTTTCTCTAACTCTTTAAAAAATTTCTTTTCTGCGTTTCTCTCATGGACTTCCATCTTTCTAAGTTGTCCTGGTGGTATTCTGATTGGTGGCTCACCTCTGAGTATCACCCAAGGACCTTCGTAACTTGGCGCTACATACCAAACACCATCTCTATACCAATACCATTTTCCTTTGTATTTGTAAACTTCAACTCTATCATCGTCTACTACGTAAACATCATACTGTGGAAGGTAGATGACTCTTGGATTTACGATTATTTTGTTGGGAGTATCTACAACAACTGCCCCTGGTCTTGCTGCAACAGTGCAAGATGATAAAGCTACACTAAAAACTAAAGCAAAAGCTAACTTTTTCATAATCTATATCTCCTTAACAACCTTTTTTACTGTATCTATAATGTAATCTATTTCACTGTCGGTTAAAGATGGGTGGACTGGTATTGCGAAAAGTTCTTTACTGTAAAGCTCACCTAAATTACATGGTAAATGTTCTGCATTTCTTAACTGATGTAGTGTGTAGTCGTAGTAAACCCTTGCACCAATACCTTTTTCTATAAGTCTTTCAACTATTTTGTTTCTCTGTGGATGTCTTAAGGCGTATATGTGGAAAACGTGTTTCCTATCTGGAAGTTCCTGTGGAATTATAAGTCCGGGAAGGTCTTTAAATTCTTCGTTGTAAAGTTTTGCTATTCTTCTTCTTTTTTCGTTTGTCTCGTCTAACCTTTTAAGTTGCCAGTAGCCGATACCAGCCTGAAACTCCGTTATTCTAAGGTTTAATGCAGGATGGTTTCCAAACTCAATCCAGTTTGTTATTTTTTCATCTAACTCTGGAGAGTTGGTCAAAATGGCTCCACCTTCACCCATGGCAACGTTCTTAGACGCATAAAAACTAAAAGCCGACAAATCTCCAATACTACCAGCTTTTTTACCTTTATACTCTGCTCCGTGGGCTTGAGCTGCATCTTCCAAAATTATAACGTTGTTTTCTTTACAAATCTCTTTTATCTTGTCCATATCTGCTGTCTGACCAAAAAGATGGACCGGTATAACGGCTTTAGGTTTGTATTTTTCTACGGCTTCTTCAAGTTGATTTACGTTTATTGTATAACTTTCATCTACATCTACAACGACAGGAGTTCCACCAGCCATTATTACTGCATCTATTGTAGCCATAAAACTCAAAGATGGAACGATAACTATATCTTCTTTTTTACTTATTCCGATTGCTTTTAAGGCAACATACAAAGCTGCTGTACCACTACAGACTGTATGGCAGAAAGCTACCGATATATACTCTTTAAAACTTTCTCTAAACTTTAAAGTCCACTTTCCTCTCGTTATCTGACCACTTCTTATAATTTCAAGGACTGTTTCTTCTTCTTCTTTTCCAAAAAAAGGTTTTATAATGGGTATCATTCCATCTCCTTTATATGTTTATTTTTTCTATTTCTTTTAGAATGTTTAAGGCTCTGTATGAACTTTCGTAAGATGGGTTATTTATAAACTTTTCTATCATAAGTCTTAACTTATCTGCTCCATCTTTTTCTACTGTCTGACCAGATGGATATATTATTTTATCCTCTACAAAATCCAAAGTAATAAAATCTTTATCTGATTTTAGATACCAGTTTCTTTTTAAAAATGGGTTTAACCAAGCTACTTTTAGCTCAAACTCCGTGTTTTCTGAATGGGCTTTTACATCTACAACATTTCCTTCTACACTGACTTTTTCAATCTTAAAACTTCCAAAAAGATAACTGAATATGTAAAGGTCATGCCAAGCAAGGTCAAAGAAAGGGTTTATGTATCCTTTACCAAGGTTTAGTCTAAAGGCTTCTACCTTTTCTATGTTTCTATCCAACTTCAGATTTCTAATACTGCTTGAGTTTATCTCTATTTCCGAGACCGCTAAGACTACATCGTTTTTGTGGGCAAAATTTAACGCATCTTCAAATTCTTTTCTTTCTAAAGCTGGTGGTTTTTCAACCATTACGTTTATGTTTCTTTCTATAGCTTTTTTTGCTATAGGTATGTGGAAGTTTGGAGATGTGGCTACAAAAAGAAAATCTATGTTTTCTCTTTCTAACGCTTCGTCTAAGTCAGTGTATTTTGGTACGTTTTCCGGGTATTTTTCAAACTGTTTAGCTTCCGTATCTATAAGAACGTAGGGAATGTTAAGCTCCCTAAACTTATTTACGTATTTACTGCCCATATTTCCTATGCCAACTATACCAACCTTCACAGACTAACTCCGGATAAAATTTCCCACAAAAAATTAAGCAAGAATTATACCAAAAATAAGAAACGTTTTACTGCCGTACTAAACTCATAAACTTTTGAAATTTTGCAAAATCAAGAAATCAAACTGTGTTTTTTCAAAACTTCTTTCAGTTTTTCTTCGTTTTTAGGGTTCATGTAATACAGTGGAAGTCTTAACTCTCCACTTTCTATAAGTCCCATAAGGTAAGCGGCTGTTTTTACAGGTATAGGGTTTGTTTCTATAAATAAAACTTTAAATAAATCCCAGTATTGGTTATGTATTTTCAAAGCTTCGTTAAAATTTCCTTCTAAAGCTAACTTACACATCTGTGATATCTCTTTTGGAATGATGTTGTTGGCAACAGATATTACGCCTTTAGCTCCTACTGCCATCATTGGAAGAGTCAAAGCATCATCTCCAGATAGTATCACTACGTTTTCGTTTGTTAAGGATATTGTTTCAGAAACTCTTGCAACATTACCTGTAGCCTCTTTTATTCCGATTACGTTCGGAAAATCTGAGTAAAGTCTTGCAAAGGTTTCAGGTAGCATATCAACACCAGTCCTTGAAGGTATGTTATAAAGGATTAAAGGTATGTTAGTTTCTTCTGCTATAGCTTTAAAGTGTTGGTAAATACCTTCCTGCGTTGGTTTGTTGTAGTAAGGGACTACTTGTAGAGATGCGTCCGCTCCTACCTTTTCTGCAAATTTTGTAAGGGTTATGGCTTCGTGGGTAGAGTTTGCTCCGGTACCTGCTATTATCGGTATTCTTTTATCTGCATACTCTACGGCAAGCTCTATTAAAAGTTCGTGTTCTTCGTAAGTTAACGTTGGAGATTCTCCAGTAGTTCCTGCAACTACGATTGCATCAGTTTGGTTTTCTATATGAAACTCTATCAATTTTTTTAGGGATTTTCTATCTAAAGTTCCGTCTTTAAAAGGAGTTATAAGTGCAACTATAGAGCCGTAAAACATTGTTTCCTCCAAGTAATGAAATGGTAGAATAATTATAGACTTTTTTTAAAAAACTTACAACAAAGGTAACAACTGTGGAAAAAGTTAAGATAGAAAACTTGCAAGAGTTAGATAAATTTACAAAACAGTTTGCCAGTATGTTAAAAGGCGACGAAGTTATCCTACTTGAAGGAGATTTAGGAGCAGGTAAAACAACCTTTACAAAGTTCCTTCTAAAACATCTTGGTGTAGAGGAAGATGTAACATCTCCTACTTTTACAGTTATGAACGAATACGAAGGTAAGGATTTTAACATCTACCATATAGATATGTATAGGTTAGAAAAGTTTGATTTATCAGATATATTAGGCAAAGGTCTTGTAATTATAGAATGGCCTAAAGAAAATGTGGATTATGATAAGGTCTATAAAATAAAGATAGAAGTTTTAGATGATGATGTTAGGTTGTTTATTTTAGAGGGGGCGAAAACCCCCTGATGTTTTATCTTTATTCTAATATTTCTAAAACTGCTTTCTTGTTAACTTTTCTTGCTACTGCTGCAAGAATAGTTCTCATAGCTCTTGCTGTTCTACCTTGCTTTCCTATTACCTTTCCTAAGTCTTCTGGAGCTACTTTTAACTCGATGACAGTTGTTTTCTCTCCTTCGATTTCTTTTACTTCAACCTTTTCTGGGTGGTCTACGATAGCTTTTGTCATTTGTTCTACGATTTCTGTTAGCTTACTCATCTGCCGTTCCTCCTTTCACGTAGTAGTTAGTTTTCTAAGCCAAAAGTTTTAAGTATCTTTAAAGCTCTTTCAGTAGGTTGCGCTCCTTTTTGAAGCCATTCCTTGGCTTTTTCTACGTTTATGTTGCCAGTTTTAAGAATTGGGTCATAAGTTCCCAAGTATTCTATAGCCTTACCTTCTCTTGGTTTTTTACTGTCTATTACAACCATTCTAAAAACTGGGTGTTTCTTTCTTCCTGCTCTTGCAAGTCTTATCTTAACCAAAAGGAAAACCTCCTTAACAAAAAATTTTTGAATTATATATTATAGCAAAATTTCCGAAAATTGTTCTATAATTTTTTTATAAAAATCAGATTAGAGGTTAGACATGCTATTATGTAAAGTTCCTATATTTGACAAAAATAAGAGTCTTTATGGTTATGAAATAAAGTATGAAAAGGAAGATTTAGACTTAAATGAAATCGTTAAAAATTTATACTCAATCATATCTCAGTTAGATATTAAGAAGTTTTTAGACAACAAACAAGCCTTTATAAAAGTTATTCCAGATATAATAGTCTTTACTGATTTTTTAAACCTTATAAACAAGGAAGTTTTTATAATAGAGATTGAGTCAAAACATCTAAAATCAAAATCTCTTTTAGAAAGAATAAGAGATTTAAAAAATGAAGGTTTCACTTTCTCTATTGAACTTACAGAGGGAGATTTTGATATAGAACCTTTCTTACCTATGTCTAGTATTTTTAACTACTTGTCTATAAGATTTAAAGCTTTTAGTCCAGAAAAAGAGCAGTTCATAGAAAAGGTAAGAGAACTGCCTTTTACTCTAAAGGCTGAAGATTTAGACACGAAAGAAGATTTTGATAAAGCTACACTTTTAGGTTTTGACCTTTTTGAGGGAGAATTTTTTACAAAACCTGAATCTATAGATACAAAAGAAGATACTTTTAACAAACTGGAAGTTTTAAAACTCATAAGGTACGTTTCTGTAGAAGATGATTTAAACGATATAGCCGAAGCTATAAAATCATCTCCAGATATAAGTGTTAGACTTCTTAAGTATATAAACTCTTCTTTCTTTTACCTTGCTAACCCTATTACTTCTATAAATAGAGCCGTTGCTTATCTTGGTAAGAAAAACTTAATAAGCTGGTTGTTTATGCTATCTATGATGTCAATATCAAAAAATGATTTAGACAAAGAGGCTATAAAAACTGCGCTTTTTAGGGCTAAATTTATGGAATTGTTGAGTTTAAAGATAAATCCAGATAGTAATATAGCTGATACGGCGTTTTTAGTAGGAATACTATCGTTAGCCGAGAGGATATTTAAAACAGACTTAAAGACGATTTTGAAGGAATTGAATCTTTCAGAAGAGATGGAAAAGGTATTAACAGAAAAAGAAGGCTACTTTGGGGAACTTTTAAACTTTGTTATTGCGATAGAAAAAGACGATGTTTCAACTATAAAAGTTTTTAAGAAAAAGTATATGTTAGCCGATGAAGAAATATCAGAGATAACTGTAGAAACTTACAGATGGATAGATACTATGTTTGAAATTTTGAGGTAAAAAGATGTTTATATTAAGCGACCAAAAAATAGATATCATATTTAACAGATTGTTGGTATACGTAGAAAGGAATTTTAAATCCTTTGTTCATAAAGAAAACTTGTTATATATAAAACATACTTTAAAAAGAGTTTTAGAGGATAAGGATAAAGTTATAGAGTTTGAAGAGATAGGTCGTTTGTTTGCAGAAAGCAATATTCTTTTTATGGAAAGTATGTTTGTTTTTGATTTCTTAAGAAAGAATTTTATAGCACACTTACCTAACGATATAGACCTTAGAGAGGCAAAGAGAGTAGAGAGATTGTTTGATGATATAACTAACTACTTTTCTAAAGGATATTTAAAAAGTCACTGCATCGAAAAAATTGAAAACATCAATTTTATTGAAGAAAACATTATTCCAAAAGAAATGATAGAA
>ERZ1669248.1138-NODE-1138-length-10281-cov-3.288187_pt1 | contig 10281 bp, 8 predicted proteins | sample MGYA00579296_ERZ1669248 | MGnify/ENA primary metagenome ERZ1669248 (study PRJEB41166, sample SAMN08046057) | hot springs metagenome | biome: hot spring; feature: neutral hot spring; material: thermophilic sediment; isolation source: thermophilic sediment from...
AACTTATATTGCTCTGCCAGAGAATATAGGCATTTTTGGAACTTTTTACAGCTCTTTCGAAGTAGTAAAATTCGATTTCTTCTATATCTGTTTTTTTCTTTAGTCCCAGCTGGGCCTTCACAGAATCCGGTAAGATCGTGTCTATATTGCCCGTTGTAGGGATACAGCCCTCATTAACATCTATCAAAAAGATGTTTTCAAATGTAAGATTTCTTGATTCAAGTAGTCCCATTATCTGTATCCCCTTTAACGGCTCACCTTCGAGTGGTATTGTGACCTTTTCTATAGTCTTCAGAGTTATCTGGGCAATACTTTTAAATGTCATTTCTTCTTCTGAAAATATGGATTCCTCTAAAATTGGAGTGAGATATTCTATAAGGTATAGTATAAATTGGGCTTCGGTTTCGCTTTTTAGGTTTTCCAGATAGAATCTTAGAATATCCTTTATTATATTAGACATTTCCTTAAATGTTTTTATTTTTCGCATTGACATTATTATGTTTTTTATATCTTCCCAGATCCTGGATTTACTATTATTACCGATTAACTCCTCTATCTTGTCTATAGATATAAAAGTTGCACCAAATTTCATTATTTTATCGATAAGTTCTACTATAGTCTTGTCATCTATGCTTTCAAGTAGTGATATAAATCCTTCTGTTGGATATTTATTGTTTTCTTCTGATATTACTAGTGTTAATATTTCTTTTATGAAGTTGTATAAGCTAGTTTTTTTAAATGGTAATCCTGCTGTAACGTTAATATCTTCTGTTATATTCCTTAGAGAAATAAAAAGAGGGATGGAATTTTCTGGTTTTATTGAAATTATAGCGATGGACTCTGGATTTTTATCAAAACCTATTTCTAGTACTTTTTTCTTTACTTCTTCTATTTCTGAGTGCAATGAATATGTTTCTATGAAATTTATGTTTACTTTTGATTGGCTCTCTACAATTTTTATATTGTTCATACTTATTTTCCAGTCACTTATCAATCTTAGAATTGGTTCTTTTATATCATCTTTGTCTACATGCCAGTATATGACCGTTGGTTTATCTTGTGATATCTTTTTTAAAAATACATTTTCAGCTTTTGTAAGTGCAAATAAACCTGCTATTATTATTTTGTTGTAATCCAACTTAAGATCTTGATTGATAAGCTCGGGTAGCAGAGCAGACTCTGGTATGATATTGAATTTTTCTAGAGTTTCTTTATATCTTTTGTAGATGTTTCCTAAGTCTGACATTATTTTATTTAATTTTTCTGATTCAACTTCAATTGATATTATATTCTCTGGTTCTTTAAGCTCTAGAATAAATTCTCTAAATGTTCCTGCTATTCTTGTACTCCACAAAAGAGAATTGTGCCATTCCTTGAAAGTTTCTTCACTAAAAAAATCTTTTATTATGTTATATATTATCCATGACTCTTCAAGCGCATTTGCTATTTTTTTTGGATTTGGTATGTATCTATAGTATAACTCTTTCACTAGATCGTGTATTGGATAGATGTCTGGTGAAAATATAGGTTTTCCTATATTCTTTGCTATTTTGTATTTTAGAAATAGCGAAGATCTTCTGTTAGGTGTAATTATTAAAAGTTTTCTATCTTCAGTAATATCCTTTGTAATATCTTTAGCTATGATATCGAGAAAATCATTACCAAACTCTACTATTTTAGCTTCTACCATTTCATCTCCACAAGTTCAAAATTACTTATGTAAAATATGTAGCACTCAACATTCTTTCTAAAAATTTTAGATAGCAGATCTTTATATTCTTTAATCTGTTCTATGTACTTTTCTTCTTGTTTATGAAGTTTAAAATCTATTAAAATAACTTTATCTTCATACTCTAGTATTTTATCCGGTCTTTTTATTGATAATATGTTATCTTTTACTACTATTATTTCCTTTTCGCTATATTCCCTTATTATTTTTCCTTTATTTATGAATTTCCAGTACAATATATTAGATGCTTTATAAATTTTCTCAGCTATTTCTTCTATTTCTTTGCTATATTGTATATTTCTATTGTAAAAATATAGTACTTTATGAGTTATACTTTTTACATCTTCTCGTGTTGTGTTTTCATTTATGATGTTCAGGTTAGATAGTACTTTGTGTATTACAAGGCCCATTTTTACTTCTGATAGTTTTTTAATTATCTCATTTATATTTTCTTCATCAATTTGTAGTAATCTTCTCACTTTCAACATAGTAATTTATCATTCTTTCTATTAGTTTTCTTGTTGACTGTGATTTTCTAGAAGCCTTTTTTGGTATAATTATGTAGAGTTTATCTTGTGCTCTAGTTATAGCCACGTAGAATAGATTTATAAGCTCTATGAATTCTCTACTTATTGTATCGAACTTTTTCATTTTAAGGTCTCTTTCTAGAAGATCCAGCTCTCCGAGATATATGAGTTTACCCTCGTGTACCGTTATTACTCTTTTCGTTACCACCGACCAGTCTCTATAGGGTACTATTACCACAGGGAATTCTAGTCCCTTTACTCTGTGGATTGTACTTACTAGAACTGCATCTACGGCTTCGGGCAAGCCTATTGTCGGTGGACTTTCACCTTCGATGAATTCTACAAATCTCCTTATACCTGTTCCTTGATCGCACTCGTATTGGTGCGCGATTTCTAATAGCATTTCAACAAAAGGCCTTTCATGTGCCAAATCGTCCTCTAGCCTTTTTGAAACTCCTGTTTCTTCAAGTATGGCAGCGAGCATCTCATAGGGCGAATTGATATTAAGGACTCTCCTTTTTACTCTTCCTAAGAAGGCTTCTATTGGTTTATCGATAAGTCTACTATTTGTAAGGCTAAATCTGACTACTTTATCGTTTCTGTTGTAGATCAGCCTCAGTGTATTCAATAAAAATTTTACTATTTTGGATTTTTCTAATTGTAAAGATACATGACTGTAGCTTGGTATGTCGTTTATTATCAGTATTTTTTGGTATTCTTTAACTTCTTCATTGCTTCTCAAAAGTACTGCTATATCTCCATGATTAATTCCATTTTTTACTTCTTTTTTGATAATTTCTACTACTTTTTGTTTCATTAAATCATTTATAGATTCGGGGTTTTCACCATCCACTTCTTCTATATTAACTATATTATCTAGATCTTCATCGCTAGCTCTGTGGCATTCTTGGTGTACGTTGCTATATATTTCTGCGAGTCTATGAGATAATATCTCCTTTATATCTTTATCATAGCTTTTGAATATGTTATCTATTATTTCAAATATTTCTTCATTATTTTTCAAAATATGGAATGATTTATTAACAAAATCTACTATTTTGGCTTTGGATCTGAAGTTTTTTGTAAGTTCTTGGCAGATTAGATGCGCACTCCTCAGATCTTCCAGGCAGCTATCGAATAATGTGGCGTCTCCTCCACGCCATGCGTATATGGCTTGTTTCTTGTCTCCAACTATGAGTAGAGTACCACCTTCGGATAGCACATTTTCTAATAGTGGCTTTAGAGCATCCCACTGTTCTCTTGATGTATCCTGAAATTCGTCAAAAAGTATGTGGTGTAGTTTGCCACCTATATAGGCATATATAAGCGGGATATTTCCCTCTTCGCGGACCTTTTCTGCCACAATTCTGGTCCAGTCATCTCCTCCTTTTACCCTTCCTTCCCTCAACAAAAATTTATCAAGAATACTACGGATTTCTTTCAGTATTGGTACGTATCCGGAGACTTTATAGGCTAGAAAGGTTTTCGATAACTCAAAGGCTTCTTTGTAAAGGTTCATGTAATAACTAGAGGAACTATTTTTTTCAACTACTTTTCTTAGTTTTTCAATTATGTATTCTAGTTTTTCTTTTTCTGATTTCGGAACTTTATCGGTTTCTTTTGTTTCTAGTTTTTCACAAACTTCAAGTAGTATATCTATTTTATTTGCTAACTCTTTTAAACTTATTTCTAGATCTTCCAGTTCGTTTATGTAATTTCTGTTATGTTTATATATATCAGTTATCAACCTTTTTAGCTTAACTTCTGGATACAGACTTATACTGTCCTCTGCTGTTTGAAGATATACAAGAAGAGCTTTTTCTATTATATCTTTGTTTTTATCTATGTTTGATAAAATTACGTCAAAAGCTCTGCTAATTTCTCTATCTATGTTAAATGTAACATCTAGATCTGATGAAATTTTCAGATCAAAGGATATAGCTTTAAATAAGGAGAATATGAAGCTATCTATTGTTTTAACATTGAAAGAATCAAAATTTTCTACTATCACATCTAGCCATTTTCTAGCTCTTTTTCTATCCAATCCGGTTTCATTTGCTAAGGAGGATCCTTCTTCAGTTTCAAATGAGATTTCCTTTAGATATTTTATTATTCTTTCTTTCATCTCTTCTGCAGCTTTGTTTGTAAATGTGATAGCTAGGACCTTATTGAGGTTCTCCTTTGATGGCTCCATTTCTGAGAGGAGTTTTAAAAAGTGAGTGGCAAGGGCTCTTGTTTTTCCACTCTCAGCGCTAGCTTCAATTCTTATGATTTTACCCATATTTTAGAGAATAACTTTAGAACTTGAGATTTTCAACTTCTGGAATCAGAATTAGAAGAGGCTGACCTCTATATCAGAGAGGTCAGCCTGGATAAGAAAATATTAAGCCATTTCTAGTTTCTTCATTTTTTCTTGTAGCTTCCTGAGTTTTTTCTTTGCCTTTAATTCCTTTTTTCTGCGCTGCTGACTGGGTTTTTCGTAATACATTGCTCTTTTAATTTCTTTAACTAGACCTTCCTTCTCGATCTTCTTCCTTAGTAGTTTCAGCGCACTATCGATGTCTCCACTTACGACCACTACGGCGTTTATAGGTCTACCCACTTAAATTTCCACCTCCTTCCTATTGTTTGTTTGCCTATTGTAATATTAATCTATTACTTTCTCACTTTCAAGATCTTTTTCTCTTAATATTTTAAAGATGCTTGTTAAAAGTGCGAATACGATCGGACCTATAAATATTCCTATGAATCCAAACTGTACTATACCTCCAAAAAAGGCGAAGAATAGCACGATATATGGTAGAGATACTCTGCTCTTCATTATCATAGGTCTGACCACATTATCCAAACTCGATATAAGTACAAGACAAACAAGGACAAAAAGGACCATCTTTAGTATTCCGGCTGTTTTTAACAGGTAGAAGGAAACTGGTAGCCATATATAGGCTGTACCGAAGGGAGGTATAAAGGAGGCGAAGAAGGAGAGAAATCCGAGTAGATAGGCATAAGGTATGCTGAAAATCAGGAAGGTGATCAGGGATGCCAAGCTCTGTATTAGGGCAGTTCCCAGGGTTCCATAGATTACCGCAAGGATCGTTTCCTGTATAGTTTTTAATATCCTTTCTTTTTCGGTTGCTTCGAGTGGAATTGAACCTTTTATAGCTATGAAGAAGTAGTCCCCTTCTTTCAATATGAAAAATAGGGCAAATAGGAATATGGCAAAACTTATCATTGTACTGCCAGTCTTTATTATCAAGTTTTTAAGGTGGACAGAAAGTGCTAATAGAAGATTGTTTATCGATGCGTTTATTCTTTCTACCAAAGCGGGTGTGAATTGTTCTAAAGTCTTAAAAATGGGGTGTTTCGATAAAATACTGAAATAGGACGAGATCAGGTCTATGATTTGTTTCGGGATGTTTTCCTTTTGGAGGTTATCCATAAAGGTGATTAACTCACTTACTGTGTAGGTTGCCAGGATGCTGATTGGGGCTAGGAATACTATGAGGATGATTATGGTTATGATAAGTGAGGTTAGGGTTTTCGATTTCAGCTTCTTCAAGGTGTAGTTCCTTAAGGGCCATAGACCCACTGATACGAAGATAGCCCAAAGTATAGGTTTTATAAAGGGTACTAAAATGAACAAGCTCAGGGTAAGTATGGTAATCAAGATCGATATAAAAACTAAAAACAGGAAATTTTCTCTTTTCATTTTTTAACCTATCCTATATCTTTTGGTGTTTTAGTCAATAAGTTGAAAAGTTACTAAGTTGAAAAGAGGGTGTTCTTTAGATAACATACCATATATAATTTTACTAAATCTGATGTTGAGGGTGAAGATGAGAGTTTTGGGTATTGTTGGTAGTTTCAGGAAGTTTGGGAATACTGAGATTCTTGTGAGGGAAACTTTACTTGGTGCAAAGAGTCAAGGTGCTGAAGTTAGTATTTTAAGGCTTACAGACTATACCATCAAACCCTGTACAGGGTGTATGCGATGTGTCTTTAAGGGTTCAAAGTGTCATATTGAAGATGGTGCGGAAAAGATTTTCTCTATGATGGTGGACCATGATGCCCTTGTTATAGGTGTTCCTGATTATATACTGGGAGCAAGTGGTATATTAAAGATGCTTTCTGATAGATCTATGGGATACATGTATTCAAAGGGTACTAGAGAACTTGCTGGAAAGCCAGCGGTAGGTATCGTCACTTTTGGTGTTAAAGGGTGGGAAGGTTTGAGTAGACCTATGTTATCGATTTTCCTACTTTCCTTGGGTTATAGGGTTATAGATATAGTGATGGCCAATGCTCAAGGTCCAGGAGAAATAGTTTTTAACGAGGATATACTGACTAGGTGTTATGAGAATGGTGTAAGGATAGTAAGAGGCGATAGAGAATATAGGGGTGAACCGGGAATATGTCCGGTGTGTCACAATAACATTGTAGAGATAGTTGATTTGAAAGTAAGGTGTCCTGTTTGTGAGATAGAGGGATGTATGGTGGTTGAAGATGGTAGGCTGAAAGTCAAGTTTAACAATCCTGAAAACAATAGATGGACTGAAGAGAACATCAAGAAGCACTATGAGGTTAATGTTATACCTTCAGGTGATAGGTTCTTGAGCTTAAGGGAAGAGATAAAGGAGAGGGTTAAGAAATATAGAGAATTGTGAGGAGGAACTTATGATAAGTGACAGGTTGTTAAGCGAAGAACAGCTCAAAATTAGGGATGAAATGAAAGGATTTGTAAAATGGGTTCCTAGAGAACTTATCGTTGATATGGATGCCGACAGGGTAAGGTATCCAGCTGAGTTTCTTGGAGAGGCCGGTAGAAGAGGACTTTTGGGTTTGAGGTTTCCTAAGAAGTATGGTGGAAGAGGACTTGGTTGGAAAGAGGAGGTAGTAGCTCTTGAGGAAGTTGGAGTCTTGGGGACTTCTCTTGCCTGTCTTTACTCTCTGGTTTCTATAGTTGGTGAAGCTATAGATAAATTCGGTACGGATGAGCAGAAGGAGAGATATCTAAAGCCTATGATCGAGGGTAAGCTCAAGGCGGCAGAAGCTTTAACGGAACCGAGGGGAGGTTCTGATTTCTTTGGTGCTGCCTGTAAAGCTACTAGGGAGGGCGATTATTTTGTCCTCAGGGGTTACAAGAGGTTTATAGTGGGTGCGGAGGGCGCTGATTTCTTTCTGGTTTATGCTAAAACGTCGGATTCTTCAGATCCTAAGAAGTCGATTACTGCCTTTTTAGTTGATAGATGTGAGAATGTGGAAGTCAAGTATCTTTATGGTCTTATGGGGACAAGGGGAGGTGGTACTGGAAGGATATACTTTAACGATGTGAAAGTACCAATCGAGAATGTACTAGGTGGTGAGAAGGGTGTAAATAAAGGAGCTGAAGTTTTTTACCAAATGATGATCCCCGAGAGAATGACATCTGCTGCGGGTGCTTTGGGGATGGCCAGGGCAGCTCTCGAAGTAGCTGCGAGGTACTCTGATAAGAGAAAGGCCTTTGGCCAGAAGATAAGGAATTTTCAGGCGGTTTCCTTCAAGATAGCTGATAGTATCATGGAACTCGATGCGGCAAGGGCCCTGGTATATCGAACGGCCTGTGCTATAGATGAGGGCGATGATCCAGGAAGACTGAGGAGATTGGTTTCCGAAAGTAAAGCCTTTGCAACCGAGATGGCATGGCGTGTTGTGAACAATGCTATGCAGGTGATGGGTGGAATAGGCTATACCAATGTTTATCCCATAGAAAGGATGTTGAGAGATATAAGACTTATAATGATCTGGACGGGAACGAATGAGATAATGAGGCTTATAATACAGCATGAGTTTTACAAGGAGCTTTTGTCAAAGGGTGTTGAAGGAAGGGATGTTGAGAGTGACGCACCAGAAGCACATATGGTGGATGAGAAAGTTTATGAGTGAATCAATGTTTTATTTGGAGGGAAAGGGATGACGACAGTTCTATTTGAGAGAGATGGAAAGGTAGGTTGGATCAGATTGAATAGACCGGATAAGCTAAACGCTATGAATATCGAGATGGCCAATGAACTTAGAGAGATTCTATGGAATGTTTCAAAGGAAGAGGATATAAGATCTGTTGTCATCTCTGGAGTTGGTAAGAGTTTCTCGGCTGGTGGGGATCTTGCAGAGTTTTCGAGCGGTGATACTTCTAGAGTACTATACGATATTATAGGTGTTTTGAACGATTGTATAAGGATTATAAGAAGGACGGCCAAAATCTTCATAGCCTCTATCAGAGGGTTTTGCTCTGGTGGTGGCTTTGGTCTGATGGCTAGCTGTGATCTTGCGGTTGCTTCTAGGGATGCCAAATTCAATATGGCCTATGCTAGAATAGGTGCGAGTCCTGATCTATCTTCTAGTATAGTACTTACAAGGACTTCATCACTTAAAAGGGCCAGTTACCTTATCTTTAGTGGGGATTTTATAAGTGCAGAAGAAGCCCTTGGGTTTGGCCTTGTTAATTTCGTCGTTGAAGACAATGAACTTGAGAGAAAGACAAAGGAGCTTGCCTTTAAAATGGCAGATGTGGCGCCTTTGTCTGTTAGAGTGGCTAAGAATCTTATTAACAGGGAGTTATTCTGGGATCTTGACGAACTTCTCGAACTTGAAAGAGAAGGGATGAGCTTTGTCGGCAAAAGTGAGGATATAAAAGAAGGTATAAGGGCTTTCTTTGAAAAGAGGAAACCAAACTGGAAAGGAAGGTAATCCTACAAGGATAAAGGGTATATACGTTCACGTACCCTTCTGTATCAAGAAGTGTAGGTACTGTGACTTTTACTCCCTTGAATTAAGGGAAAGCTATCTAGTTGAGGCTTATCTTGAGGCACTCGAAAGGGAAATAAAGGACTTCTTTGAGCCAAACCTTGGGAAGTATACTCTCTACATAGGCGGTGGGACTCCGACTGCTCTTGATTTTTGCAGTTTAAGAAAGCTACTTGAGATTGTTGGTAGATATTTTGGTAGCCCTGTTGAATTTACGGTTGAAGCTAATCCCTTAACTTTGGATAGGGAAAAATTGGGACTTTTGAAAGATTATGGTGTTACGAGGGTCAGTCTAGGTGTACAGAGTTTTTCTGACAGAGTGTTAAGGATTCTTGGAAGGATCCATACAAGTCGGGATGCGATAGAGACTATAGAAAATGCCTCTCATTTTTTTGAGAACTTTAATATAGACATGATCTATTCTGTCCCCGGTGAGGAGTTGGATGATATTATTCTTTCTTTTGATCATTTAAAAGCTATAAGACCGCCACATGTTTCGGCATATGCTTTCACGTTGGAGGAGGGAACTCCCATCTATAGGGATGTGATGGAAGGAAAACTCACTGTGGATGATGAGGATACGTTCCGCTATAAGTATGATCATGTCCTTTCGACCCTAAGGACTCTTGGATACGAGCAATATGAAGTTTCGAATTTTACCTCTAGTAGAAGATACAGATGCCTGCATAACTTGGTCTACTGGATGCTGAGGGATTATTACGGTTTTGGACCTTCTGCCCATTCCTATTTTGGCGGGGTTAGATATGAGAATAGGAAGGATCTTTACAGTTATATAAAAGACCCAAAAAACGTAAAAACAATAGTTTCTCAGGATGATAGTGATTTCCTGAAAGAACTAGTCATGTTATCACTGAGGACTTCCTGTGGTTTATCTTTGAGGAAGATTCCTGATAGCTATAGATCTGCGGTATTGGAACATGCCAGGGATTTGGAAGAGATGGGTTTGGTAAATATCTTGAATGACAGGATAGTTGTAACGGATGAGGGATATAGTGTGCTTAGCTCAATAATTGTGCAGATATGGGAAGCTTTAGATTGACAGTTTTTGTTTTGGTGTGTTAAGCTTAAAAGGTACAAGTAGTATAGGAATATAGAAAAGATTGAGAGGAGGGGAATATGAATAAGGAGAGGATTATAGGGATATTAAACGAAGCTATAGAAAGGGAAATAGGTGCCATATCTGTCTCTTATACACATCTGACGCTGCCGACGAGCGATCTA